>Ga0068860_100006929_pt1 | contig 11357 bp, 9 predicted proteins | sample KBSSwiS32_FD_66597 | JGI IMG/M metagenome (GOLD analysis project Ga0068860, IMG submission 66597) | Switchgrass rhizosphere microbial communities from Kellogg Biological Station, Michigan, USA - KBS Switchgrass S3-2 | ecosystem: Host-associated > Plants > Roots > Rhizosphere > Soil ... | reverse complement strand
GCGAACACGCCGAACTGGCAGGTGAACGACGACGCCACGAGGACGATCGTCACCACCAGGGCGTACGGGACGTCGAGATGGGTCGGCGGCGGGGGCCACTCGCCGACGTTCTGGGCGCGCGCGGTGAAGTAGATCGCGAACAGACCGGCGAAGAACATCAGCTCGCTGGACAGCCAGACGATGGTGCCGATGCTGACCAGGTTCGGTCGGTTCAGCGAGTGGATCCGCGCGCTGATGTTGGGAGCCGCTGTCGTCACCCGGGCATTATGACCCACAACTTCTACAACGTGTCGTCAGACCCGGGTCTTCTTCTTCGAGAACGCCTGAGGGGCTGATCCGGTTCCGGAGACTAGGATGCCTCGCGTGAGCAGCCCCACGCCCAGGACCGTGCTCGTCTTCAGCCATCGCCCCGAGGTCAGGGAGGGTCTGGTCAACGCGATCGGACGCCGCCCGGCGCCGGACGTCGGCCGGGTCCGCTACCTCGAGGTCGGCGGGATCGCCGAGGTCCTCGCCGCGTGCGACGCCGGCGAGGTCGACCTCGCGATCCTCGACGGCGAGGCCCAGCCGACCGGCGGCCTCGGCCTGTGCCGCCAGCTGAAGGACGAGATCACGGACTGCCCCCCGATCGTGGTGGCGGTCCGCCGGGCGGACGACCGGTGGCTGGCCACCTGGTCGCAGGCGGACGCCGTGCTGGTGCACCCGCTGGACCCGCTCACGGCCGCCGAGACCGTCGCGGACGTGCTGCGCGGTCTGCCGGCGCCCGTCGTCCAGTGACGGCGGTCCAGACCTGGCCCGCCGTCCTCGGGCAGCTGATCGGCGGGCGGGACCTCGCGGCGGACGACACCGCCTGGGTGATGGACCAGGTGCTCTCCGGGGACGCGACCCCGGCCCAGCTGGCGGGGTTCCTCGTCGCGCTGCGGTCGAAGGGGGAGACGGCCACCGAGATCTCCGGGCTGGCCGCGGCCATGCTGGCGCACGCGCACCGGATCGAGGTCGCCGAGCGCTCGGTCGACGTCGTCGGGACCGGTGGGGACCAGGCCAACACGGTCAACATCTCCACGATGGCCGCGATCGTCGTGGCCGCCGCGGGGGTGCCGGTGGTCAAGCACGGCAACCGGGCGGCGTCGTCGGCGTCGGGGGCGGCGGACGTGCTCGAGGCGCTGGGTGTGGCGATCGACCTGCCGCCCGCCGCGGTGGTCGCGTGCGCGGCGGAGGCGGGGATCGCGTTCTGCTTCGCGCCCGTGTTCCATCCCTCCATGCGCTACGCCGGGCCGGTGCGCCGCGAGCTCGGCGTGCCCACGGCGATGAACATCCTCGGCCCGCTCACCAACCCGGCCCAGCCGTCCGCGGGCCTGGTGGGCTGCGCGGACCCGCGGCTGGCGCCGGTGATCGCCGAGGTGCTGGCGGGGCGCGGGGCGTCGGCGCTGGTCGTCCGCGGTGACGACGGGCTGGACGAGCTGACCACGACCACCACCAGCACCGTCTGGGTCGCGGGTGGGGGAGCGGTGGAGCGCTCGTCGTTCGACCCGTCGTCGCTCGGCCTGGCGGTCGCGTCACGCGAGGACCTGCGCGGTGGGGACGCCGCCCACAACGCAGCGGTCGCGCGGGACCTGGTCGCGGGCAAGACCGGGCCGGTGCGGGATGCGGTGCTGCTCAACGCCGCAGGTGCGCTCGCTGCGTTCGACGGTCCGATCACGGACCTCACCGCCGCGCTGACGGCCGGGCTGTCGCGTGCCGCGGAGGCGATCGACTCCGGCGCCGCGGAGGCGCTGTTGGCCCGGTGGGCCGAGGTCTCCACCCGCCTCAAGACCTGACCGCAGCTTCGTCGAAGGGCCCGTCGCACTCGTGTGGCGGGCCCTTCGTGGTGTGTGCGGTGGGGCTGCCGGTTGTGCACGTTTCGTGCGCTCAGGGCTGCTTGATCGCCGGTTCCGTGCTCTCAGCGCTGTCGCCGCAGCGCTGAGAGCACGGAACCGGCGTGCACGGTCGTGGTCGTCACGCGTCGTGACCCATGGCGTGACGGGCCGTGAGAACCCCTGCTCGGACGGGTGGTGACACGTGATCGTCGGTCGGGTCGACGTCGCTGCACAGGGTGACGCCCAACCGGTGACTGCGTCACGCGATCGGGCGGCTTCGGGCTGTAACGGTGACGGAAAGCGGACATCAGCACCATCATTCACGTCAGCACCACCTACCCCACTGACACCACGGGGCCTCGAGGCTCGTGACGTTCCGCTCGCGGAGGGTCGCGGTCCGATCGGCCTTCGTCGCCCACCCGGGTGACGGGGTGGTGCACCGGAAAGGCGACTGACCCATGAGGCTTCGAGCCCGCACGCACCTGACCGTCGTCGCGGCGGTGGGCGCCCTGGCCCTGCTCGGGCCCGGTGTCGCCCTCGCCACGAACCAGACCGACGCCCCGGCCACCGTCGCCGCCTCCGCGACGGACCTGCCGGCCCCGGACGCGACGGGTGCTCCGCAACTGAGCGCCCCGGCCGCCGGTGCCCCGGCCGCCTCCGCGGAGCCGACGGAGGAACAGGCCGCCTCCGGCGCCGCGGCCGCCGAGCCCGCCGCGGCGCCTGCCGCCGAGCCTGCCGCCGAGCCTGCCGCCGAGCCTGTCGCTGAGCCTGCCGCTGAGCCTGCCGCCGACCCCGCTGCGGAGCCTGCCGCTGAGCCTGCCGCTGAGCCCGCCGCTGAGCCCGCCGCTGAGCCCGCCGCGGAGCCTGCCGCCGGGACCGCTGCCGACCCCGCTGCCGACGAGCCGGGTGCGCAGGTCGAGCCCGCTGAGCCCGCCGCTCCGACTAACGCCCAGGCGAGCGCCGGCGCCGCCGGGGCCCAGGCCGGGGACACCTCGGCGCAGGCGGGCGGGGTGACCATGCCGCCTTTCGAGCCGAGCACCGCCGCCGAGCGCTACGGCTGGGGCACCCCGCTCCCGCAGTCCGACGAGTTCGACTACACCGGGCAGCCGAACCCGGAGAAGTGGGTGAACATCGACGGCTGCTGGGCGGGCCACGACGGCAACGGGCAGCGCTGCGGCGCGAACAGCACCGTCGACGGCGAGAAGCTCATCCAGAAGGGCGCCGCGAACGGCGACACCGGATGGCTCGCCTCGAAGCTCGACCAGAAGTACGGCCGCTGGGAGGCCAGGGTCCGCTCGTTCAACACCGGCGACGCGGGCAACGAGTACCACCCGCTGCTGATCGTCTGGCCCGAGTCCGACAGCTGGCCACAGGACGGCGAGTACGACTTCCTGGAGAACCAGGCCCCCGGCGAGGCCTGCGCCAACGCCTTCATCCACTACCCGCACCCGAACATGCCCGTCCAGCAGGAGTTCCTGGAGGAGAACGACTGCGGCGCGCCGCTGTCGGAGTGGCACACCATCGCCTTCGAGTGGACCCCGGACCACGTCCGCGGCTACATCGACGGCAAGGAGTGGTACACCCTCGAGGACGGCGCCGGGCCCGGTGGCCGCAAGAACATCCAGGACATGCCCTCGGGCCACCTGACGATCCAGTTCGACAACTTCTACGGCGGCGGCATGCGCGAGGCCGACTACGAGATCGACTGGGTCCGCATGTACCCCCTCGACCCGATCGACCCCCAGCCCGGTGCGAACGCGGGTGCCGGTGCCGGTGCGGCGGCGGGCCCGGGTGGGGCGGTGGCCGGGGCGGGCGGCGGTGCCACGGCGGGTCAGACCGGCGTGACCCCGCCCGCGCTCCCGAACGCGACCGGCCCGGCGGGCTCCACTCCCGCGGGCTCCACTCCCGCGGGCGACGCCCCCACGGGAGCGACGCCTACGGGCGAGGCCCCCACTGCTGAGGCGCCTGCCGGTGAGGCGCCTGCCGGTGGGGCCCCCGCCGGTGACGCACCTGCGGGTGGCGGCCCGTCCGGCACGCCTCCGGCGAGCGAGGCCCCGTCCGGGACGACCCCGGCGGGCGACAGCCCCACCGGCGACACCCCGACCGGGGCGGCCACAGCGCCGGAGAAGACGACAGCGCCGGAGAAGACCACCGCGTCGGAGAAGACCACAGCGCCGGAGAAGACCACCGCCGGCTGACCGCGACCCGCCGGACGATCACCGGCGACGATCGGCGCCAGCGTTGTTCGATCATCGTCCGACGGCGCTGCCGCTGATCTCGACGGCACTCCCGCTCACCAGCGGGGGTGCCGTTCCGGCGGTCAGCCGCCGACGGCGAAGGCGGCGTCCGTGTCCGCGCTGGAGTACGAGCGGAAGGCGATGTGGGTGTCCGTGTGCTGCACGCCCTCGACCTTCGAGAGCTTGCCCGCGATGACGTCCGCGAGCTGCTCGTGCTCCTTGACCTTGACGATCGCGATCAGGTCCACGTCCCCCGCGCAGGAGTAGACCTCGGCGACCCCCGCGAGGTCCGCGATGGCCTGCGCTGTCTCGGGGATCCGGTCGGCGTCGGTGTGCACCAGGACGATCGCGGTGATCACAGGGCTCTCCTTCTCGGGACGACTCCGCTCAACCTAACGCCTCCACCGCCGCCCGACCCGCCTGAGTGCCCTCCCGCGCCCGTGCCGCCCAGCCGCCCCAACGGGCCGCGCTGTGGGCAGGCTCGGCCCACGGCTCGGAGTACACCAACCGGGTCCCTCCGCTGGTCAGCCAGCGGTAGAGCAGGCGGGTCTCCTCGGGTGGCGCGCCGCGCAGCGGCCCCGGGCCGGGCAGGATCGTCTGCGCACCCGCACGCATCGCCTCCACCACCGGCATCGGCCGGACCCCGCGCCGCGCGACGTCCGCCGCCGCCAGCTGCCCGTACCGGACGACGGCGAGCTCCCAGCCCCCGCGCCCGTCCGGCCGGGCGCCCACCAGCTCGGGCTGCGCCGCCAGCTCGGCGAGGCTCTGCCGTCTGGTGAGCGCCCCGATCAGGGTGACGAGCCGGTCCCGGTCGCCCGCGGCCTCCTCGAACCGCTCCTCGTCCGCCAGCGCGTCGACCGCACCCACCAGCGCGGACAGTTCCGCGTCCCGCCTGCCCTCGACCAGGTCCCGCCACCGCGAGACGACCGGGGCGTACTCCTCGCGGCTCTGCAGGCCCGCGCACGGCGCCGCGCAGCGTCCGAGCTCGTGGAGCATGCACGGAGTGGCCGAGGGTGACCGAGCCGGGATCCGCTGCGTGCAGCGCCGCAGAGGCACGGCGTCGAGCAGGGTGTCGACCGCGGACTCGGCCGCGCGGTGCGAGGGGAAGGGGCCCAGCGCCCCCTCCTTCACCGACGTGACGACGGAGAGGCGGGGGAAGGCCTCCTCCGTCGCGGTGACCCACCAGGCCCGCCCCGGATTGCGCGAGCGCCGGTTGTACCTGGGTTTGTGGGCTGCGAGCAGCCGCAGCTCGCGCACCCCCGCCTCGAGCGCGTGCGCGCACACGACCGTGTCCACCCGCTCCGCCAGCGCGACCATGTCCCGGATCCGGCGCCGTCGCTCGCCCGCGGTGAAGTAGCTGCGCACCCGCCTGCGCAGGTCCCCGCTCGTCCCGACGTAGAGCACCTCCTCCCGCGGTCCCCGGAACAGGTAGACCCCCGGCGCCGACGGGACCGCCGCAGCGAGGTGCCGCTGCTGTCGTTGCCGCTGGGTGGGCCGGTGGGCGGAGGCCTCGCGGGTGAGGGCGAGCAGCTCCTCGAGGCTCTGCACCCCGAGGTTGCCGATGCGTTCGAGCAGGTGGTGGAGGACCTCGACGGTCGCCCGTGCGTCCGACAACGCCCGGTGGTTGGGCTGTGCGCGGGTGCCGAAATGAGCGGCGAGAGCGCCGAGCCGGACGCTCGGGCACTCGTCCCTGGTCAGCGCGGCCCGGGCCAGCCGGGCGGTGCAGAGCACCGGGGGCTTCGGCCAGAGGTGTCCGTAGCGCTCGCAGGCGGAACGGAGGAAGCCGGCGTCGAACGGGGCGTTGTGCGCGACGAGCACCGCGCCGGACAGGAACTCCAACACCGACGGCAGCACCGCCTCCATCCGCGGGGCGGCCCGCACCATCGCCGTGGTGATGCCGGTGAGCGCCACGACGTTCGGCGGGATCCCGGTGCCGGGGTCCACGAGCGTGCCCAGCTCGCCCAGCTGTTCGCCGCCGCGCACCTTCACGGCGCCGACCTCGGTGATCCCGTCCTGCTGAGGGGAGCCGCCGGTGGTCTCGAGGTCGAGCACCACGAACGTCACCTCGCGCAGCGGGGTGCCGAGCTCGTCGAACGACAGCTGGGGAGCGGTCACCGTGCGAACACTAGTTCGACCCACCGACAGATCTCGCACACCTGTTCGAGCGTGTCGCGTTCGGTTCGGACCCTCGGCACGGACGGGTGAGGTCGGCGCGCCGCCAGTCGTGGCTGGCCGCCGCGATCGGGGATAACCTGGTCCGATGTACCGGGAGGACGCCGCGACCGAGGAGACGTCAGCGTCTCCGGCGTCTCCGGACCTGGACTGGGCGCTGCTGCCCGATCCCGTCCGGCACCGGCTCGCGGAGGTCGCGGCCACGGCCGTCGGGCACATGCCGGGACCGGAGATCCCCGGGTCGCTGCGACCGTTCGCCAAGTTCACCCCCGCGAAGCGTGCCCGGCTCGGTGCCGCGGCCCTCGTGCGGGAGCTGCGCGAGGACAGCGCGTTCCGCACCGCCGTCGTCGCGTGGTGGGAGGAGCACCGGCCGGGTGAGCTCGCCGCGGGCCCGGACGAGCCGATCACCTCGGCCGCCGCCGCGGTGATCACCGGTGCGTCGGGGGCGCGGGCCGCGGTCGCCGCCGTCGCCCGCCGCGGGGACGCCGCGGAGGCGCGCGCCGAGCGGGACGAGGCCCTGGCCAGGGCGGACAAGCTCACGATCGAGGTCGAACGGCTGCGTGCCGAGCTCGCCGAGGCGCGCGACCAGGCCCGCGAGGCCGCCGCCGAACGGGAGCACGAGTTCGTCCGGCTGCGGCGCAAGGTCTCCGAGCAGGGGACCGAGCTGCGCTTCGCGCGGGACGGGATGGCCGAGCTGGAACGCGAGGTCGCGCGGCTGCGTGCCGGGGCGGACGACCGGCTCGCGGCGGCCCTCGCCGAACGGGACCGCGAACGGGCCCGTGCGGACGAGGAGCGTCGCCGCGCACAGCGGGCGGCGGCCGAGGTCGCCGCCGCGCGGCAGGCGGCGAAGGAGGCCCGGCAGGGCGACGAGGTGCGCCTCGGGCTGTTGCTGGAGACCCTCGGCGGAGCCGTGTCCGGGCTGCGGCGCGAGCTGTCGTTGGGCGGGGGAGGGCCGCGTCCGGCGGATCTCGTGGCCGGTCCGGGCACCGTGCGCGGGGAGCCCGTGGCCAACCTCGCCACGCTCGACGCGCTGCTGGCCCTGCCCGCGGCCCACCTGATCGTCGACGGCTACAACGTCAGCAAGACCGGCTACGCCGAGCTGCCGCTGGCCGACCAGCGGACCCGGCTCGTGGGGCAGCTGGGGGCGTTGGCCGCGCGGACCGGCGTCGAGGTCACCGTGGTGTTCGACGGCGCGGCGGTCACCGCAGCGCAGACCCGCGGCGCCCGCGGGGTGCGGGTGCTGTTCAGCGACGCCGGCGTGATCGCGGACGACGTGATCCGGGACCTGGTCGCCGCGGAGCCCCAGGGCAGACCGGTGCTGGTCGCCTCCTCGGATCGCGCGGTGGCGGACTCGATCCGCAGGCGGGGTGCCCACGCGGTGCCCTCGTCGGTCCTGCTGGGCCGCCTCCGCGGCTGAGCCGCCCGACCCCCGCCCGCAGATCGGAACCCGCTCTGCGTGTGCGCTCGCCTGGTGCGCGGTGAGGATGCGATCTGCGGTCCGGTCGTGCGGAATCCGGAAACTGTCGGTGGTGCCCCCTAGCGTGCGCCGCAGATCAGGTCACCGGACGCGAGGAGGGCACGATGATCGTCGACTGCGACAGCTGCGAGGTCCGCGGAGCGGCCTGCGGGGAGTGCGTGATCGGGGTGCTCCTCGGCGTACCCGAGGTCCCGAAGCGCGAGGACGGGGCGCCGTCCGGCGCGCCGCAGGTACAGCTCGACGCAGCCGAGCGGCGAGCGTTGGCCATCCTGGCGGACCAGGGACTGATCCCGCGGTTGCGCGTGGTTCCCGTCCAGAGCCCGCCCGTCACCGAGATCGGGGGCACCGAGGCCGAACAGCGCAACGCTGGGTAGTCCTGGTGCCCCGAATCGGACTCTTCGTCGCAGCGTGTGGGGGAGGACCGCTCGTGGCACCCCCGGCCGGGCGTGCTCTGGACCGGTGAATCACACGCTCGTAATCTTCGACCGTCCTCGTGTCCGAGGCCGTCTCCCCAGGGCGGTCGCACGGGGTCGCCGCCACCGGAGCTCTCCCCAGCATCCGGACCCGGAGCCCCCGACCCGGGCACGGCGGTGCCGAGGAGGGAGTCGCGAGGCGTGGTTCCCCGAGACCCGTCGACCGAGGACACCGCGACCCGCCGCGCGGTGGACCGGGAACACGCGACCGCCCTGCCCTCGGCCCGTGCCGCTCGACCGGGTGCCGCTCGACCGGGTGCCACTCGACCGCGTGCCAAAAGGGCCGCCCCTCCCGCGGTCCGCCGGGTCACCACGAGTGAGGCGCCTCCCCGCGCGGAGATCCGACCCGCCCGTCGGCACTCCCGCGGACTGCGTGCGCTCCTGCTGGCGGCGGTCGTGGTCCTCGCGCTCCCCGTCGGGGCAGGTGTGGCGGCGGCGAACCCGCCGCTGCCGGGGATCCCGCTGCCCGGCATCCCGACCCCCGGCACGCTCCCCGCTCCCGGCGGTGATCCCGACCCCGCCGCCCCCGACCCCGCCCCCGACCCCGCGGCCCCCGATCCCGGCGTCACCACGCTGCCGGACGCTCGCGCGGGCGACCCGGAGGAGACCGCTCCGGCCCCGCCCGAGCCGCCCCGCACGGCGGATGAGGCGCGCGTGCGGCTGGGGGAGGTCCAGCGCGAGGCGGAGGCGCTGACGGAGCAGTGGCACGCCGCCACGGACGACTTCACCGCCAAGCAGGAGGAGGCCGACCGCAGGCAGGAGGCCGTCGAGCCGCTGCGTGCGGAGGCCGACCACGCGCGCGCGGACGAGGAGACGTATCGGCGGTCGCTCGAGGACGTCACGCTGGCGTTCTTCGACAACGGTCGGCTGGACCAGTTCAACGCCCTGCTCTCCAGCCCGTCGCCGCAGGACTACCTCGACCAGATGTCGGCGCTGGAGACCCTGTCCGCGGACCGGCTCGTCGCGTTGCGGGACCTGCAGGACAAGACCGACCGCGCGGCCCGCACCCAGGCCGACGCCGACCGGGCCACGGCGGACGCCCGAACCGCGGCCGACGACGCCCATCGGGCCGCGGACGAGATCGCGGGCCGCAAGGCGGACGCCGAGCGCCGGATCGACGAGGCCGAGGACCTGCTGCGGCAGCTCAGCCCCCGGGACCGTGCGGTGCACAACGGTCCGGACGAGGACGCGCCGGACGTCGCCTGGGGTTCCGGGGCAGGCGCGGACGCCCTGCGCGCCGCGGCGACCAAGCTCGGCAGGCCGTACTCGTGGGGTGCAGGCGGTCCCAACTCCTTCGACTGCTCGGGGCTCACCTCCTGGGCCTTCAAGCAGGTGGGTATCACGCTGCCCCGCTCGTCGAGCGCGCAGTCCACGGTGGGCAAGGCGGTCGCCTGGGACGAGCTGCAGCCCGGTGACCTGGTGTTCTACTACTCCCCGGTGAGCCACGTCGGGATCTACGCGGGCGGCGGGAAGATGATCAACGCCCCGCAGAGCGGCGACGTGGTGAAGTACCAGAAGGTCAACCGCAGCGTCTTCAGCGGCGCCCGCCGGGTCTGACCCGGACCGCGAGCGCGAGAGGGCGCGCCGGGTCGTGACGGGTCGCGCCGTGCCGGTCGCTACGGTCGGCCGGTGGCCCGCACCCTCCTCGTCACGAACGACTTCCCGCCGCGCCGCGGGGGCATCCAGAACTACCTCCAGGCGCTCGCGGACCGGCTGCCTGCGGGCGAGCTCGCGGTGTACGCACCCGCGTGGGAGGGCGCCGCGGCGTTCGACGCGGGTCTCGGCTATCCCGTCCACCGACACCCGACGTCGTTGATGCTGCCGGTCCCGGGCGTCGCCCGGCGGGCCGCGGCGCTCGTCCGGGAGCACGGCGCGACGACCGTGTGGTTCGGCGCCGCCGCCCCGCTGGCGCTGCTCGGACCGCACCTGCGCGGGGCCGGCGTGGAGCGCGTGGTGGCGAGCACCCACGGCCACGAGGTGGGCTGGTCGATGGTCCCCGGCGGGCGGCAGGCGCTGCGGCGGATCGGCGACGACGCCGACGCCGTCACGGTCGTCTCGCGGTACACCCGGGGCCGGTTCGCGGCGGCGTTCGGGCCGCGGGCCGCGCTGGAGCACGTGCCGCCCGCGATCGACCCCGACGTCTTCCGCCCCGACCCGGCCGCCCGCGCCGAGCTGCGAGCGCGCTACGGGCTGGGGGAGGCCCCCGTCGTCACGTGCCTGTCCCGGTTGGTCGCGCGCAAGGGGCAGGACGCGTTGATCGGTGCGCTCGGGCCGTTGCGGGAGCGCATCCCCGGGGCGCGGCTGCTGATCGTGGGGGACGGGCCGGACCGGGACCGGCTGCGGCGGCTGGCGCGGGGGGAGGACGCCGTCGTGTTCACCGGCGCCGTGCCCGCGGACGAGCTGGCCGCGCACCAGGCCGTCGGGGACGCCTTCGCCCTGCCCTGTCGGACGCGCGGCGGGGGCCTGGACGTCGAGGGGCTGGGGATCGTGCTGTTGGAGGCCCAGGCCTGCGGGGTGCCGGTGGTGGCCGGGGACAGCGGCGGCGCGCCGGAGACGGTGCGGCCGGGGGAGACCGGACACGTCGTCGACGGCCGGGACCGCCGCGCCCTGGTCACGGCCCTGGCCGACCTGCTCGCCGATCCCGACCGCGCCCGCGCGATGGGGGCGGCCGGGCGGGCGTGGATGCAGGAGGCGTGGACCTGGCCGACTCAGGTCGACCGGCTCCAGCAGCTCCTCACCGGGGCCGCCAGGGTGTGATGATCAAGCGGAATCGTGATCACCACACCCTGACTGCGGAAACGGCCCGGTGATTCGACACTCAGGGTGTGATGATCTTCGGCAGGGGTGCGGGTGCGGGAGTCCGGGTCAGGCGGGCTGCTTGTCGCCCGCGGGGGCGTAGAGCGCGGCGATCTCCGCGGCGTAGCGGTCCGCGACGACGGTCCGCTTCACCTTCAGCGTGGGGGTCAGCTCGCCGCCACCCTCGCTGAAGTCCACCGGGAGGATCCGGAACTTGCGGATCTGCTCGGCGCGCGAGACCGCCTGGTTGGCCTCCTCGACCGCCGCGGCGATCTCCCCGCGCAGCTCCGGGTCCTCGATCAGGTCCGCCGCGGACGACGGGTCCCCGTCCGTGGTCTTCCCGTTGCGC
>Ga0068860_100006928_pt1 | contig 11357 bp, 5 predicted proteins | sample KBSSwiS32_FD_66597 | JGI IMG/M metagenome (GOLD analysis project Ga0068860, IMG submission 66597) | Switchgrass rhizosphere microbial communities from Kellogg Biological Station, Michigan, USA - KBS Switchgrass S3-2 | ecosystem: Host-associated > Plants > Roots > Rhizosphere > Soil ... | reverse complement strand
CGAGGCTCTCAAGGCGGGGCAAATCACCCAAGAGAGCATCGATCGCACGCTGAGGCCCTATGGCCTCAAGGTCGATCTCCCTCCCGCCTACGAAAACTTCATCTCGCAAGCGACGATCAAAATCCATGGCAGCGACCCGAAAGACAAACCCTTCTGGACACGCAAAGCGCTCTTTTGGCTTGGGCAAAATGCGATCCAATATAAAACTTGGATCGTGGGACTCGCGCATGGAGATTTCGGCATCTCCTTCAAGGATCGCCGTCCCGTCTCCGTCAAAATCAAAGAGGCTTTGCCGATCACCCTGACCCTCAACTTGATCGAACTCCTGATCGTCTATTTTATCTCGATCCCCTTGGGAGTCTTCTCCGCCGTTCGTGGCGAGTCCTTGCTCGACAAGATCATCATGCTCTTCCTTTTCTTGCTCTATTCTCTGCCGGACTTTTGGATCGCGGTCCTGCTGATCATGTATTTCGCCGGCGGCGACCACTTCAGTTGGTTTCCCTTGAGCGGCTTTCAGAGCGAAGGCGCGGAAACTTATCCCTTCTTCATGTGGTTGGGCAATGTCGCCTGGCATTTGGTCTTGCCCGTCACCGTCATGGTCTATGGCAGTTTCGCCTTCCTCTCGCGTTTCGCTCGCTCCAGCATGTTGGAAGTGATCAAGCAGGATTATATCCGAACCGCGAAAGCGAAAGGCCTTCCGATGCGCACCGTCGTGTGGCGCCATGGCTTTCGCAATTCGCTGATCCCGCTTTTGACTTTGATGGGAACTCTGTTGCCCTCTTTGATCGGGGGCTCGGTGATCATCGAACAAATTTTCTCGATTCCCGGGATGGGAAAACTCGCCTTCGAATCGGCCTTGGCGAGGGACTATCCCACCGTGATGGCGATCGCGACGATCACCTGCGCGCTAACCTTGATCAGCCTTTTATTGGGCGATTTGGCCTATGTGTGGGCCGACCCGCGCATCACCTTCGAGGCACGAGGCGAAAAATAAGAAATGACGAGCAAGGATCCGGAAAATCAGGAGACCGAGGATTTGATTCAGGACGAGGAAGAACGCGTTTCCGTCCCGCAATCCCCCCAAGGGCCGACGGAGACCATCGAGGTCCCGCGCTATTGGTCGATCGTGGGCAAGCAATTCCGCAGGAGCTGGCTCAACCGCATCGGACTGTGGATCATCCTCGCCACTGCTTTGATCGCGATCTTTGCGCCTTTCCTCGCGAATGGCGTCCCGGTCTATGTTCGCTACCAATCCAAAGTTTATTTTCCGATCCTCAATACGATCTGGCCGATCAAGAAACTCAATCTCTATCCCGAAATGCGGGACGTTGACTTCAAGTCGCTGGAGAAAAAGGGCGCTGACGTTCGCTATACCTTCGTTCCCTATTCGCCCAACGACTACGATCTCAACTCGATCCTCCTCCCTCCCGACGAATACCACTGGCTCGGCACCGACGAACAAGGCCGCGATGTCCTGTGTCGAATGATCCATGGCGCTCGCATCTCGCTTTCCGTTGGCCTGGTTGCAGTCCTGCTCTACACTGTCATCGGAATTGGTATCGGGGCGGTGATGGGATACTTCGGTGGCTTCGCGGACATGGCCTTCTCCAGGTTGATCGAAGTCACGATTTGCTTCCCGACCTTCTTCTTGATCCTGACTCTGTTGTCGGTCTTTGGCCCTTCCATTTACAACATCATGCTGGTGATCGGTCTGACCGGATGGCCGGGCATCGCGCGCTTGGTACGTGGCGAGTTCCTCAAGCTGCGCAACCAAGATTTTATCGTCGCCTGCGAAAGCCAAGGCATGAGCCATACTCGCACGATTTTTCGGCATATCTTGCCGAATGCCTTCGCACCGGTGATGGTCAGCTCAACTTTCGGGATCGCGTCCGCGATCTTGGTCGAGAGTTCTCTCTCATTCCTGGGATTTGGCGTCCAACCGCCGACGCCGAGTTGGGGAGACCTTTTGAATCAATCCCGCGATTTCATCGATATCGCTTGGTGGCTGACAATTTTTCCCGGCGTCGCTATATTCTTGACGGTGACTTCCTACAATTTGGTTGGAGAAGGCCTGCGAGACGCGATAGACCCAAAAATGAGGAAAGGCTAATCTAGCTTCGAGATTTGATCCTTATGCATCCTTTATTAGATGTTCGAGACCTAAAAATTACTTTCCCGATCGACGGCGTCGAACGTCCCGCCGTGGACGGCGTCAATTTCCAACTCAAGCAAGGCGAGATCTTGGGAATTGTCGGCGAGTCGGGCTGCGGCAAGACCGTCACTGCCCTGTCCCTCTTGCGACTCATCGAAGAACCCGGCCGCATCGTTTCGGGCAAGGCCATTTATTACGGTCATATTCCCGGCATCACCGAAGGTCCGCAAAAAGCCCCATCCTCGGAGAGCGACGAGACCGTGGACATGACTGAGGACTCCACCCCGCTTCCCGATCCCAAGTCCCAAAAGACGGAATTGACCGCTTCGGTGTCCTTGATCACGAAAAATATCGCTCCTCAGGGCGGCGTCGATCTCTTCAAACTCAAGCCCAAGCAGATGCGCCAGATCCGGGGCAACAAGATCGCGATGATTTTCCAAGAGCCGATGACCTCGCTCAATCCCGTATTCACCGTGGGCTACCAAATCATGGAGGCGATCCAGCTCCATCAAAAAGTGAACAAATCCCAAGCGCGCACGATCGCCATCGACATGCTCAAGAAAGTCCGCATCCCGGATCCGGCGAAACGCATCAACGACTACCCACACCAGATGAGCGGCGGCATGCGGCAACGCGTGATGATCGCGATGGCGCTCTCCTGCCAGCCCGACATCCTCATCGCCGACGAGCCGACCACCGCTTTGGACGTCACCATCCAGGCCCAGATTTTGGAATTGATCCAAGAACTCATCAGCGAAATGCACATGTCAGTGATCCTGATCACGCATGACTTAGGCGTCGTCGCCCAAGTCTGCCAGGAGATCGTGGTCATGTATTCGGGGATGGTCGTCGAGCATGGCCCCGTCGCCCGGATCTTCCGCCGACCCAAACATCCTTATACCTTGGGATTGCTCAAGGCCATTCCGCCGCTGTTCCGCGACACGACCGGTGATCTCTACAATATTCCAGGCACCGTGCCCGACTTGAGCCATCTGCCGGAGGGTTGTCGTTTCGCCGACCGTTGCCCGCGCGCCGTCGACGCCTGTCGCGCGCACTTGCCCAAGTTGAAATATGTCGGAGAAGGACAACTGGTTCGATGCATCAATTACTGAGGTGAGAAATTTTTCTATGCTGCTCGAAGTCAAAAACATCGTGAAAAAATTCCCCATTCGGGGCGGATTCTTCGGCCGCACCGTCGCTAAGGTCCATGCGGTCAACGACGTCTCGCTCCAAGTGGAGAGCGGACAGACGGTGGGCTTGGTTGGCGAATCCGGCTGCGGCAAGACCACCTTGGCCCGCCTGATCATGCGCCTGATCCGCCCGGACTCAGGCCAGATCCGCTTCGAGGATCAGGACATCTCCAAGCTCAGGGACTCCCGGCTTCGTCCTTTGCGGCGTTATTTTCAGATGATCTTCCAAGATCCCTATTCTTCGCTCAACCCGCGCATGACCGTTGGTCAAATTTTAAACGAGCCGCTGCAAGTTCATAAGATGGGTAATGCCAAACAAAGGCGCGAGAAGGTCCTGGAGATCCTGCCCAAGGTTGGCCTCCCGCAAAGCGCCTTCAGCAAATACCCCCACGAATTTTCCGGGGGCCAACGCCAGAGAGTCGGCATCGCCCGCTCTTTGATGTTAAACCCCAAGCTGATCATCGCCGACGAGCCAGTCTCGGCCTTGGACGTCAGCATCCAGGCTCAGATCCTCAATTTGCTCGAACATCTCGAGCGGGACATGCAGCTCACCTATTTGTTCATCGCCCACGACCTCAAGGTCGTCCGCCATATCAGCAAAAAAATCATAGTGATGTATCTTGGCCATATCGTAGAAGAAATCCCCAGTGCCCAGCTCTCCCAAGCGCGGCATCCCTACACCCACGCCTTGCTTTCCGCCGTCCCCGTCCCGGATCCCAGCGTCAAACGCGCTAAAATTGTACTTTCTGGGGATGTCCCCTCCCCCATCACCCCTCCTTCCGGCTGTGTTTTTCACACCCGCTGCCCTTATGCTCAGGAGATTTGCAAGAAAGAGGTCCCTGTGCTAAAGCCGCTAAATCCCGAACATCGGGTTGCATGCTTGCTGGTAGATGAGATAAAGCCCTTTTCAGCAAGTCACACTTCCATAGCTTAACCATTTTTCATATGTAGGAACGCGGTTGATCCGCGCTATCCAAAGGACGGTAGGCACCATGAACAAGATCCACCATTTATTCTTGATTCCTTTGACCTTGATCGCCCTAACCGCTTGCTTCGGCGAGAAAGAGGACAATCCAAAGACCAGCTCTTCGGCTCACGTGGACGTCAACAAAGAAGGCATCACCTTGGATGCCAAGTACGACAACCGTCTGGACAATCTGATTCCAGGATACAAGATCGTCACGGTTGCCGTGACCAACAATGGCGTGGACATCATGAAGCTCAATCCCCTGAAGGATCGTTGGGATGTGACTGATGCCTACGGCAAACCTCGCCGCGCGATCAACAGCCTGAGAATCTCCAATCCCCAGGCTTGGTCCAGCCTTCCGGAAAAAGTGAAGTCTTTGATCGAGTATCCCGTCGGCGTCAGCGTCGGTTACACCGAGACCATGGACCTCTTTTTCCCCAATTCGCTCGATCTGACGGCCTTCCGTTCCATTAGTTTTTACAACGGTACCAACGATAAAAAATACGACGTCGTTGCCAACCTCGAATCGCCCAATGCCGTTCCGATTTCCAAGGAGTCGGATGCCCCACCGCTCAAACCGATCACGACCAAACAGGCTAAAGGCGGAAATTGGAAGACCCGCTAGAGCTTAGACATTCCATCAAAAAAAACCCCACCGTGGCCTTAAGCCAGGTGGGGTGAATTCTTTCGACCAATCTTATTGATTGGCTATCGGAGCTTTGCTGTATCCGTCCGGACGCGCCGCGATCACCGAGTTGGCCCGGAAGGCCGCGGGAATCGTGGTGCCCGACATCACGGAAGACAGGGTGAAACTGTCGCCGACCTTGCCGAAGTTGTCGCCTTCGCTGAGGGTCACCGTGCGGATTTGGCCCGAGTCGCTGATCACATAGGCGAATTGGCCATTGGGATTGGCGACGATGTTGGCGATATCGCTGCCATCCTCGAAGACCTTGACGTAACGAGCGCGGGTCGCAGGAGGAGGAGGCGCATCGCGGTTCAAATCAACGATCGCGATTCGACCCGAACCGTCCGCCGAACCAACCAAGGCAAAGCGGTTGTTGACGATGGACAATTGCGAGGAAGAGTTCGCCCTAAAGGTCCCCGTCGAGTCGCTGAGCGAGATCGTCGAGGTGGTCGTCACTCCGCCTGGGGCGTTTAAGCCCGCGGTCATGTCGAGATTGTAAACGCGGAGTTGGCTGGACTCTTCGGCATCCGCATCGTCGGAAGGAAGACCTTGGATCACGGCTGCGATCCGATCTTCACCGAGGCCTGCGATCGCCGTGGCATTGTAGGCACCGCTGATCAAGAAGGCATTCGAAGCCGTCGAGCTACCGGGGACTTGGTTCACCGATTGGGCATCGCCGATCGGGGTCGGGGTCAGGTGACCATTGGTCCCGTTGACGTCCCAACGATGGATCGTGGTCGGAGCCATGTCGATTTGCCCATTGGTCGCATTGAGGACCAAGTTGCGTTCGATGGTGTAGAGGCGATTGCCGACTCGGACCATCGATACCGCGGTATTCGGAGAGAAGCTGTTGACCGTCGCATCGACGCCAGCTTGAGCGGCCTCGTTCGGCAGACCGGGATTGCTCAACTGGATTCCCGCCAAGCTGATCGGCTGGACATCGCCAAAGGCGACTTGTTGCAGCGGATTGTAGAGCACTTGGCTGGTGATGTTGGGATCGGCCTCGGGGGCGATAAAGATACCGCTCAATCCCAAGCTGCGCGAACCACCGCGGAATTCCGCATCGGAACCGGTCGCCGTGAAACCGACGTGCACGATGCCACCGCCGCTCGAAGCAGCGCTGGTCAGGTGAACCGGCTTGTTGGGATCGTTGCCGATGGTGTCGGGGAGCAGAAGCTGATCGACGCTACCCGTGGAGGCATTGATGCGCTCCAAAATGGCATTGCCCGTACCTTCGCGATCCGAACAGGTCATGATCAGGCTGTTGGCATCGGAGGCAGGGTCCAAATCGATGGGGCGATGGCATTCGCTGTTGGCGAAGCTCGCGAGAATCCCATTGCCCAGACCACCGTTGTCACCGCCGGTTTGAATCGGGGGATTGTCGGTAGGGTCAGGGATGATGGTGTTGTCTCCCGGAGGCATGTCGTCCAGCGGTTCATGGCTGCAACCAGCCAAGCCGGTCACGAAGGTCCATCCGCTCATCGCCAAGGGATTGGAATCAAAAACTGTGGAGGAACGAGGAGTCGAGGTTCCGAAACCCTGACTGGCCAAGCTGCCGTTCGAGGCGGCGCGGGTCAACAACTGAGTGGCGTAGCGGGAATGGAACTGGCTACGCAAACTGGCAGTGGGGGCTCCAGAAGGAGAACTACTATATTGAGAATCATCGGCGCGACAGACTAAATCTTCGACAGGAGTAAACAGCGGATTTTCAGCGACGCACACAGGACCAACGGAACGAGAGGAAATGGGCGGTGTCATATTCGGAACTCCTCCATCAAGGGAAAGCCTTGGTATTACGGGGCTTTCTAATGGTTATGGATCTTGGGATTAAACTAACAGCCTCAATATCGGGGCCGAGAAAAGAAAGTTGCTAGAAGAACCACCACCTTTTTCAGGTTACGTTCCCTTATTTTCGTCCTTATTATTGTAGTGCAGTGCGTCAGGTTTGCTGAGGGCCCTAATCCCCTAAAATAGGCGTTTAACCTCGAAAATTAAATCGCCCCCACCTCTAAAAAAGATAAAATACATAAAAAAGCCCCTTTCTCCCTTCCGACTGTCAACTTATTGGGGTAGCCCCACCGATAAAACCCATACGCTGAAATGGTTTTTCGTGCGGGGGCACGAAGCATGGAGATTTTGCTTATGTCACCCCCCCGGGTAGGTTCAACACCTCCTCCTATAGATAGGACTTCGAGTCCTGTGCCCAGCCCTGCCCCGAGCGTCGACACCAGCGCCACCTCCCCAAGCCCAGCGGAACGCCAGGGCGGCATTTCTCCCACGACCTCAGAAGTCTTATTGAGCCATCTCGAGGCAAGCGAGACTCCCAACCTGTCTGGGGAAGGGGCCATATCCGGTCCACGCGACCGTCTGCGAGAGGGCAGCGCCACCCTCGAACGACTCTCCTTGAGCGACCCCGAGGCGGCGGCCACCTTGCTCGGACAACTCAGGGAGACCGCTCGCGAGATTCGGGAACACCCTCGCAGCCAAGCTGCCGAGCTAGTCGAAGACCTATCCCTCCTTCGCCGCTTTTACCGACAGGCCATTGCCTACCAAGAGGCCCATGTCCCGATTCGAGGCCTGCTCGACTCCAGCGCTTACGACGCCCACGAGGCCCAGACCCGGGAATACCAAGAAGCGATCTCGGGCATCAATGCCGCGTCGCGAACCCTGCGCGAATTTTTACGGACCACGACCCGTTTGCAGCCTGGCCAGGAAGTGACCGAGGCCCAAATCGATAATGCTCGCTTGGTCGCTCACTTAAGTGAGGAATTGGGCGATTTCACCGGCATGGCGCAGGATCTACAGCATTGGACTCATTTAACGGCGCTTCTGCCTTCGAGCGAAGGCTCGCGCTCGGCTGAAAACTATGGGGAGATATTGCACGGCTGGGCCAGCATCCGCGAACGCGTGGCCGGCGCGGTCGAACTTCCGGAATCTGCCTCCGAACTCCCCTTCTCCGAGGAAGACATCCTTTTGAGGATGCAAGAGGTCCGCGACCATTTTGTCGAAAGTCTCCCCGAAGATCTTCTCGCGTCGGATAATCGTGAGCGGATCGACGGTCTCCTCAACCAAATCATTGAGACGATGGACGACCGATCGCTGACTCGTTTGAGCCCGGAGAGTCTCCGCGAGTTTTGCCAAGGCTCCGCCGAGATCGAAGCCCGTCTCGGCAACGCCGCCGCGATCGAAGAGATCCCCACGCGCCGTGCAGCCTTGCTCGAAATCTTGAGCAGCGCCGTGGAGCTGCGCAGCGAGGCCCAGGTCCATGCGGCGGTGGCACAAATCGAAGCGACCTTGAATGCGGAAACTCCAGACACCGAACGCCTCCAAGTTTTAACCGCCTTGAACGCCGCACTCTTGGGCTCCGACCTAGTTCCCGAGTTTCGCCTCCGCGGCGAGGGTTCGAGCCTCGCCTTCCGCATGCTGCGGGAACACGCGGACAGTCCGGGAGACGAGGCCTGCCGAGTCATCTTGGCTCGCCAATTTTTCGGAACCGTCCGCGACGCGCCTGGAATGCGCTTTTCAGAAACTCGTCTTCGCGAAGTGCGAGAGGGTCTGCGCCAGCAGATCCGAAGCGGAGAGCCCGCGGTCAGCGGAGAGTCGGCCGTCGAACTCGCCGGCAATTTGGTCCAGCTCGACCAACTCTTATTGGAATCGGATCTGGCGGAGGCCCAAGCGGCCGGCAATCCGCAGGGCTTGGCGGACACCGTCCTGAGCGCTCTCGCCGACACGGTTAGTCTTGGACATTGGGAATTGGGTCACGAGACTCGCGAGCGCATCCGCGAATCTTCGCGCGCCTCGGTGGGACTTCAATTGGAGATCGACCTCAACCTCTGGCACACCGCTTTATTGTCCGCGCCCGAGCTTCCACTCGAAGTGCAATTAGAACAAAATCGCAGCATGCTGTTGACGGGAACAGCCTTGCGCGGCGTCGCGACAGGTGAAGACCCCTTGCTCGATTCGGAGAGACTCGAGCATTGGATCGAACATGTGGAATCTTCCACCGGCCGCGCCTTGGACGACGCGACGGCAGTCGGCCCCGAAGCAAGCTCAGCCGAACACGACCTGGCCCGTCAGATCCGCCAAGACTTGCGCGAACGTCTGCACAGCGCCATCGGCGACACGGAACGGTCGAGCGACAGCGCATGGTTGGCGGCCCTCACTCCCTCGGCGATCCAAATTTTTTCCGAACAGTCCCGGGCGGCGCACACCCTAATGCAAAATCCCGATCAGGGACTTCCCGAGACTCACGCCCAGCTCCTCCAGATGGGCATCGAACTCCCTCCGGAAATGGAGAATCGTTTTGCGGCCGCCCAGATCTTCGCCCAGATGGGCTTGAGCGCTCGCGTGCTGGAGACCTTGGCACCGCTTCGCGAATATGCCTCGACTTTGACGGGAGAGGCTCAAGCCGGAGAACGCGCCAACTTGCTTCTACTCTTGTCGCAGAGCTACCAGCAGGTCGGTAGGACGGACGAGGCCAATGCAGTCCTGGCGGAAGTCGGAGCCATGGGCGCGGCAGGCGCAAGTCCCGAACTCCACGATGCCGCCACCCTGGCGCGCGCCTTGGTCGAGCTCAACCAAGGACACCGCGAAGCGGCCTTAAATATATTAAACACCATCCCGCAAAACCCCATGGCCCAGGGCCTGATGGAAAACCTCCGCCTTGGCGCCCGCGCCCAGCGCTTCTCCCAGGCCTTGGGTTGCCTGCGCGCGCTGTCGCACAATTTCATCGAGCGCGGACACGAAGCGGGCGAAGACATGACCGAAACCGAGCGCGCGACCGACCGCGGCTGGCTAGAGGTTGAACGTCTCCTGATGTCTGGCGAATGCGATACCGTCGCAGGCGCGATCCACCGTGTGGCCTCGGACCTAAGTTTTGAGGGATTCACCGTCGGCGCCTTGGAATACCATCTGGGCGGCGCCTACGCCGCATTCGTGCGCAGCGTCGACAACCCAGCAACTTCGGACGCCGATTTTCAGGAAGCGATGTTCCAATTTGCGGGAGATCTGCGCGCGGACGATTATTACATCGGCGCGAGCGAGATCTACCAACACTTGGCGCAAGACCCTGGCATGCGAGCGCGGGCGAGCGAGGCAAGTGAAGGCATGCCGACGGAAATGCGCATCCATGGCATCTTGGGTTCCTTCGCGATGTTCACGAGCGGCACCGATCCCGTGACCAGCCTGCAAAATTTGGCGATGCTCATGGTCCCCTTCGGCATCGCGCGTGGCGTCGCGGTCGGCGCGGAATCCGCCTTCACCGCCGGTAGACTCGGCATCTATCTCGCCGAGACCGCCCCAACCTTGGCCAGGACCACGGGCTTCGCGATACGCACAACGACAGAAGCGGCGACCTTCACTTTGAGCAGCATGGCGCTCACGACGATTTTCAGCGGTGGACGCATCAATCCCTGGAGCAATTTTGGGAACGAGTTCGGGTCGATGCTCGTCACCTTCGTCCTCTGCCACGGCATCGGCGTCGGCATGCAACGCTTAGAAGGCCTGGCGACGCGAAGCGAGGCGCTGACCCGCGTGGCAAGCAGTGGCGAAAGAGTGCTGCGTCCTTGGGCTGAGCGCGGCTTGAGGACCATCGGCTACACCGCCACCATCGTCGGGTTGGAGCGAGTCGAACATTTGAATTCTGAACTTGGCTTTCGTCCTGAAGAAGAGGGCGTGCCTGCTTGGGTTCGGCTGATGGGCGCCGTCGCGATGGACGCGCAGATGCGAACCGCCGGTGCGGCGATCGACGGGGCCAGCGGAGGTTCGGTCACTCGAATGGAGACCACGATCCAGGAGCGCTATGCCGCCGGCGAAACGCGCTGGACGGTGCGACGCCTGCTCCCGACCGTGGAGCGATTGGGACTGGACGTCAACACTCCCTCGGGTCGCCTCGTCTTAGAGCATTTTCTCGCGTGCGCCTCTCGCGGTGAATCGATCGCCGCCATCGACGCCTCGGTGACCCGCGAAGCCGAGGCCGACATCTCGCGCACTCTCCGCATGGTCTTGGATATCGAGCCCCGCAGCGCAGCTTATGAAAGACTCTCCGCCCTCCTCTTTTTATACCGCGCCGAGCACCCTGGGCGTCCGCTCGCAGAAACCATGGGCAGAATGGGGCTCGAAATCGGTCAGCTAGTTCGCGGACTAGGCTTGGGAGAAGGACCCGCCGCGTCGACCCTAAGAGCCGATCTCTTGGAGCGTTTCATCGCAAGCGGGCTTAGCCCAGAACAGATCCGCACGATGTCCGACCATGCGGGAGAATTTCGCCGCAACGCCGAAGGCATCGTGGAGTCCTTGCTCGGCTCGGGGGCCTCCAGTGGAATTCTCGGACAGCGTCTGCTCTCCGATCTCTTCGTCCGTTCGCTC
>Ga0068860_100006925_pt1 | contig 11361 bp, 12 predicted proteins | sample KBSSwiS32_FD_66597 | JGI IMG/M metagenome (GOLD analysis project Ga0068860, IMG submission 66597) | Switchgrass rhizosphere microbial communities from Kellogg Biological Station, Michigan, USA - KBS Switchgrass S3-2 | ecosystem: Host-associated > Plants > Roots > Rhizosphere > Soil ... | reverse complement strand
TTGCGGCACATGCCCATGACGCCCGAGCGTGTCCTGGAGGCGCTCGACAGGCTGAGATCAGATCAAAGCCAATAACCGGCAAGAAATTTTAGGGTAGGGAGAAGCAGCTATGTGGAATCACACGAAGAGAGACGTTTTGCGTGGTATCGTGCTTGGGCTGGGGCTGGTTCTGCCACAGACAGGTTGGACGCAGGAGCCGCCGATCAAGGTTGGCACGAGCATGGCTCTCTCCGGCCCGCTCGCCGGTGGAGGACGGCAATCCCAACTCGCTCTTCAAATGTGGGCGGAAGACGTGAATGCTCGAGGCGGCTTGCTTGGGCGCAAGGTCGAGCTTGTCACTTACGACGATCAGGCCAGTCCAGCTCAAACACCGGGCATATTTTCGAAACTGGTCGATCTGGATAAAGTCAACCTCCTGATAGCTCCCTACGGTACTGTCCCGGCAGCCGCCGTGATGCCCCTTGCGAAGGAGCGCCGGCTGCTGCTGATCGGGCAAATCGGCTATCAGGTGAATTCCAAGGCGAAGCACGACATGTGGTTCAACAACTCGCCTTGGAGCGACGCCGAGAGCTGGGTGGGTGGCTATTTCCGGCTCGGACAATCCGTCGGCGTGAAGAAGGTTGCGTTTCTGGCTTCGGATCAGGAGTTTGCGCAGAACATCCTGGCCGGGGCAAAAAAGCTGGCGCAGAACGCCGGTCTCGAGACTGTCTACGAGCAAACCTATCCGCCGACAACGGTCGACTTCTCTTCGATGGTGCGCGCGATCCGCGCGGCTTCTCCAGACATGGTGTTCGTCGCTTCGTATCCGGCCGACTCGACGGGTATCATTCGCAGCGTCAACGAGATTGGTATCGGCTCGTCCGTGAAGCTGTTCGGGGGTGGCATGGTAGGCCTGCAGTATGCGTCGGTCATGCAGGCTCTCGGTTCACAACTGAACGGAGTTGTCAACTATCATACCTATGTGCCGGAGAAGACGATGGCATTCCCAGGCATCCGGGAATTCCTGGAGCGCTTCGCCAAGCGCGCCGTGGCAGCGAACGTGGAGACGCTTGGTTACTACGTCGCGCCATTTTCTTATGCGTCCGGACAAATCCTCGAACAGGCAGTAAATGCGACCAAGAGCATCAAGGATGATGTCTTGGCGGACTACCTGCGGAAGAACGAGGTCAATACGATCGTTGGACCGATCCGGTGGGGGGCCGACGGAGAATGGGCGGAGCCGCGAGTGGTGATGATCCAGTTCAAGGACATCAAGGACGGCAATGTCGAACAGTTCCGCCAGGAGGGCAAGCAGATCATCGTGGAGCCCGAGCGCTTCCGAACCGGCGACTTGACCGCTCCGCTCAGCAAGGCACGCGGTCGATAGCCTCGGAGCTGCGGCGAGCGGGAGCGCCGCAGCTCCGACCGTCTGTTCGAGCAGGGAGGAGGGGTGATGCTTTCTATTGAGCTCTTGTTGGAGGCGCTGGTGTTCGGTGCGCTTGTCGGCTGTTTTTATGCAGCCGTCAGCATCGGCTTGTCCATTGCCTTCGGCCTGTTGGACGTTCCTCATATCGCACATGCCGCGTTCCTCGTGCTTGCTGCCTATATGACCTACCTCCTCGGCACCTATGGGTTTGATCCGCTGGTGGCTGCCCTTCTTATCCTTGTACCATTCTTCTTTCTTGGAGCGATCGTCTATCGCTTCTATTACGAGGCCTTCGAGAAGCGCGGCGCGGACACGGGGGTGCGCGGTATCGCCTTCTTTTTCGGCGTGGCCTTCATGGTGCAGGTCTTCCTGTCAATGACGTTTGGCCTGGACCAGCGCAACGTCAGCGCTCCCTACATCGGCACCAGTCTCGGCATCGGCGAAATGCGAATTCCTTGGCGCCTGATTGTAGCGCTTTGCGTTGCGGTCGGCCTAACGGTCGGACTGAGGCTGTATCTGCTGCGGACCTTTCAGGGACGCGCGATTCGCGCGGTGGCCCATGACGCATGGGCCCTTCGAATAATCGGAGCTGATCCGGTTCGTACCAAACAATGGGCTTTTGGAATTGCCACTGCGGCAACTGCGATCGGGGGAGCACTGCTTGCTATAATCAGTCCCGTCGAACCAAGCCTGGACCGCGTCTATATCGGCAGGACGTTTTGCGTCGTGGTCCTGGCCGGCCTCGGAAGCATGAGCGGAACGTTGGCGGCAGGCATCATCTTGGGGGTCACTGAGTCAATCGTGCTCACCATGTTCGGAGCATCCTGGGCGCCCGCCGTGGCTTTCGGTTTGCTGCTACTTGTACTCGGCATACGGCCACAGGGATTGTTCGGGCGATGAAAATCAATTCGATCCCTTTCTGGGCTGCAGCGATCTTGCTTCCCGCGTGCGCCTACTTCTTGCCGGCGTGGGGCCTCAACGAGTACTACCTCTATGTAGGCTACGTTGTTCTTCAATACGTCGTTCTAGCGACGGCGTGGAACATTCTGGGCGGCTATGCTGGTTATGTGAATTTTGGTACCGGAGCGTTCTTTGGTGTAGGTGCCTACGCGGCGCTGGTGCTCTTCATGAAGTTCAACGCGCCGCTCCCCGTGCAGATCGCCGGTGCAGCTGCCATCGGCGCACTTTTGGGGCTGGGGGCGGGGCTTCTAACGTTACGCTTGAAAGGCATCTTTTTTTCGATCGCGACGATTGCGGCGGCGATCATCATCGAGACCTTCGTTTTGAATTGGCGCTATGTCGGCGGGGCGAGCGGCATGCAGATCATTCGTCCGGCGGTCCCGCTTGGATTCGAGACCTATACCCGAATGCTGCTGGTCGTGATGACCATCCTGGCCGTTGTCTCGATTATTGTTGCGCGCTTCATTGAAAAATCCTGGCTTGGGCGCGGCCTACGAGCGGTGCGCGATGCGGAAGTAGCGGCTGAATGTTCTGGAGTACCAACCTTGAAGCTGAAGCTTCTCGCCTGCGCAATCTCGGGAGCTCTCATGGCTGCCGCTGGAGCACCCCTCCCGCTGTATTCGAGCTTCATCGAGCCGCACTCGGTCTTCAGCCTGAACTATTCGGTGATGGCCCTGGCGATGGCTGTGGTCGGCGGGATGTCGAGTTGGCTGGGGCCTGTGCTCGGAGCTATCCTGATCGCTTCCAGCCAGCAATTCGCAGCTTCCGCAAGTCCCGAACTCCATCTGTTCATTGTCGGAGCGCTTCTGGTGTTTTTCGTGATCGCTGCGCCGGACGGGCTTGTGGGGCTGTTGCAGCGTGTTGGTAGAATGACTGCCCGGATGACAGGAATGCAGAACGTCAGACCGAAGTGGAGGAGCTGATGACATCACTGTTGCAAGTTGAGGATGTCACAAAATGCTTCTTTGGCTTCACGGCCTTGTCAAATGTGAGTCTTGATGTAGCGGTCGGAGAACGTATCGGACTGATCGGCCCGAACGGCTCCGGCAAAACGACACTGATCAATTGCATCTCGGGTGTTCTGAAGATCGACACCGGGTCTATTTTGTTTCAGGGCGACGACATTTCCGCGCTGGCGACGTATCGCCGCGCGAAGGCGGGCATGGCCCGGACGTTCCAGATACCGATGCCGTTTCGCTCGATGTCCGTCGTCGACAATTTGATGATCCCGCTGGAGTACATCGTTCACGGCCTGATCGACATGGCGAACGAAGGATCCGTATACAGCGAGGCGCACGAACTGCTTCGTCGCGTTCGCCTGGCGGACCGAATGAATGCGCGAGCGGGAGAGCTGTCGCAGGTCGAATTGCGCAAGCTGGAGCTTGCACGAGCGATTGCGGCGAGACCAAAACTGCTTGTTTGCGACGAGGCGATGGCGGGATTGGCGGCTAAGGAAGTTAGCGAAATCCTCGATATTCTGCTGGAGCTGAATTCGACAGGCATCACGATCATCATGGTCGAGCACATTATGCAGGCGGTGATGCGGTTCTCGCAGCGCATCGTGTGCCTGAGCGCCGGTCGGATTATATGCGACGGCTTGCCGGAAGAAACGATGTCGAATCCGGAAGTACGGAGGGCTTACCTTGGCAATTAGGATTTCGGTCCGTGACCTGCACGCCGGCTACGGCGCGGTGCAGGTTCTGCACGGGATGTCGATCGAGGTCCGTGAAGGCGAAACGGTAGCGCTTCTGGGCACTAACGGGAATGGGAAGAGCACGCTGATGAAGTGCCTCATCGGCGACGTTCGTCCCGCGCGGGGGCAGCTCACGCTAGAGATCGACGGTCGGGTTCTGGACTTGTCGCAGTTGACCACCGAACAGATCGTCGACCAGGGGATCAGCATCGTGCCGGAAGGCCGCCGCTTGTTTCCCCAACTGACAGTCGAAGAAAATCTCCTCTTAGGCGCCTACCGCAAGGCTGCACGAGGAAAGATCGAGACGAATATCGAGTACTGCTACGATGCCTTTCCCATTCTGAAGGAAAGACGCCGTCAGCTGGCGGGCTCGATGTCCGGCGGCCAGCAGCAGATGCTCGCGTTGGCTCGCGCATTGATGTCGTCGCCTCGGATACTTCTGGTGGATGAGCCTTCCGTGGGACTCGCCCCAATAATGGTCACTCAGGCGATCACCAAGATCGGCGAGCTGAAGCAGCGGCTCGGTCTGACCGTACTGATGGCCGAACAGAACTTTCAGGAAGCCATGCGCATAGCCGATCGCGGATACGTTCTGGTGCACGGCACGGTTGCCTTCGCAGCCGACGACGCAGCGGAGCTAAGGAACAGCGAACTCATCAAACAACTCTATCTCGGTGCGTGACGGAGGGGCGAAGTAACCGGCGCAGTGTTCGCCAATACCGCACCTGTCCAATTCCCGCTCTCGACTTTCCGCTGAATCATGTCGAACAGTAAATCGCGGAACAATCTGCCAGGAGTGGTGAGTTCTCCATGCGAAGGGTGGATGAAGGCCCAGTCGACGTAGAGATCCTTGATCGGACTTGCCGAGATCCTGCCTTCATTCAGCGCAGAACAAATCGCACAGTACGGCAGGATGCTGTAGGCCGTTCCCAGCGCCACCAATCCGGATATCATGCTGGTGGAGTTACTGTCTGCAAGGATGCGCATTGGAATCCCGTCGCGCGCAAACGCGTTTTCGATCGCGATACGGAAGTTGTTCATCCTGTTTGTCAGGATCAGGGGCCGGTTCTCGGCTTCACGCAGGCTTACCAGTTTTCCTAACGCAAGCTTTGCCGAGGGCGGACCGACCAGAAACAAGGCTTCCCGGAGCAAGGGCTTAACGTCAACGCCGGGCGTATCATCCAATACCACAATCGCGCAGTCGAGCTTGCTCTCCTGGATGTTGCCTATCAGATCGATGCTGATTCCCTCGCGAATGTGCAAATGGACGTCGGCATAGCGACGGCAGTATTCGTCGATGAGTTCGATGCTCAGGAACTGTCCAAGGGCAGGGGGTAGCCCGACGGTCAGATGACCGCGCGGTGTGGATTGGTCTACGACCTCATCGCGGAGCTTGTCGAACTGATTTACGAGTGTGGTCGCTTTTTCTCGCAGCGCTCCCCCGGTCTCTGTCAACGCGAGGCCCTTGCCTGAGCGCGTGAAGAGAGCTTCGCCCAAATCCTCCTCGAGCATGCGGATTTGCCGGGACAGCGCAGGCTGCGCGATGTTGAGGACTTCGGACGCACGAGTGAAGCTGTGAAGCTCGGCAATCTTGAGGAAGTATCGTATCTGTCTAAGGTTCATTCTCACTCACCTGGAAGGCCTTCTCCCTTGCAATCAGGCTTGGTTCAGGCTCGCCCTTGGCCACAGGATAAAGGATGGACGGCTAGTTAGCGCAAAAAAATGGAGTGGCCGATCTCCGTGGGCGAAATGAGTTTTTTCGTTGTACAATCAATGCGATAGTCGCGTAGGGACCGCAAGGAAAATCGGCCAAGTCGCCTGTGTCGGCAATTGCCTGAGCCGAATGATGGTCGGAATGCAGCCGAATAGGCGCATTCACTTCGATAGTAGCCAATAATTGAGCCGCCGAAAAATCTTGCTAACGGCTGGCAGCGCGGCTTCAGAAATCGATCATACCCTTTCGGCATGGCGACGGATGAAATTGATATTGGGTGGAGCAAGAAACGCGATCTAGCATGATGGAGCCCTGCACACCTAGTCTACCGAGCCGAAGCACGCGATGGAGTTGAACAATGCGCACGTTTCTCGCCATGCTGATCGCACTTTCTATCGTTCACCCTGCTTTCGCCGACAGCAGCAAGCTAGTGGGCACATGGAAGCTGAAACGCTGGGTGATGCAAGACGACGATACAAAGGAACAAAAGGCCTCGCCCTTCGGTGAGCGGCCGGCGGGCTATGTTCTTTTCACATCGTCGGATCGTCTCTTCGTCCTGATTACTTCCGAGGATCGCAAAGCGGCCGAAGGGGCCGATGGACAGAGTGCCGCCTTCCGCACCATGTATGCGTACTCTGGGAAATATCGACTGGAAGATGGCCGTTTCATCACGAAAGTGGATATTGCTGGCGATCAGAAGTGGTTGGGCACTGAACAACAACGAAGCTATCGGGTTAACGGCGATACTCTGATCATCGAAAGCCCCCCGTCGACGCAGGCCGGAAGGACTGTCCGCGGCATCTTGGAGTGGGAAAGAGAGCCTTAAGCGGAGTTTCTGGCGGCGTTTCTCCCCACTAAGTCCCGGCAGTTGAGCCGGGACTTCTTTTTCTGGCAAGCAATGCCAATCATTCGCAAGGCTCGGCGGAAGCCTGGCGGCAAGATCTTACACGCAACTGGCCTGCTTGAGCCGAACGCAAAACAAGACATCAGTGGCACATTGAGGGTCAGCGGAGCCCTGTTGCTGCACTGGACCGGTTGCGTATGCAGATGCTGATCTGCGCAGTCTTTTCTGAATAAAGATCCGCAAAACGCTCGCGCAGCACGTTCTTCTGCACCTTGCCCATAGTGTTACGCGGCAACGCGTCGACAAAGACTACGCGCTTAGGCTGCTTGAACTTCGCCAACCGTCCCGACAAGGCTTTCAGAACAGTCCCCTGAAGGATCATTGTTCTCGTCGCAGTTTCCGCCGGAGGTGCGCTATACCGGCATCTCGCTGGCCGTGCAGGTCTCCGGTGCTTTGGGCGGCGGCCTCGCGCCCATCGTCGCGACTTGGCTCCTGGCGCGCAACGGTGGCGACCCACAATATGTCGTCTGGTATCTGACGATCCTGGCGGCTATCGCCTTCGTATGCGCGTGGCGTATGCGTGCGGCGCCGGCTTTTTCGAGGGGGACACTGGCTGAGGTAGGTACGGTATCTCCGGTCACGGCGAAGGTGGCGCCATGAATGGAATCGACTACTATTTCTGGATGAACTCCGACTGGGCCTATCTTGGCGCGGATAAGCTCGAACGGATCGCTGCCGAACATCAAGTGAAGATCCGGTACATGCCGGTCGACCTTCCTGATGTCTACCGGCGGACGGGCGGTCAATTGCTGGGCAATAGAGCCCCCGAACGGCAGGCCTATCGGATCGTCGAACTCAAGCGTTGGTGCTGGAAGCTCGGAATCGACGTGAATCCGACGCCGAAGTTCATGTGTCCCAACGCTGACGCGGCGTCGCGGATTGTCATAGCTGCGGATCGCATGGGATTGGGTATTGTACCGCTCTACAAAGCGATCCTGCGCGCGGAGTGGTGCGAGGAGCGCGATATCTCTGATCTAGCCGAGTTGAGGCGCATCTTGGTCGACCAGGGGCTGGACGTGGATCGGCTGCTGGCAGCGGCAGACGCTCCCGAGATCGAAACGATATATCGACGCTTCACCGACGAAGCTATGAAGGCTGGCGTTTTCGGCTCGCCGTCCTACGTCTTCAACAACGAGTTGTTTTGGGGGCAGGACCGGCTGGATATGCTCGAAGAAGCGATCGCAAGTGCGGTTGGAGATGCGGATCGCAGCAACGACCGAAATCAGACGCTGGCGGAGGCTTGATAGAGCGTCAGCTAAATACTCAGTGCATAGAGCTTCAAGATCGGTGGTAGTCGACGCCTGTCTCAGCCGTCGACTTGTGAAACAGCTGTACCTTCCGGAAGAAGCACGGGAAGCTCTTACCTTCAATTTTCGGCCACTCCCCGGCCGGACCAAGAGAACTCTACTTGAGTTCTCACGCACTTACGCCCGGCATCTAAAGTTGCCGGGCGGCTTTTCTCCTTTGTTGTCGGCTCGGTTCTATTGGCCAGACGCCTCGAATCAACGAGACACGTGAGCTTTGAATTCGGGCGGTGTGCTCGTATTTTGATCAAGCCGTCCGATCAACCCATAGATATCTCCGAGCACCCAGAGATCGTCGACCTTGCCGTCGCGGAAAAGGAAAATCGGGGCGCCATACCACCACACGTGCTGCCCGGATGGAGGTCGCCCAAAGAGAGGCTTTCGGTGGATGCCGTGGAAGCGCAGCTTGCCGGAGACGCGATTGTCTTCCTCGAGCAGATCAAGGATGTCCGACGTGAAATGATCGAGCGATTGGGTAACCCATCGGACGTAGTCCGCGAATTGCGCATGTCCGACGAGAACGGGGCCGAGCGATCCGCGGAAAGTGAAGTTCGGTTGGAAGATCTCGGGAATCAGGCTCACGTCCGCATGATCCCACATGTCTTTGTAGAAGCGGCGAACCACCTCCTTTTGCGGACTCAGGTTGCGGCGATCTAGCTCCATCGCGGGTTCAAGTCCTAGCGGTGCGGCGATCATTCGACTCCTCCCTCGTTAAGATAACTTGCCAGCCTGTCGATCGTCATCCCGAAAGCCCGCGCGTATTCGAAACGATGGCAGGAGTGATGGCGAGAACCACTGAAAAGAAGCTGGGTCCCATCCGCAAGGAGGATCGAAGTCGTAGTTGCGGGCGATCCAGACGAAGCCCAAGGCGCACGTGATAAATAGCAGTCCAGACCAGAAGTCTGCTGGATTGGTCTGTTCCCATGTTCCGCTATCTGTTTACGTCGACGACCGTGCGTCCTCGCACTTGTCCGCCGATGAGCTTGCTCGCTGTCGCAACGACGTCACCCAAGCCGATCTCCGAGGCCGTTCGCTCGATGTCGGCCTCTGAAAGAAGAGACGAGAGCCGCTCCCACGCTTCGATCCGTATCGCTTTAGGCCTCGTCACACTGTTGATACCTAGGAGCGCGATGCCGCGGAGGATAAACGGCGCGACGGAGGCGGGCAGATCGAGGCCCTGCGCCATTCCACACGCTGCTACCGCCCCGTCAGCCTTGATGCCCGCGCAGATGTTGGCCAGCGTATGGCTGCCCACGGAGTCGATAGCTGCTGCCCATCGCTCCTTCTGTAGCGGCTTGCTGGCTTGGGTGAGCGAAGCCCGGTCGATAATTTCGGCGGCTCCTAGAGTCTGTAGGTACGGAGCCTCCTCCATGCGTCCGGTCGATGCCGCGACGCGGTAGCCAAGTTTGTGGAGCAGCATGATCGCGACGCTTCCGACGCCACCACTTGCGCCGGTGACCAGGACGTCGCCGTCGTCGGCGCGGATGCCGTACCTCTCTAGCGCCATGATGCAAAGCATCGCGGTGTATCCGGCGGTACCGATGACCATGGCGCGTCGAGTGGGCATCGAGGCGGGCAACTTGATCAGCCAGTCGCCCTTCACCCTTGCCTTCTGAGCCAGCCCTCCCCAATGCTGCTCGCCGACACCCCATCCGTTGAGAACGACACGGTCGCCGACCGCGAAATCGGAGTGCGTGGTCGAACGGACCACGCCGGCGAAATCGATGCCAGGCACCATAGGAAATGCCCTGACGACGGGCCCCTTTCCGGTGATTGCGAGACCGTCCTTGTAGTTGAGGGTGCTGTATTCGACGTCGACCATGACGTCTCCATCGGGTAGTCGGTCCTCGGGCAATTCGGTAATGCTCGCCCGATATCCCCGGTCGTCCTTTTCGATCAACGCCGCCTTGAACACGCTGAGCTCCTTTCTACGATTTCTTCTTCCGGCCGCTGCCTGATCGTTCGGGACGCGGCAAACCGGCAAGGAATCCGATGATGAAGGTATCCAGAGGGGCGCCGTCCTTTACGAGACGAGCCCTCATCACCGCGCCTTCCCAGCCGATCCAAAAGTATTCGGCCAATGTCTCGCAGTTGGCGGACGCCGAGATTTCGCCATGGCGCTGCGCGAGCTCAAGACAGCCGGCGATCTTCCCTTGCCAGCCCTTCATGATGTCATTCAGCGCAGCACGGTAGTCGTTGGGCAATGCTTCGACATCCTGACTGAAGTTACCGATGAGGCAGCCCCGCGTATAACCGTACTTGGCCATTCCCGCCTTCGCATCCTCGACGAATGCGCGTACCCGGTCGGAAGGGGGCAGCTTCTCGTTAGTGAGCGCTCGATCGAGCTTGCGGCAGAAGAAGGCATCGTAGGCTTTCATGACCTCGCGCCCGAAGTCCGCCTTGCTCTCGAAGTAGTGATAGAACGAGCCTTTCGGCACGGTTGCCCGTCGAAGCAGGGCATCCAGCCCCGTCGCAGCGAACCCTTGTTCGGTCAGCATTTCCAATCCAGTGCGTATGAGCACGTCACGCGTCGCGGCGTAGCCGAGATCGCGTCGTTCGGATTTCATGAATACCCGGGATGTGTCGCTATTCTTCGCCATGTGTCTCAACTAGACCGACCGTCTAGAAACACAGCTAGTCCACACTGGCAACAAGAAAACTCAGCCAATCGCACTAATTCGCCCAAGCGAACGCAGAAGTTTCCCTGTTCTGGTTGACTTCGTTGATTTTCGAGGGAACCCGGCCTGGCGTTGTGCGGCGCACTCGGAGCTAGGCGTCGGCCGCATAAGTGATCCTCATAGTTTCGTAATTGACACAAAGTGTCATAACCTCGATTATGGACTGTCTTTCGGTAGGGTGATCCATGATCCGGTTTTTCGTAAAAGCCTTGCTGCTCGCTGCAACCTCGCTCTGCTTCGGTTTCGTCTCGGCGCCATCGATGGCAACCGACGCCTATCCGTCGAGGCCGATCAAGCTCGTCGTCGGCTTTCCACCGGGAGGTCCCACGGACATCGTCGGCCGTGTGATCGGCAAGCAGCTGTCGAAGGAGTTGGGGCGACCCGTCGTGATTGAGAACAACGGCGGTGCGAGTGGCCTCATTGGCGCGAGCAACGTCGCCAGGGCGAATCCTGATGGCTATACGCTCCTGGTCGCGGTCGAATCGTCCAACACCCGGGCGCTTGGGCTCAATCCGTCCGTTCCATATGATCAGGAGAAGAGCTTCACCTACATCCGCAAGGTCGCGAAGCAGCGCAACCTCGTCGTGGTCAATCCTAAACTGCCGGTTTCTTCAATTTCGGAGCTCATCGCATACTTGAAGGCGCGTCCCGGCGAGGTGAACTTCGGTGGTACGTTCGGGGCCACGTCGCATATCGGCGGCAC
>Ga0068860_100006923_pt1 | contig 11363 bp, 13 predicted proteins | sample KBSSwiS32_FD_66597 | JGI IMG/M metagenome (GOLD analysis project Ga0068860, IMG submission 66597) | Switchgrass rhizosphere microbial communities from Kellogg Biological Station, Michigan, USA - KBS Switchgrass S3-2 | ecosystem: Host-associated > Plants > Roots > Rhizosphere > Soil ... | reverse complement strand
TCACCGGGTCGGCAAAACCCGCCTGCACGAGCAGATCGCCGATGTCGTGCATGTCGATGAAGCGGCTGACGTGCGTATGGCGGTCGACGCCGGCGAACGCGTGCCTCAGTTCCTTCAGCGTATCGGGGCCGAGCGTCGTGAACGACAGCAGGCCGCCGATCCTCGACACGCGCCGCAATTCGGCGATGGCGCGCGGCAGGTCGTTGACCCACTGCAGCATCAGGTTGCTGCAGACGAGATCGAAGGCATTGGCGGGCAGCGGCAGCGCGCAGGCGTCCGCGCAGATCAGCGCCGGTGCGCTCGATTGCTGTCCGCGCAGCTTCCCGACCCAGCGTCCAAGTCGCGACGATCCGGTTTCGTCACGCTCGCGGGCACGCGCGAGCATCGGCCACGCGAGATCGACGCCGACGCGACGCGCGCTCGGATAACGTGTGGCGAAATCGGCAAGCGCTTCGCCCGTGCCGCAGCCCACGTCGAGCAGCGCCGCCGGCGCGAGCTTGACCACATCGAGGCGCGCGGTCATCCGCTGACCGACCTCCCGCTGCAACACGGCCGCGGCATCGTAGGTCGCTGCGGCGCGGCCGAACGCGCGCCGCACCGCGCGCAGATCGAGCGCGTCGGGCGCGTTGCGGTTCGCGTCAACGGTCATCGGATCCGCGCCCCGTTTCATCGAGGAAGCGCGCGACCGCCCGCGCGAATTCCGTCGGATGCGAAAGGAACGGCACGTGCGCAGCACCGGCGATCTCGACGCAGCGCGCATCGGGCATCGCCTGCGCGAGCCAGCGGCCGGCCGCGGCCGGAGCGAGCGCATCGCGCTCTCCGCAGATGACGAGCGCCGGCACGTCGATCACACCGGCCGCCGAGCGCAGGTCGAGCGTCGCCAACGCATCCAGCGCGGCGTCGAGCATCGCTGGCGCCGGATCAGGGCGCTCGAACAAGCGTGCGCGCATCGCGCCGAGCGTGGCCTTGCCGGCGTCGCTGCCCCGAAGCTGCAGCGACAGGAAGCGCAGCAGCGTCATCCGGTAGGCGACGCGCAGCTCGTCGCCGAAGCGGGCGAGCGTCTCAGCGCTCATCGCATGCGGCCAATCGGGGCCCGCGACGAAGCGTGGCGTCGTGGCGACGAGCACCAGCCGATCGACCGAGCGCGGCGAGGCCCGCGCCCACGCCAATGCGATCAGGCCGCCGAGCGACCAGCCGACGACGATCGGCGCCCGATCTTCGTCGGCAAAGCGCGCGCGGATGGCGTCGACGACGGCGTTGTATGTCCACGGCGCCAGCGGCGCACTGTGTCCGTGCCCGGGCAGGTCGACCATGTGCACGCGATAGCGCGCGGCGAGCGTTCCCGTCAGCGGACCCCACATGCCCGAATGCATCCCCCAGCCGTGCAGCAGCACGAGCGGCGGTCCCGCGCCGACGCTCTCGACGTGCAACGCGGCGCTCAACGGGCGTGGGGCACCGCCGTCGAGAGCTCGGCGAACGCAGCGGTGAGCGCATCGATGTCCTCGGGCGAATGCGCGGCGCTCACGCTGATGCGCAGCCGCGCGGTGCCGGCAGGAACGGTTGGCGGTCGGACCGCGGGCACCCAGAAACCGCGTTGCCACAACGCCTGCGACAGGTCGACCGCGGTCGCGTTGTCGCCGACGACGACAGGCTGGATCGGCGTGGTCGAAGCCCCCAGCGGCCACGGCAGCGCCTGCATTCGCGTCCGGAAGCGCGCGATCAACGCGGCGAGATGCGCATGCCGCGCGCGATCGTCGCGAATCACGCGCAAGCTCTCGCGGAGCGCTTCGGCGAGCAGCGGCGGCGCCGCGGTCGTGTACACGTAGCTGCGCGCCGTCTGTTCGAGCGTCGCGATCACCGCCGGGTGCGCCGCGACGAACGCGCCGGCCACACCCGCTGCCTTGCCGAGCGTTCCCATGTAGACGATCCGCTCGCTTTCGACGCCGCAATGCGCGAGCGCGCCGCGACCGGGATGCCCGCGATCGCCGAGCACGCCGAAGCCGTGCGCGTCGTCGACGACGAGCCACGCGTCGAATTCGTCGGCAAGCGCGACGAGCTCGGGCAACGGCGCGAGATCGCCGTCCATGCTGAAGACGGCGTCGGTGGCGATCACCTTGGTGCGCGCCGGCGACGCCGCGAGTCGCTCGCGCAATTGCGCGACATCGCAATGCGAGTAGCGGATCAGGTCTGCCCGCGCGAGCACGGCGCCGTCGTTCAGGCACGCGTGGTTGAGACGATCGGCGAACACTGCGTCGCCGCGCCCGGCGAGCGCGGTCAGGATCGCGAGATTGGCCAGGTAACCGCTCGAGAAGGCGAGCGCGCGCGCGCCGGCGCACGGCCGCACCCAGTCGGCGAGCTCCGCTTCGAGCGCCGCATGCGCTGCAGAATGGCCGCTGATCAAGTGCGATGCCGCGGCACCGACGCCCCAGCGATGCGCTGCGGCGACGGCGGCCGCGACGACCCGCGGATGATTGGCGAGCCCCAGGTAGTCGTTGCTCGCGAACGAAACGCGCCGTTGCCCGTCGACGTCGACGTGCGCGCCCGCCGGCGAATGGACGGTTCGCCGCACGCGGCGCAGGCCGGCGGCATCGCGTTGCGCGAGCGCGCGCTCCAGGTCGGCAATCAGTCTCACGCGAAGGTCTTCGCGCGGCCCGCTCACGAGCCGCGTTATGCGGCAGCGGCGATACCGAGCCTCGAGAGCAGTGCGCGATCGGCGTCGACGTCGGGGTTGCCGGTCGTCAGCAGCTTGTCGCCGTAGAAGATCGAATTCGCGCCGGCAAGAAAGCACAGCGCCTGCACCGCGTCGCCCAGCTCCCGGCGACCGGCCGAAAGACGCACCATCGCCTTCGGCATCGTGATGCGCGCGACCGCGATCGTGCGCACGAACTCGAACGGATCGAGCGCGCTCTCGCCGTGAAGGCGATCGTGCAGCGGCGTTCCCTCGACCTGCACCAGATGATTGATCGGCACCGATTCGGGATACGGATCGAGGTTCGCGAGCTGCGCGATCAACCCGGCGCGCTGGCGGCGCGATTCCCCCATGCCGACGATGCCGCCGCAGCAGACGTTGATGCCGGCGTCGCGCACGTGCTGCAACGTGTCGAGCCGCTGCTGGTAGTCGCGGGTGCTGATGATGTCGCCGTAGAATTCCGGCGCCGAATCGAGGTTGTGGTTGTAATAGTCGAGGCCGGCGGACTTGAGCTTCTCGGCTTGGCCGTCCTTCAGCATGCCGAGCGTCGCGCAGGTCTCGAGCCCCAGCGCGCGCACTTCGCGCACCATCTCGAGCACCGGCTCGAGATCGCGATCCTTCGGGCCGCGCCACGCGGCGCCCATGCAGAAGCGCGTGGCGCCGTTGGCCTTCGCCGTGCGTGCCATGCTCACGACCGTGGCGACGTCGAGCAGCGGCTGCTCGTCGACGCCGGTGTGGTAGCGCTTCGCCTGCGGGCAGTACGCGCAATCCTCGGGACAACCGCCCGTCTTGATGGACAGCAGCGTCGACAGCTGAACCGTGTTGGGCGCGTGATGCGCGCGATGCGCCAGCTGCGCCTGGTGCAGCAGGTCGGCAAACGGCAGGTCGAACAGCGCCTCGATCGCCGCGACGCTCCAGCGCGGTGCGATCGCGCGAGCTCGCATTGCCTCCGCCGATTCGCTATGGGCGACGCGCCCTTCGATCATGCTTTCGGCGGATGGCATCAGCGCTCCCAAAGCGCTAGCGTGCACCGAGCCATCGGTCGATGGCGACGGCCGCGCGCAATCGGCGCTTACAATCGAACCCGGAAATCGAATCGTGCATCGAATCCTGCAATGACGTGCCGCGAGAACCTGCTACGAACGCGCGCGCAAATTTCGTACTCGTCGCGAGCGTGAAAATCCCGGCCGAGTTTCGAGGGAGGTCCGAACGTTGTCAAATGGGTCGAATCCGGCATTTGACAGCGCCCGTCGCAGCGTTCGCGCTCGCGCGGTGAATCGCGTGGGCTGGCGCGCGGGCACCGAGCGTCTGCGCGGCTTTGCGCAGGCGTTGCTGCCGCAGGCGTGCGCGCTCTGCGCCGCACCGGCGGGGAACGCGCTCGTTTGCAACGCGTGCGCGCGCGATCTTCCGCGGCTCGCGGCCGCCTGCCCCGTCTGCGCGCTGCCGAGGAGCGATGGCGAAATCTGCGGCGCCTGCCTGCGCAAGCCGCCGCCGTTCGCCGCGACAATCGCGCCGTTCCTGTACGCGTACCCGATCGACCGGCTGCTGTGGCAACTCAAGTTCAGGGGCCGATTGTGTTACGCGGAATGGGCAGCCGCCGCACTCGCCGCTGCGGTTCTCGACGCGTTTCGCTCTCGCGCGACGCACCTGCGTCCCGATCGCGTCGTCGCGCTGCCGCTCGCGTCGTCGCGGCAGCGCGAGCGCGGCTTCAACCAGGCTCAGGAAATTGCCGCGCGTGTCGCGCACTCGATCGGATTGCCGAACGTCCCGGCGCTCGAGCGCACCGTCGCATCGCCGCCGCAAGCGGGGCTCGCGCTTTCCGCGCGTGCGCGCAATGTTCGCGGCGCATTCGCGTCGCGAGTCACGTTGACCGGCGCGCGCGTCGCGCTCGTCGACGACGTGATGACCAGCGGCGCCACGCTCGGCGCGGCCGCGACTGCGCTCCGCAGCGCTGGCGCTGCGCACGTCGAATGCTGGATCGTCGCGCGTACGCCGCCGCCCGCGTGATGACTCCCGTCCGCACGAGCCTGCCCTCGCCGTCGTTCGCGGTCGTGCTGGTCGCGCCGCAGATTCCCGGCAACACCGGCAACGTGATCCGCCTCACCGCCAACGCCGGCGCCGATCTCCACCTGGTCGAGCCGCTCGGCTTCCGCCTCGACGACCGCGACCTGAAGCGCGCGGGCCTCGACTATCACGAATATGCGCGGATGCGCGTGCATCATGATTTCGCGGCGTGCCGCGCAGCGCTCGATCGCGAACGGCCCCGGCAATGGTTCGCGTTCACCACGCAAGCGGCGCGCACGCTCGCTGACGCTCGCTTCTCGCCCGGTGACGCGCTCGTGTTCGGTTGCGAAACCGACGGCCTGCCGCAGGCGATCGTCGATCTGTTTTCCGCTGACGTGCAGCTGCGCATTCCAATGCGCGCTGGCGTGCGCAGCCTGAACTTGTCGAACGCGGTGGCGATCGCCGTCTACGAAGCGTGGCGGCAGAACGGATTCACCGGCGCCGCCTCGTAGCGCGGGAACCTAGTGGTGTTCGGGGCGGGGCTCGCGGCGCAGCAGCGCAAGCACCGCATCGCGGGGCGCGAGCCCCTCGTGCAACACGCGATACACCACCTCGCAGATCGGCATGTCGAGGCGGTGATGGCGCGCCAGCGAACGCACGGCCGTGGCCGCAGCGATGCCCTCGGCCACGTGCCCCAACTCCGTAATGATCTGCGGCAACGCCTTGCCAGCGGCGAGCGCCAGCCCGACGCGCCGGTTGCGCGACAGATCGCCGGTGCAGGTCAGCACGAGGTCGCCGAGCCCGGCAAGGCCCATCAGCGTCTCGCGCTGTCCGCCGAGCGCGGCCGACAGCCGGCCGGTCTCCGCGAGACCGCGGGTGATCAGCGCGGCGCGGGCGTTGTGGCCGAAGCCGAGACCGTCGCTGGCGCCCGCGGCGATCGCGAGCACGTTCTTCACGCCTCCGCCCACCTCGACGCCCGCGATGTCCTCGCTTTCGTAAGCGCGCAAATGGTCCGCACGAAGCCATTCGGCGACCTGCGTCGCGAGCGGCGCGGCGGTCGCTGCAACCACGACGGCCGTGGGCAGGCGTCTCGCGACTTCTTCGGCGAAGCTCGGGCCCGAGACCACGCCGATCGGTGCGGGCCAGCGCGCCGCCAGCGCCTGGTGCGCAAGCGCCACGCCGGCCGGCGCGGCGGGATCGTTGGGGGCGTCGAGGAATCCCTTCGCCAGCAACACCAGCGGGGCACGCGCGCCTGCGGCGGTGAGCGCGTCGACCGTCGCGACCAGCGCCGCCACCGGCGTCGCAATGAAAATGAGCTGCGCGCCGATCGCGTCGTCGAGTGCTGCGGTCACGCGAAGGCGCGACGGCAGCGCGACGCCGGGCAGGTATTTGCGATTGACGCGCGCGCTCGACATCGTCGACGCGCTCACCGCGTCGCGCGTCCAGAGCGTCACGTCGAGGTCGGCGCGCCGCGCAAGGTGGCACGCCATCGCCGTGCCCCACGCGCCTCCACCGAGAACGGCGATTGCGGTTGCCAAGGGATCAGCGCCGGCCGCTTCGCCCGGTGCAGCGAGCTCGCCCGACCGTCAACCCATCGAGCGTCCCAACTGCCATCGCCGCGCTACAGCCCGAAGATCTGCGTGATGCGCACGTAACCGGATTGGCCGTCGCGATGCCTGACCTTGACCCACCCGGGTGCGCTGGTGGTGGCCGTCGACGTGGCCGGCTCCGCCAGCTCGAGCAACACGCTTTGCTCGGCCCGGAAAACAAGCGGTGAAGCCGGATCGGGATTGGCCAGCACTTCGGCCATCGGGACGCGCACGACGAGCGTGCGCTTGTCGGACAGCGACTTGCGGTCGATCCAGCCGATCGTGCCGGCGGCGTCGCGCACCTTGACCCAGCCTTCGAGCGGCACGATCACTTCGAGCGGCGTATCCCGGCCAAGCACGAACAGGGGCTTCGCCCGCGCCGAGGGCGCGTCGTAGAGCACCGTCGCCGGGTCGCCGATCGCCCGGTACTCGGCGGCCGCGACCGGCAGCGACGCTACGGCAACGAGCGCAAGCGCGCCGATCCCGCGTCTCATCGCGATGCCGTTGCTTCGCATCGTTTCCGCTAGTTGGCGGTGGCGGGCGCGGCAGCCGCGCCCTGGCTCATCTGCTGCGCGTAGAGCGCCTCGAAGTTGATCGGCGCCAGGTGCACCGGCGGGAAGCCGGCGCGCGACACGGCGTCGGCCACGGTCTCGCGGACATACGGAAAAAGCACCGTCGGGCAGTGCACGGCGAGCACGTTCTGGAGCTGCTCGACCGGCACGCCCTTGATCGTGAAAATGCCCGCCTGCGCGGCTTCGACGAGGAACACCGTCCGGTCGGCGACCTTGGCGGTCAGCGTGATCGTCAGCACGCTTTCGTAGATGTTGGGCTCGATCTGGTCGCCGCTGGTGCGCAGGCCGATCTCGATCGCCGGGGCCTCCTGCTGGCGGAACGACATCGGCGCGCCGGGATTTTCGAGCGAAAGATCCTTGACGTAGATCTTTTCGATCGAGAACTGCACGGCGCCGGGCGGTGGTCCGCCGGCCTGGAGAGTGTCAGCCATTACGTGAATCCTTCGCTTGGGATAAAGCCCGCCATTTTACGCCACCCGGCCGACCCGGGCCGGCGGGCGAAGCTCAGGCCGCCAGGAGCTTGTCGAGCTGCCCGCCCCGGTCGAGCGCAACCAGGTCTTCGTAGCCGCCGACATGGAATTCGCCGATGTAGATTTGCGGTACCGTCCGCCGGCCGGTGCGCGTCATCATCTCCCTGCGCTGCGCCGGGTCGAGGTCGACCCGGATCTTGGCGATTTCGCCGACCCCTTTCGATCGCAGGAGCCGCTCGGCCTGGATGCAGTAGGGACAAACCTCGGTCGTGTACATGGTGACGCCTGACGGCACGTCATCTCTCCACCGGCAGGCCGGCGCTCTTCCAGGCGCGGAATCCCCCGATCAGGCTGTAGACGTCCTTGAACCCGAGCTTGCCCAGCTTTCCTGCCGCCATCCGGCTGCGGTTGCCGCGATCGCAATAGACGACCAGCGGGCGGCCGGCGAGCTTGCCAAGCTCCGGGCCGCGGCTCCCGAGCTGCGAAAGGGGGATGTGGATCGCGTTCGGCAAGCGCCCGCCTTCGTACTCCTTCGGCTCGCGCACATCGAGCACGACGGCGTTGGCGTTCATCAGCTGCGTGACCTGCAGGTTGCCGGCGTCCTTCATCGTCCCGAGCCGGCGCTGGATCATCGGCCAAAGCAGCATGCCGCCCGAAAGGAACAGCACGAGGAACAGCATCCAGTTTTCGCGAAGGAACGACATCGACGGCTCGGCCAGACGTTACGGATTCGGCCCGAATGATAGCGTAACTCGACCCCCTCGCCGCCCGGGCTCGGTGCTTCCCGCGAGCGGCAGTTCGACGGTCTGGACGGGGCGCGAACCTCGGACCGACGAACCGACAGACGGTGTGCCACGGGCGAGTTTCCCAGCGGAACTTGCTTGGCGATTTGGACGTCCGAGCAAGCTCATGCCCATTCCGCCCAGATAAAGGGGGTTATACTTTGAAATACCTCAAGCGCTTCAGCTCGCGGAGCAGCATCGACCCGATCCGCCGGCACAAGGATGAACCGATGAGCAATGGCTGGAAGAAGGCGGGATTGGTTGGACTGGGCGCGCTGCTGGGCGTTCTTTTGTCACTCAACTTCTCGGCGGTGGCGCAACGCGAGGCCAAGCTGCCGATACCTTACGAAGACCTGCAGCTCCTGTCCGCCGTCTTCGGCAAGATCAAGAGCGACTACGTCGAGGCGGTGCCCGACGACAAGCTGATCAAGGAAGCGATCAATGGAATGGTGCACGGGCTCGACCCGCATTCCGACTTCCTCGATGCCGAGGCGTTCAAGGAGCTCCAGGTCTCCACGCAGGGCAAGTTCGGCGGGCTCGGCATCGAAGTCGGCGTCGAGGATGGCTTCGTCCGCGTCGTTTCGCCGATCGAGGACACGCCTGCGTTCCGTGCCGGCATCAAGGCCGGCGACCTGATCGTCAAGATCGACGACGTCGCCACGCGCGGCATGCCGCTCAACAAGGCGGTCGAGAAGATGCGCGGCAAGCCGGGCACGCAGATCGTGCTGACGGTCGTGCGCAAGGAAGCCGAGTCCCCGCTGACGTTCACGCTGACGCGCGAAGAGATCAACGTGAAGAGCGTGCGCGCCAAGATGCTCGAGCCCGGCTACGGCTACGTCCGCGTACGCAACTTCCAGGACAGGACCGGCGAAGATCTCGCGAAGGCGCTGAAGGACATGTACAAGCAGGGCGAGCTGAAGGGCCTGGTGCTCGATCTGCGCGCCGATCCCGGTGGCCTGCTGAACCAGGCGGTGGCGGTCTCGGCCGCGTTCCTGCCGAAGGATGCGCTGGTCGTCTACACCGACGGCCGCACGCCGGACGCGAAGATGCGCCTGTCCGCTTCCCGGGACAACTACATGCGCCGCGGCGAGGATTACCTGCGCGACCTGCCGGCGGGCGTGAAGAAAGTGCCGATCGCCGTGCTCGTCGATGGCGGCACCGCGTCGGCGTCGGAAATCGTCGCCGGTGCACTGCAAGACCACAAGCGCGCCACCGTGCTCGGCACGCAGACGTTCGGCAAGGGCTCGGTGCAGACGATCCTGCCGCTCGGCAACAATGCGGGCCTGAAGCTCACGACCGCGCGCTACTACACGCCGGCGGGCCGCTCGATCCAGGCCAAGGGCATCGAGCCCGACCTGATCGTCGACGACGGCCGCGACACGACCAGCCGGATCCGCGAAGCGAATCTCGAGCGGCATCTCGAAACGCCGGCCGATCCGCTGAAAGCCAAGGCCACCGAAGCGCTGAAAGCCGGCGACAAGGACGCCGCAAAGCCCGACGACAAGGCGGCGGCCAACGGCACCGTGACGGCAGCGCCGCAACCGCCGCGCTTCGAGTTCGGCTCGGCCGAGGATTTCCAGTTGACGCAGGCGATGAACCACCTGAAAGGGCAGCCGGTCATCGCGTCGGCGAAGGCGTTGTCGGCGCAGGCGAAGCCTCAATAGCTCGTTGCCGGAACTCACCCGCGCAAAACGCCCGGTTCCCCCGGGCGTTTTGCCGTCAGGGGCCGAGAACGAGCGGTCAACCGATTCGCGGATGGACGACACCCAGCTTCTTCGTTACAGCCGGCACATCCTTCTGACCGAGCTGGGGATCGACGCGCAACAGCGCTTCGCCGACGCGCGCGTGCTGATCGTCGGCGCCGGCGGCCTCGGAACGCCCGCCGCGCAGTATCTCGCCGCCGCGGGCGTGGGCAGGCTGACGATCTGCGATCCCGACACCGTCGACCTCACCAACCTGCAGCGACAGATCCTCTACGCGACCGCGGACGTCGGCACGCGCAAGGTCGACGCCGCCTCTGCGAGGCTCAGCGCGATCAATCCGGAGGTGCGGATCGAAACGGTGGCGAAGCGCGTCGGACCCGACGATCTGGCGAAGCTTGTCCATGACGCCGATGTCGTGCTCGATTGCAGCGACAACTTCGTCACGCGGCACGCCGTCAATCGCGCGTGCGTCGCGGCGGGCAAGCCGCTCGTCTCGGGCGCGGCGATCCGCTTCGACGGCCAGCTCGCCGTGTTCGATCCTCGCGACCCGAAGAGCCCGTGCTACCACTGCCTGTTCGGCGAAGGCGAGGAGCTCGAGGAAGTGCGCTGCGCGACGATGGGCGTGTTCGCACCGCTGGTCGGGATCGTCGGCACGACGCAGGCGGCCGAGGCGCTGAAGCTCCTCGCCGGCGTCGGCGAGACCATCACCGGCCGGCTGCTGCTGCTCGACGCCTACACGATGCGCTGGCGCGACCTCGCGATCGCCCGCGATCCGCAATGTCCGGTATGCTCATCGCGATGACCACGGCGCAATCGCAAGCGGCGCGAATCGCCGTCGCCTTGACTCTCACTGCGTTGCTCGCGCTGGCGCTCGTCGCTCCGGCGCGCGCGACGCAACCCGACGATCCGGCGCTGCCGGCGTCGGCGTGGACGGCGATCCGCAAGGTGATCGGTGACCAGCTCGCGGCGCTGCGCAAGGGCGACGGCGCGAAGGCGTTCTCGTTCGCCGCACCGGGCATCCGCGAGCAGTTCGCGAGTCCCGAGAATTTCCTGCGGATGGTGCGCGGCTCGTACGATCCGCTGCTCGCCGCCCGCTATACCGAATTCCTCCCGGGCGCCGTCATCGACGGCAGCATCATCCAGCCGCTGCGGCTGGTCGCGCGCGACAATACGGTGCTGGTCGCGCTCTATACGATGGAAAAGCAGGACGACGGCAGCTGGAAGATCACCGGCTGCGTGCTGGCGCCGTCGACCGTGCGCGCCGCGTAGTCACAAAATGGGGCGAGCGGCCCGGTTGCGCGAAGGCCCGCAGCGAGCGCCGAGATAGTACAGAGAGGTACAGCGAGGCGCGAGCGAGGACACGAAAGCGCTAGCTTCAGTGAAGGCTAACGCGAGCGCACGCGAGCGTTAAGCGAAGCGGCCGGAACTACAAAGCAATCGGGCCGCGCAGCCTATTTTGTTCAGCCGAACAAATATTTGCGCTGCTGCTCCCAGCCTTCCTGGGGCGAGCGGCGGAAGCCCGACTTCGCGTACATCTGCATCCGGCCCAGCACG
>Ga0068860_100006922_pt1 | contig 11364 bp, 5 predicted proteins | sample KBSSwiS32_FD_66597 | JGI IMG/M metagenome (GOLD analysis project Ga0068860, IMG submission 66597) | Switchgrass rhizosphere microbial communities from Kellogg Biological Station, Michigan, USA - KBS Switchgrass S3-2 | ecosystem: Host-associated > Plants > Roots > Rhizosphere > Soil ... | reverse complement strand
CAGACCGGCACCGGCAAAACAGCCGCATTTGTTATCCCTACCCTGCAGCTCATGTTTGAGCAAGTGCGGGAAAATGGCGGTGGCCAGCACCGGATCAATGCTTTAATTCTCACGCCTACGCGCGAACTGGCCATCCAGATTGGCGAAAGTATCCAGGCTTATGGCCGCTATCTTCCATTACGCCATCACGTTATATTTGGCGGTGTATCGCAACACGGCCAGGTTCAGGCCATCCGCAGAGGTGTTGATATTTTAGTAGCCACGCCCGGGCGTCTGCTCGATCTGATGCAACAGGGCCATGTTTCGCTGCGCGATGTTCAGTACTTTATACTTGACGAAGCTGATCGCATGCTGGATATGGGCTTTGTACATGATGTAAAACGCATCATTGCAAAATTGCCAGCCAAACGGCAAACCTTGTTTTTCTCCGCCACTATGCCACCTGAAATTATGCAACTGGCAAAAGTGCTGTTGAATAATCCCGTTAAAGTGGAAATTACACCGCCCGCATCCACGGTAGATCTTATACAACAATCTGTTTTTCATGTAGACAAACAGCATAAACAATCATTGCTGGTTCACCTGCTGCAGGATAAATCAATTGAAACCGTACTTATTTTTACACAGATGAAACATTCGGCCGATAAACTGGCCCGCGTGCTGAACAATGCCGGCGTGCGCACGGAAGCGATACACGGAAACAAATCGCAGAATGCAAGACAATCTGCTCTGGCCAATTTTAAAAACAAACAAACAAGGGTTTTGGTAGCAACGGATATAGCCGCCCGTGGAATTGATATCGACGAACTGGCGCATGTAATTAATTACGAATTACCCAATGTGCCTGAAACCTATGTGCATCGTATTGGCAGAACGGGCAGGGCGGGCGCCAGCGGTATGGCTATTTCCTTTTGTGACCGTGGCGAAAAAGTATTCCTGGCTGATATTGAAAAACTTATCAGGAAAAAAATCCCGGTAGTTACCTCCTCTACTTTTGTGGCTCCCAAAATAACAGAGCTGCCAGTAGCGCATAACAATCACAGCCAACCCAATCGTAACAGCAGGCCCGCTTCATTTAACCGTACAAAAAGACGTTTTTCGTACAGCAATTAGCACCCGCAACACGAAATATTTTTCTGAACGCCCGGATCTTCCGGGCGTTTTTGTTGACAAAAAGCCATTGCTGTAGGCCGGAAATCAGGGCAACAAGATCGGGAACCTGTAAATGCAGGTATGCTTCAATGAACAAACCCCCGTTGCAGGCTGCAGCGGGGTTTGTTGAATTATGAGCGTCTTTTTTAAACTTGTGCGTTTTATAAACCCTTGTCCCCTTTTTGCTGGCGAAGGCTGGCCAATGAAGGATCCATTTTAATAGCCTGGTCGCAAAGCTGCTGACCTTTTTCTTTATCGCCTTTTTTCTGGTAAGCCATACCAATCATGTAAAGGGATTTTGCGTTTTGTTTGTCGTACCCAAGTATCTTGTCCCAGTAATCAATAGCTTCCTGGTATTTGCCCGTTTTGTATAACAATTGTGCAACCCCATTCAGCAAAGCAATGTCGGCCGGCTTTTTCTCCAGCACTTTTTTCATCAGTTCAATGCACTTGTCGAGCTGGCCGGTGCCTTCATAAGAGATAGACAGGTTTTCGATATAGTCGTTATCAGTTTTATAACCTCTTTCTGCAGCCAGCAGGTAGTATTTAATAGCGGTTTTATCGTCTGGTATGGCGGCATAATTCAGTGCGCATTCATATACCCACCGTGGCTTGGAGGTATCCAGGCTGATCGCTTTTACAAAAAAAGGTGCAGCATTGCGGTAATTGCTCATTTCAACAAAACCCCGCGCAATGGTATAAGGAATATCCGCGTTGGTGGTATCCTGTTTACCCGCAGCCTGTAAGTACGTATACGCCTGCCCGTAATCTTCCAGCTCCGCGTAACTTTTGCCAATAATATAGTCAGCGTTTTTACCAATCTTCAGGTCTTTCATTTTTTTGGCCGCGGTAATAGCATCGTTCCAGCGGCGGGTCCAGAAATACAAACTGGCAAGATTTTCATTTGCTTCCGGATCATTGGGCTCTTTCTTAATAACTTCCCCGTATGCCTGAACTGCATCGGGATAACGACGCATTTCAACCGATACGCTGCCCAATCCGCGCAGTGCTTCAATATTGCCCGCGTCAAATCCGAGGGTCTTTTTATAATGTTGAGCGGCTATCATATAGAGGCGGCCCTGTTTTGCCTCATTGCCTTTTTGCAGGAAATATGCCGCGCTGTCTTTGTTTTGAGAAAAGATTGCTGTGGAGATGCAAAGCGATACTATCAACAGGAGGTTCTTCATGGCTACAAAATAAATGATCAATAATACTGCAGCTGCTTAATGGGAAACATGTACTGCCACCAGATCTGCTATCAATTGTAAACAATAGCTAAACAAAAAGGTTCTTTAACCCGGGCAATAGCTTATTTAAGCACTACGGCACCTAACGCCGGTAAATGTACATTTATTTCGTAGCGGTGGGTGTTTTTATCAACCAGTTTCACCGGTGGCGATGGGTTGAAAACATCGCCTGTTCCCCAGTATTTTTTATCATCACTATTGAATATTTCTTTCCAGATTTCCTTGCCATGTGCATATATTTTCCAGTCGTTTCTTACTACCGGGGTCATATTCAATATGATCAACAGATCATTCTCAGGCAGAAGGCCTTTACGGCGGTAAACCATCACCGATTCCTGCCGGTGGTTAAGATCCACCCATTCAAATCCTTCCTGCACAAATTGCTTTTCATACAGGGCCGGCTCGTTGCGAAGCAGGAAACAAAGATCGCGCACACAATCTTTTAACATTTTATGTGGCGCATGCTGCAATAATCCCCAGGGCAGTTCAGATTTATAATTCCACTCGGTGGTGCTTCCAAATTCGTTTCCCATAAACAATAATTTACCGCCGGGATGGGTAAACATATAACTATATAATAAACGCAGGTTGGCAAATTTCTGCCATTCATCGCCCGGCATTTTATAAATCATGGGAGATTTACCGTGCACTACTTCATCATGACTGAGCGGCAACATAAAATTTTCGTCATAATAATACATCATGCTGAAGGCGAATTTGTCCTGGTAATGCTGCCGTTCTATTGGGTCTGTCTTAAAATAATCGAGCGTGTCGTGCATCCAACCCATCATCCATTTCATGCCAAAACCAAGCCCGCCGGCAAACGTGGGTTTAGACACGCCCGGCCAATCGGTTGATTCTTCCGCGATGGTTTGCACGTCGGGGAAATCACGGAAAGTAGTTTCATTCAGATCCTTAATAAAAGCGATCGCTTCTATATTGCCATCTCCGCCAAATTCATTGGGTTCCCATTGTCCCGCTGTTCTTGAATAATTTAGTTTGAGCATCGATGATACCGCATCTACTCTTAATCCATCCGCATGAAATTTATCGAACCAGAAACGGGCGCTGCTGATAAGGAAGGATTTCACTTCTCCTCTTTTATAATTGAATATATAAGAGTTCCAGTCGGGGTGATACCCCTTCCGCATATCCGCATATTCGTATGTATGCGTGCCATCAAACATAAACAACCCGTGTGCGTCGTAGGGAAAGTGAGAAGGTACCCAGTCCAGTATTACGCCAATGCCTGCCTGGTGAAACGCTTCCACCAGTTTCATGAAATCCTGTGGCGAGCCGAATCTTGAGGTAGGCGCAAAGAAACCGGTTCCCTGGTAACCCCAGCTTCCATCAAATGGATGCTCCATCACCGGCATCAACTCAATATGCGTAAAACCCATTTCCTTTACATAGGGCACCAGCAGTTCCTGTAGTTGAGCATAGCTATTATATGACTCTTCATCATTTTTGTCGGGGCGCATCCAGCTGTTCAAATGCACTTCGTATACGCTCCAGGGTGCATTCAGTGCATTGTTCTTATTGCGGTCCTTCATCCAATGTTCATCCTGCCATTCGTAGTGCATATCCCAGGTAATAGAAGCAGTATCAGGGCGCATTTCCCAGAAGTTGGCGAAAGGATCCCCCTTATCCGTTTCCATTCCTTTATAACCCGTAATATGGTATTTATACACCTCGCCTAATTTAAACCCGGGTATAAAGCCTTCCCATATACCGCTTTTATCCCAGCGGGCGTATAATTCATATTCATCATTTTTCCAGTCATTGAAATTGCCCTTTACAGAAACTGCCGTGGCATTGGGCGCCCACACGGCAAAATACATTCCCCATTGACTGCTGACCTGTATGGAATGGGATCCCATTTTTTCGTAAAGGCGGTAATGGGTGCCGTTTTGAAAATTGCGGATGTCGTCATCATTCAACAGTGAATAGGTCCATACCTTTTTAGATGTATCTACGAAATGTTCTTCTTCATACCTGCGCGTTACGAACTGCTCCATATATTAACCTGTTTTTTATAAGCGGCAAAGATCTTAGGTGTGGATTTTTTATGTTTGCGCATCTATTCAATTGCCATTAATCCTTTTAACCTAAAATTAAGACTATGCCTTCTTAAAGTTAGTTTTTTTTATATGATATTCGGCAAACGCTTATTTTTTATCGTTTGCCTTCCCAAGCACCATTCAGACCTTAACTTATCCCTTTCACTGACTTATGAAAAAAACTACTGCCCTGCTTTGTATGCTGTTCATGACCGCAAGCTGCGTTTTTGCCCAACACGCCTCCATTAAAGGCAGCGTGGCGGATACTTCCAGCAAAGAAAATCTTTCCAACGCCGTCATTTCTGTTCTCCGCGCAAAAGATTCCGTTTTATATAAGTTTACCCGCAGCAATGCACAGGGTAAATTTTCAATAGGCAACCTGCCCGCAGGTAAATTTATCCTGCTGGTAACGTATCCAAAGTATGCCGACTATGTAGAACAACTTGAATTAACCGATACCTCCGCCGTTGCCTTCAGCAAAATTTCACTGATCTTAAAAGCCAAGCTGCTGGAAGAGGTAGTGATAAAACAGAAAATCTCAGCCATTAAAATAAAAGGTGATACCACGGAATTTACGGCAGACAGTTTTCATGTGCAGGCAAATGCTACCGTAGAAGACCTGCTGAAAAAATTGCCGGGTATACAGGTCGACAAAAACGGCAAGATTACGGCCCAGGGCGAAACGGTGCAGAAAGTACTGGTGGATGGAGAAGAATTCTTTGGCGATGACCCCACGCTTGTAACCCAGAACCTGCGCGCAGACATGATAGATAAGGTACAGGTGTTTGATAAAAAAAGCGATCAGGCTGTATTTACCGGTATAGATGACGGTGAAAAGTCAAAGACAATTAACCTGAAACTAAAAGACAACAAAAAGAATGGTTATTTCGGAAAAGTAAACCTGGGTGCCGGTACCGATGGTTACTATGATAACCAGTTAATGATAAACCTGTTCAAAAAGAAAAAGAAGTTATCGGCCTATGGTATCCTGTCCAACACGGGCAAAACCGGCCTGAACTGGAATGAACGAAACAGTTATGGCGACAATATTGCCAGTAACATCGATTTTGACGATGCCACGGGCAATTTCATGTTCAACGGCAGCAATGACGAACTGGACTCATGGGATGGCCAATATAACGGGCAGGGTTACCCGTCGGTGAAAACAGGAGGTATCCACTACAATAATAAATGGGATGATGATAAACAGTCAGCCAATTTTAACTATAAGATACTGCAGCTCAATGTGAATGGCAGCAACGGCACCAACACCCAATATATTTTGCCAGATACGCTTTATTATAATAGCCAGCGTGAAAACTTCAATAACCAGATATTGCGCAATCGCATCAATGGCAATTATGAAGTGCAGCTTGATTCCAGTTCATCTATAAAAATAAGCGCTAGTGGCGGTACTGATCATAAAGTAACGGAAAGCCATTTTATAACGGAGGCGAGGGCCAGCGACAGTGCACTGGTAAATAGCGGCGATCGATCGATCTCCACCACCGGCGATACCCGTACGGTTAACAGTAGCCTTTTGTGGAAAAAGAAAATGCATAAAAGAGGGCGTACCGTTTCAGTGAACCTGAGTGAAAATTTTGAAAGCGGCACTTCTGATGGCTACCTGTTTGCTGATAATGAATTTTACAAGGGTGGTATCAGCTTCCAGCAGCAGGTGACAGATCAGTACAAAAAATATGAAACCAAAAAGCTGGCTTTCGATTCAAAGATTACTTATTCAGAACCACTTTCAACTGTATCATCCGTTATAGCCAATTATGGTGTTACGGTTAATAACAGTGAATCTAACAGGAAGTCTTTCAATAAGGGCACCGGCGGAAAATATACCGATATCGACAGCCTGTACAGCAACGATTACAGGTTCAATGTATTTACCCATAAGGCCGGTTTTGCGTATAACCTGGTGCAGAAGAAAATAAGATTCAATGCCGGCAGCAATATTGGTATCACCAGTTTCCGGCAGGAAGATTTGCTGAAAGATACCACCGCCAAAAGAAATTTTGTAAACTGGTTCCCGCAGGCTTCCTTTACTTATTCTTTTAACCAGCAGAAAAGACTGTCGCTGCGTTACAGTGGCAACACATCACAACCCTCCATTCAACAGATACAGCCTATTCGCAGCAACGACGACCCATTGAATGTCGTTATCGGCAATCCTGCATTGAAGCCCCAGTTCGCTAATAATTTCGGCATTAATTTTTATCAATACAAAGTATTGACAGAAACAAACATTTATGCCAATATCAATTACCGGTTTACAGAAAATGCGCTGGGCAACAGCAGCAATGTAGATTCTACCGGCAAAAGAACCAGCCAGACCGTTAACCTGGATGGTAACCGCACGCTTTCAGGCTGGCTGGGCTATGGGTTTAAATGGAAAAAACCAGATATCCATATCAATTTCAATGGCAATATCAGCCAGAGCCGGTATGCAAGTATTGTGAACAATGTATTAAACCTTACCAAAAACAGCAACTATACACTCGGCGTTTACCTGAACAAATCAAAAGATAAGAAATACGAATTGAGGCTGGAAGGTTCGGCCAGCTACGTCAATAGCCGCTCTTCCGTTCAAAACAAGATAAAAACCAATTACTGGACGTATAACATTCAACCGGCTTTCGATATCTATTTTCCAAAAAAATTCCAGTTGCATAGCGATGTAGATGCCAATTTCAGGCAGAAAACCAGCGCGTTTGATTTTAATACCAATGTGGTGTTATGGAATGCCTGGGTTGGAAAAAAATTCTTGAAGGGAGATGCGCTGCTGCTGAAAGCTTCTGCCAATGATTTGCTGAACCAGAATATTGGTTTTAGCAGGCAGGCAAACAGCAATTTTATTTCACAGAATACCTATTCCACCATTCAACGGTTTTTTATGTTGTCGGTAGTGTGGAACTTTACCAAGGCAGGCACACCTGCACCGCCACAGCAATAACCATAACAACACTATTTATGAAAGCGAAAGCGATACGGTATATTTTCCTGTTCTGCCTGCTGCTGACAGCTGTGCAGATAAAAGCACAAAACACTATTTTTCTTGCAGAAGGCAAAATAGAATTTGAGAAAAGGGTGAATCAGTATGCGCTGATGGAAGAAGGCGATACCTGGTCTGATCTGCAAAAAAAGACCATGCCCAAGTTTAAAACCACCTATTTTGATCTCCTGTTCTCAAAAAACAAAACAATCTACCAGCCTGGCAGGGAAAATCCGGATAATAACAAAATGATGTGGGGAGGTGAGGGCGTGGCACAGGAAAATGTGGTGTACACAGAACTGGACAGCGCCAGAAGCATCAGCCAGAAAAAGGTTTTTGAAACCATGTTCCTGATACAGGACAGTACCCGTCGCATTCAATGGAAGATCACCGATGAGACGCGCGCAATAGCCGGTTTCCAATGCAGGCGCGCCAATGCCCTTATCATGGATTCCATCTACGTGGTGGCATTTTATACAGACGATATCATTACGCCCGGCGGACCCGAGTCATTTACTGGCCTGCCAGGTATGATACTCGGCGTCTCTTTGCCGCACCAGCATGTTACCTGGTTTGCCACCAAAGTTGCGGCCAGGCCACTGACCGCTGCAGAACTGAAAACACCCACGCGTGGCAAAAAAGTCACCAACGCTTCCTTACGCGAATCATTAAACGATGTGATGAAAGACTGGGGGAAATACAAACAGCGAAACCTGGAAGCGGTTATTTTGTAGTCGTTAGCCAGTAGTCTGTAGCTGTTAGTCCGTTCGCGGATATCGTTATCGCCTCGGTTGATCCGGCGAAGAGACTAAGAACTATGAACTCAGAACTCAGAACTACTTCCTCAGTTCCATCACCAGCAAGTACTTCCCGCCCAGTGTTATTGGATTGTTTTCGATATTGAAAATTGTGCCGGTAGCCACATCCAAAGCTTTAGTATAATCTTTTACCCTTTCAGCAAAACGGGTGAGGTTGATAGAGGCCTGCGTTTCATTGGTATTCATTACACACATAATGGTTTGTTTATTATCGTACCTGAAATAAACATATACACCATTCTCAGGTATAAACTGCATCATTTTGCCGGTCTTGATGGCAGAAGAAGTTTTGCGAAATGCACTCAGGCGCCTGGTGAGTTCAAGTACTGATTTTTCGTCGCTATTCAACCCTTCACCGGTGAACGCATTTTTGGAATCTCCTTTCCAGCCACCGGGGAAATCAAGCCGCACCCATCCGTCGGGGTTTGCCACACCTTTCATTAATATTTCGGTGCCGTAATACATCTGCGGAATGCCGCGCGTGGTAAACAACCAGCACAAACCCATTTTCTGTTTGGCTACATCCTCTCCTACCTGGCTAAAGAAACGCGTCATATCATGGTTATCCAGGAACACCACATTGTTCATCGGTTCTGCGTATAAAAAATCCTGGCTAACGGTTTGGTATAGTTGTCCAACCCCATTAGGCATCTGCGTAAGTGCGGGTTGTATGCCCCGGAATAGAAATTCAAAATCCACATCACCGGTGAGGTTGCTTTTAAAGCTGGTGTTCAGGTTGTTTTTCGCAAAATAGGCCTGGTTGGCTACTCCTTCGTTCCAGTTTTCTCCAAACATGGTCATTTTTGGGTACTCATCTGTAAGCGCTTTGTTGCAGCGGTTCATAAAATCGAGATCACAATATTTGTAGGTATCGATGCGCCAGCCATCCACCCCAAACTTTTCTACGCACCAGATAGCATGCTGAATAAGAAACGTTGCTGTCAGGGGGTTGCTTTGGTTTACGTCGGGCATCATATTGGTAAACCAGCCATCAGCCATTTTCTTTTTGTCGTACGCGGAAGCATGGGGATCAAAAAAAACCTGTTCCTTATAATTAGGTTGTGTAGGCGTGGGCCATTGGTGCAGCCAGGTGCTGTCAGGCGCATCCTGTACCAGGAAATGATAATAACCAATATGATTGTACACTGCATCCTGCACCAGCTTCATTCCCCGGCGATGCAGCTCATCGCTCAATTTCAGGTAAGCAGTTTCGCCGCCAAGACGCGGCTCAATTTTATAATGATTGGTAAATGCATACCCATGTTCGGTGCGATCGGGCATATCATTTTCGATCACCGGCGTCATCCATAAAGCAGTAACGCCAAGGCTTTGCAGGTAATCAAGATGATTGATGATACCCTGCATATCGCCACCATGACGAAGAAAAATAGAATCGCGGTTGAGCGACTGATCCTTCATGCCTGCCACCCGGTCATTGCTTTCATCACCGTTGCTGAAACGATCCGGCATCAAAAAATAAATAAAATCTGATGCGGTAACGCCCTGCGCAAATGCGGAGCTTTTACCTGGTCGCCTTGCCAGCAGCGGATAATTGATAACCGGCAGGTTAGCGATTCCCTGCACTTTAACAGAAAGCGTACCGGGCTTTGCTGCAGTGCCAACCGTTACATCAAGAAAGACATAGTTGTTATTTCTTACCCTTGTAACTTTTTTAAGTGTTACGCCAGGGTAGTTAATGGTAAAGCTACCGGCCTTGCCAATACCATTGCCATGCAGCATAATCTGCAACGCCGGATTTTTCATACCCACCCACCAATTGGTTGGATAGACTTCTACCTGGGCAATCAACGATGTGATAGCAATAAAAATGAATAGTAAACAGCCGCTAATTTTTTTCATTTTGATGATTTTTGACAACCAGCGCAGGGCCTTTATACGGATCGTTCACCTGCTATTTCGAGCTTCAGGGCTTCCACTTCATCTACTTTTGAGTCCTTAATAAAAAAGAAACAAATAAGTGCTGCCAGAATGATCATCACCCCTCCAATCTGTACGGCTGCAAGCCGATCGTTGTGCAAAACATTTTTCATCAACCATCCAAAGCCCAGCGAGGCGATAATTTCCGGCAATACAATAAAGAAATTGAAAACCCCCATGTAAATTCCTACTTTATCTTTTGGCAAACAGCCGCTCAGCATCGCATACGGCATTGATAAGATGCTTGTCCACGCAATACCGATTCCAATCATGCTTACAAACAGCATGTTCTTATCGTGCACCCAGCTTACGCTGATCAGGCCCAGGGCTCCGCAAAGCAGGCAAACGGTATGGGTTAAGCGCCGGCCCAGTTTATCTGCAATAAAAGGCAGTACAAATGCAAACGCCAGCGTTACCACGCTGTAAAACGACAGGGTAAGGCTGCCAAAATCTGCGCCTCTTGCATATACCGGATCACTTGCGTCCTTTCCTCCAAAAACATTCACAGCAACGGCGGTGGTATAATAAAACCACATCAGGAACAGCCCCGGCCAGGTAAAGAATTGTACCAGCGAAACAATCCTCATTCTGGCTGGCATATTTTTTAACGCACTGAATATTTCAGCTGCGCCGCTGGCAAAACCCCGGCTGGCCGGCCCCGCATTTTTTTTGAAATCCGCATCAGAGGGCGGGTATTCCTTAGAGGTAAAGACGGTATAGAGTACAGCGAAAAGAAAAAAGAAAGCGCCTATATAAAAGGACCATTTAACGTTTTCGGGTATGCTTCCCTGTTGGGCTGTATTTGAAACAAGAAAAATGTTTTTCATTATCCAGGGCAGCGCCGAAGCAACACTTCCCCCGAGGCCTATCAGCAGGCTTTGCATAATAAAACCGCGGTTTACCTGTGAGTCGGGAAGTTTATCAGTAACAAATGCCCGGAAGGGTTCCATGGTTACATTCCCAAAAACGTCCAGCACCCACAATAGCCCGGCAGCCATCCATAGCGCACTGCTATGCGGCATCATAAGCAATGCCAGGGAGCTAACAATGGCACCAATCATAAAATAGGGCCTGCGCCTTCCCCATCTGGGATGCCATGTTTTATCGCTTAAATAACCGATGATTGGCTGCACCAGCAAGCCCGTAAG
>Ga0068860_100006921_pt1 | contig 11364 bp, 10 predicted proteins | sample KBSSwiS32_FD_66597 | JGI IMG/M metagenome (GOLD analysis project Ga0068860, IMG submission 66597) | Switchgrass rhizosphere microbial communities from Kellogg Biological Station, Michigan, USA - KBS Switchgrass S3-2 | ecosystem: Host-associated > Plants > Roots > Rhizosphere > Soil ... | reverse complement strand
TTCTTTTAATGCTGTTACAAATGCATCGGCATAGGCAACCAGGCTATCGGGTTGTGCCGCCTGTGTACTGTCTTTCAAGGAGATTGTCAGCACCAGCTTGTCGAGAAATTTTGAATTTTGAAAAACCTCGTTCAGTTTTTCAATTTTCTTATCCCTGGGTAATATTTTGGCAATATCTTCTTCCAGCCTGATACGCGAGGCAAAAAAACCCAGGAACAAAAAGCTGCCCAGCAGCACCGTCCACAGCAGTGGGCGGTTTCTTTGAAAAAAATGATATAATGAAATGAAAATATTTTCCATGCGGGTAGCTTAAGCCGCTGCCAGTGTTTTTCTTTTAAAAATTTTTATGAGCAGGTAACTGGCCAGTCCAAAAACCAGCGCTGCAAAAACAGCCAGGGTAATACTGCCATAGACATATTGTACCAGGTTGGTTTTGATGTTTTGCAAACTGATATTTTTACTGAATACCAATTGGGTGGCATGTGCCGGCATCCACCAGGCACCTATTTTATAACTTAAAAAAATTATCAGCGGTATCATGGGTGGCACGCTGATATTGGCCGCGATGATTACCAGGCCCTTGTTCAATTTAAAAAGCAACGCAAAAAAAACAGCCAATGCCAACTGGAATCCCCAAACAGGTATTATGCCCATAAAGACACCAAATGCAATGGATACGGATTTTAACTCATCGCTGTGGTGCGGGTTAAATACGTGTTGGTCCAGAAAAGCCTGGCGTTTCTTTTTATCGAAAAGGCCCAGTATAAAATTGCGGGGAACAATATAGAGTAAAGTAATCAACACCAGTATGGTATTTAGCAGGCTGATACGGGTAAAATCTTTCACAGGCCTGAAATGGGAGATGCGCGATTCAGCCGGCGCATAATAAACAGTTACCGGCACAGCCACAATGTCAATATCTCTCCAGGCGGCGCGCACCAGCACTTCAATTTCAAATTCAAACCGGTGTGTAAAAAAATGAATATCCTGCAAAGGCTCCAGCGGATACAAACGGTAACCCGATTGGGTATCAGGTAATACAATGCCGGTTTCTATCTTAAACCAGAAATTGGAAAAACGGTTTCCGAAGCTGCTTTTGCCGGGCACTGTTTCCTGGTTCATATTACGGGCGCCAATCACAATGGCATTGGGCATGGCTGCTGCTGTATCCAGGAACTTATACAGGTCTTTGGCAAAATGCTGTCCGTCAGAATCAATGGTAATGGCATACCGATACCCATGTTTATAGGCATATTCAAATCCGCAACGCAGGGCAGCGCCTTTTCCTTTGTTAACAGGCAGTGTTAATACCTGCAGAAAAGGAAATTGTTCCAGAACGGCAACGGTGTTGTCTGTGCTGCCGTCGTTTACAATAATTATCTGATCGGTATACCGTGCAACGTCATTTATAACAGCGGCCAGGCTGGCACAATTGTTATAGGTAGGTATTAATATGCAGGCTTGTAATTCCCTGCATTGTATGTTAACGGGTGTTGTTTGATTCATATTCGCCGCTCATTTTTTATTGAGCCTTTGGTTCAGTAAAGTAAAGGGCATTATAAATGCCGCAAATTTAAGCCTAAATGCAGCTGGTTGACGCATTATATTGAATCCTAAAGCCTTTTCCCATATCCCGGCGCGCCACAGGTTTTTAGCTGCTGCATCGTCCTATTAACAAATGATAACAACTTTATGGGGAAACCTGGTTTTTTAATAATCATTACCCTGCTGGTCTGGGGCGCAGTGCTTGCACAATCCCCTATCACAGTGAAAGGCAACCTGCAGGATAGCATTGATAAATCTCCTGTTGCGGGGGCCAGGATCGATCTGTTTTCTACCAACGATAGTGCTTCAGCGAGCGCTGTAACGGACAAGAACGGCAGCTTTGAATTTCGCGGTCTGCATGCGGATACTTTCCGGGTGCTGATCAATGTTCCCGGTTATCCGCTGATTACAAAAAGATGGGCCATAGCAGATAGCAGCGCTGATTTGGGAACGCTTTTTATCGCAAAAATAGCTGCAATAAAAACAGATAGTGCATCGGATGGCATGGCTTCAAGGCCGGTTGACACTTTGGCAAAGCCAGATAATGCTATTGCTGCCATTTCCAAAAGCGGCGACAGCACCGGTATCTCCCACAAAGCAATAGCTGATACCAATGGAATAACGCATAATCAAAAAAAAGATACCAGCCTGCATATTTTCCAGGGACCCTCCGTTATAGCCGGTACCATTCAGGATAAGGTTGATAAAACACCCTTGTCGGGCGCTACTATTAAGCTCAGTTCCAGAAAGAATACCGCTGCCAAATTCGATGCTGTATCAGATGCCAAAGGCAATTTCAGTTTTACGGATGTGCCGCCCGATGTTTATACCCTTTCGATCAGTTATATTGATCACGATGCTGTTGATCGGGATATTATACCATCCGAAGCCGTCAATAACCTCGGCATTATTTCCATTCCAAAGAAATCAAAAGAACTGGCAGGCGTAACGGTGGTAGCAAAAACACCGCCCGCACAACAAAAGGGCGATACGGTGCAATACAATGCAAATGCATTTAAAGTAAACCCTGATGCTACTACCGAAGACCTCATAAAAAAAATGCCGGGCATTACGGTGGATAAAGATGGAACGGTAACGGCACATGGCGACCAGGTAAAAAAAGTTACCATTGACGGAAAGGATTTTTTGGGCGATGACGCTACGGCGGCCTTGAGAAACCTGCCTTCTGAGGTGGTTGACAAGATACAGGTATTTGACAGGTTGAGCGACCAGGCGGCCTTTACCGGTTTCGATGATGGTAATTCAGTAAAGTCGATCAATATTGTTACTAAGTCAGGTATTAAAAACGGCCAGTTCGGGCGTGTGTATGCCGGTTATGGAACCAATAGCAGGTATGCTGCAGGCGGTAATGTTAGTACGTTTGAGGGCAATCGCCGCATATCGGTGGTAGGTAGTTTCAACAATATAAACCAGCAAAATTTTTCCTCGCAGGATTTATTGGGTGTTACCAGCGGCGGTGGCGGCGGTAATTTTGGAGGAGGCGGAGGCGGTAACCGCGGCGGTGGCGGTGGACGCGGTGGCGGCGGTAGAGGTGGTGTTGGTAACGGCGGTTTTGGTGGTGGCGGTACCGATAATTTTACAGTAGGCCAGCAGGCCGGTATCAGTTCCACCAATGCGATCGGTATCAATTACACCGATAAATGGAGTCCCAAACTGGACATGCAGGCCAGCTATTTTTTCAATAACAGCAATAACACCAATCAAAATGAAGTACACAGCCAGACCCTGTTAAGCCAGGATTCGACCCTGTTTGCAGATCAGAACAACCTTAGCAGGAGTAAGAATTACAATCATCGTTTTAATATGCGCCTGGAGTATAAGCTCGATTCATTTAACTCACTTATCATAAACCCCAGCCTTAATTTTCAAAACAACAATGCAGTAGCCTCCGGCACTTCCCAATCTTATTATGGCGCCAGTGATACGGCCAACACATCACAGAGTAACAGTTCTTCACAACGAAACGGCTATAACCTGCGGAACAATATCCTGTTCAGGCATTCTTTTGCCAAAAAGGGCCGCACGCTTTCACTTAGCCTGAACACCACATTCAACAAAAACGACGCTGATAATTATACAGAGCAACAGCTGCGGTTTTTTAAAGGTGGGTTCTTAATTTCTGACTCGCTGCAGGACCTGCATGCGTTAAAACCTACCAGCGGGTATACCTTATCCGCCAATATCGCTTATACGGAACCGGTAGGGAAAAAAGGACAGCTGCAGTTTAATTACTCGCCATCCTGGTCAAAAAACAAGGCCGACCAACAAACATACAGTTTAGATACAGCGGGCAAGGGGTATACGCTGTTTAAACCCGATCTTTCCAACAAGTTTGATAATACAGTAACCACCAATAGCGGCGGTATTACCTACCGTTTGGGTGCATCTCGCGACAACCAGTTTTCGGTGGGTGCAAGCCTGCAGTATTCGACCCTGGAAAGCATGCGCATTTTACCGCACCCGGGTACCGTGAACCAGTCGTTTACCAATGTGCTGCCTAACCTGCTCTGGCGAAGGAAGATCTCTGCCAAAAGCAGCATCAATATATTTTACAGGTCCAGTACCAATGTGCCCTCGGTAACCCAATTGCAGGACGTTGTTGACCCCAGCAATCCGTTGCGGGTAACTGCCGGTAACCCCTACCTGAAACAGGCATATACCAATTTTTTATCGGCCCGTTACATTTTTACCAATACGGCCAAGGGCCAGAGCTTTTTTGCCAATATATTCCTGCAAACGCAGAACAATTATATTTCAAATGCCACTTATATTGCAAGAAACGATTCGGCTATACAGCAGGGCAATACGCTGAAGGCCGGTTCCCAGTTATCTGTTCCGGTAAACCTGAACGGGTACAGGAGCCTTCGTTCATTCTTTACTTTCAGCCAGCCTGTTTCATTCATCAAATCCAATGTTAACCTGAGTACCGGGTTTACCTATTCACGGCTGCCGGGCCTGCTCAATTACCAGGAAACGATAACCGATAATTATGTGTACAATGCCGGTGTTGTAATCGCCAGCAATATCAGTCAGTATATTGATTTCAATCTTTCCTATAATGCCAATTTCAACAATGCCAGAAGCTCGGCCAACCAGGCAAATAACCAACATTATGTAAACCAGGTTACCGGTATCCAATTTAATTTGTTGTCTAAAAAAGGCTGGTTTGTTCAAAATGATTTAACCAACCAGCGATATACAGGGTTAACCGGCGGCCTCAACCAAAACTTCTGGTTATGGAATGCAAGCATTGGTAAAAAATTCCTGAAAAACCAGGTAGGGGAGTTAAAACTATCGGCGTTTGACCTATTAAAACAAAACCAAAGCATAGTACGTACGGTTTCCGAAAATTATATTGAGGATTCGCGTTCAAACGTACTGCAGCAGTATTTTTTACTGACGTTTACTTATAGCCTCAAAAATTTTGGCAGTGGCAAAGCGCCTGCGGCAAGACCGAACCGGCGATTTCAGCCCGATTTTTAACACCGGTAAACCGATCTGTTCTTTTTTTGCGTAATATCGTTAATTAAGCAAAAAATTCAGGTGTTTTGGATGAGAGAACCTTGGTAGAACAATTGAAACGCGGCGATGAAAGCGCTTTTAAAATAATTGTTACTACCTGGCAGGACATGGTATACAATACAGCCATGGGTATTTTGCAATCTGCGGAAGACGCAGAAGATGTTGCCCAGGAAGTTTTTGTACAGGTTTATGAATCCATTCACACGTTTAAGGGAGAGTCAAAACTTTCTACCTGGCTATACCGTATTACTACCAGTAAGGCCCTGGACCATATCAGGCGGAAAAAAAGGAAGAAAAGGTTTGCCTTTGTGCAAAACCTGTTTGGCGAAAACAATGAAGTAATTATCCAGCCGCCCGATTTTCATCATCCCGGTGTGGTGCTGGACAACAAGGAAAAAGCCGCAGCCCTGTTTAAGGCAATAGAAAAGCTGCCCGACAATCAGAAAATAGCATTTGTGTTAAATAAAGTAGAAGGCTTAAATTACCAGGAAATCAGCGAGGTAATGAAAACTACTGTTTCCAGTGTAGAGTCGCTGCTGCACAGGGCCAAAAATAACCTGCGGAAATGGCTGCAGGAGCTTTACCGGAACCCTTATGATTAGCGCAGGTTTTAGATTAATTTCCCGTCAAATTAAATAAGCAATTGTTAATGGAACAGAAAGATTCAGCGCATATTTTAGACAGCCTGGAAGGACTGCAGAAAGCAAGCCCGGGCCCCTTTTTTTATACCCGCGTACTGGCAAGACTGCAAAAAGAAGAATCGGGTATCTGGGGCAGGCTTGTTGCCTATATTACCCGGCCGTCGATAGCGCTGGCAACATTGGCGCTTATTTTTTTATTGAACGCCGCGGCTTTTTTTTATGAACGAGAGGTCTCGTCGATGGCTGCTGATCAGAATGAACAGACCATTAATGAAGACTATAATACCACGCTGGCCGCCAATTCCTATTACGATGAAAATAACGATGCACGTTAATGAATAACTCCAAAAACAGGGTACTCATCTTCCTGGTAATATTTCTGTTGCTTACGAATATTGCCATGCTCTTATACTTCACCGCGTTTGAAAAACATCCTCCAAAGGGAAATCGAAATGAGAACAGGCGTGGACCGGTTACCAGCGTTTTGCAAAATGAACTTGGCTTTAGCAAAGCGCAGATGGATATGGTTGACAGTTTAAAAAAACAGCATCGGACCCTTGGAAAGCCTTTGTTTGATGAATTGGGCAAAAGCAAGGATAATTTTTACCGGCTGATTGGCCAGCCTGGCCTCAATGATTCGCTGTTGAAAGCGGCTGCTGAAGAAATAGGCAGAAAACAGGCGGCCCTTGACCTGCAATTTTTTCAAAATTTTATCAGCTTCCGGAAACTGTGCACAGAGCAGCAACTACCGAAGTTCGACAGTATCATGCCGAATGTAATAAGTAAAATGATGCAACCCTGGCAGAAGAATAATAATCCCAGGAAGAAAGACAGCGCCTCTTTAAAAAATTAAGCCAAAACGGGGTGAGACCGCAGGTTTTTAATGCGTTAAGGCATCCAAATAAAAATATCTCATAACAAAAATTCCAAGCAATGAAAAAGAAAATCCTTTTATTCTCAGCTTTCGCTTTATTAAGCTTTTGCGCAGTAAACGCCCAGGGCGGTGGTGGTGGCATGCAACGAATGACAGTTCCGGAAAGAGTAAAACTAGTAATGGATAAATTAGCGGATTTTAAATTGGATAAGGACAAAACGGCTTTAACCGACAGTGCTTTTACAGAATATTACAGGGGCGGACAAAAAATGAGGGAGGAAGCTATGGCCGCCGGTGGCCAGCCCGATCGGGATGCGATGAGAGAAAAAATGAAGAAACTGGCAGATGAAAGAGATGAGAAGCTCAAGAAGATTTTTACAGATGAGCAGTATAAAAAATGGAAAGACGAAATAGAGCCCACTACCCGTCCGCAAAGACCAGCCGGAGGAGGTAACAATTAATTAAAGGTTGTTTTTGATTTATTTACAACAACATGCAAACGAGGAACCCTGTTTCTGAAAGGAAACAGGGTTTTTTGTGCGAAATGCTAATGGCATCCGCATGATTGCGTATCCGAAATAGTATGGCGAAAAAAATTCCTTTGCCTATTTTTGACAACAGGATTTATTTTCCCTTTCAATGAGGCAATATGTCAAACTATATTAAATGTCATACCGATCATACCGGTATCACTTCTATAGAATTTTTTCACCCGCAAAGCAATTCGCTGCCCGGCAAAATGTTGAACCAACTGGCCCAGGAAATACATCATGCCGGGTTAAATGCAGACACAAAAGTGATCATTCTGTGTTCTGGCGGAGAAAAGGCTTTTTGCGCAGGCGCTTCTTTTGATGAGTTATCAGCTATTAGCAATGAAAAAGACGGGCATGCATTTTTTAGCGGATTTGCACGTGTTATTAATAGTATGCGTACCTGCAGCAAATTAATTATCGGGCGCATACAGGGCAAATGCGTAGGCGGCGGTGTTGGCCTTGCCGCAGCAGTTGATTATGCTATTGCAACAGAAGCGGCGGAAATAAAATTGAGTGAACTGACCATCGGTATCGGTCCATTTGTGGTAGGCCCTGCAATAGAAAGAAAGATAGGGAATGCTGCTTTTACCCAACTGGCCATTGATGCGGGTAGCTGGCGCAATGCAGACTGGGCCAAACGAAAGGGGTTGTTTGCAGAAGTGCATAACAATATTGAGAATATGGATGAATCCATTGCACGACTTGCCTATACATTGTCGCATGGGAGCCAGGACGCAATGGCGGAAATGAAAAAAATATGCTGGAAAGGAACAGAGCATTGGGATCAATTACTGGATGAACGGGCAGCCATTAGCGGAAAACTGATCATCAGCAAATTCAGCAAGGAAGCAATTGCAAAGTTCAAGAGCAAATGATTGAAGTATTTAACGAAGCCAATTTTAAACAGCTTTGTGATTCGCTTGCTGAAAAAGATCTGCATTTGCGGGGCATTGTGCAGCAATATGGTCATCCACCCATGTGGAACAGGCCTGCATCTTTTGAATCGCTGGTTCATATTATACTGGAACAGCAGGTATCGTTGGCCTCCGCAAAAGCGGCATTGGAAAAGCTCAGGGCAAAGATTGGTAAGATTACAGCGGCAAAAGTTTTAACCCTGTCAGATGCCGAGCTTCGTTCCTGCTATTTAAGTCGTCAGAAAGCCGGTTATATAAGAGGCTTGGCAGAGACGATTGTAACAAAAAAGTTAAACCTTAAGCAGCTTGGCACCGCTGCAGACGCAGATATAAGAACAACACTAAAGAAAATAAAAGGGATTGGCGACTGGACGGTGGATATTTACCTGCTCTTTGTTTTGCAGCGATCAGATATTTTTCCTACAGGCGATTTAGCCATGATGAACGCCTTGAAACAGGTAAAACAATTACCCCAACATATTACCAAAGAAGAAATCATACAATTGGCAGAAGCCTGGCGGCCGCACCGGTCCCTCGCAACGATGCTGTTCTGGCATTATTATATCAAGACACGAAACATACGATTGTAATTATTGCTGATTTTGAGATGGCGGGATTTTTGATTGCATCAACGGTATGAATTCTCAACTTCTCAAAATCCCGCAATCAGAAATCACTAAATGTTTAGCCCACCGCAGACGCTGATGACCTGGCCCGTGAGATAACTGCTCATGTCTGAAGCAAGAAACAAAGTGGTATTGGCAATTTCTTCAGCAGTGCCAAATCTGCCCAGCGGAATTTTATCAAGAAATGATTTGGATGCATTGCCATCTTTCAGGTAGTCGGTCATATCCGTTTCAATAAAACCGGGCGCAATAGCATTGCAGCGGATATTGCGGCTACCCAGTTCAGCGGCGATAGATTTGGTAAAGCCTATAATGCCGGCTTTGCTGGCTGCGTAACTGCTCTGACCGGCATTGCCCCGTATACCAATAATAGAGCTCATATTAACAATACTGCCTTTCCTGGCTTTCATCATCGGTTTAATGACCTGTTTGGTCATATTGTAAACGCTCTTCAGGTTAATGTTCATTACTTCATCCCATTGCGCAGGCGTCATGCGCAGCAATAAATTATCTTTTGATATGCCGGCATTGTTTACACAAACATCTATAGCACCAAATTCTTTCAGTATATCGTTTACCAGTGCTTCACTGGCTGCATAATCAGCAGCGTCACTTTTATAAGCTTTTGCTTTTACGCCGTTTGCGGTTAATTTGTCTTCTAGCGCCTTTGCTTTTGCTGCGCTGCTGTCGCTTACATAAGTAAATGCAATGTGTGCGCCGTGCTCGGCCAGTTTCAGGGCAATACCTTCGCCAATGCCACGCGCAGCGCCGGTTACAATAGCAATTTTGTTATCCAGTAATTTCATTGATGTCTTTTCTAATGAACAAAGTAAATGAATTAATTTTATGAAGCCAGCCTCTCCTTACTGATTCAGGCTTAATATTTCTTCGAGTAAAGACCGTTCATTACTCAGTCTTGGCACTTTATGCTGCCCGCCCAGCTTCCCCTTGCTCTTCAGCCATTCGTTGAATGCCCCCTTTTTCAATGCATGCAAAACAGGCATACGCAGTGCAATGTCTTTATAGCGTTTGGCTTCATAATCGCTATTCAGGGTTTTAAGTGCCGCATCCAGTGCTTCCGCAAATTGCTCTAAACTGGCGGGAGCCCTGTCAAATTCTATCAGCCATTCATGTGCGCCATTGTTGTTATTGCTGAAATAAATGGGCGCGGCAGTATAATCGTTTACAATGGCCCCCGTTTGCTCACACGCAATGGCAATTGCCTGGTCTGTATTGTCAACAATCACTTCTTCTCCAAAAGCATTCATATAATGTTTTAACCGGCCGCTCACTTTTATTTTATAGGGTTTAAGTGAAGTAAACTGAACGGTATCTCCAACAATATATCGCCACAGACCACCGGTAGTGCTGATGATTAATGCATAGTTTTTGTTTAATTCTACCTTATCCAGTCCAACGGTTTGCGGAAATTTTTTTCCATATTCTTCAATGGACATAAACTCATAAAAAATTCCATGGTTGGTAAAAAGCAACAGCCCTTCTTCCGAGGGACTTTCCTGCGCAGCAAAAAAACCTTCACTGGCGTTATAGGTTTCCAGGTAATTGATGTCTTTGCCGATTAATTTTTTAAACTGTTCTCTATAGGGCACAAATGAAACGCCGCCGTGCAGGTACAATTCAAGGTGAGGCCACACTTCAGCCAGGGTTTGTTTGCCACTGATTTCTAAAATACGCTTGATCAACACCAGGGTCCAGGTAGGTACGCCTGATATGGAAGTTACATTTTCATGCATGGTGGATTGAGCCAGTTGCTCAATTTTACCTTCCCATTCATCCATTAAAGCAATACTTAATTCAGGTGTTCTTATCCAGTTGCTCCATACCGGGGAGTTTTGCATTAATACCGCGCTTAAATCGCCATATTGTATATTTTCATTTACCCTATTTACCTGGTGGCTGCCGCCAATGACAAGGCCTTTGCCGGTGAGTAGATCAGAATCGGGAAAATTTTTATAATACATGGTAAGCACGTCTTTCGATGCCTGGTAGTGGTTTTCTTCCAGGCTCTCTTTGCTTACAGGTATGAATTTGCTTTTATTGCTGGTGGTGCCGCTGCTTTTGGCAAACCATTCAATGGGCGTATTCCATAGAATATTTTCTTCGCCATTCATCATCCGGGTAATAAATGGTTTCAGATCATCATACTCATGCACCGGAACGGTTTGTTTAAATGTTTTAAGCGAAAAAAGTTGGGTGAATTTATACTGGCGGCCGAATTCAGTGTATTGAGCAGCGGTAACCAGCTCCTGCAAAACTTCCCGCTGGGCCGCCACCGGTTGCGAGGTCCATAATTCAATCAAACGAAGCCTTAAACGGGCAAGCCTGGATATTGCGGGCGACAAGAGTTTCATACCGTACCGGCAAAATAAACAAATGCCACGATACTTGGCCAATTAAAAGGTAAATAGTGGTTTTACGAGGGAGAAACATATTTTGTGCGTTCTTACAATGAAATGAGACGGGATTGGTTGCTATTACATTGGTTTATGCAATCTTTAGCTGCCTGTTATCTCTGTTGTTTCAAAGCTTTTAATGATGTTGGCTGTTGGGGCAGTGACAATGCAAATGGCAGCTACTCTGTTATCATTGTTTTGTTGCTTACATCATCGTCGCCTCTCCTGGCTTCTTCATGCAAATAATCCTTTCTCTTCAACTCAAAATTTCTTC
>Ga0068860_100006911_pt1 | contig 11373 bp, 13 predicted proteins | sample KBSSwiS32_FD_66597 | JGI IMG/M metagenome (GOLD analysis project Ga0068860, IMG submission 66597) | Switchgrass rhizosphere microbial communities from Kellogg Biological Station, Michigan, USA - KBS Switchgrass S3-2 | ecosystem: Host-associated > Plants > Roots > Rhizosphere > Soil ... | reverse complement strand
GATCGCCACCCCGCGCGCGTTGGCCCCCATCTCGCAGCCCCACATCCAGAACGGCCGCGAGAGCACCACCTCGTGCGTGCGCTCGACCTGCGGCACCTCGACGTACGTACAGCGGACGCTGGAAGCCGTGCGGCGCACCTCGGGGAGGTGCTCCACCACCTGGGCCTCGCCAGGCTCCCGATCGCTGTTCTTCCCGAACCACACCGCCCCGTCGGCCGTCGCCGGCGGGGTGGCGACGATGGTGTCGCACATTGTGGGAGCACCCGCACCAGGGGGCCGACCGATAATAGAATCAGTTCAGCATAACCCCGAGAACCCCCAGCTCGGAGGACCCACATGATCATCAACGATGGAGGCGGCGGCACTCGCCCGTCCGTGCCTCGGCCGACGTCCACCCCGACGACGAGGCCGGCGGCCAACACGTCATCCTCCAGCAGTGGGAGCACCGGCGGCCGCCACGTCGATCGGTACGATCCGCCGCGGCCCCCCCCGCCGGTCACCGTGACGCCGCCTGCCGGCATCCCGTCGGACGCGTGGCACTCGATCCCGCCCTCGGTGCAGCAGCAGATCGCGACGCACCCCACGGCGCCGGCGGCGACGCCAACGCCGCACCCCACGGCGGCGCCGACCCCGACGCCGCACCCCACGGCGACGGCGACGCCGACCCCAGCGCCGGTGCCGGTGGCAACCCCGGCGCCAACGCCGCTCCCCACGACTGCCGCCGCTCCGGCGCCGCACCCCACGACTTCCGCGCCGCCGTCGGGCATCCCCTCGGACGCGTGGCAGTCGATCCCGCCCTCGGTGCAACAGCAGATCCTGACGCACCCGACGACGACCACTCCGCCGACCAGCCCGACGCCTTCAACCCCCACCGCGCCCTCGACCCACAGCCAGCCGCCGGGCGCCTCGGGCATCCCGATCAGCGTCTGGAATTCGCTCCCGCCCTCCCAGCAGGCGTCGATCACGCAGAGCTACCACCCCACGGTGCAGCTGAACACGCCGCCGACGCAGGCCCAGATGATCGGCCATCCGCCGCCCGACCTGCAGATCCCCATGGGCGAGTGGCACTCGATGACGCCCGAGGAGCGCGTCGCGCTGTGGACGCCCCCGAAGGGCCCGGACATCCTCACGCTGCCGTCCTCCAGCCAGCAGCAGGCCCACCCCCCGCCGGGCAGCGGCCTCTCCCTCTACGAGTGGCAGCACCAGATGACGCCGGAGGACCGCTCCAACGCGTGGACGAGCCTGCCGCACCTGGAGGTCCCGACGCTCCCGTCGCCCGCCGCCCAGCAGGCGGGCGCGCCGCCGAACAGCGTCAACATCCACGAGTGGCAGGAGATGACGCCCCAGGAGCGGACCCAGGCCTGGTCCAGCTACGTGGCGAACAACACGCAGTACGTCGCCAACCCCCAGCTCCGCGACTACCTCGCCCAGCACCCCGAGCTGCACTTGACCGACGTCCACTCGCTGATCAACGCGGCGGCCAAGTCGCCGAAGGGCTTCGAGGCCGCGATGCGGGAGGCGGGGCTCGATCCGAACGCGGCCCTGACCTATCCCTCCGCGAACCTGGCGGACCTCGCCGTTGTTCGCCAGCCGCCGGTGGGGAGCACGTTGCCGACCGACATCGCCCAGGCCAACGTCTACCACCTGGTGCAGTACAACACCGCCCCGTTCGGCACCCCGTACAACACGTCGTTCCAGCCCGCGACCCAGCACTTCTCCAACAACTGCGGCCCGGCGAGCCTGGCCATGGCGCTCCGCATCGCCGGGCAGATGCCGGCGGGCCTCAACGCCGAGCAGCAGATCGACTACGCGCGCTACCTCATCAAGGACACCAGCAATGGGTCGGTGACCACGTCGCCGGGGACCAGCGTCCCGATCTACGACAACGACAGCCAGAGGCTCAGCTACGACCGCATCGCCAACGCGGAGCAGCAGACGGGCATCCCCATGACGTACACCACCGGCTGGGCGGCGCTGGACGACTCGCTCGCCAACGGCCACCCCGTCGTCGCGGCCGGACAGATCACCCAGCCCTGGATCGACCAGTTCCCCGACCGCGGGAACTACGGCAGCGTCGACGTCACCAAGGACCCGGTCGGCCACTTCGTCGCCGTGGTGGGCAAGACCACGGACGGCCAGTACCTGGTCTCGGACCCCATGTGGACCGGGGGCGCCGTGACCATGAGCCGGGAAGAGCTCATGAAGTTCTTCGCCAACAACTACCCGCTCATGACCACCGTCGGGCAGTAAGCGCGGCCCTGAACCCGCTGGATGTCAGACCCCTGGACTACCTTCCGCAGCCGTTATACTAAACGGCGGTTCAGTGCTGCGGACGAGGGGATCGACAGATGGCGAATCAGGAGAAGGAGAAGGCAATCGAGCTGGCGATGGGCGCGGTGGAGCGCCAATTCGGCAAGGGCTCCATCATGCGGCTCGGCAACGAGGAGCCGCTGATCCGCGACGTGCAGGTGATCCCCACCGGGTCCATCTCCCTGGACATCGCGCTCGGGGTGGGCGGCGTCCCGCGGGGGCGCATCGTGGAGATCTACGGCCCGGAGTCCTCCGGCAAGACCACCCTGTGCCTCCACATCGTGGCGGAGGCGCAGAAGAAGGGCGGCATCTGCGGCTACATCGACGCGGAGCACGCCCTCGACGTGGGCTACTCGCGCAAGCTGGGAGTGCGCACGGATGACCTCCTCCTCTCGCAGCCGGACACCGGCGAGCAGGGCCTGGAGATCGCCGAGATGCTGGTGCGCTCCGGCGCCATCGACGTGCTGGTGATCGACTCGGTGGCCGCCCTCGTCCCCAAGGCGGAGCTGGAGGGCGAGATGGGCGACGCGCACATGGGCGTGCAGGCCCGGCTGATGAGCCAGGCGCTGCGCAAGCTCACCGGCACCATCTCCAAGAGCCAGACCTGCGTCATCTTCATCAACCAGATCCGCATGAAGATCGGCGTGATGTTCGGCAACCCGGAGACCACCACCGGCGGCAACGCGCTCAAGTTCTACGCCTCGCAGCGGCTCGACATCCGCCGCATCGGCGCGATCAAGAACGGCGAGCAGGTGGTCGGCAGCCGGACCCGCGTGAAGGTGGTGAAGAACAAGGTCGCCCCTCCGTTCAAGGAGGTGGAGTTCGACATCATGTACGGCACCGGCATCTCCAAGGAGGGCGACCTGATCGACCTCGCCTCCCAGGAGAACATCATCGAGAAGAGCGGCGCCTGGTACTCCTTCAAGGGCGAACGCATCGGCCAGGGGCGCGAGAACGCCAAGGACTACCTCAAGGACCACCCGGAGGTGTGCAACGAGGTGGAGACCAAGGTGCTGGAGAAGTTCGGGGTGGCCAAGCCGCCGCCCACGGCGCCCGCGGCCGCGGAGGAGCCGCCCGAGGAGAAGCGCGCGCGCGTCAAAGCCGTGAAGTAGCCGCCCGGGAGCGCCGCTGGCGCGCCTGATGCTCTCCAAGGAGGGCGTGCCCGCCGGAGGGTGCATCTCCTGCGGGCCGGGAGGTTGCGCCCATGACCGGCGAGGCTTCGTGGATCACCCTGGTGTTGCCGCTGGCGCCGTTCTTCCTGGTGCTTGGGGGCTACTGGCTCCTCAACCGCCGGCCGCTGCGCCACGCTCATCACTGAGGGGCGGCGGCAATCCCTGCGTCACGGTTCGGGCGGCTCGGGCCCGGGCCGCCGCCGTGGTTCGAAAGCCGCGTGGTATGGTCGCCGGGGTTCCTCGCTGACCGGCGGTTCCACGCCCTTTCCGTATGCCTTCCCGGCCTCCGAGCGCCCCGCGGGCTACGCTGCCGCGCGTGGCGGACCCCTGGTGGGCGAGCGAGCTGCTCCGGCGCCGTGAGGAGCTGGCGGCGTTCGTGGAGGCCCGTGCGGGGCTGGGCCCCGTCATGGCGCGCGAGGTGGTGGATGCGCTGGCGGCCGAGCTGGCGGAGCGCTTCCAGGAGCGCGGCCGCCGCTACCCGACCGCCTGGTTCCGCCAGGGGACGCCGGAACCAAAACTGGTGGCCGCGTATCTGAAGCTGCTCAAGACCATCGCCCTGCGGCGGAGCTACGACCACCTCCGCGCCGAGTACCGCCAGCGCCGCCTCCTCCCGGCGTTGTCTGAACATCTCAGGGATGAGGGGCGTCCTCCGTCCATGGAACGGGCCGTGGATGCGCGGCGGTTCTTGAGTGTCTTGACGTCCGAGTTGGAGAAGCTGACCGTGGCCGAGCGAGAGCTGCTCTTGATGGGTGACCGACTCCAGCCGGCTTCCGGCGGGGAGCGGATCCGCCTGTTCCGGCTGCGTCGCCGCCTCGCGTCAACGGTGAAGCGGGAGCTGCTCAAGTGACGGCGCCCCTCCTCCAGCTGGTCCACGTGTCGGACCTCCACTTCCGGCAGCGCCACGGGCCGTCCCCCGTGGGCGCGCGCTGGGCGGGCCGGCGCGCGCCTTCGCGCGACGCGGTGTTCCAGGGGATGGAGGGCCACGACCCGCAGGTGCTGGGGCCGCTCGTCCGCTCCATCCGCGACCGGGTAGGGCCGTCGAAGGGCGCGTTCAAGCACGGCACCTTCCTGGTGGTGACCGGAGACCTGGCCACCCTGGGCGACGCCGGCTCGGCCGAGTCCGCCGAGCGGCTGGTGGCGGACATCGCCGCGCAGGCGGGCCTCCCCGCGCCGCTGGTGGTGTACGGCAACCACGACGTCTGGCCCGGCTCGCTGCCGCTGTTCGCACGCGACGACCTGGACGCCCGGCGCACCGCGCTGCGGGCCAAGCCGCTCCACGCCGCGGACCGGCCCGCGCGCGCGCTGCAGGCGGGCCCGTTCTCGGTCTGGTACCTGGACACCGTCCGCCACGGGCGGTTCGAGAACACGCTGGCGCTGGGGCACATCGGCCCGGACCGCTACTGGGAGAAGGGGCGGGCGCTGCGGCCGCAGCTGGACGCGCTGGTGGCCGCGGCCACCGAGTCCGAGCTGCGCATCGCGCTCACCCACCACCCCGTCCTCCAGCCGGCGGCGTGGCGGCCCTGGAAGGGGCTGCGGAACTGGGCGGAGATGGAGCGGGGCCTGGCGTCGGTGGACCCGGCGGGCGGCCGGCACCGGCTGGTGCGGGTCGTCCTCTCCGGCCACACGCACGCGCTCTACCCGCCGCTGGGGCGGCTGCGGGCGGACATCGCCACGCGCAACGCGCGCCAGGTGCACGCGCAGCTCGTCATCGGGACGGCGACGCAGATCCGCCACGGCGCGCCGCCGCACCGGGTGGAGCCGGACCTGGAGCAGCACCACTGCTGGCAGCTGCTGCGCTTCTACGAGGAGCCCGACGGGCGGCTGGTGCTGGAGCGGGTGGTGTTCATCCGCTCCGGTGGCGTGGCGCCCGACTACCAGCCGGTGTCCATCGGCGCCGACCCACGCAGCGTGGCCGAGCGCGCGTACTTGTAGGGCCGCGCGAACGGGCGCGCCGTTTGATGATCAGACGGAGAGCGCGGGATGGGCCGAGCGCGCGCGAACGGGCGCGCGTCGTCCGATGATCAGACGGAGAGCGCGGGATGGGCGAGCGCGCGCGAACGGGCGCGCCGTCTGATGATCAGACGGAGAGCGCGGGATGGGCGAGCGCGCGCCAACCAGCGCGCTGGTTGATGCTCAGACGGGAGCGCGCAGCGTGATCGAGCGCGCCTACCTATAGGGCCGCGCGACCAGCGCGCCGCGCTCCTGCGCCAGCTCGACGCGGCCGGGCAGCTCCAGCGGCCCGCGCTGAACGACGGCGTCAGCGACCTTCCCGTGGAACGCCTTCAGCAACGCGTCCAGCCCCTCCGGCTTCACCGCGACGGAGGCGAGCAATGCCTCCTTCGCGTCCTCCGGCGAGGCGTCCCAGCCGCCGTCACCCTTCGGGCGCCCGGACGGTGGACTGGGGCACAGGGTGGCGTCCAGCGGGACGGGCCCGTTCTGCTGGCGGACGGCCGCGAGCGCGAGCGAAACCCAGAAGCGTGTCAGCCCCCAGCGCGCGTGTTCTGCCTCGCGCTCTGACCAGCCGGCCTCGCTGGAGTCATCCAGTGGCCCGCCCAGCTCGTGCTCCAGGTCGCTGCGGAGGAGCGCGGACTCCTCGCGGCTCAACGCGCCGTCCAGCTCGCCCAGGACCGCCGAGACGAGCTCCCGTCCGCCCAGCGCCTCGGTGAGCACCTCCGACTGGCGGGCGTAACCCTGGACGGCGGCCCGGACCTCGTCCAGAGGGAGAAGCTCCACCACGCGCCGCAGGAGCTCCTGGTCTTGCTGGAGCTTCTGCAGGGAGATCGGTTCGACCTCCCCAACGCCGATCAGCGGCTCCTCGAAGTCCGGGACCGGAATCTTGATCCCCGGATGCGGTGTCCGGGGAGACCGATCCCAGACCTTATCCAGGGCATACTTGGGCCCGCTCCGACCATGAGCCATGTGCCTGTCTCCCTCCTTCGCCTTCCTCCCCAAACTGGAGAAAGGTGGGGCCGCGACGTCCGCCGGGCCAGCACTACATTCGCCTGACTCTTGACATCGTTACCGCCAGCGCGCTTTTTCAAACATTCCGCCGCAAATCCCAATGGTTAGCGTCCCGGAAATTCCGGTCTTGGTCCGCAAGGCGACGCCCTTCGACGGCGAGGCGGTGGTGCGCCTCCGGCGGGCGCTGCGGGAGGAGGACGGCGGCTCGGTGCACGGGCCGAACGACCCGGCGCCGACCCTCCAGGAAGAGATCACCCGCATCGGCGCGCAGGAGCGGGACCCCGGCCAGCTGGTGCTGGTGGCGGAGATCGCCGGCCGGGTGGTGGGCTGGCTGGAGCTGACGCCGGGCGCGTCCAGCCGGACGTCGCACCGCGGCTGGGTGGTGCTCGCGGTGGCGGCGGACTGGCGGCGGCGGGGCATCGGCCGGGCGCTGATGGAGTCCCTGCATGCCTGGGGCACGGACCATCCCTCGCTGGAGCAGGTGGCGCTGCGCTGCGCGGTGAGCAATGAGCCGGCGGTCGCGCTCTATCGGTCGCTCGGCTACGTGGAGGAGGGCTGCTTCACCCGCGGGTTGAAGCTGGGGCCGGGCCGCTACGTGGACCTGGTGCAGCTCTGCCGGGAGCTCAAGCCGGGCCGGTGAAGCGCCGCGTGTCGACCCCGGACGCGGCTGCGTCGCCCGCGCACGCGGGAGCGGCGGGGCGCGCGCGGGCGCTCTCTCTGACCGCTTCGAGGCCCGCATCGTGCACTACCGGCCGAAGCCGCCCTCACTCCAGGGGGCGCTCGACCGGAGCCTCACCAACATGAAGAAGCACCTGAAGCAGTTCGCCTGCCTCGCCGCCGTGCTGGTGCCGCTGATCGCCCTCGCGAAGGGCTACGACAAGGACTACTGCGGCGGGAACGAGTACGTGGGCAACCCTTCCAACAAGTACCCGCACCTCCACTGCAAGAAGGACGTCTTCACCTTCTCCACCAGCGCCTCCAAGCACGACAACATGCACGAGGGGCAGGGGGCGAGGGGCGCCGGGTGCAAGCGGGCCGCGAAGATCCTCGAGGACAAGCCGTACAACAGCGAGAACAGCACGGACCCGGGCGCCATCACCACGGCGATCGAGGGGTTCGTCCGCGACTACTGCTCGCGGTAAGCGGCCAAGCGCTGGGTTGACCCTGGGGGCCGCCTCCGCGTAGATCTGCAAGGTAACTTTGCACAACGGTGGTAGGCGGCCGTCCGACAATCTCGATAGGCGTTCCGTCCCGCCGCGCCGCCCCAGGAACCTCCCCAGATGGCTTCCGCTGATCGCCTGTACTTCGCCTATTCGGTCCTCCTCGACCCGGAGACCTTCGCGCTCCGGATGAAGGAGGGCGGCCACGCCACCTTCCGCCTCCCCGAGGGGAAGGTGGGCGAGGCGCAGGACGTGGACATCGTCTTCAACTTCCACTCGTCGAAGTGGGGCGGCCGGATCGCCTCCCTCGTCGCGATGCCGGGCCACTCGGTCTACGGCAAGGTGCTCACCCTCAAGGACTCCGACTGGGCCATCGTGCGCGAGGCGGAGGGCGCCAAGTCCGGCGCCTTCGTCGAGCTGCCGGTCCAGGTGAAGGTGGACGGCAAGGTGCTCTCCGCCACCGCGCTCGGCGCCGCGACAGGGCGGGCCACCACCACCGGCCCGGTCAGCGAGACCTACGCCAACGCGCTCGCGCGCGGCGCGGAGGCCGCCGGCCTGCCCAAGGCGTACTGGGAAAAATTGAAGGCCGAAGCCGCCATCCTCGCCAAGGTCCAGGCCGTGGGCCGCGAGCTCCATCTCAAGTGATGCCCAGGGGGGACCGTTCCACCATGCCAGCCATCGACCAGAGCACCACCGCCCAGCGCCCGCAGGGCCCCGCGCCCGCCGCGGGAGTCGACGCACCCGCCGCCGGCGGCGCGCCGGAGGCGAAGCAGGTGCCGATCAACGACCTCGACCTCCGCTTCGGCTGGAAGGCGGACTCCTGGCAGCACCAGCTGCTCCAGGAGGCGGACGGCGCCGGCGACAAGGACGGCAACGTCTCCGTCTCCGAGCTGAACACGTACATGGCGAACCCGACGGACCTCAAGTTCGTGAGCTCCGAGCGCCTGCAGCAGATGCGCGGCGACCTGGGCGACGGCCAGACGCCGAAGACCGTCGACTCCTTCAGCGCCGGCTTCGAGCGCAACATGGCCCAGGAGGCGGACAAGCTGGGCAACCAGGACGGCCAGCTCAGCGCCGAGGAGTTCAACACCTTCGTCAACCAGATGAAGCAGCGGACCGACACCCACGAGGCCGGTCCGACCTGGATGCCGGACCAGAAGGAGGCGGCCTTCGCCTCCCGCATCTCCGACATGACCGGCGAGCGCGACATGCTGGTCCCCGAGGGCGAGGTGCAGGGCGGCAAGGACCTGTTCAAGGACTACATGCGGATCGGCACCAGCGACCAGCACCGCATCCCTCAGTGGGTCGGCTACCAACTGGACGCCGCGGACATCAAGGAGACGCCGGCCAACGTCAACCGCAACGGCGACCCCAACAGCACCATCCCCGCCTACCGCCGCGCCAACCCGTTCCACTTCGACGCGGAGGACGGGCCGGTGGCGGTGCGGCCCAACGAGTACAACAAGTCCGGCTTCGACCAGGGCCACATGAAGCCCGCGGAGAGCTCGCCGTCGCAGGAGGCCATGTACGAGAGCTTCACGATGACGAACATGTCCACCCAGTACGGCAACACCAACCGCGGCGACTGGCGCTACCTGGAGGAGGGCGTGCACGAGCTGGTGCAGGCCACCGGCGGCAAGGCCACCATCATCACCGGCAACGCCTTCCTCGACGACAAGGGCAACCCGCTGCCCGAGGACAAGATCCAGTACTACGAGAAGGACGGCAACAAGATGGCGGTGCCCACGCACTGCTTCAAGACCGTCCTGCTGGAGCAGCCGGACGGTCAGGTGACGATGATGGCGTTCCTGGTCCCCAACCAGAAGGACGCGCCGATGGGGAAGGACGCCGCCGTCAAGATGATCGAGAACAGCCGGGTCAGCGTGGACCAGATCGAGAAGATCATCGGCCACGACCTCTACTCGCAGCTCCCCCAGGAGACCCAGGACCGGCTGGAGGCGGACCCCAACGCGCGCGTCAGCTTCGCCAACGCGTCGCAGTGGCACACCGCCTCGCTGCTCTGGCCGCAGGACTCGAACTGATCGCATGCCGGGCGACGACATCGTCCGCTACATCCAGGAGGCGGACTTCGAGCGCGAGGTGTTGCAGGCGACGGGCCCGGTGGTGGTCGCCTTCTGGGCGCCGTGGAGCGACCCTTCCGTGCTCTTCGCGCCGGCCGTCACCCGCGCCGCCCGCGCGCACGCGGGCCGGGTGAAGACGGTGGCGGTCAACACCGACGAGACGCAGCAGCTCCGCGGCCGCTACGGCGTCGTCGCCGTCCCCACGCTCCTCTACTTCGAGGGCGGGAAGGTGAAGGGGCAGATCGTCGGCACCACCTCGAGCGAGGACGTGGAGCACCTGTTCTCCGGCAAGGGGTCCCCGCCGGGGATGGCGCCCATCGCCGGGGCGGCCCGCGGCGGCTAGCATCCGCCGCATGTCCCACCAGCTCCTGAACTCGGTGGCCGTGCCGCTGATCGCCCTGGCCGCGGTGGTGGTCGCCGTCGCCATCGCGCGGAGGCTGCGCACCGCCTCCGGCAAGGTGCGGCGGGCCGCCTGCGAGGCCTGCGGCACCTACGGCCCCGTCCAGCAGGCCACCTACCACCAGAACACCGGCATGCTGTTCATGCGCCAGCACAAGCAGGCGGGCGGCGCGTTCTGCCGGCGCTGCCACTTCCGCATCTTCTGGCGGCTCACCCTGCACACCGTCGTCCTCGGCTGGTGGGGGACGATCTCCTTCGTCCTCACCCCGCTGTTCATCCTCAACAACACCGGCCTCTTCATCGCCTCGCAGACCATGCCCGGCGGCGCCGAGGTGGCGGCGGACCTCCTCGAGGAGAAGCGCGCCTACGCGCTGAACCTGCTCGCCACCAAGCCGCTGGTGACGGTGGTGGAGGTGCTGGTGAGGGACACCGGCGCCAGCCAGGAGCAGGTCCTGGAGTGGGTGGAGAAGCTGAAGCAGGCGGGCTGACGGGCCGGACGCTACGCGGCCGCCTCGGCCTTCCGCTTGGGGCCGATCAGCGAGCGCACCGTCCCCTTCGCCACCACGTCGCCGCCCTGGTCCCGGATGACGACCTCGTTGTCGTACTCCTTGCGCTCCACGCCGATGGGGAGCTGGCAATGGCACTCGGCGGTCAGCGTCCCGCGCGCCTTCTTCAGCCACTCCATGGTCATGCGGGTGGGGATCATCCGCGCGTCCTCGGGGGCGCTGAACAGCACCGCCAGGTTGGCGGTCAGCTCCACCAGGTTGGTGAGCGCGATGGCGTGGACGGAGCGGAGGTGGTTGCGGACCGCCCGCCGCTCGGTGAGCGTCACCTTGGCGTAGCCCTCGCGGATCTCCTCCACCCGCGCGCCGATGGTCCCGGTGTACGGCACCACCAGGCCGATCATCTTGCTGAAGAGGAGCTTTCCCCCCGGCTTCCCGGAGAGGCGCTTCCACTCCCGCCGGATGAGCGAGCTGGCGTTCTCACCGCTGAACGACTTCACGAGCGACTGGATCGACGGCAATCCGGGCATGAGCGACCCCCTGCACGGGGCCTTTAGCATGCTGGCGTGGCGGCCGGCGCTCGGTTATCCCTCCCGGCGGGGGTCGCCCTTCCATGGAATCGCCGCAGGTCGGAGCCGACAGGTCCCCGGTCAAGTCCGGGTGGCTGCCCGCGCTCCTGGACCGCGCCGTCTCCGAGCACCGCCAGGCCGGCCCCCTCGCCGCCGCCCCGGACGCGCCGCCCGGCCGCGCGCGCGCGCGCACCTACCTGCGCCGCGTGCTGCGCCAG
>Ga0068860_100006910_pt1 | contig 11377 bp, 10 predicted proteins | sample KBSSwiS32_FD_66597 | JGI IMG/M metagenome (GOLD analysis project Ga0068860, IMG submission 66597) | Switchgrass rhizosphere microbial communities from Kellogg Biological Station, Michigan, USA - KBS Switchgrass S3-2 | ecosystem: Host-associated > Plants > Roots > Rhizosphere > Soil ... | reverse complement strand
GCACGAAGATGTCGTTCGGGGGCATAGCCGATGCGCAGACCCGCGCGGATGTGATCGCCTATCTGAAGACGGCGTCGCAGTAGCGCCGACGGCGCTTCGCCCTCAGATCTCGACCTGGCTCCCGAGCTCGACCACACGGTTGGTCGGCAGCCGGAAGAACTCCATCGCGCTTTCGGCGTTGCGCAGCATCCAGGCGAACAGTTTCTCGCGCCAGATCGCCATCCCCGGCCGCGACGAGGGCAGCAGGGTCTGGCGCGCGAGGAAGAAGCTGGTGTCCATCATCTTGAACGCGGGGCCGCAGCCGGTCAGCCGCTTGAGCGCCTCGGGCACGTCCGGCTCCTGCATGAAGCCATAGCGGATGACGAGGCGGTGGAAGCCCTTGCCGAGATCCTCGAGCTTGCAGCGCGTCTCCTGCTCGACGAACGGCTCGTCGGCGATCTTGACGGTCAGCAGGATCACGCGCTCGTGCAGCACCTTGTTGTGCTTGAGATTGTGCAGCAGCGCGTGCGGCACGCCGTCCGGCGTCGAGGTCATGAACACCGCCGTGCCCGACACCCGCGTCGCCGAATTGGCAGCAGAATCGACGAAGATCGAGATCGGCATCGCCGCCTCGCGCATCCGCGCCATCATCAGCTGGCGGCCCTTCGCCCAGGTCGTGAGCAAGGTGAAGGCGATCATGCCGATCATCAGCGGGAACCAGCCGCCGTCGGGCACCTTGGTGAGATTGGCGGCGAAATAGGCGAAATCGATCGCGAAGAACATCGCGAGCAGCCCCACCGCGAGCACCTTGTTCCACTTCCACAGGTTGAACAGCACCACCGCCAGCAGGCAGGTGTCGATCAGCATCGCGCCGGTCACCGCGATGCCATAAGCGGCCGCGAGGTTCGACGAGGTCTGGAAGGTCAGCACCAGCACCATCACCATCACCATCAGCGCCCAGTTGATCACCGGGATGTAGATCTGGCCGGCGGCGCTCGCGCTGGTGTGGGTGATCCGCAGGCGCGGGATGAAGCCGAGCTGGATCGCCTGCTGCGTCACCGAGAAGGCGCCGGAGATCACCGCCTGGCTGGCGATCACCGTCGCCATCGTCGCGAGGATGACCAGCGGCAGCCGCCACGCCTCGGGCGCGAGCAGGAAGAACGGATTCTTGATCGTCTCGGCGGCTTCGGCCGGCGTGATCGACAGGATCATCGCGCCCTGGCCGAGATAGTTGAGCATCAGCGCCGGCAGCACGAAGAACAGCCACGAGACGCGGATCGGGTTGCGGCCGAAATGGCCCATGTCGGCATAGAGCGCCTCGGCGCCGGTCACCGCCAGCACGACCGAACCCATTGCGAGGAAGGCGAGCACGCCGTCGTTCAGGAAGAAGCGGACGGCATACCACGGATTGAGCGCGATCAGGATCGAGGGATTGCCGACGATGTGATAGATGCCCAGCGCGGCCAGCACGACGAAATAGAGCAGCATGATCGGGCCGAACAACTGCCCGACCTTGGCCGTGCCGCGCGCCTGGATCGCGAACAGGCAGGCCAGGATGCCCATCGCCAGCGGGGTGACGAACGGCGCGAAACTGCGCTCCACGGTCGTCAGGCCCTCGACCGCCGACAGCACCGAGATGGCCGGCGTGATCATCGAATCGCCGTAGAACAAGGCGGTCGCGAACACCCCCAGCAGCACGATCGGCGCGGTCCAGCGCTTGTTGCCCGCACTGCGGTTGATCAGCGCCAGCAGCGCCAGGCTGCCGCCCTCGCCCTTGTTGTCGGCGCGCATGATGATCGTGACATATTTGAGCGTCACCACCAGCATCATCGACCAGAACACCAGGCTCAGCACGCCGTAGATGTGGAGCTGGTCGGGATCGAGCTTGTGATGGCCGGCGAAGGTTTCGCGGAACGCGTAGATCGGGCTGGTGCCGATATCGCCGAACACGATGCCGATCGCGCCGACCGCCAGCTTGACCAGGCCTTCGTTGTGATGACCGGTGGCGGCGCCTGCGGATACATCGGCATCGCCGGCGGGGCGATCTGAGGGCAATGCGCTCACTTGGCGAAGCGTTTCAGGCGCAACGATATCATCTTCAAGTCCCTGCCCCAGGCTCCCGCGTCACGACCCCTTGGAGAGCGATGGGCGCCTAGCATGGCGATATTGGCGCCGCAACGGCGGCGACAAGCCGCATCCGCATGTTTATAGCCGATCGCAATCACAAACAGGAGACGCGCCGTGATCGTAGGTGTGCCGAAAGAAATCAAGAATCACGAATATCGCGTGGGGCTGACGCCGCCGTCCGTCGCCGAACTGACCGCCGCGGGCCATGAGGTGGTGGTCGAAACCAGGGCCGGCATGGGCATCGATTTCGACGACGCCGATTATGTCGAGGCCGGCGCGCGCATCGTCGGCAGCGCGGCCGCGGTGTTCGCCGCCGCCGACATGATCGTCAAGGTCAAGGAGCCGCAGGCATCCGAGATCGCCTTGCTCGAATCGCGCCATCTGCTGTTCACCTATCTCCATCTCGCCGCCGACAAGCCGCAGGCCGAAGGCCTGATGCGATCGGGCGCGACCTGCATCGCCTATGAAACGGTCACCGCGCCGAATCGCTCCCTGCCGTTGCTCAAGCCGATGTCGGAGGTCGCCGGCCGGATGTCGGTGCAGGTGGGCGCGCATTATCTGGAGAAGGAACAGGGCGGCCGCGGCGTGCTGCTGGGCGGCGTGCCCGGCGTCGCGCCGGCACGCGTGGCGATTCTCGGCGGCGGCGTTGCCGGCGTCAACGCGGCGCAGATGGCGGTCGGTATGCGCGCCGACGTCACGATCTACGATATCAACAACGATCGGCTGGCCGAACTCGACATGTTCTTCTCGAGCCAGATCAAGACCGCTTATGCCTCCAAGGCCGCGGTCGCGGCGGCGGTGTCGAGGGCGCATCTGGTGATCGGCGCGGTGCTGGTGCCCGGCGCGGCGGCACCGAAGCTGGTCACGCGCGACATGCTCAGGACGATGAAGCGGGGATCGGTGCTGGTCGACATCGCGATCGACCAGGGCGGCTGCTTCGAGACCAGCCACGCGACGACGCATGACGACCCGGTGTTCGAGGTCGACGGCATCATCCATTATTGCGTCGCCAACATGCCGGGCGCGGTCGCCCGCACCTCGGCCTTCGCGCTCAACAATGCGACCCTGCCGTTCGCGCTGAAGCTGGCGAAGCTGGGCGCCGAAGCGGCGATGGCCGCGGACCCGCACCTGGCGGCCGGCCTCAACGTCAGCGGCAGGCACATCCGGCACAAGGCGGTCGCCGACGCGCTGGACCTGCCGTTCGTGGCTGCCTGAAGGGGCTTGTCTCAGTTCACGGCCCGCCGGATGCCATCGCCTGGTCCAGCTCGGCGATCCTTTTCTCCAGATCGGCGCGCCACGACGCCTTGGGCGGCGTCCGTGCCAGCAATTCGCGCCACACAACGCCGGCCTTGTCGAGCTGCCCCGAGCGCGCCAGCGCGAGGCCGAAGAAGAAGGGTGGACCCGGATGCTGCGGTGACAGATCGGCCGCCTTCTGAAACGCAAATTGCGCGGCCGGATTGAGCGCGCCGCCGCCATGTTCGACCAGCGCATTGGCGAGGCCGACCCACAGATCGACACGGTCGGGGTATTTGCGGACCGCATTGTTCAGGATGCCGACCGCCGATTCGGTATCGCCCTTGCGGATGAACGATTCGGACATGTCGATCAATTGCCCGTCACGGGTGAACTGGCCCGACATCGCCCGGCGCTCGGCGGTGATCATCAGTTCGCCCTGCCCTTCCTGCGCCTTGACCGCCACCGGCGATCCCGGCGCATCGGGATGGCCCTGCCAGGCATAGCCGGCGACACCGAGCAGCAGGGCGGCGGCGACCAGTTCGAGACTGCCTTTGGGCAAGCGGCCGAAACGCCACAGCAGGCCGCCGGTCACGACCACCAGCCCCACGAGGATCAGCCAGCCCATCAGCTCTTCGCTTTCCGTTTGAAGCGCCCGCGCGCGAGGACCAGGCCCGCGCCCAGCAGCAGGATGGGCAGCGCCCACAGCGGCCCGGTGCGCAGGCTCAGCGGCGGCTCATAGGTCACCCAGTCGCCATAGCGTTCGACCAGCCAGTGACGGATCGATTCGGGATCCTCGCCGGCGGCGATCCGCTTGCGCACCAGCGCGCGCATGTCGCCCGCCATGTCGGCATTGCTGTCGGCGATCGACTGGCCCTGGCAGACCAGGCAGCGCAACGTCTCCATCAGCGCCCTGGCCTTGGCCTCCTGCTTCGGATCGCGCAGCTGGGTGTTGGCATATTCGGCCGCCGGCAGCGTCGACTGCGCGAGCAGGGGGGCGGCGGCGGCGAGTGCAATGGCTGCGACCAGGAGCTTCATCGCGCATCCTCCAGCGCCTTGACGATGTCCGCCATGTCCTCTGGCCGGATGTCGCCGATATGCTGGAGCCGGATCACGCCCTTGCCGTCGATCACGAAGGTCTCGGGCACGCCCGAAGACCCTATCGCGAGCTGCAGGCTGGCATCGACGTCCGATCCGATCCGCTCATAGGGATCGCCCCAGCGGCCGAGGAATGTCGCGACATCCTCCGGCCGGTCGCGGATCGCGACGGCATCGATCTTGATGCCCTGCCGCTTCATCTCCATCAGCACCGGCGCCTCGGCGATGCAGGGGATGCACCAGCTGGCGAAGACGTTGAGCAATCGCGGCTTGCCGTCGGGCGCGGCGCCGGTCTGGAACGGCGCGCGACCCGCGACGCCGGGCGGCAACAGCATCCGCGGCAGCGGCTTGCCGATCATCTGCGAATCGATGTTGGTGTTGCCGGGCCAGACGAGCTTGACCGCCGCCATGGCGAAGAACAGCACGAACAGCGTCAGCGGCACCCACAGCACCCACGGCTTTGCCGTCCTGCCGGTTTCCGATGGCGCGCTCACGCGATCGCCTCCCGCCGCCAGGTCTTCGCTTCCCGCCGCAAACGGCCGATCAGCGCCAGGAACCCGCCGAGCGCAACCATGATGCCGCCCGCCCAGATGAAGGTCACGAACGGCTTCCACCACAAGCGGAGCTGCCATCGCCCCTGATCGTCGGCCTGGCCGAGCACGAGATAGAGCTGGCCGTCGAGCTGCACCTTCAGCGCGGCCTCGGTGGTCTCGGTCGGCGGGTTGGAGAACATTCGCGCCTGCGGCTTCAGGATGAACGGCGTACCCGATCCGCGCGTCACCTCCAGCGTCGCCTCCAGCGCGGTCCAGTTCGGTCCGGCAATCGGCACGATGTCCTTGAGCTTCACCGAGAACGGCCCGACCCTGGCGGTGTCGCCGATACGCGCGGCGACGAGCGTTTCCTTGTTGAACGCGCTTTCGCACGCCATGCCGGCGAGCGCGACGGCGATGCCGAGATGCGCGATCACCATGCCATAGGTGAACAAAGGCGTGCGGCGGAGATTGCGCTTCCACAGCGGCGCGACGCTGGCCGCGGCGACGCCGATCGCGAGGACGATGCCGAGGAACGGCAGGATGCCGATCCCCGGCGCCAGCAGCACCACCGCCAGCAAGGCCACCGCGGTCAGCAGCACCGGCAGCGCCAGCCGCTGCACGACCGGTTTCAGCCGGTCGCGCCGCCAGCGCATCACCGGCCCCATCGCCATCACCACCACCAGCAGCAGCGCCAGCGGCCCCGCCGCCGAATTGAAATAGGGCGGGCCGACCGACAATTTCTCGCCGGTGACCGCCTCGACGCCCAGCGGATAGAGCGTGCCGACGAACACGATGCCGAGGATCGCCGACAGCAGCAGATTGTTGGCGACCAGCGCGCCCTCGCGGCTGACTGCCTCGAATTGCGACCCTTCCTTGACGGTGCTGATCCGGATCGCGAACAAAGCCATCGCGCCGCCGATATAGATCGCCAGCAAAGCGAGGATGAAGCTGCCACGTTCGGGATCGACCGCGAAGGCGTGGACCGAGGTGAGGATGCCCGAGCGGACGAGGAAGGTGCCGATCATCGACATCGAGAAGGCGATCACCGCGAGCATCACCGTCCACGCGCGCAGGCCGTCGCGCGTCGCCAGCACCGTCACCGAATGCAGCAGCGCCGTCGCCGCGAGCCATGGCATCAGCGAGGCGTTCTCGACCGGATCCCAGAACCACCAGCCGCCCCAGCCGAGCTCGTAATAGGCCCAATAGCTGCCGGCGGTGATGCCCAAGGTCAGGAAGATCCACGAGATCAGCACCCAGGGCCGCATCGCCCGCGCGAAATCGGCGCCGACGTCGCGCATCACCAGCGCGCCGACCGCGAACGAGAAGGCGACCGACATGCCGACATAGCCGATGTAGAGCGTCGGCGGATGGAAGGCGAGACCGGGGTCCTGCAGCAGCGGGTTGAGCCCCTGCCCGTCCGCCGCCGCCGGGATCAGCCGCTCGAACGGGTTGGACGAGAACAGCAGGAAAGCGAAGAAGCCGATGCCGATGAAGGCCTGCGCGGCGAGCGTCGCCGCCAGCGTGCGCTCCGCCACCCGCCGTTCGAGGATCGCGACCGCGGCGCCGGCCATGCCGAGAATCGTGACCCACAGCAGCATCGAGCCTTCATGATTGCCCCAGGTGCCGGCGAATTTGTAGAGCCACGGCTTGGCCGAATGGCTGTTGGCCGCGACCAGCTTCACCGACATGTCCGAATCGAGGAACAGCCAGATCAGCAGCGCGAACGACAGCGCGGTCAGCACGCCCTGCACCACCGCGACCGGGCGGATCGCCGGCAGCAGCGCGTCGCGCCCGCCGGTCAGGCCCAGCACGCCGAGCATCAGTTGGAGGACGGCGAGCGCCGCCGCGAGCCACAACGCGGCCAGCCCTGCCTCGGCGATCATTTCTCCAGCGTCTCCGTCTTGTGCATCTTGCCGGCCATTTGCGGCGGCATGTAGCGCTCGTCATGCTTGGCCAGCAGATTGTCCGCGACGAAGGTGCCGCTCGCATCGAGCCGACCTTCGGCGACGACGCCGCTGTCTTCCTTGAACAGGTCGGGCGTGATGCCGCGAAAGCGGACGGGCGTCGTCGCGAGACCGTCGGTCACGACGAATCCGATGGTGACGCCATCGGCCGCGCGCTTGATCGACCCCTTCTGGACCATGCCGCCGAGCCGGATCGCCTTGCCAATCTCGGGCTTGTCGCGGCGGATGTCGTCGGGCGCATAGAAATAGGCGGCCTGCTGCGACAGCGCCGACATGGCGAGCAGGGTCGCGCCGATCATCGCCGCCACCGCGACCAGGATCAACACGAGCCGCTGATGCTTTGCCTTCGCGATCATCGCTTGCGCCTCAATTCGTCACTTTTGGTCTCGGCCGCGCGCATCGCCAGCCACGCCCAGAGCAGCACGCCGCCGGTGCCGCCGAGCGTCAGCACATAGGCGGCGATGATGAATGGCCAGTGGTTCATGCTTCGGCGAGCCTGCGCATCCGCGCCTCGACACGCGCTTCGGCCAGTATCGCGCGCATCCGCATCAGCACGATCGCGCCGAACACCAGGCTGAAGCCCAGCACGGTGAAGCCCAGCGGCCACAGGATCGCCATGTCGATGGTCGACCCCTTCAAGGTGATGCTCGGCCCCTGGTGGAGCGATTTCCACCACACCACCGAGCGGTTGATGATCGGAATGTTGACCGCGCCGATCAGCCCGAAGATCGCCGTCGCGCGGCTCACCGTCGTCCGCTCCTCGCTGGCGTTGGCGAGCGCGATATAGCCGAAATAGAGGAACAGCAGGATCAGCATCGAGGTCAGCCGGCCGTCCCATTCCCACCACGTGCCCCAGGTCGGCCGCCCCCAGATCGATCCCGTCGCGAGACAGATCGCGGTGAACAGCGCGCCCGGCACCGCGATCGCGCGCGCCGAGACGCCGGCGAGCGGGTGGCGCCAGACGATCTGCATCAGGCTGGCGATCGCGAGCCCCGTCCAGCCGCCCATGCCGAGCCAGGCCGCGGGCACATGGACGTAGAGGATGCGGACGCTCTCGCCCTGCAGATAGTCGGGCGGCGTGAAGAACAGGCCGGCGACGACGCCGATCGCGATCAGCACGATGCCGCCATAGGCCAGCCATGGCGTGAGCGGTTTGGCGATCGACAGGAATCGGGTGGGGTTGGCAAAGGCGTGCATCGGTGCCGGTGTTTTAGAGGAGCGACTGACGAAGGGAAAGCGACCGATGGTTCGATGCCCACTCTGTCGGCGGGCCGGCATGCTGCCTAGCCGCTCGATGCGGTGCTCGACAAGGGCCGTCACGGAAACGTCGCATGGGATCAAGGTAATCGGCCGGCAACATGCCCGTCGCTGACGGTGCGATCCGCCGGCGCCTCGATCGAACGCGCGATGGCGGCCAGTTCGACAATCGCATTCGGCGCATGGCCTGCCTCCGTTCAACCTGCGTTCCGCTGTATTCCCGCTGTTTAAGCAGCGGGAACGCCTCTCCAATGTCACCGTCACAGGCGATGCGCGGCAAGCTGACGCCTTTTCCCCCTTCGGCAGCCGGACTCGGCGCGCATCGGCGGGTGACGGCGGCGCGATTGCGCGATCGGAGCCAACCCGACTCCACGTCAGGCGAAGCCAGCGGCGCGGGCGTTGATGTGGTCCCTGAAGCACGGTTTCATCGAAGAGCACAGCAGGGTGCGACCATGCGCGGACCTGTATTTCCCTGTTAATTTCGTGGTTCGCGTCCGCCGATGCCGTGACGATGGGTTCCGCCTCGACCGGGCGGAGGGCGCCGTCCAGCGCCGGATCGCCGGTGTCCGCTGCGTGGGCTTCGGCCGGCGGCGTCTCGGCTGGAACCGAAGGCCCCTTCCGCTCCGCTTCCTCGGCATCCCACATCGCGTCGATCAGTTGGGGCCAGTCCATGCTGACGTAGTCGGCGTCGCGCGACGGGACCTGGCGCGCGGCAACGGCAACGATCAGCGCCTCCTGGGCATCTGCGATCCCGCGCGGCCCCCGCAGATCGGGCAGGTCGAAGCCGATGCAACCGCGCGGCATCGGCATCGTGCGATCGAGGAACTGGCGCATCGCGGACGCATTGCCGGCCAGCGCACGCTCGACCAGCTTGTCGGCGACCGCGCCGACCTTCTCCGCCATCGCTTCCTCGGCCAGGAGCGTCGTCTTGTTCTTCGCGCGCCTGGGACGACCAGCTGGATTACCGGACTGGCCGGGTTTGAAGTGGCGATCCGCCGGTGTTTCCGCGATTTCAGCAGCTGAATCGTCCACGCCCGATTCCCTTCCTTGATTCGACTAGCTTAGCGAACGTATCATGAACGATAGGAAAAAGCCAATCGCGAAACAGAAAAGTTTACGGCGTTCGGTCGATCGGGCGGCTTGGGGCATCGGCAGGCAAGGACGGCTCGGAGCGCTGATGCAATCAATTGCCATCCGTTCGGAATCCATGGCCGGCTTCAATCGGAATTCGCACTCAATCTCCATCGCCACGACTTTTGTGGAGTCGCGTGCGAGAAACGCCATTGGTCTATAACCATTCGAAGCGTCACATGTCCTACCGAGAGGACGCCATGTTTCGATTTTCCTATGACGAGGAGCAAAGGCTTCTCACGGCAGAACTCAAGGGCTATTGGGATATGCCGACCTTCACAGCCTATGTATCGGAATTCCGCGCGTTGCATCAGAAGATCCGCCAGCGACACGGACACTACCGGTTTCTGTCCGAATCCGCTGAATTCGCGGTACAATCTACCGAGGTCAGCGCGGCCTTCGAGCGGTTCGCCATGGAAATGACCCGCATCAACTTTGGGCCGATGGCGATCATCACTAGCACCATGATCAACAAGATGCAGGTGCAACGTGTGATGCCGGTACCCAATCTGCGCGTGTTCATGACTCGCGACGAAGCGGTCGCGTGGCTGTTCGAAGAAGGTCGGCTGCCCGCATAGGAGGACGTCGCTTTCCCGCCCCGGATGAGAGCGCCGCACAATCAGGCTATCCATAATTGCTCACCCCAATTTCCGCATTTTGGGCCGGAATTACGGTGACCTGTTACAGTAGTTGTCGGACGGTGACACAGCCGGACACGCGGAGTTTATGGATCCCGAAACGAGTTCGGGATGACGGAAAAGAGAGAGATCGCGGAGAGAAGCGTTTCATCCTGGCGCCTATGGGCTTTCGCCGGGGAACCGGATCAGATGGACTTGTGCCCCTGTTACGGCTGTCGCCCATCGCATGGGCGGCCTGGGGTCCGCGCCGCAAGCAAGTCGTCATTCACCAGCCCGAAAGCGTCCCGGCGTGAATATCGCGATGCTCTCCTGCTTGCCGCGCACCGCCGTGCGATCGATCTCCACGAGGTCAGCATCCGGCACCAAACGTGCCGTCGCCTCGCCGATCACGATCGGCACGCCATAATGCTTGGAAAGGCCCTCGAGCCGCGAGGCGACGTTGACCGCATCGCCCAGCGCCGAATAATCGAAGCGTTGCGCCGATCCCATATTGCCGACCACGCATTCGCCCGAATTGAGGCCGATGCCGATCCGGATCTCGGGTGCGGCGACGCCATCGGGCATTTGCGACCGGATCGCCGCGTTGATCTCCGGCAGCATCGCCTCCATCGCGATCGCGGCCGACAGCGCGCGTGCGGCATGATCGGGCTGATCGAGCGGGGCGTTCCAGAACGCCATGATGCAATCGCCCATATATTTGTCGATCGTTCCGGAATGGGCCAGGACGACGTCCGAAAGCGGCGTCAATATGCCGTTGATCATCCTGGTGAGCCCCTGCGGATCGCCCTTCATCGCCTCCGAGATCGACGTGAAGCCGCGGATGTCGGCGAACAGCACGGTCAGTTCGCGCAATTCCCCGCCGAGCGTGAGCAGGTCGGGATCGCGCACGATCCGCTCGACCATTTCGGGCGCCAGATATTGCGAGAAGGCCGATTGCACCTCGCGCCGCAGCCGCAATTCGCGCACATAGTCGCGGACCGCGAGACCGGCCCAGACGGCGGCCAGCCCGGCTGCGGGATCGAACGGCGACAGCCAGATCCGGCCGAAGCGCAGCATCAGCCATGAAGCCGCCACGCTCAGCGCAATCGCCGCGAGCACGGCGAGTCCGCTGAACGCCGGTCGCGCCCCGCCCGAGAGAAGCACCGCCGCCGCCGCGCCCGCCAGCAACGCGATCAGCGCCGCCCAGTCCGGCAGCGCGCGGATCGCGAGATTGTGGATGAGGTTGTCGAGAATCGTCGCCTGCGCTTCGACGCCCGGCGTCAGCAGCCCGGTGGTGGCGGTATAGGGTGTTTCGAAAGCGTCGGCGCCGCCCGAGGCCACGTCGGGCGTCGTCTGCAGGCTGTAGCCGATGATCACAATGCGGCCCTTGAAGAATCCTTTCGGCAGGAAGCGGCCGGGATCGAGCGCCTGGTAATAG
>Ga0068860_100006909_pt1 | contig 11379 bp, 11 predicted proteins | sample KBSSwiS32_FD_66597 | JGI IMG/M metagenome (GOLD analysis project Ga0068860, IMG submission 66597) | Switchgrass rhizosphere microbial communities from Kellogg Biological Station, Michigan, USA - KBS Switchgrass S3-2 | ecosystem: Host-associated > Plants > Roots > Rhizosphere > Soil ... | reverse complement strand
TGTTTGTAAATGTCACCAATGATATGCGTATCGCGCGTGAAGAGATATTTGGTCCTGTGCTTTCTATTCTGACCTATCGGACCGAGGAAGAAGCCATTGCCATTGCCAATGATACAGATTATGGTCTGCAGGCGTATGTAAGCTCGTCGGATATGGAAAGGGCTTATCGTGTGGCAAGCCGGTTAATTGCCGGGAGGGTGCTGGTCAATGGTCTTAAGCATGATCCTTATGCGCCTTTCGGTGGGTTCAAGCAGTCCGGCATGGGGAGAGAGTATGGTGTATACGGACTGGAGGAATATATGGAGCCAAAGGCCATCATAAGCTAAAAAGCGTATTTTTATTTACATGGACAGGAAGGAGAAAAAGCTGCCGATACAATATTCCTGCTATTTTACCAGGAGCAGGGAGGGGGAGCAATTCGTCCCGGAACATGCGATCGCCTATGTGGTCTCGGGTTCCACCGTACTCAGCGATGGCATGCTGGTAAAGACCTTTCGGGAAGGAGATCTATACTTTGCCCGGCGCAATCATCTGATGAAATACACGAAGCATCCTCCGCAGGGTGGCGAATACCGGAGCATCACTATCTTCTTCGAGCAGGAATTCCTGCGGAATTTCAGCCTGGAATATGGATACAAGCCGGACAAGCAGGTGATCACGTCAGCCTTTGAACAGCTGCCTTCGGGATCGGCGCTGAGCAATTACATGGATTCGCTGCGTGCGTATGAACAGCTGTTCCTTGACAAGGGAGGGGAGGATCTGCTGGCTGTCAAGCGAAAGGAAGCGATCCTGGTGCTTTTGAACTTTATGCCTGCGCTTAAAAATATCCTGTTTGATTTCTCCGAACCGGGCAAGATCGATCTGGAAGCTTTTATGCTACAGAATTATCATTTCAATGTGGATCTTAAAAGATTTGCTTATCTGACGGGGAGGAGTCTTTCTACGTTTAAGCGGGATTTCGAGACGATATTTCATGCTACTCCCAGCCGATGGCTTTTGCAGAGAAGACTGCAGGAAGCCTATTACCTGATAAAAGAGAAGAAGAAGACTGCATCCGACGTGTACCTGGATCTGGGTTTCGAGGACCTTTCTCATTTTTCCTTTGTCTTTAAGAAGCAGTTCGGGGTAGCTCCTTCATTGGGGGGTGACAGTCGCCGCCTGTATGTGGTTGTTATACTACTCAATCCAAAAGAGATACCCACCGCGTCCATTCTATGGATCTCCGGGTAGTTGAAACTGTTTATGTTCAAAAAGACGGCTGGAAAAAATAGTACCTTTAAGGAAGATGAACGATTACTCCTCCATAGAGGCGGATATTCATACCCTGTACGGCTCCGACTTTTACAGGGTGGTGGATTTTCGCTGCCGGTGCACGAGCTGCAGAGAATCCAAGCCGGAGTATGGGGACAGCTTTTGTATCAGCTTTGTAAGGAAGGGGAATTTTATCTTTAATGTTTTCCGCCGTCACCTGGACTCTTATACGGGGTGTGTGCTGGTAAGCAAGCCAGAATATGAGCGGACCATTACTCATACACATGCCGTGCCGGACGAGTGTACCATCTTCGAATTCAATAAGGACTTTTATGAGCAGCTGAAGGAGCGGTACCGACGCGCCAATTTTTTGCGGGACAATGACTGGCATTCTGCGCTGGTGCGTACGGATGCGGGGATGGAATACCTGCATTATGCCGTGGTGCAGCTGATGTTGAGCCGGGAGAGGAGCAAGTTGCAGATAGATCAGCTAGTGATGCAAATTATTGAAGCTGTTCTGGGTTCTATTACGGAGTACGAGCCAGATGCCCGGATAAATGGAAGGTTGAAGCAGCAGCATCTTACGACGATGGAAATCGCCAAGGAATATATCACGACCAATTTTGCCCGGGACCTGTCGTTGATGGAAGTGGCGAACCATTGTTGTGTGAGCCCTTTTCATTTCAGCAGGTTGTTCAAGATCTTTACGAATAGCACGCCACATCAGTTCCTGCTTTCCATACGTCTGCATCATGCGGCCATGCTGTTGCGCAACACGGCGAATCCTGTAGCAGATATAGCGTATCAGTCCGGCTTCAATGGGGTAGAGCATTTCACTGCCGCCTTTGGCCAGAAATATAAGTGCCCGCCAGCACGCTGGCGTTCGGAGATTGCACCGGCCGACTGAAAATAGCAAGATTTCATAACCCTTCGTACCGTCCTGCAGATAGATTTGCTCTATAAAAAATACGAATATGAAAGAGCAATTATCAGCAACATTAGAAAGATCAAAGGGATACACATTACAAGTAGCCGCGGTAATGCCGGAGCCAGGTTATTCTTTCCGGCCTGCGGGAGCGGGCTGGAATTTTGGCGAGCTGTTACAGCATATCGCATATGGTATTGAATGGTGGGAGGATAACTATATAAAAGGAAAAAAGACCGATTGGGCGCCTCCTGTGGTAAAGACCGATAAGGCTGCTGTACAAAAAGCGCTATTGAAGGCTTATGAAGCATTGGCGGATACCATTGGCCGTATCCCGCTGACGGATGAGGTTGCAGCGGGGCTGCATGCCACGCTGGATCATATTACCCACCACAGAGGGCAGGCTGTACTTTACCTGCGTTGTAATGGTGTCGAACCGCCAGAATATACTTATTAGAGTTGAGGCCCGCGCTCGCGCGGGTTTTTTAGTTTTTTTTGCCCTACCTATTTGTTCGTACGAAAAATTTCCTACCTTAGTGTCATGAAGAAGGAAAATGAACAGAATCGGCGGCCGGAACCAACCCGGAGTGAACTGGAGATCCTCCAGGTATTGTGGAAGCATGGGCCCTCCACTGTACGGCAGGTCAACGACATATTGAATGAGCAGAAGCGGGCTGTGCAATACACGTCTACGCTGAAGCTGATGCAGATCATGGTGGAAAAGAATATCCTTAAAAGGGATGAAAGCGCGATGAAGCATGTGTACAGCGCTGCGGTGGAGGAAAAGACCTTCAAAGGGTTCATGCTGGAGCGTTTTGTGGATTCGCTTTATGATGGATCGGCCAGCAGTCTGATGATGCAGCTGCTGGGAAACAAAAAGCCTTCAATGGAAGAGCTGGATCAGATCAGGAAGCTGCTGGATCAGCTGGATAAAGAGCAGAAATAAAACTTTACCATATGCAGGTATCTTTTTTACTTTCCCTATTCAGGGAAGACATTGTCAGGGCCCTGCTCTGGACCCTGGTACATTCACTCTGGCAGGGGCTGGCATTGGCAATTCTCACGGGACTGGTGATATTATTTACCCGAAGAACTACGCCTGTATGGCGTTATAATATTCTCCTTGGCCTTTTGTGTCTTTTTATAGCGGGTGCGGGAGCCACTTTTTTCCTGGAGTTCGCGGCGCCGGTGGCGACTATAGGAGCTGTGTCTGATAATGGGGCTGCGTTTTATACCGGCGTTGCAGATACGCCTGTTGCAGGGGCATTGTATGCGGGCGGCGGGCAATCCTGGGGAGAGCGGCTGACGGTGTTTTTCAATCAGCAGGCAAATATCATTGTTGCCGTATGGTTTATCGTTCTTGCCATCCGGCTGATGAAGCTGCTGACAGATATGTGGACTGTGCAACGTTTGCGTTATCACCGGACGAGTGCCCCCTCTGCCTACTGGAGCGGGCGGGTGGCGGAGCTGGCGCAGCGCATCGGGATAAAAAGGGCCGTGCAGATACTGGAATCCTCAGCTGTAAAGGCGCCTATGATGGCAGGGGTATTGAAGCCTGTGATCCTTACGCCCCTGGGTTTGCTGGCGCAGCTGCCCCCGCAGGAGGTGGAAGCCATTTTGCTGCATGAGCTGGCGCATATCCGGAGGAAGGATTATCTCACCAACCTTCTACAGTGTTTTGCTGAAGTGCTTTTCTTCTTTAACCCGGCTGTATTGTGGATATCGTCGCTGATACGTGAGGAAAGAGAGAATTGCTGTGACGACATCGCGGTAGGAGAGACGCATAGTAAAAAAGATCTTATCAATGCCCTGGTATCATTCCAGGAATACGGGCACTCTCAATATACCCTTGCATTTGCGGGCAGGAAGAATCATTTGCTGCGGCGTGTAAAGAGGATCGTTCACCGGGATGACAAGACCCTGGATGTCCGGGAAAAGTTCTTTTTGCTGGTCTGTCTGTTTATCACAGCAGGGCTTACGCTGGCCTATGCGCGTCAAACGCCGGCGCCAGTGAAGACAGCGAAAGTGGAGATGATATGGCAGGCGCCGCCGGTGGAAGATGTGCCTGCTACGGATCAGTTGAGGCCGGAGAAACCCGGGCAGATGGAGAAGCCTGTCAAGGTGGGGATGCGGGATGGTCTGAAGCCGGGTGAGCCCCTGAAGACAATGCAGGCAGTGGCGGATACAATGAAGAAGCCGGCTACTGGCAAAGATACCATGGCTGGTGAAAAGGAACGGGAATGGGATCGTATGCTGGATCAGCAAAGGACGAAACTGGAAGAACAGCAGCAACGATTGAATGAGGAGCGCGCGAAACTGGCTGAGCGGGAGAGGGAATTGGAATTAGAACAGGCACAATTAAAGCTAAAATATATACAGGCCAAAATGGATACGCTGCCCCTTTTGGCTCAGCGGGAGCTTAGCAAATTGCGTATGGCACAGTCGCTGGCCAAATTGAACAGGATGAACCGGCAGCAGGAGGAGATGGTAGCAAGGAGCCAGCAGCTATTGAAGGAGAATGAACTCAGAATGGAGGGTGTGGCGCGCCTGCAGTCGCAAAGACTTTTGGATAACCAGCAACGCCTCAATCGGAATCAGGAGAGACTGCTGCTTTCGGCAGAATTGGCAAGAAGATCCATGGATTCGAGGGACAAGATCATCAAGCCTATTCTTGAGAGGCTAGTGGATAAAGGATTGGTGACACAGGTGGATGAGGTATCTTTTTCCCTGGACAATAAGGAGCTTATCGTAAATGGTAAGGAGCAGCCCAGGGAGGTATTCGAGTCTTTCAGAAGTGAATTTCTTCACAGTTCCGAGGATTATATAAAATATTCCAAACACGGGGGTTCGGAGTCGTCGAGTATCAACAGGCATAAAGATTAAAAACACCTTACCAGGTATTTTTAGGAGCTTGTTGCAACCGATTGTAATTTTTCCTTAAATTGGCATCGAAATCAATCTACGAAGCTATGCCAACCCGTCGACAATTTCTTCAGCAGGGCTCCCTCGCAGCGGGCGGAGCTCTTTTGCTTTCCTCCTTTGATAGTAAGACATTTTCATCCCTAAGGCGGATGTCTGCCGCCGACCATATCAATATAGGGGCTATCGGCATCAATGGGATGGGGTGGGCCGACCTGTCGGCTGCCCTGAAATTACCGGGTGTCAATGTGGTAGCCCTTTGCGATGTAGACAAGAATGTCCTGGACAAGAGGATGAATGACCTTTCGAAGATGAATGTAGATGTCACCAAGGTAAAGACCTATTCGGACTACCGGAAGCTGCTGGAACAGAAGGATATCGATGCCGTGATCATCGGCACCCCTGATCATTGGCATGCGCTGATCATGATCGAGGCATGTCAGGCGGGGAAAGATGTCTATGTAGAAAAGCCGGTGGGTAATTCCATTGGCGAGTGCAGGGCTATGATGGCTGCCCAACAGAAATACAATCGCGTGGTCCAGGCAGGGCAATGGCAGCGCAGCCAGCAGCATTTTAAGGATGCGGTGGATTATGTGCAGTCCGGTGTGCTGGGTAATATTCGTACCGTGAAGGTATGGTGCTACCAGGGCTGGATGAAGCCGGGGCCAGTGGTACCGGATTCGAATCCGCCGCAAGGGGTGGATTTTAAGATGTGGCTGGGCCCTGCGCCTACCCGCAGCTTTAATGCCAGCAGGTTCCATTTCAACTTCCGCTGGTTCTGGGATTATGCCGGGGGGCTTATGACAGACTGGGGTGTTCATTTGCTGGACTATGGGCTATTGGGCATGAAGGCAGGGGTTCCCAAGACCATTACCGCCCTGGGAGGGAATTTTGCCTATCCTGATCTCTACGAGGAGACGCCTGATACCCTGACAACACTCTACCAGTTTGATGGATTCAATCTCGTATGGGATCATGCCATGGGTATCGACAATGGCTCGTATGGCCGCGATCACGGAATTGCCTATATCGGCAATAACGGCACACTGGTGCTCAGCAGGGGCGGCTGGGAGGTTATCGAGGAAAAACAGTCCAAAAACAAAGTGAGCAAGCCTTTTGAAAAGCCATCGGACAATGGGCTGGACAAACATATGGCCAATTTTATAGACGTAGTGCGGAGCCGGAAAATGGAGGACCTGCGTTGTAGCATACAGGCGGGCTCCCATGTCGCTACCGTGGCCCAGATGGGCAATATCAGCTTCCGCAGCGGGCAGCGGCTGGTATGGGATGAAAAGGCGGGGAAATTCGACGAGGACAAGATCAACCAGCAGTATTTGGTGAAGGAGTATCATAATGGCTATAAGCTGCCCTAGGCAGCTTCGGCCGAAGGCCAATCATTAGATGTTTGCCGGGGCCAGGCTATTTTTGGGGGGACACTGGACCGGCAAACAATAACTACCTATGGTGTGACCGTTGGGGAACTCCTTAATTTCGTGTTAAAACGCCCCTTTAAGGGGGTATTTGCGACAGAAAATCAAGATTTCAACAGAATTTATTCTGATTTTTGCCGTTGTAATCATGCAACTACTAAACAAGCCCCACATGATGAAAATGGCAACTGTGTTGACGCTGTTTATAAGTGTCTGCCTCTCGGCCAGGTCACAAGATTCTCTTGCCTTAAACAATGGCAATGTCATTAAGGAGATAAGTTTTACTCCGGCGTCCGCGAGTATACACGATACGGTGCCTTTCCGTCATCATCTGGATTGGAGCATTCCCGATTACAAAAAACCTTTCCCCGTAGGGTCGTTCGTTCTGCCTGCCGCGATGGTGGCTTATGGATTTGCGGGCATTCATGTCAGCGGGCTGCAAAATGTCAATTCCAAGATAAAGGAAGAAATTTGGACGGAGGATCGGCATCGTCCTATGCATGCGGATAATTACCTGATGTTCGTACCCGCGCTGGCGGTATATGGATTGAATGCTGCCGGTATTCATGGGGCGCATAATTTCAAGGACAGAACGATACTTCTTTTGATGTCTCAGATATTTGCCAATGGAGCCGTCTTTTCTTTAAAGAACAGCACGCATGTATTGCGGCCCGATGGTTCGGCGTATAATTCATTCCCGTCGGGGCATACAGCAGAGGCATTTGCCAATGCGGAGTTCCTGCGTATGGAATATAAGGATGTCAGCCCCTGGTATGGAATAGCCGGCTATGCAGTGGCTACCACCACCGGCCTTCTCCGCATGTATAACAACAAGCATTGGTTTAATGATGTGGTGGCCGGCGCCGGATTTGGTATTGCGGGCACCCGTCTGGCTTACTGGTTATATCCTAAGATACAGCATGCATTTGGCAGTAGCAGCAAATCCTCGGGAACAGTGCTGATGCCCTCTTATTCGAATGGATCCTTTGGACTGTCTTTTGCCAAAGTCTTTTAACCAGGTCTAACCAGGGGCTGGCCAGGAATGTCGGCGACCAGATTATTTCCTGCCCATGGCATACTGAATGCCGCCGAGGAGAAGTCCCAGATAAGCGGGATCCGAGTAGGATTCATCCGTATGTCCCAGCTCTATATAGAAGGATCTGCCTCCTTCGTATTCGTGGTACCAGGCCATGGGATGATTGTCTCCATTCTCTCCACCAGTATAGGATTTTTCGTCAATCTTCAACAATACGTGGATATTGGGGTTGAGGTATTTGAAATTATACCATTCATCCCAGCGTGACCATGTTTCGGGGAGGCCTTTGGTGGCAGGGTTATCCTTGTCCACGACGATGATATTGGCCTGCTGCTGTTTGGGATGGGATTTGAAATATCCACCTACCAGGTCGCCATACCATTGCCAGTTGTATTCACAGTCGGTGGCTGCGTGTATGCCCAGAAATCCGCCGCCATGGTGTATGTATTCCTGTAAGGCTTTTTCTTCCTCGGGGCCAAATACCTTACCCGTGGGGCTGAGAAAGATGAGTGCGGAATATCTCTTCAGGATCTTGTGACGGAACTGTGTGGAGTCCTCTGTGACATCCACGTCGAAGCCATTTTCTTCCCCCAGCTTTTTTATTGCGACCGTACCTGCTGCAATGCTGGCGTGGTGATAGCCATTGGTCTTGCAGAAGATGAGCACTTTGGGTCTTGTAAATATCTCCGGCCAGGAGCGGGTAGTTGCGCTGGTCAGGAGGAGGCCGACTGTCACAAAGGCCAGGACAGCCATAAAGCGGAAAAAGGAAGGTCTCATATGTATGTTACTTAGAGTTCTTTTATTTTGATGTTGCGATACGATACTTCGTTGCCATGATCCTGCAGACAAATCCTGCCTTTCCTGAATGTGCCAAAATCGGGCCATTGTTTGAACTTGCTGCCTGCTATCATTTTCTTCCAGTCTTCACTCCACAGGGTGGTGGTTACCACATTGACTCCGTTGAGGAATAATTTCAACGTGCCGTCCTTGCTGTATATCTCTACCTCGTTCCATTCACCAACGGGCTTGACGGACTCCTTACTGCAGGGGATGAGATCATACAGATCACCTGCGCGGTGTTTGTGTATCTTTCCGTCGGGATGTCCATCGTTGTCGAGCACCTGCATTTCGGGGCCTGTGTAATAGGATTCTTTGTATTTGGTTGTATCTTCTTGTACGTAAAAGAGGATACCGCTGTTGCCTTTAGGAGATATTTTCCATTCCAGCTTGAGATCGAAATTGCCGTAGACGCCGTCAGTCAGCAGATCGCCGTGTCCTTTTTTTGCCTTGTCCAGGTGAAGGGCCCCATCCTTTACTTCCCATTGGGGGTCGGCCTGGGACTTACCATATGTATGCCATCCTTTTGTAGTCTTTCCGTCGAAGAGCGTTTTCCATCCGCCGTCGACATTTTTGCTGTGTCCGGCCCTGGAAAGAGGCATGGCTGCCAGCAGGAGAAGGGCAGGTAAGGCGGCGATCGCGTAGTTCATGTGTAGTGAGGTTGCTTATTTCTTCAATGTCATGATATATTTCACGATCTCTCTTGCGTCGTCCTTAGAAAGGGCCGCATGAGGGGTCATGGGAACCGTACCCCATACGCCGCTGCCGCCGGAGATGATCTTATTTACGAGTCTGTCGACAGTGGTGTCGGCTGCAGGAGCATATTTAGCTGCCACTTCGTCGTAAGCGGGTCCGATGGAGGCGCCGCTGGCGGCCTTGTTCAGGCGATGGCAGGTAGTACAGTCGCTGCTGCCGATAAGCTCCAGGGCTTTGTTGTCGCCCGTAGCGGCTGTAGCCGGAGCCGTGCTCGTTGTGTTACCGGAATCCTTTTTTTCAGCGGGTTTGGAGCTGTCGGAACCGCCGCAGGCTGCTGCGAGTAAGCTACAAGATAAAATTAAGACTAGTCCTTTCTTCATATTCACAATTTTTAAATGAGGGCCAATAGCCGGTGTCCGGGCCGGGACGAACCCAGGGTTCGTCGTCCGAAGGACAGACATCCAGACTTTTCAGTGAAACGGGACACATTTTTTTGAAGACCCGTTTCACGGATTTGAGGGGCCAAGTTCCGAAATAATTTATTGCAACCCTAGTACGGAGCGATTAAATTTTTCATCGCTGCCGGTGCCGGCAAAGTCGTCGAAAGCTTTTTCCGTGACACGGATAATATGATTTTTTATAAAGATGGCTCCTTCCTTAGCCCCATCTTCCGGATGTTTGAGCGCGCATTCCCATTCCAGTACTGCCCAGCCTTTGTAATCATAGGCCGTGAGCTTGCTGAAAATGGACTTAAAGTTAACCTGGCCGTCGCCGAGCGAGCGGAAGCGACCGGCGCGATCCACCCATCCCTGGTAGCCTCCGTAGACGCCTTGTTTGCCAGTGGGGTTGAATTCGGCGTCTTTGACATGGAACATACGGATACGTTCGTGGTAATTGTCGATGTATTCCAGGTAATTCAGGCATTGCAGCACGAAATGGGAGGGGTCGTACAGCAGACAGGCCCTGGGATGGTTATTGGTGTGCTGAAGGAACATTTCATAGGTGATGCCATCATGCAGGTCTTCTCCCGGGTGGATCTCGTAGCAGAGGTCAACGCCGCACCTGTCAAATTCATCGAGGATGGGCATCCAGCGGGCGGCCAATTCCTTAAAGCCCGTCTCGACCAGTCCGGCAGGACGCTGGGGCCAGGGATAGACCGTGGGCCAGAGCAGGGCTCCGCTGAAAGTGGCGTGGGCATTCAATCCCAGGTTTTGGGAAGCCTTGGCCGCGTATTTCAGCTGCTGGACCGCCCATTGCTGGCGGGCTTTGGGGTTGTTGCGTACGCTGTCGGGAGCAAATCCATCGAACAGTGCGTCATAGGCCGGGTGCACTGCCACCAGCTGTCCCTGCAAATGGGTGGAGAGCTCGGTGATCTGAAGACCTGCTTCCTGTACGATGCCTTTTATCTCATCGGCATAGGTCTTACTTTCAGCTGCTTTTTGGAGGTCGATGCAGCGGCTGTCCCAACTGGGTATCTGCACCCCTATATATCCAAGTCCGGCTGCCCAATTACAAATAGAGGCGAGTGAATTGAAAGGGGGCTTGTCTCCCATGAATTGAGCGAGGAAGATGCCCGGGCCTTTGATAGTTTGCATATGACAAAACTTTAGTTATGAACAGGAATCTATGGTGAAAAAGGTCCATTTCTCCAGGCTTTCATTGCTTTTGACGACATTGTCGATGAAGGCCATGCCGCGGACGCCATCTGCCGCTGTGGGGAAGTCCTGCTCCTCGGGTGTGGGTGTTCTTCCTTCCAGGCGGGCGGACAGGGTCAGTGCAAAATTGCGGTAGAGGTTGGCGAATGCTTCCAGGTAACCTTCCGGATGTCCGGGAGGAGTCCTGGTATTATGTTTGGCATAAGAAGAAAGATATCCCATGCCGGCGCGATAGACCTGTGTAGGCTGGTCCAGCCACTTGACCAGTAGTGTGTTGGGCTCCTGCTGGGCCCATTCCAGACCGCCATTCTCTCCGTATACGCGGATCTTGACGGCATTTTCTTCTCCCGCGGCCACCTGGGAGGCGAACAATACGCCTGTGGCGCCGTTGTCGAATCGTAACAGGACATTTCCGTCATCGTCCAGGGCTCTTCCTTTTACAAAAATGCTCAGGTCGGCGCAGAGCTGTTTGATCTGGAGACCGCTGATATATTCTGCCAGGTGGGCTGCGTGTGTGCCGATGTCTCCCATACAGCCGGCCTTGCCGGAGCGGCTGGGGTCTGTCCTCCATTCAGCCTGTTTGCTGCCATCCTTTTCCGAGAGGCGGCTGAGCCAGCCCTGAGGATATTC
>Ga0068860_100006902_pt1 | contig 11386 bp, 13 predicted proteins | sample KBSSwiS32_FD_66597 | JGI IMG/M metagenome (GOLD analysis project Ga0068860, IMG submission 66597) | Switchgrass rhizosphere microbial communities from Kellogg Biological Station, Michigan, USA - KBS Switchgrass S3-2 | ecosystem: Host-associated > Plants > Roots > Rhizosphere > Soil ... | reverse complement strand
ACAGACTGGCGCAGGACCGGTAGCTTATACGCTATCGAGGATGTAAAAGAAGTATTTCTGAAGGACAATGAATGGTTTACTGAATATATTAAGGTTCAAGGGAAAAGGGTGATCGTAAAACTTAATGATAAGACTGTGGTAGATTATACCGAACCGGATAATGTACAACGCCCCGCAGAAATGGCCGGCAGGGTAATTTCCAATGGAACTTTTGCCCTACAAGGCCATGATCCTAAAAGTAAAGTCTACTTTAAAAATATAATGGTGAAGGTTTTGGAGTAGATGCCCAATGCGGATAACTATGAAACGCCTTTTTAAAATTCAGGCAGTAGTAACCATCACGATTTCACTTTTCCAAATGTATTCGTGTTTTACAAAAATTCTTTAGTAGGGGTATAACAAAATCAGTATTGGCCAACAATCATTTTTAGTAAAGTGGCAAATTGAATTTACCTTCTGTAACGGCAATTGTACCCGTTCCGTCTCCACCTTCATCGTAATAAGTGCCGCTAAAGGTGCCACTTACACTTGTAGCTGTTAAGGTTGAAAGGGTAATTTGTAGCCGGGGATTATTATCTATTTGCAAACCTGCCCCATAAATTTTAGTATCATCAGTAGTTCCGGGATTGTATCCACCTACCACCAGTAGCTCCTCTGCGGCGGCATCTACATAAGTACCTGTAGTAATCGGCTTATTGGTCTGCGCAATGTCCAGAAAAAAGCGTTCCCCGGTGGCAGCATCGCCAAAGGCACTAAGACCTATAGAATATACTGTATCCACCTGCAGTTTTACCGCGATAGCATTAATCTTATAAGTTTTTTGAACGCCGTCAACTTTTGCTGACATGTAATAATCAGTACTATCGGTGTCGCTCTTTTCTTTTTTGCAGGAGGTTAGCATAAAAAGAAGAGAAATAACGACAGAATATAGAAAAGTTTTTTTCATAGATGGGTCTTTAGAAGTTTTAAGTCACGATAGCAAGCTAAAACGGATTTGATCATTACTTATTGCTCCTCAGTATTTTAAAGGGTAAAAAAAGGTGCTAACCATAATGGTTAGCACCCTCTTATCATCTCACATTTACCTTCACTTTAGCTGATAGGTATCTCGTGCGTCACTGCTTCTTTACCCGGTATAATGGGCAGGCTCACCTGCAAAACGCCATCCACATATTTTGCAGTGATATTTCCTGCATCAATGGATTCATCAAGGGTAAAAGTTCTTTCAAATCCCCCACGGCTATATTCCCGCCTGATCCATTCAGACTTTGGAAATCCCTCGGGGGGAGTGTAAGAGATTGTTAGCTCATTACCCTTTACATCAAGTTTAAAATTCTCCCTGATGCGGCCGGGTGCAAATACCAGCATTTCGTAGCTGTTGTCCGTTTTAAAAATGTTGACAGCAGCCCGTTGCATTGAACGGACTGACAGGTGCTGTTGCCTGCCTCCGTAGTTGCCTTTTGCGGCACACGACTGATTGTAGTACATGTTTTTGTTTTTTTAAATGAATAATATTATTATACACAGGTAGACGATTGGGGAAAGCAAATATTTTAAATGATGACTTTGATACCGCCTAAGCCCATTCGCTACTCCCATTTGAGGATTTCTTCCCATCTTTAAAACAAAATGCCTTACTGTTCGTCTACATGGATACATGGAGGACGCAATCATCATAGCAACACAAATGGCGGCAGATCGTTCAAATAATATTACTCAAACGATTAAAGAATACAGTAAGCGATTACTGGGGTTTATAAAGCAGCGGGTATCTGGCAATGAAAATGCTGAAGATATTCTGCAGGATGTTTTTTACCAGTTTGCCGGGAGCACGGAGCCCATTGAGCAAGCAGGAAGCTGGCTGTTTACAGTAGCCCGCAATAAAATTACCGATAGCTATCGTAAACAAAAACTGCCATTGGCCGATGATGTATTTGGGGCATCAGAAACAGATGATGAAAGTTTTGACTGGAAGGAAATGTTACTTGCTACTGATACAAACCCTGAAACAGAATATCTGCGCAATTTATTCTGGGAAGAGCTCCAGCTTGCTCTCGATGAATTACCCGCAGAGCAACGCCAGGTATTTGTGCAAAATGAAATAGAGGGTTTGGCTTTCAAAGATATCTCAGCACAGACCGGCCTTAGCGTGGCAACCCTCATCAGCCGCAAGCGATATGCAGTGCTGCATTTGAGGGAGCGGCTGCGGGTGTTGAAAGATGAATTATTGAATTATTAAATTGTTGAATTGTGTCCCGATAGCTATCGGGATGTTGAATTGTTAGCAAATCTTAAAATACATTAAAATTAAAATACAATGAAAAGGTTCTGGTTTAAAAAAGGATTAATGTTCCTGGTATTTTTTATTGCAGCTGTACTGTTATTTGGTGTAATAGTAATGGGGCTCTGGAATGCAATATTGCCGCCTGTACTGGGTGTAAAGCCCATAACATTTGGACAGGGACTGGGTATACTTTTATTGAGTAAAATTTTATTCGGGGGCTTTGGCCGAAGAGGAGGATGGCATGGCAGGCGCCAATGGGGGCGCAACATGCAGGAAAAATGGAGTAATATGACCCCTGAAGAAAGAGAAAAATTTAAGGCTGAATGGCGGAGCCGGTGTGGTGGCCGGTGGAAAATGGATGAAAAAAATATGGGTGCCGCGGCAGAATAGTCTTATGCACAACACGCCGAATGATCATCCCGATTTTTAAGTTAGTTGTTTGTATAATTCCTGCATTGCAGCGATTCTTTTTAGGAACATTTTTCAAACCGATGATTCGTTTTAACTTCATCTTTCAAATGATTAAAGATGAAAAAAATATTCTTGTTTGTTTTCCTGTTTCTCAGTGTTAAATTACCTGCACAAAAATTACCCGACAGTTTTACAGATGGGAAATATGTGACTGTAAATGGGGCAAAGCTTTGGGTGGTGCTGGCGGGACAGGGGGATCCATTAATTATAATTCCTGGTGGGCCGGGCGGCTCACATATTAGTTACCGGTCTTTTGATTCCTTGTCAAAGGATAACCAGATCGTCTATTTTGATGCATTTGGCCGGGGGAAAAGTGATACCGCAAAAGATGTAAAAGAATATAGCCTTGACCGTGATATAGAAGATATTGAAGGCCTTCGCGTCGCCTTGCATTTTGATAAGCTGAATGTGCTCGGGCATTCCTACGGCGGCGTGGTGGCACAGGGTTATGCACTAAAATACCCGACGCGTGTAAGCCATCTTATCCTCGCCAACACATTTCACAGTTTTATTATGTGGCAGGAAAATGACGACAATAGCAACCACGAAATAAAAACAAACTATCCTGAAGTTTGGGATTCACTAATAAAGATGCGGGAGGCAGGCGCCATTTCCAGCGATGAAAAGCACCAGGCCCTTTATGGCAAAGTGCCCTACGGATTTTTATATGCATACAACCCTAATAATTTTTTAAGGCGCGGGCAAAAGCCCTATCCCAATCCAAACAACACAAAACTATATTACCAGATGGTGGGTAAGGATGGAGATTTTATTGTAGGCAGCGACATTGGTAATTTTGATTTCAGGAAAGAGTTGAAAAATCTTGCTATGCCCGTACTTATTTACGGAGGCCGCTATGATCGCGTAGCTGTGCCATCTATGATGATAAAATACAAAGAGTATTGCCCGCAGGCACAGTTTATGTTCTTTGAAAAATCGGGCCATAACCCACAGGTTGAAGAACCTTCTGCGCTATTTCCTGTGATAGAAAAATTTTTACATTGATTCATACAGCTTATTGACTATTGCCTTATTGCCTAACGGCTATTCTTAAGCCTGTATTTCTTATTCACTTTCGGATTGTTAAAATAGTCATCAAGTTCTTTGCTGCCGGTGTTGTCTTCAACAACGGGCACATCAATAAGCTGGAGTTGTACCTGGGTTAGTTCATCTCTCAGTTTTTGGGTTTTTTTGATTATATCCGGATCTTTTTCTCCAAGCAGTGTATTATCAGTAAGTAAATACTGCAGTCGTTTAATATCACTTCTTACCAGCGAAGCCGAGTTTTGTTCATAGCTTTTGTTAGGTGCGGCCGCCTCTTTCACCGGCACCAAAGCCACGCCTACACTGGGTAATATCTTACCGACCGTTTGCTCATCCCGGCTGGGCAGCGATGAAAAAATAGTTCCACCCAGCGCCGTTGAGGCAGAGGTAAGATCGAAGGTAGTACGGGTATTTTTTGTGCCCCGTACTTTTCTATCAAGAATGCGGAACGTGCTCTTCAGTTGCACGATGTACGTTTCAATGTCACCCGTAATTTTATTATACTGCATTAAGCGGAAAGGGTAATTAATGGTTTCTTTTACCAGTACTTTCACCGTGGCGGTGTCACGGTTAAAAAATTTATCAACCCCAATAAATTTTATATTCAGCGTCTTTTGTTTCTCCTTTTCATCATCTTTAATAAAATCGTAAGGAGCTACCCATGTAAATTCATCTCCGCAATGTGTTATGGGTGTAAATGACCTGATAGGAAAATTGCTAAAATAGGTTACAGATTCTATGGGGAAACTTCCATCTTCACATTGAAGCTTAAAATTAAGCGTATCACCTTCTTCAATGGCCAGGTCACTTCCAACTGTCGGTTTTATCCTTGAATGAATGATCTCTGTATTATAAAATACGAGGGTAAAAAAGGTATCCACCTTTTCTGCGGGATTATTCAGGTTTTGTATGCCCAGTCGCACCTTATATTCATTATCATATTTGAGCTTACCGGAGAGGAAATACGATTTGTCTGCTTTAAAATGTAAGACACCGTCGTCTTTATTGATCTTGAGACCCACAGGTGAATTTTTTAAATACCAATAAAATTGAACCGGGTCCTTATTGATTTCAAAATGATAATCGAGTGTAGAATCAACATGAAGGGTAAAATAAGGGCTGAAGTTTTTTATTCGCAAAAGAGAATCTCCATTTTTTACAAACACACTGTCATTTTTTACAAACATGGTATCAGTTACGACCTGGCAAATTGTGTAAAATGGTAAAATAAAAAAAGCAGGCAGCAAAAAAAAACGGGGAGATATTTTGGTCAAAAAGTATTTCAACATGCAGGCAAAAATATAAAACTAACGTTTAATGACTTATTAAATAAGGGCGGGAAGCAGGTCTCACTGCTTTTTGCCTTCATAATAATTGCATTGTAGCAATGAGCCCACCCTGAAACGAAGCGGGATTTTAGTAACTTTTTCTATTGCCAATTCCTTTTTACAAAAAAAACCAAAATTACAGGTATAAAAATCTGCCGGAACAACCGTTTTTACCTGTGGCTGATTTGTCACATTAGAAAGTGGCAAAGTAAAATGAATAAAAGCCCCGGAATTAATTAATTTATTTTTTAAAAGGAAATTAACGTTCACCCCGGATAATGTGGTGTTTTGGGCAGGTGAGCAAGGGCCGGTAATTAACAGAATCAAAACTAAACCACAAAATTTATTCCAAAAAATCATACTATTACTTTTGTGTATGTAAATTTACAACTTATTAAAAGAGAAAACCGCTAAATGTCTTTAAGCCAGCGCCTGCAACAAAAATTATTGCAAAAATTATCCCCGCAGCAAATTCAACTGATGAAATTGCTGCAGGTACCGACCGCCCATCTTGAAGAAAGGATCAAAGAAGAGCTGGAAGAAAACCCTGCACTGGAAACAGGGGAAGATGGACATGATGAAAATTTTGACCAGCCTAAAGACGAGTTCGAGACTCCTGAAGACGATTTTGAAAAAGACGGAAGCGAAGAAGATTATGACAAAATCGACATTAGTGAATATGTAAATGAGAGCGATGATGAGGTGGGAGATTACAAATTACGGGATGATAATTACGGCGACCCCGAAGAAACAAAAGTAATGCCGCATAAGGTAGAAACTTCTTTCTATGATACGCTGAAATCGCAGCTCCTAATGCTGAATCTTGATGATCGCCAAAAGAAAATCGCAGAGCAAATTATAGGGAGCATTGATGACGATGGCTACCTGCGAAGGGAAATTTCTGCTATTGCCGACGATCTTGCCTTCAGGCAGAATATTGACACTACCGAAAAAGAAATTGAAGAAATCATCGGGCTTATACAACAATTTGACCCGCCGGGGGTGGCCGCAAGAAACCTTCGGGAATGCCTGTTATTACAATTGAAAAGGAAAGAAGGTGACGGCAGATCTGTAAAAGTAGCTATTGATGTAATAGAGAATTATTTTGAAGAGTTTACTAAAAAGCATTATGAAAAAATACAGCGGGGATTAAGCCTCGATGACGATGGAATTAAAGATGTTATTAATCAAATTGTCAGGCTGAATCCAAAACCAGGTGGCGAAGTAGGTGAAACCAATAAGCTGCAGAGCTATGTAATTCCTGATTTTTTTGTCCTGAACAATAATGGAAAGCTCGAAATAACACTCAACTCAAAAAATGCTCCGGACCTCCGCATAAGTGAGGGATACAGGGATATGCTCAAAGATTATGACCGGGGCTCCAAAAAAGATAAACGACAAAAGGAAGCAGTTCTTTTTATCAAACAAAAAATTGATTCTGCAAAATGGTTTATAGACGCCATCAAGCAAAGGCAGCACACCCTGTTAAGCACAATGCAAACCATCATGGAATACCAGAAAGAGTTTTTTTTAACCGGGGATGATACGGATTTGCGACCTATGATATTAAAAGATATTGCTGAAAGGACTTCGCTGGATATTTCCACGGTAAGCCGGGTGGCTAACAGCAAATTTGTTCAAACAGAATTTGGTACTTATCGGCTGAAATTTTTCTTCAGTGAAAGTTTAGTTACCGATAGTGGTGAAGAAGTGAGTACAAGAGAAGTTAAAAAAATCCTGAGCAATTTAATCGACGATGAAAGCAAGCAGCATCCGCTGAGTGATGAAAAATTAACCGAGCTTTTGCAGGAAAAAGGGTACAATATTGCCCGGCGAACGGTAGCAAAATACCGTGAGCAGCTCAATATTCCCGTGGCCCGGTTAAGAAAACAATTATAGGAATGGAAAATAATTTTGGAAAACGCACCAGGCCTGCCCAATCCCGCGCTTCGCACTATGGTGAAAACAGGTTTCCGGCTGTATTTAGAATAATTGCACACCTTTTTTCCTATATTTTTCACCCGCTGTTTATTCCGGTAATAGCAACCTGGTATTTAGCATTTATACACCAGGCCTATTTTACAGGAATTGCTCCGGGAGGAAAATTATTTATTGTAGTACGGGTTGCCTACAACACTATTTTTTTTCCCGCATTTACAGTATTGCTATTGAAAGGGGTAGGATTTATTGACAGCATCTTTTTGAAAACTCAACGGGAGAGAATCATTCCGTATGTGGCTTCCAATATCTTTTATTTCTGGATGTATCTCGTTTTCAGAAACCAGCCCGGTGTTCCCCTCATTCTTACCGGGTTTATTTTCGGAGTTTTTCTTTCTTCATCTGTTGCATTGCTGGCCAATATCTATTTTAAAATAAGCATGCATGCCCTGGGTTTGGGTGCATTGTCAGGCCTAATGCTTTTGATAATTTTTACCGGTTTTTCGAATGGAATATTCCTGCCGGCCATGGTTGTTTTTTTAATAACAGGATTGGTTGCCACCTCCAGGATGATTGTAAGTGATCACATGCCCTTTGATATTTATGCGGGAATATTTTTCGGTATTATTTGCCAGTTCGTCGCAGCGTCTTTTATTGGGCTATAATATTTAAAAAAGGGCCAGTGAATTATTGTCTGGCTGCAAAATCAAATTCAAAAAGGTTTCCAGGCTCACCTTTTTTTCCTTCGGAACTGATAAACAGTTGCCCTTCGGGTGAAAAACAAATCCCTTCCGGTTGCGGCATCAGTTCCTTACTTATAAACTGCACCATTTTAAATTTGCCATCATGCGAATAAATGATCATGCATTTAGTGTCTCTCGTTGACAGCACATAAATATCATGCGTAACGGGATGAACAGCTATGGCTGAAGGAAAGAAATCGATTTTTTCCCCGGCTACTTTTTCAATGTCGTTTTTATGAATTGCCAGAAAGGGCTGCTCCTCCAACTTATTTTGCGTTATATCAAATGAATAGACTGCTTTGGCTGATTTTTTTTCACCAGGTATATTTGATGCATCCTTACATGCCACGAGTAATTTTTGGGTTACAGGATCATAGCAAAGCCCTTCGGTATTATTTTCTTTCGATAGAAAGGTTTTAAATTTTTCTGTCCGTGGCTTTGTTTGCCAGTCAGAGATTTTGAATAAAACACCGTGGCTCCATAAGGCATACACAGTATTATTTATATAGGTTACGTCTTCAATATCAATTTTTTCCTTATCATCTTTTGCAAAAGGGATTATTTTTTCAAGGGTCGCATTTTCATCATCAATTTTTACCAGGTACAGGTAGGGATGAAGGTCTTCAATGAGAATCAGGTGATCTTTATCAATCCAGGTATTTCCGGAAACTTCCACCAGTTCATCAGGAAGCCTCCAGGTATGGTTAGGGGCTTTTAAATCATAATTATATGCCCCTTTTGGATTCGATGAATCTGCTGCATTTTTTGGCGGCAGCTCCACAATTACCGGATTTTTTAGGTCAGAATTATTTGAGTGACAGGCAAAAATCAGACATACAAAACCAATATTGGCTAACAGGCTTACATTCATAAATTGCTTTTTGAATAGTATTTATTTAAAAACCGGGAAAGGCGGTTATGCAATATTACAGGAAAGGCTCATTGACTATTATTAATCAAAAAATATTTTTTTAAAAAATAACAACTTTTCTCTAAGATTGTTCATTAAATATATCCCTGATTGAGGCAATTTCTGTACAAAAATTATCACCTGAGTCAACTGCTCCCCGAAAGCCGGGCTTTATACAAAATAATTATTCCGGCTATGTTATAACATGGTATTTATTATCTTTACCCTATAAAATTTATCCCATGTCGTGCACATTTAATTTAGCGTTGCCCGTTGCCATTGGCAGCGACCATGCCGGTTTCGAGTATAAGGAAGCCATCATTTCGTTTCTCGATGGAAAAAGTGTTACATGGAAAGATTTTGGAACCTATTCCGAGGATTCCGTCGACTACCCGGATTTTGCTCATCCCGTTGCCAATGCCGTAGAAAATCAGGAAGCTGCTTATGGAATATTAATATGCGGAAGCGCTAATGGGGTAGCGATCACCGCGAATAAACATCAAAACATCAGAGCAGCTATTTGCTGGGGTGAAGAAATTACTGAGCTTGCCCGCAAACACAACAATGCCAATATTATTTGTATCCCTGCGCGCTTCGTAAGAGAGGGCCTTGTTGAAAAAATGATAGAAATATTTATGCATACAGATTTTGAAGGAGGCCGGCATAAAAACCGGGTAGATAAAATTGCATGCTCTGCCTATCAACCTGCTTAGGTCACAGGTTTTCCATAAGTAAAGGATTTATATTTGTAATTCATTTGCAAAAATCTTTAATGAAATCATACTCTGCTGTAATCATCTGTGCATTTCTTTTTACCAATAACACATTTTCGCAAACGGACACGGCATTAAAATATGCTGAAACTATTACACAGTCAGGATTAAAGAGGCAACTCACCATTATCGCTTCTGCAGAGATGGAAGGCCGTGAAACCGGTACTGAAGGACAAAGAAAAGCAGCAGCATATATTGAAAGCCAGTTCAAAGAAACAGGTCTTCTAACTTTACCCTCTTTAAAGGGGTACCAGCAAAGCTATCCTTTATATAAAGATACCCTCATTCCAAAGATTTTAAAAATCGGGAAGACTCATTATAATTTTGGAACAGATTATATAGTAACCCCGGGCTCATCAGATAACAGTGAATTTAAATCCGGGTATTTAATATTTGCGGGATATGGAATTACCGATAAAAATTATGATGATTACACGGGCAAAGAGGTGAAAGACAAAGTGGTAGTTATTTTTGCAGGAGAACCAAAAACAGGTGACAAATACACGATCAGCGGGACTTCCAAACCTTCTGCATGGGGACATGATATAAATAAGAAGGCAGTCTTGGCAAAACAAAAGGGTGCTTTGGCCTTATTTCTCATTAATGCATCGATGGAAAATTTTTCATCTACCCTGATTGAAAATTCTAAAACAGCTGTTTATTTTCCGCGTGAAAAAAATGCTAACACGGAAAAAGTACCGGTCGTTACCATTACCCGTGGAATCTTTACAAACATCTTCGGCGAACAAAGAACAACCATTTTAATAGCCGCTGCAAAAGCAGGTGCATCTTTGGAGGACTATAAAGCAGAAGAAAAAGTAAAAATAAAACTGGAATACCAAAGGAAAAAAATGGTGTCAACGGCAAGCAATGTTGTGGGCTTTATAGAGGGAAATGGTAAAAAGGATGAGTATGTTTTTCTTACAGCGCATTATGATCATTTGGGAAAAAAAGGAGATGTAATTTATTATGGAGCTGATGATGATGGCAGCGGAACCGCAAGTGTAATTGAAATGGCCGCTGCTTTCGCAAAAGCCAGGGCTGACGGGTTTATTCCAAGAAGAACGATTGTATTTATGACCGTTAGCGGTGAAGAGAAAGGCCTGTGGGGATCAGAATATTATTCTGACCATCCTTTATTTCCTTTGAAAAACACGACAGTGGATTTGAATACTGATATGGTTGGTCGGATAGATCCCGGAAGAAAAAATGGCGACAGCTCTAATTATATATATGTAATAGGTGATGATAAGTTAAGCACTGATCTTAACCCTATAACCACTTTGGTAAATAAAACATATACGAAGCTTGAGCTTGATTATAAATTTAATGACCCTGATGATCCTGAAAGAATTTACTTCCGCAGCGACCATTATAATTTCGCAAGAAAAGGGGTCCCCGTTATTTTCTTTTTTGATGGCCTTCATAACGATTATCATAAGCCAACCGATACCGTTGACAAAATTAATTTCGACCTGATGGAGAAAAGGGTTCGTTACATTTTTTTAACAGCGTGGACGATAGCCAACAGGGATAATATGTTGAAGAGAGACCTGGCTTTGCCGGAAGAAGAGGAATAATGCAAATCCCTTTTTGTCAAACCGGAAGCGCCCTGCTGAGACCGGTGGATAATACAAAAGCATATAAGATAAACCCCGGAGGGTGACATTAATATTAAGTGAAAGGAGGACACACCATAATCCTTGTCGAAATTGATGGATGCACTTTAAAATGTTTTTTATTTGACTTAAGTGAAAGTAAATAACCTTACAACAAAATATCTTGTTGTGCAACAAAACAAAAGCCACTTCATATTTGCTTATGAAATGGCTTAAAAGATATATTTAAATAATTGATACTAATGATGCTTGCCATGGCCTTTGCCATGCCCATTG
>Ga0068860_100006898_pt1 | contig 11390 bp, 8 predicted proteins | sample KBSSwiS32_FD_66597 | JGI IMG/M metagenome (GOLD analysis project Ga0068860, IMG submission 66597) | Switchgrass rhizosphere microbial communities from Kellogg Biological Station, Michigan, USA - KBS Switchgrass S3-2 | ecosystem: Host-associated > Plants > Roots > Rhizosphere > Soil ... | reverse complement strand
ACTGTAAAGGAATGGGTAAAGAAATCAAACCAGGCAGGTGGTACCTATCAATTCGAATATTACATGGGCGATAATTACCGGACTTGTGATAATGTATGGCTCAGGCCTGATTATGCAGCAAACATACCCCGCCAAGCAAATGAACTTGGTTTTCGTGGGGTTATATCTTTATTCCTTCCGATGCAAAATTGGTGGCGTGCATCTTTCAACAACTGGTTCTTTGCCAGGGCATGCTGGGATTCTGCCCTGGATATAAATAAAAGCATCAGGGACTATTGTAAAAATTATTATGGCGGACATGCATCTGATGTGGAAGGTGTGTTCAAATTGATCTTAACTGAACTACAACCCGAACCCTATACCCGTCCAATTGAATCAGGCAAAACGAGATTAAGCAATGTAAAAATATCATCCGGAAAAATAGTAAGATCCATCGATGGTATAATAGCCCAAACAAAAGAACCGGAAATCGTAATACGGCTTCAACGGCTAAGGACGTACGTCGAATATTCATTAATTCATTGCGAAGCTTTTGCAAGTCTTAAAAAGACTGATCTTGAGCACCTCATTAATTATAGTAAAGGTCATCCCGACCAGGATATGGTGTTGATGTATCCCGGTTACATCCGGTGGCGAAACGAGGAATATTTTACGAGGTAACCCGGTTGAACAACTATATTTAATGATAATAATCACCAGGATTAATTGTTGCTGCCGGTTGTTTATAACTTTTATTATCTGTTCATTTTGGAATTCGAAATCATATTCAAATAATCAGGTGGAATGAAAAGGAAAATATTACTGGCCACATCGCTTACATTTATTCAGTTCCTGGCAGGGTTTTCACAACCAGTAACAGCCTATACATGGTGGAATCCTGCGAAAAACAATTTCTCCGTTATTGAAGGACAAGGATGGCCAAAAGAAATAAAAGATCCTTATGACCGTTTGCCTGCACGCGCTGAAAAAAATGTAAGAGAACCTGTATGGAATCTATCCCATAATTCGGCCGGTTTATTGATCAGGTTCAGGGCAAGTACGCCTGAGATCATTATACGCTACAAAGTGGCCAACGATTTAGCATTGCCGCTTATGCCTGCTACTGGTGTGAGCGGGGTTGATTTATATGCAATCAGCAGTGACGGAACCTGGCTCTGGTGTTCAGCAAACTATTCGTTTGGAGATACTATCCAATATCATTTTTCAGCTCTTGATCCAAATGACACTTATCATGGTAAAGGACGTGAATACCGCTTGTATCTGCCTCTGTATAATACAGTTCGCTGGATGGAAATCGGTGTTCCTCCAGGTAACATTCTTACGCCCCTTCCGGCGAGGATGGAGAAACCGATAGTAGTTTATGGCACTTCCATAGCACAGGGCGGCTGTGCATCCAGATCGGGAATGGCATGGGCCTCCATTCTTGGCAGAAAATCAGGAAGACCGGTAATAAATCTTGGTTTCAGGAGCAACGGAAAACTTGAAGAAGAATTGATTGACCTGCTGGCAGAGATAGATGCAAAAATATATATACTGGATTGCCTGCCCAATATGACAGCATCTGATGACACAAAAAAACGTATTATCGCATCAGTCAATCAACTACGGCAAAAGCGTCACGATGTACCTATTCTTCTTGTTGAACACGCCGGCTATTCAGACGGTTTAATCAATTCTGCAAGTCGAAAAAACTATACTGATTTGAACAAGCTAATGAAACAGGCATTAGAAGAGTTGACGTCAAAAGGTGTGAAAAATATTTTTCTGTTAACAATGGAAGAAATTAACCTGGATATTGATTGCACCGTTGATGGTGTTCATCCCTCAGACCTTGGCATGTTACGTTATGCAGATGCCTACGAGAAAAAAATCCGCTTTATCCTGGATGAACCTGAAGGTATTTTTTCCACTACAAAGCCCTGCACACAAAATCGCGATGCGAATACCTACGATTGGGAAACCCGGCATAATGAATTAGTAGCTCTGAATAAATCAGATCCGCCACGGGTTGTATTTATCGGAAATTCTATTATCAATTACTGGGGTGGCCGTCCGGCGGCAAAATACAGCAGGGGTGCTGATTCGTGGAATAAATTTTTTGAACCAGCGGGGGTTCGAAATTTCGGTTTTGGATGGGATCGCATAGAAAATGTACTGTGGCGGGTGTATCATGATGAACTGGATGGATATTCAGCGAAACAAATAATGATTATGATAGGAACCAACAACCTGGAATTCAATTCTGATGAGGAGATTAGTGGGGGATTAAACATGCTGGTTGCTGCAATAAAAAAGCGGCAGCCTGCTGCAGATATTTTATTAATTGGGCTGCTCCCCCGCCGTGAGCAGGAGCAACGGATTACCCGGCTCAATAAAGAAATAGCAAAGCTTAGTGCGGCTGTACATATTGAATATGTTGATGCCGGCAAATTACTTTTAGAAAAAAATGGCAAAATCAATGAGTCCCTTTTTAGCGATGGCGTCCATCCAAATGCAGCGGGATATTGGAAAGTTGTTCAATATATAAAACCTTATCTAAAAGTGCCTCTTCCACACAATCTAAAGAACTAAGAACCACTTACAATGGATAAATCCAAATAACATGATTCGACTTCTGTTGGCATAATTGACAATGTGGAAAGAAAGCATCCTATTTATTTTATTTAATTACTGATGCTTACAAGTCATATCCTGGTTTAGATGCCCGTTATATTCATGTTTTTACAGTAAAGCATGAAGATGGCGGCTATTTGGAAAATTGGTAATCAAAAGTTCCGCACACAACATAGAAAATTTTTGGAGCATCTTTAAACGTGGCATATTTTGGTATATATCATTTTGTGTCAGCAAAAACACTTGCAGCGTTATTGCACAGAATTGGGTATAGATATAACAGACTGGATGGTAATGGTGTTGAAAAATTCGACACTGCTCTATTAGGTGCTGCTAACAAAAGATTAGATCATAAAAGTTTAATGGATAGATTAACAAGCCAACAGCTAACAACAGTTGCAGAAAAATATATAAAAAATCCACCTGCTTCCCCGGATGCTTTGGTTAGACAATATGAACCAGATTACCTGGAAAATTGGCATTTTTTTTGACTTCGGAAATATATCTAAAATTGATTGCTATGTTATCAGGTGATAATGCCAAGCTTGTTATCGCTCTCGTTGCCATTATTTCTATTTTAACCTTTGCAATTATAATTTATACTTCTATTAAGGGATAATAGAAATATTGAAAGATGAGACTTTATTCCACAGGTTGATTTAAAAATCAGCTTCACCCCCATTTTTTTTTATTTTCCTTGTCTCAACTTCTATATACTTACCAGATTAAATATATAATTGGAGAAATTATCCCGCCACGTAGAAGGCAGGACGCCTGTGCTTACAAGCGCATTAACTTTATCGCGTTTTCACGATAAAGCTTATTTAGAGCTGCGTCAGAAAGGTGCAACCCGTATAATGGCCAATGATATTTGAATAGGTCATGTTCGTATATGTGTTCATCAGCGGATTCTAATATTCTAAAAGTTGCCCGGTATAATTTCGTTGCAAAATCCATTGTTGTCCCGGGATCGTAGCCCAGATCACTTCCAAACAATAACCTGTCCTGGTATTTTTCAAAAAAGGCCACTGCATAACGGGGCACTGTAGCAATTTCCTTTAGCCGTGATGTAATATCTGCATACAGGTTCTCATAGCTATCCAGCATTCGGCCCAAAATTTCCAGGTCATGTGTACAGTTCGCTAAATGACAGGCAATAAAAATAGTAGTTGGATTTTGCCGTACTGTATCTTCCAATATGTCCATCATCTGTTCATGGTTGGGTATTCCTGCCACGTCCGTGTCTATCCGCCAGTTATAAGCATTCATTAACCCATCATTGTGCAAATCCATAGGCAGGTACATCCATATGGGGTCAGCAATATGAACACTCACAGGCAACCTCAGATCACCACACTTTTTCAGCAAAGGTCGCATCCTGTTATCATTCAGGTGCATCCCATATCCCGGAACCGGCCTTGAATAATATTCACCGAGACCTTTATCACCAAGCTCACCAACGCCTTTCGCTCCTTTTTGATAGCACCGTTCAAGCTCCGCTATGGCAGCGTCAATCCATTGGGAGCCTGGTTGATTATACCCTGTATAATCAAAACCACACCAGAGATCAAATTTGTCGGGGTACCCGGCAAAGCGGGCTACAATACCATCGAACCCTGAACCTGTCTCAAAAGAAAGTACTATCGTCTTCTCTATATTCGAGGCCTCCATTATTTTTACCAGTTCATCTACATTTATATCTTTTTGCCAGGCATGCGCATGCATATCAATAACCGGGCATTTAGCTTTTGAAACCTCCGTTGTTGTTGTCTTAAAAACAGATTTTGGCCGATAATCCTTCAGCTTAAAATTTTCAGGAGAGCCTGGAGCATCTCCCATTGGCTTTGGTTTAACTTCATCAAGATTCATTGGAGGCGTAATTTATCCGACTCAAAATAAAACCGAATTATTATAACTATCAAATTATTAAGGAGACCAAACGATTGTTATTATCCAAGGCACCTTAAATATTGTAATCAGAGTGAGAAAAATGTTGGTTTCTCGCGGAAATTGGAAACGAAGAGGAGTTCAGCTAATTTTATAAGTCGAGACCAAAGCATATAACTATGTTTAAATACCTTATTGTAATTCTCAGCATTGTCCTTTTATTTTTTGCCGATTCGATAAAAGCCCAGGGTGCTTTAAGCAAAAAGGATGCAGATCACATCATAAATGGTGAAGCACCGTCCGTTGCAGTTGGAGGCACTAAAGTTTTTATGGCTTTTGCCTTAGGAGACAGCATCTTTTGTTCTTACTCTTCCAACAAAGGGCAGAAATTTTCAACTCCCGTTCTTGTGGCTATTTTAAATGGTTTGGTGAATGCCGGTGGACGAGGGCCTCAAATCGTGAGCGGTAAAGGGCAGTTACTCCTTGCTGCGCCTGACACATCTGGAAATTTTTATAGCTGGTTAAGAAAGGAGACTGAGAGTTCCTGGACCAGGGGAGGCAGGATAAACGATTTGCCAAATATTGCCAAAGAAGGTTTTCTCTCTTTGGGAACAAATGGTAATGGTCATTTTTTTGCAGTATGGCTCGATTTACGGGTTGCACGAAAAAACAATATTTATTGTGCCCGAAGTATAGATGGAGGTAAAACCTGGCTGAAGAACCAGCTTCTTTATAAATCCCCGGACGGTTCGGTGTGTGACTGTTGCAAGCCTGCTATTGCTATTAAAGATCAATTGGTAGTAGTAATGTTCCGTAATAATTTAAATGGCAACCGGGATCTGTATCTCATTCAATCCAAAGATGGCGGTGCAACATTTGGCAGAGCTTACAAGCTTGGAGAAGGCAACTGGAAGCTAAATGGCTGTCCAATGGACGGCGGAGGATTGATGATTGAAACTAATCGTACGATCCGGAGTGTTTGGCGGAGAGAAGGAAGTATTTATACCTGTGAGCCGGGAAAGAAAGAAATATTTGTGAGCAAGGGAAGGCAATGTGTTATGGCCGGAATGAATGAGAATTATTACGTTGCTTTTATCAGTAAAGGCCGGCTTTATTGCCGCAAGCCCGATGGCAAAATAATAGACTTGGGTCAGGGCGACGGCTACCCTAAACTGGTAGCTGTTGATAAATTAACCACTCTGTGTGTATGGGAGTACGAGAATAAAATTCACAATGTCCTATTGTTTAATTAATCCGCCATATTTGAGAAAATATTCAAAAAATAAGCAAAGTATTTCATTTGATTCCGGGGTTGGGGTATGGTCTGCCCGGTTGGTCATCGCTACCCGGTTTTCGAATCCCAAAAACCTGTTTACTTCGATTGCGTGATTGAGGGCTATCCACCGGTCAAGGGAATCTTCTGAACCACCGGAAACAAGAAAGGGCCTTGGCGCCATAAGAGCATGAAGTTCATGCAAATCATAGCCCTCTTTCACTAATTTCGGATATAATCCTTTTGCCGGATATCTTATAGGTGACGGGTGTTCCTGCTCCCATGGAGGTGGATAATAACCGAGATACCATGGGTCCCAGTAATTTACATTTGGCCGGGATTCGTCAAAGACAATACCGCCATCTGACCAGGCGGCACAAGCAAATTTTTCATAAAGGCAGGAGGCAAACATTGCCCACTTGCTTCCATAAGAATGTCCTACGATACCTATTCGGTTTGAATCAACATCTGGCCAGTTAGAAAGCATGTTCCATGCATTCGCAGCTAAATAAGCAAGCATGGAAAGTGGCTGCACGGTAGCTTTATTGGCATCCGGATAATATTGAGACCAGGGCTTTGCAGTGGTCTTATAATCGGTTCCAATGGATAATGCAATAAATCCTCTTCTTACCAATTGTAAAGCAAAATCTCCGTAGGGCTTATTAAGGCCAATAGCAGTTTCCGGTTCATAAAAAACGGTTATAACTGCGGGCTTTTTTCCTTTGCTATCCGGAACAAGCACATAGCCTTCTGTTTCTTCATCTCTTCGCCAGGCAAACCGTATATGGTATTGATTAAAATTTTCGCGGCGAGTTGTTTCAATAATTTCTACTTTGGGTTTTGTTATCAGGTCCGGCCATGGGCCCATCATTTCCTGCCACCGGTTTATGATTTCTTTTCTTCGGTCTTTCCAATCTGATTGGGTTTTAACCCGTCTTCCATCATAAAATTTCAATGGCGTCCGGTACTTGCCAAACTCATGTGCATATTTTGGAGGTGGGTTAAAATAAGGCTTGAGTTTTTGCCAAATGGTGTCATGTTCCTGCGCATAAACATTATTTTTGCCAGCCACGAACAAGCAGGTTACCAATACCCAGGAAAGTAAAGATTTCATGAAAACAATTTTTTTAAAAAATGGTGATTAGGTGCAGCTGACTACGTTTTATGTTATATGGACCTCTTCGAAGAAAAACACCACCGCCATTAGTTGCTTTATGTGCTGCCTCTAAAGCAGGGAAATCACATCCCTATATCAGTGTATTTGAAGAATCGCGCCCGCACAGGGAATGTAACGTTTTCTCTTTGGGAATTCAGCATATTTTTCTTCAAATTCCGCGAACTGCTTCTCAATTTTCAAATATTCTTTCGTTTTTTTCCTGTTTGAAGATGTGTACATATCTTAATTTGTAACTTATGCATTTTCCTCCTGTTAGTTTTATTCAGGCTCACAATCCGTAAGATGTTGCCGTATCTTAATTGAGGTTTACTTTTTTACTTACGATTCATTTCCAGTAAAAGGTTCCTGTAAAATCCACGGGCAGTTTCCATTCGCTTAATAATACCTTGATCAATTGTTTTTTTTGCCTTCTCTTCGTCTTCTGTTTTCTGGATTGCTTCCATTTGCCTCCGGATAATATCCGGGCCTTTATTAGCGTCCCAGGTGGGATGGCCATCGACAATCGTATACACGGGGGTAGTATGGGCAACAGCGCCATTGTCGCAATATGCAACAGCAGCGATCCACTGGCTCTTATTAAGAATATGATCAAGATTTATTTCAATTGAGTCAAACTTTTCCTGGTTGATCTTCTCAGCAACGAGGCCGTCATTATTATAAATGGCAACACGGTTTATCGTTCCAATACCCGGGTTGGAAATGGCTTTTGCTTTTAATTTTGCATTTGATCCCGAGGTTTTCATGAGTTCGGTTCCCGGAAGCTTGCCATCAACGTCAAAAAATAAAGCAGGCCCATTTGATACAAACGTGTGGCCTGATTTCAAACCCTCAAACCATGCATCTGCAGAAAATTTGTTACCTGTATGCACAAAAGTTCTTACTTCGCCCAGCGTAGATCCCCATGGCACATCGCTGCCTGCTGCAGCCGTTATCCTGAAGCCCAGGTTCAGGTAATCGTAATAATCCAGGGTATTTATTTTTGTAAATTGAAGCAACTCAACAAAATCAATTTCACCCGTGGTAATATACCAGGGAAAACCTCTCGGCAGGTCGCAGCCATTCCATGAGAAATGCGCATAGCCTACAATTGCGCCGGGCTGCAGGTGTAACTTCTTAAATACTAAATCATAGTAGTCGTATACGGAAGTATCACGTGTAAGTTGATTTATATTCAACCCTATAATATGCCCAAATGTGCTGCGTGGCTCTTCCTGGCCAGACACGAGGCAAATATCCTTTTTGCACATTCTGAATTTCTGGCCGAACCCAGCCTGTTTAAAATCTGTACCGAGATGATGACCCATTTCAAGTACATTGACCAGGTGAATGTCTTCAGCCTTGGCATATTCAAGTAAAAAGTCTTTGAATTGAGGTTTGTTCGTGGGATGGTGCACGTGAACATCACCGGAATACCAACCCTTACCCGGCAGATTAATCCAGCGTTTTAACTCAAAGGTCCTTACTATTTCTTTTTCATTTTCCTGAAGGTCAAATTCTTCACGGATAGGAACGTACTCATTGCCGTGTTCTATACTTATTCGCCATTTGCCGGCGGGTAAATCTATTGTAAAATCTCCTGAGGTTTGATACATCACGGGCTCTCTCCAGTAAGGGATCGAGGGCACAAGTTCATACACATAGCTTCTGTCATCATTATCGCCCAGGCCACTCGTCTTTCTTACAGGGCCTACCCAGCTTTTATCTTTTTTGTAATCAACACCATTATAAAAAGCTTTTGTTTTGGAGGGCGAGTCAAGTATTACCGCTAAGGGAGGTATTCTTACTTTCCCGTCTTGAATCCCCGTAATACAAACCATTGCCGGAGTCGTCTGACTGCTGGTTCCTTCTGTTATCCGAATTTTTACGTGTATGGTTTTCTGTATCTTTTGCTGGGCAACGGTTACTGCTGGTAAAACAAGCGCGACCAGCAAAGCGGTAAATAACATTATACTTTTTAGCATAATACAAATATTTGTTGAACCAGGATTTGGATGCTCAAAAAAACTAATACTCATCCGTTAACGCAAAATTATTTTTCCTGTACATCCATTGGCCATTTGTAAAATCAGGAAAGTCAACTGTTTCGTTGCCAAGTTCGATACTTTTTTCGCTCAATGGAGTTATCGCGCTCCACGTTGCTGCATCATACACGTCAAGATTGGTCGGCACCTTTCGTTTAATGGCTTCTATAAAACCCTGCAGCACAAAAAAATCGATGCCACCATGGCCGGCAGCACTATCTGTATCTTTATTGATCCATCTTTTCCATAACGAGTGATCGTATTTCTCAAGCCATGCTTTTTCATCATCCCATTCATGCCGTTTGGCAGACTGATCTTCGACATATATTGAATGGTTTACCTGCATCCATAATCCCTTTGTTCCCTGAACCCGGTAACCCAGTGAATAGGGCCGTGGCAAATTTGTATCGTGTTGTAACAAAATTGTTTCGCCATTTGCGCAGTTGAGCTGGGTAGTAACAATATCTCCCAATTTAAATTTTACTTTGGCATTCGGATGATTTTCTCCTCCTTTTTTTACAATATATTCATGAAGCCCTCTCGTTTTAGTTGAAAACGAATTGAGCGATAAGAAGCGGTTTCCTTTATTAATGTCGATCATGGTGGCAACAGGGCCTACACCATGTGTTGGGTACAGATCCCCGTTTCTATGAACGGAATGATTTGTCCTCCATCTCGCTTCTGAAAAAGCTTTCTCGCCAAACTCAACACCGCTATCATAAGGCTCGATTCCATTATTGAATTTAACCCCCCGTAAATCATGCTGGTAGCCGGCCTGCAGGTGAATAATCTCTCCAAATACTCCCTGGCGCACCATGTTCAGAACCGCGAGTACATCCCTGAAATAGCAGGCATTTTCTAAGATTGTCACATGCGCTTTTTGCTTTTCAGTCTCATGTACAACTTTCCAATGGTCATCAAGGGTTATGCCCAGGATCACCTCACACCCAATATATTTTATTCCTGCCTGCAAACTATCTATTATCATGGGGTTGTGCCATTCCCAGGGTGTGGCAATGAGAATGCCGTCAATATTTTTCAGTTCTAATAATTTTCTATAAGCATAAGGGTCACCTTTAAAAACCTGGGGCATCGGCTTGCCGGATTTTTTAATTCTCTCTGTTGCCATGCCCAGCATACGCTCATCGATATCACAGATGGCAATAACATCTACATCACTTCTGCGAAGAAGGTTATCTAAATGATCCTGGCCCCGCAGGCCGGTTCCTATTATTGCAAGTTTTACTCTCTTATCATCATTGGCCATAAGCCTGGCGGAAGGAATGATGGTGAAGCCTGCAGCCGTGATTGCAGTATTTTTTACAAATTCTCTTCTTTTCATTTTGAATAGTTTTGAATATTAATATAAAAGGTTAAGTTTTATTTAGTCAAATACGATGGTGCCGAATCTCTCATAATCGTGAAAAGTTTCTTTTTGGACCAACTGCCATTGCCAGGTCCCGTGGTCCTTATCATAATCAATACGGTAAAAGTTAGCCCTCCAACGGCTGCCTTTTTGTGGTGGCACATTCTTCATTGGCTTAAGCAGGACATAAGGAATGAAAAATTCTGCAGTCCAGGCGGCAACGGCCTCACCGTTTTTGCTGACATGTGTTGCGTGCCTGGTTTTACGGTTTCCTTCATAGTGCCATGGCCGCCATCCAAAAAAATCTCCTTTAATATTAGGCACTAAAATGGGCAATTCGTAGTTAAGCGGAGACAACTCATACTCAAAATACACAGGCACTGTCTCATCTGTCCAGAAAAAGGCTTCTACTACATCTTCGTTATAGATGTCTAAAAAATCCTCTTTCAGCGTGGCTGTTATTTTGATGTCCTCGCATTTGTAGAGGCAATAGATGCCCGAATCAGAATAAAGCACTTTCAACTGTGTTTGATACTCAACACCTGCTTTACTGCGTTGCGGTAAAGTAAGCCATGCCGTGTTGTTCCAACTGGCAGCGCTGCCATCACCCGTAAAGACAAAATCTTGTGTATGTTTAACATGTAATACATCGTCTTTCCTTATAATTTCCCCTGGGGTTTGCGCAGAGGTAAACCCCGCAATGACCATGAGAAAGAAGGGCAATAGTTTTAAGAAGCTAAGCATATTTTTGCAATTTTTTTTATCTGGTGAGTAAACAATATAATTAGAATGCTGAATTCCAATTGTGTAAAAACTTTTTTATTAATCAGGCAGTGCCGTCACAAAATAACCGTTACAGAATTTCAAGGTTCTGTTCACACTTCAGGCATCATCATAGATCTCTAAAAGGCTCTATTCCCTAATCCGGTCTGACATTTCCAACAACAAGACCATCTAACCAAAAAGTCTGATCTACCGGGGAACCGTCCCCAATCCAGGGCGCAATGATGAACTGATTAAATTTCATGTCCGGGTATAGTCCTGTTCGTATCA
>Ga0068860_100006897_pt1 | contig 11391 bp, 10 predicted proteins | sample KBSSwiS32_FD_66597 | JGI IMG/M metagenome (GOLD analysis project Ga0068860, IMG submission 66597) | Switchgrass rhizosphere microbial communities from Kellogg Biological Station, Michigan, USA - KBS Switchgrass S3-2 | ecosystem: Host-associated > Plants > Roots > Rhizosphere > Soil ... | reverse complement strand
CAGAGGCGCGATAGCATGCTGATCACCGGCCAGTGGCCGCAACTCAGCCTCGATCTCGTCGATGAGAAGGCGGAAGCCGAGATCAATTGGATGGTGGAGCTGATCGGCGAAACCCGCTCGACCCGCTCGCAGCTGAACGTGCCGGCCGGCGCGAAGATTCCGCTGCTGCTGATCGGCGCGGATGGGCCGACGCAGGCGCGCCTTGAGCGTTACCAAGAGCTGATCGATCGCATGGCGCGGCTCGAATACTCAACCAGCGCCGATGCTGCGCCGAATGGTTCGGTGACGTTCGTATTGCAAGGCGCGACGGTGGCGCTGCCACTGGAAGGCGTGGTCGATCTGCCGGCGGAGAGTGCGCGGTTGACCAAGGAAATCGCCAAGTTGCAGGGCGAGGTCACCAAGATGGATCAGAAGCTCGGCAACGCTGATTTCGTGAGCCGGGCGCCGGAAGAGGTTGTCGACGAATTGCGCGAGCGGCGTGAAGGCACCGGCGCGACGGTCGAGAAGCTCAGCGCTGCGTTGGCGCAGATTAAGGGCGCAGCGTGACGCGAATTTTCGTCACAGGCGGTTCGGGTTTTGTCGGCGGCCAGACGATCCGGCATTTCGTCGGGAAGGGCGATGACGTGCGCGCGATGTCGCGCTCGCCGAAATCAGACACGGCCGTGCAGCAGCTTGGCGCCGCTGCAGTGCGCTGCGATTTGGAGAACGTCACCGCGGGAAACATCGGCAACGCCGAAGCGGTGGTGCATTGCGCGGCGTTTGTCGAGCAATGGGGCCCGAAGGACGCGTGGAAAAAGTTCAACGTCGACGGCACGGCGCGCATGCTGACGGCAGCGAAAGCGGCGGGCGTGAAGCGCTTCATTCATATCAGCACGGAGTCGGTGCTGTGGCGCGGCCAATCGCTGCGCAATGTCGATGAGACCTATCCGCTGGCGCCGAACTCACCCTATCCCTACGCGGCGACGAAGGCGCAGGCCGAGCAATTGGTGGCGGCCGCCAACGCGCCCGGCTACGAGACCATCATCTTGCGCCCACGCTTCATCTGGGGCCCTGGCGACACGACGTTGCTGCCGCTCATCGAGCACATGGCCAAGACCGGCGGCTGGATGTGGGTCAATCATGGCCGCTGCATGACTTCAACGACGCATGTCGCCAACCTCGTGCACGCGATCGAACTGGCGCTGACCAAAGGCCAGGGTGGTCAGGCCTATTTCATCCTCGATGACGGCGTGCGCTCCATGCACGACATGATCTCCGGCATGGCCGCGGCGCGCGGGATCAAGCTGCCGGAGAAATCTATCCCGGCCTGGTTGGCGGATACGATCGGCGCGACCTGCGAGGGGCTTTGGTCGACCCTTCCCCTTAAGGGCGACCCGCCCATTACCCGCTTCTCGGCCATGATCTTGTCGCGTGACAGCATCTTGAATGACGCCAAAGCACGCCGAGATATGGACTATCGGCCCGTAATCTCCGTGGAGGACGGGATGCGGGCGCTCGCGGCCTGACGGAACGCGGCGACAGGAAGCTGCGTTGATCGTCTCGGCCAAGCTTCGAGACGCCGTCATGCTGCTGCAAAACCTAGTCAATTCTATTTTCCGCGAAGGCCAGATCGTCGTCATCGCGCCGGACGGCAAGGCTTACGGCGCCAACGGCGCGCGCGCCGAGGACTGCCCTCTTGTGGTGCGCATCGTCGATAAAAAGACGGCGTGGCGGATCATGCGCCATCCGGAGCTCGCCGTCGGCGAGGCCTATACGGACGGCGGCTTCGTCGTCGAACGCGGCGCCATCTACGACTTCCTCGCGTTGGCGACGCGCAACGGCAAGAACGTCAAGCCGCACGGCTGGCGGGACATGAAGCATCGCAATCCGCGCAAGGCTTCGCGCCGAAACGTGGCACATCACTATGATTTGTCCGGCGAGCTCTATCGACTCTTCCTGGACGCGGACCGGCAATATTCGTGCGCCTATTTCGCGCGGCCGGACATGACGCTCGAAGAGGCGCAGGACGCCAAGAAGCGCCACATCGCCGCGAAGTTGTTGCTTGAGCCGGGGCAGCGTGTGCTTGAAATTGGTGCTGGCTGGGGCGGCCTTGGGATCACGCTGGCGGAAGACTATGGCGTCGATGTCAGTGGCGTGACGCTGTCAACCGAGCAACTAACGGAATCGCGGGCTCGGGCTGCTAAGAAGAATCTGACATCGCGCGTGCGCTTCGACCTGCGTGACTATCGCGACCTGCAGGGCACGTTCGATCGCGTCGTCTCCGTCGGCATGTTCGAGCATGTCGGTGCGGCGCAGTATCAGATTTTCTTCGACACGATTCATGATCGGTTGGCGAAGGATGGCGTGGCGCTGTTGCACACGATCGGCAATTTCCATGGGCCCGGACGCAACAATCCGTGGATCGAGAAGTACATTTTCCCAGGCGGCATCGTGCCGTCTCTGTCGCAGATCACGCAGGCGGCAGAACGCGCGGGGCTTATCATCACGGACGTGGAAATCCTGCGCTTGCACTACGCCGAAACGCTGAAAGCTTGGCGCGAGCGGTTCATGGCGCATCAGGATGAGGTGCGTGCGCTATACGATGAGCGCTTCTGCCGGATGTGGGAATTCTATCTCGCTGGCGCGGAGGCGGCGTTCCGGGAAGGCGATCTGGTGGTCTTCCAATTGCAATTGGCGAAAGACCGGCACGCGGTTCCGCTGACGCGCGACTACATCACCGATTTCGACCGCGCCGAAGCGCACGCGCACAGAATCGCCGCCGAATAGGGCGCGGTCCTCGTTGCAAAGACGCGCGCGCTTGCGCATGTTCCGCGTATGCGGCCGCCTGACTCTCCTCTTCGACTGATCGGCATGATCGGCGGCACCAGCTGGGAAAGCACCACTCACTATTATCAATTGCTGAACCGACTCGCGCGCGAACGGTTGGGCGGCAAGCATTCGGCGCGGCTGCTGTTGTGGTCCGTCGATTTCGGGCCGATCGCGCAATTGCAGGAGGAAGGCGACTGGGATGCACTGACCGACGTGATGGTGGATGCGGCGACGCGACTTGAGAATGCTGGCGCTGAGGGGCTGCTGATCTGCGCCAACGCCATGCACATGATGGCCGACGATGTGGCCGCGTCGATCAAGATTCCTGTGATCCACATCGCTGACGTGACGGCGACGGCGTTGAAACTGCGTGGTTCGTATCGCCCGGTGCTACTCGGCACGCGCTTTACAATGGAGCAGCCGTTTTATAGCGACCGGCTGATGCGGCACGGCATTGATCCGATTGTGCCAGATGAAGCGGATCGCGTTGAGCTGCACCGGATCATTTTCGATGAATTGGTGCAGGGCAAATTTCTAGACGAGTCTCGCGCCAAACTGGTTGATGTTGCCAACCGGTTGAAGCCGCAGGGCGCTGACGGCGTGATCTTGGGATGTACCGAGTTCGGCATGTTAGCGCCACCGGAGACGTTTGACTTACCCGCCGTCGATACAGCCGCAGCACACGCGGAAGCGGCGATGGAATTCGCGCTCGGAGGACGGTGATGGGCGATGCAACGGCGCCAGCGGCGCCCGCTTCGACGGCGCCCGCGCCGCCGCCGATCGATATCTGCAATCTCGATGAGGCCGAGTATCAGGCGCTCTACAAGACGCGCATTGAACCAGTGTTTCAGGCGAATGAAGCCGATCGCCTCGCCGCCATCCAGACCCTGAAGTCGCGTGGCGTGATCGGCGGGGTTGCTGCGCTGATCGTCGCCGTGGTTGTTTGGCAGATCGCGAGCGGCTCATTCATGGCGGGAGCGATCGCGCTGCTGTTTGCAGGCCTGCTTGCTTACGCTTGGGCGGCGGCGCCGCTGATGGCCGTCGGCAAGCGCGTGAAGCAAAGCTATTGCGATGGCATCGCCCAAGCGATGGGCGCGATCTACAAAATGGGCGACTTTGCACCGCCCGCGTTCGACCGTTTGAAAGAATGGCGCCTCGTACCCGATTACTCGCGCTCGCATTTCGAAGATTGGTTCGCGGGCGCGTACAAAGGCAGCTCATACGACCTCTACGAGGCGCATCTCGAGCAGCGGCACACGGATAGTAAGGGCCGCACCTACTACTCAACTGTGTTTCGCGGGCAGCTGATCCGCATGCATTTCCCGCGCGATTTTCTCGGCGTCACGGTGGTGCGTCGCGACATGGGCGTGTTCAATGTCTTCGGCGGTCAATCCGGTTTGGAGAGGGTCGGGCTGGAAGATCCGGTGTTCGAGAAGGCGTTCGAGGTGTGGGGAAGCGACCAGGTCGAAGCGCGCTATTTGCTGCATCCGGCGCTGATGCAGCGTTTGCTTGATCTCGAAACGCGGATGAAGGGCCAGAAATTGCGTTGCGCGTTTCAGGGTGGTGATCTGCTCGTGGCGATCGAAGGCGGCAATCGCTTCGAGGCAGGCGATCTGTTCAAGGCGCTGGACGATCCCGAACGTGCTCGGCGCATTGTCGACGATATCGCGAGCGTCATGCGGGTGATGGACGAGGCGATCAGTGCACAATCGCGCCGCGGCGCATGACGTTTCCGATCGATCCGGGCGCCATCCTGCCGTTTCTGGCGGCGGTGCTTTTCATTGAGCTGACGCCGGGTCCGAACATGGCCTATCTCGCGGCACTGTCCGCGTCAGACGGGAGAGCCGCCGGCTTCAAAGCCGTTGCGGGCATAACCACCGGTCTTGCCCTCTATATGCTGCTCTCGGTTTTCGGCGTAGCCGAGATCATCGCCGCAGCGCCGCTTGTGTACGGCGTGTTGCGCTGGGCCGGCGTGATCTATTTGCTTTACCTCGCGTGGGAAGCCTGGCGTGGCGCTGAGGAGACATCGCCGGGTCAAACGGGCGGCGGCGGCGATCATAGGCCCTTTTGGCGTGGTTTTGTCGCCAACGTGCTCAATCCAAAGGCCGCGGTGTTCTACATCACGCTGCTGCCTGGTTTTATCGCGCCTGATCACGGCGCGTTCTGGATACAGGCGCTCATTTTGGGATGCGTGCACCTGCTCGTCAGCATCGTGGTGCATGGGAGCATCGTTGTTGGCGCGTCGCGGGCGGCCGCGCTTATCGCGAGAGCATACGTTGGCGCCGTTCGCCGCGCCCTCGCAGTCTGCGTTGCGTTGATCGCTGTGTGGCTCGCTTGGGAGACGCGGCCAGCTTGATCAGAGCGCGATCAGCGCGCCGCGGCCGGCCTCATCGCCGATGGCGAGCTGTGTCCCGTCCGGGCTCCAAGCGAGCGCGCTGACGGCGCCTTCACCGGGTTCGTCCAATTCATCGACGCCTTGGGTAGCGAAGCTCGCGAGCCAGACAGCGCCGTCGGAATAGCCGATGGCGAGACGTTCTTCGGTGGGATGAAATGCAACCGCCGTGACAATGCCGTCGCGCGGAATGAGCTGCAGCGGGGCTTTGCCTTGTGGGCCGAGTTTGCCGACAAAAGGCCAAACAATGGCGCTATCGGCGCCGGAGGTGGCGAGCCAGCGGCCGCGTTTGTCCCACGAAAAGCTGCGCGTCTTGTTCGGGTAGCCGTCCATGCGCAAGTCGGTCTTGTCGGGCAGGTGCCAACCGTGCAGGGAGTTTTCCTGCATGGCTGTGATGAGGTAGTCGGCCTCGGGCGAGAGCGTGCAGGCGAGGTGCGAGCCAGCCCAATTCAACGCAACGCCTTTGTCGTCAGACATCAACGCGTAACGCAAAGTCGCGCCGTTATAGTGCGTGGCGGCGAGGCGCCGGCCCTTCGCATCGAAGGCGAGGCCGCCGATAGACGTGGGGTAAGCGAAACGATGCGCTTCTCTCCCCTCCCGGAAGACGACGGCTTCTTTGCCGATGCCTGCGACGATCAGGCCCGTCGTCTTTGACGCGACGAGGTGATCGATCCATTTGCGGTTTTCGAAGAGGGGCTCGACCTTGCCATCGGTGGAGACCGCATTGAGTTTGCCGTCATCGCCGCCGGTGAGCAGGCGGGCGCCATCGGGATGCGCGGCGGCGCAGAGGATGGCGCCGTCATGGGCGGTGATGCGCTGATTGTCGGCATCGCGCTGCGTGCTTACGACGGCGCCGTCGCCCAGCGCAAAGAGGGCGCGTTCGCCGACCCAATGCACGCTTGTGGCCGAGGCGCCGAGCGCTAGACGCTTGCCGCTCTCATAGACGCGGGCAGTCACGCCGCGCACGCCAGGAAGGCGTCTTCGAGTTCTTTGCGGTCGAGATTGCGGCCGATGAAGACCAAACGCGACACCCGCTTCTCATCCGGCTTCCAATCACGCTGCGTGTCGCCTTCGACGATCATGTGCACGCCCTGCACCACGAAGCGCTTTGGCTCGTCCGGGAACGCGAAGATGCCTTTGAGACGCAGGATATCGGGGCCGCGCGCCTGGGTGAGCGCGTTCAGCCACGGCAACAGCTTGCTCGGATCGATCGGCCTTTCCGTTGAAAGCGAAACCGAGGCGATGCCGGACGCGGCGACATGGTCGTGGTCATGTTCGTGATGGTGATGATGGTCCTCGTGGTCGTGATGATCATGATCGTGATGAGCGCAGCTGTCGTCGCAATCGTAATCCGGCAGGAAGTGCGGATCGATCTCGGTGACGCGCTCGAGGTCGAAAGCGCCGATGTTCAGGATGTTGTCGAGCGGAATGTCGCCGCGTTGCATGCGATAGAGGCGCGCGGACGGGTTCACGGCGCGAATGCGGCGCTCGACTGTGGTGAGCTCTACAGGCGGCACGAGGTCGGTCTTGTTCAACAAGATCACGTCGGCGAAAGCGATCTGCTCCACTGCTTCTTCCGAAGTGTCGAGCTGACCGCCGACATGCTTGGCGTCCACCACCGTGACGATCGCATCGAGTTTCGTTTTCGCGCGCACATCGGCGTCGACGAAAAAGGTTTGTGCAACCGGCGCCGGTTTCGCGAGCCCCGTCGTTTCAACCAAGATCGCGTCAAATCCGCCTTTAGCGCTCTGGCGCTTCATCAAACCTTCAATGATGCGGATGAGATCGCCGCGCACGGTGCAGCACACGCAGCCATTGTTCATCTCGAACACTTCTTCGTCAGCGTCGACGATCAGGTCGTTGTCGATGCCGATCTCGCCGAACTCATTGACGATCACCGCGTATTTCTTGCCGTGCGGTTCCGACAGAATGCGGTTCAGAAGTGTGGTTTTTCCGGCGCCCAGGAAACCTGTGAGCACCGTGACGGGAACGGGTTTGGCCATGGCCGATAGATAGCTATTCCGGGGCTGGACGCCAGCGGCTAGGGTGGCGCCAAACGTGGGGACATCATATGCGCGCCTGGTGGCATTGGGTGCTCGTCATCCTTGGCTCAATCGTCGCGATTGTGCTCCTGGCTGCCGGCGGTTTGGCCTATCTGGTTCTGCGCTTGGACGTGCGCGGCGCCGTGGAGCGCGCGGTCGAAAACGCCACCGGGCGCAATCTTACCATCAACGGCGATGTCGGGGTCAGCTATTGGCCGGTGCTCGGCTTGCATGCGTCCAACGACGTGCTGTCAAACGTTCCGGGCGGCCGCTCGCCGGCGTTCATCACCGCCGAAGATATTCACATCGGTGTTGAGCTTGCGCCGTTGCTGAACCGGCAAGTGGTGGTGCGTCAACTGGTGCTGCAGCATCCGCGCATCGCTTTGGAAGTGGATGCCAACGGCCGACCCAACTGGACACTCGCGCCGCGTGTGCGCGCCGTTGTGGCCGCGACTGGCGCGCCGCCTTCGCCGCCGATCATAGACGCTGCGCGCACCACTTTGCGGCAAGTGACGATCACCGGCGGCGAAGTCACGTATTTCGATGCGCGCCATGGCAACGGCTGGAGCGTGGGTGACGTTGAGCTGACAACGGCGCTGACGGCCCTGAACGCGCCGATGCACGTGTTGGGTTCGGTCAAGTACAACGATAAGCCCATCCAACTCGACATGAATGTCGGCAATCCGGGCGCGGTGATTCATGCGCAGGCGACGCCGCTCACCGTGAACGTGCGAAGCGATCTGCTCACGGCGGCGTTCGAGGGCCAAACTCTGGCGCAATCGGGCGAACTCTCCGGGCTTGTGCATGCGTACGGGCCGAGCTTGCGGCAGTTGGTGAGCTGGTTTGGCGCGCCGTTCCAAGGCGGCGTTGGCTTAGAGCGGTTCGACGTCACCGGCAACGTGATGTTCGGCGGTGGGCAATTTGCGTTTAGCGACGCGGGATTTGTGCTCGATCAGTTGAGTGGGCGCGGCGATTTCACCTTTGCGTCGCGGGTCGGCAAACCGTATTTGAGCGGGCGGCTTGAGCTCTTCGATTTCGACCTGAACCCCTACATCACCGGCCGTGCGCCGCCGCCAACGACGCCACCGCCAGCAGCGCCCGCGCCGGCAAATCCAGCCACCGTCGCGCCAGCGCCCACGCAGGCGCAGCAGACGCCCACTTCGCAGATTGTTGTGGTGCTGCCGCCGGATCGCGCCATTGACATTGCAGCGCCGCCACCGGTGACGCGGATCAACTATTCAGCCTTGCACGCGTTCAACGCCGACCTTGAACTGGTCACCCATGCGATGCTGATTTCGCACACACGGATCGATGCGAGCCACATCACCTTAGTGCTGAACGACGGCTACCTCGCCGCCACGGCGCAGACGCTCTCGCTTTATGGCGGGTCGGGTCATGGCCGCTTCGAAATCGATGCGCGGACGGACGATGCGCGCTTCGCGCAGGATTTGACCTTCGACAATCTCAATGCGCAGGCGTTTCTTGCCGATACGGTCAACTTTTCCGGCATTGAGGGGCGCGCGGAGCTCGCGGTGAACATGCGCACGCACGGGCGCACGCAACGCGAGTTGGTCGCCAATGCGAGCGGCCGCAGCCATCTTGAAATCGTCTCCGGTGTTCTGCACGGCGTCGACCTTGGCGGCGTGGCCACCACGATCAGTCATGCACTGCGCGGCGAGCTGATCGCGCCTGAAGCCCGCACGCCGTTCCAAGGCTTCTCCGCCAACCTGGCCGTCGCCAACGGTTCGATCGCGAGCGACGACCTCTCCTTCAACACGCCCAACCTGCGCATCCCCGGCATAGGTATGGTGGACTTCATCAACCAGCGGCTTGACCTGCGCATCGCGCCGCGCTCGCCGCGGGGCGGCATTGCCATTCCGTTCGCGGTGCGGGGCCCGTTCAACCAGCTGCGCTACACCTCCGACATCGGCGGCAGCGCGCTGCGCGAACTGCAACCGCGCGTGCGTGCTGTGCAAGCAGCGGCGCATTGAGGGGAAATGGTGCCTGGGGCCGGAATCGAACCAGCGACACGCGGATTTTCAATCCGCTGCTCTACCAACTGAGCTACCCAGGCGCTCGCCCCGGCCTGGGGCCGGGAGGCAGCGTCTATAGCGGGGCGCCCCGGCCCTGTCCACGCCGCCCGGCAACGGCCTGAAACGACCGTTTCAGGCTTGCTTCGCTGCCGAGACGACCGAAAAATCCCAGCGTCGTCAGGCGGAGGGCGGTCATGGTGAGAGCGTCAGTGGTTCAGGCCGGGCTCAATCGCCGCAGCGTGCTTACAGGGCTCGCGGCGGGATCGGTGCTGGCAGCTTCGGGCTGTGCGACGACCACCAATCCGGTCACCGGCCGCCAGCAGATGATTCTCATCGATGACGCGCAACTTTCGCAGGCAGCGTTGCAAGCGTGGGATCAGCAGGTGCGGCAAACGCCGACTTGGAATAATCGCGCCGCGCAAGTGCGCTTGGAGCGCGTGGGCGCGCGGATCGTCAACGCTGCGGGGCTCGGCAATCAGCAATGGGAATTCCGGTTGTTCGACACCAAGGACAAGAACGCGTTCGTGTTGCCGGCAAACAAAGTCGGTTTCTATCGCGGGCTCTACGAAATCTGTGACGCTGACGATTGGATTGCATGCGTGTTGGGCCATGAAACGGGTCACGTCACCGGGCGCCACGCGGCCGAGCGCTATAGCCGTCAGATGGTGACACAAACCGCGCTCGGCGTTGCTGGTGCGGCAATCCATAGCGACATGGCGCGCGCAGCGCTCGGCATGGGCGCGCAAGTGGGCATCGCATTGCCATTCTCGCGCGACCAGGAAGCGGAGGCTGACGTGATTGGCATCCGCTACATGCACGACGCCGGCTACGACGTGCGCCAAGCCATCCCCTTCTGGCAGTGGATGGAGGCGAGCGGGGGTTCGCGGCCGCCGGAATTCCTCTCCACCCACCCAAATCCAGACAATCGCATCCAGCGCATCCGCGACACCATCAACCGTCATGGCTGGGGCCCAACCTAAGGTCTGCCCAAACCCGCCTTGCTTCGGCCGGGTCTCGGCTGTAGCTTCCGCGCCCTTCGGCTCCGTCCAGACGGGCGCCGGATGTGCCGCCTTAGCTCAGTTGGTAGAGCATCGGCTTGTGGAGCCGGGTGTCGTTGGTTCGAGCCCAACAGGCGGTACCATTCTTCTACCCCAGCCTGCTCGTTCGGGGCGACTGTGAACGCAGAGCCAGGATTGACGTCCGAAACCTTGCTAAGCGCCCACGCGCGCTACGCCGCTCACGCCGCCGCGGCGTGTGGTTATGGCTTTCGGTCGCTTGATGGCGCTGACGGCTATTTGTTTGAAGTGCGAAACGGCGCTCGGCGCGCTTTGTTCGCCGCTGGGCAGGGTTCGCCCTATGCGTTGAATGACGCCAACGCCGCGTCGCTGGCGCGCGACAAATCGTTTTGCGCCGCAGCTCTGCGCGCGGCGAACTTGCCAGCGCTTCCGGGGCGCTTGTTCTTTGTGACCAAGCGCTGGTCTGAGATGCGCTCGCCGGGGCGCGAACCGGAGGATGCGCGGGCGTTTGCGGCGAGCGCTGAATATCCGATCTTCTGCAAGCCGATTTCGGCATCGAATGGCTTGCACGCCGAGGTCATCGACGACGCGGCGGCGTTTGACGACTACATGCAGCGCGTGGCGCGCGAGCATTTCGCCATTCTCGTCCAGCCCTATGTGCGCGGCGAAGAGCATCGCGTCTTCGTTCTGAACGGACGCGCGCTGTTTTCGTATCGCAAGCACCAGCCGACCGTCGTCGGCGATGGGCGCAGCACGCTCGGTGAGTTGATCGCTAACGCCGAAATTCTCGGCAAACGAAACGCGCGAGACGGGAGCGGCGCGCTGGTCATGCCTGATGCCGTCCCGCCACGTGGCGTTCGTATCAGTTTGGACGGGCCTGCGAATAGGTCGGCGGGCGGCGGTTCCGCTCATCTGGTCGACGGTGCGCTGGCGCCGTTGGCGCAGGTAGCAATCAAAGCGGCGGACGCACTTGGTCTGAAGCTCGCGGGCGTCGATATCTTCGATATTTCGGCGGCGCGCGATTTGAGTGAACTGGTGATCATCGAAGTGAACTCCAACCCGATGATCGCCACGCTGGAAGATCACAATCGCTGGGATCT
>Ga0068860_100006894_pt1 | contig 11394 bp, 9 predicted proteins | sample KBSSwiS32_FD_66597 | JGI IMG/M metagenome (GOLD analysis project Ga0068860, IMG submission 66597) | Switchgrass rhizosphere microbial communities from Kellogg Biological Station, Michigan, USA - KBS Switchgrass S3-2 | ecosystem: Host-associated > Plants > Roots > Rhizosphere > Soil ... | reverse complement strand
CGGTCTTCCGCCATGTCGATCATGTCCGGCGTCGTGCCGATGATCGGCACGCCGTTCTTCTCGAGGTCGCGGGCGAGCTTGAGCGGCGTCTGGCCGCCATACTGGACGATCACGCCGAGCGGCTTTTCAACGTGGACGATCTCGAGCACGTCTTCGAGCGTCAGCGGCTCGAAATAGAGGCGATCGGACGTGTCGTAGTCGGTCGAGACGGTCTCCGGGTTGCAGTTGACCATGATCGTCTCGTAGCCGTCTTCGCGCAGCGCCATCGCCGCGTGCACGCAGCAATAGTCGAACTCGATCCCCTGCCCGATGCGGTTCGGCCCGCCGCCCAGCACGATGATCTTTCGGCGATCGGTGGGCTCGGATTCGCACTCCTCCTCGTACGTCGAATACATGTACGCCGTTCGGGTGGAGAACTCGGCCGCGCAGGTGTCCACGCGCTTGTAGACCGGACGGATGCCCATCATGTGGCGGCGCGCGCGGATGTCGCCTTCGTTCAGCTTGAGCAGGTAGGCAAGGCGCCGGTCGGAAAAACCCATCCGCTTCAACCAGCGAAACTCCTCTTCCGAGAGGCTCGTCAGCGTGCGCTTTTCGACCGCGAGCTCGGTGTCGACGATTTCCTTGATCTGCGCGAGGAACCAGCGATCGATCTTCGTGTGATCGAACACCTCGTCGAGGCTCATGCCCACGCCGAACGCGTCGGCAACGTACCAGAGGCGCTCTGCGCGGGGATAGGCGAGCTCGTCGCCGATCTTTTCCGGATCGACCGTCTTCAGGTTGAAACCATCCACGCCGGTCTCGAGGCCGCGCAGCGCTTTCTGCAGCGATTCCTGGAACGTGCGGCCGATCGCCATCACCTCGCCCACCGATTTCATCTGCGTGGTGAGCCGGTCGTCGGCCTGCTTGAATTTCTCGAACGCGAAGCGCGGCACCTTGACGACGACGTAGTCGATCGCAGGCTCGAACGATGCCGGCATGAAGTGTCCACTGAGACCGCCGGTGATGTCGTTCGCGAGCTCGTCGAGCGTGTAGCCGACGGCCAGCTTGGCGGCGATCTTGGCGATCGGGAAGCCGGTGGCCTTCGACGCGAGCGCCGAGCTGCGCGACACGCGCGGGTTCATCTCGATGACGACCATCCGGCCGTCGTCGGGATTGACCGCGAACTGCACGTTCGAGCCGCCGGTATCGACGCCGATCTCGCGCAGCACCGCGATCGCGGCGTCGCGCATGATCTGGTATTCCTTGTCGGTCAGCGTCTGCGCCGGCGCCACCGTGATCGAGTCGCCGGTGTGCACGCCCATCGGGTCGAGGTTCTCGATCGAGCAGACGATGATGCAATTGTCCTTCTTGTCGCGCACCACCTCCATCTCGAACTCTTTCCAGCCGAGCAGCGACTCCTCGATCAGCATCTCGTGCGTCGGCGAGAGGTCGAGCCCGCGCTTCACCATCTCGACGAACTCGTCCTTGTTGTAGGCGATGCCGCCGCCGCTGCCGCCCAGTGTGAACGAAGGCCGCAGCACCGCGGGAAAGCCGATCCGCGCCTGCACCTCGAGCGCCTGCTCGACGTTGTGGGCGATGCCCGAGCGCGCCGAGCCGAGGCCGATGCGCGTCATCGCCGCCTTGAACTTCTCGCGGTCCTCGGCCTTGTCGATCGCTTTTTTCGACGCGCCGATCAGCTCGACGTCGAACTTGTTCAACACGCCTTCCCGCGCGAGGTCGAGCGCGCAGTTGAGCGCCGTCTGGCCGCCCATCGTCGGCAGCAGCGCGTCGGGGCGCTCGCGCTCGATGATCTTCGCGACCATCTGCCACGTGATCGGCTCGATGTAGGTGACGTCCGCCATCTCCGGGTCGGTCATGATCGTCGCCGGATTCGAATTCACGAGGATGACGCGGTAGCCTTCCTCGCGCAGCGCCTTGCAGGCCTGCGCGCCCGAGTAGTCGAACTCGCACGCCTGCCCGATGACGATCGGGCCGGCGCCGATGATCAGGACGCTCTCGAGGTCGGTCCGCTTGGGCATTACATCCGGTCCATCATCTTGACGAAGCGGTCGAACAGGTAGGCGACGTCGTGCGGACCGGGGCTCGCCTCGGGGTGGCCCTGGAAGCAGAACGCGGGCCTGTCGGTACGCGCGAAGCCCTGCAGGCTCCCGTCGAACAACGACACGTGCGTGATCCGCGCGGTCGGCGGCAGCGTCGCAGCATCGACGGCGAAGCCATGGTTCTGGCTCGTGATCAGCACGTGCCCGGTGTCCTTGTCGAGCACCGGGTGGTTCGCGCCGTGATGACCGAACTTCATCTTCACGGTCTTCGCGCCCGACGCGAGCCCGAGCAGCTGATGGCCGAGGCAGATGCCGAACGTCGGGATGCCCTCGTCGACCAGATCGCGAATCGCTTCGATCGCATAGTCGCAAGGCTCCGGATCGCCCGGTCCGTTGGACAGGAAGATGCCGTCGGGCTTGAGCGTGCGAACCTGCGCGGCAGAAGTCGTCGCGGGCACCACCGTCAGGCGGCAGCCGCGCACCGCGAGCATCCGCAGGATGTTGTGCTTGACGCCGTAGTCGTACGCGACGACGTGGAACTTGCTCGGTCCCATCTGGCGATAGCCGGCGCCGAGTGCCCACGTCGAGCCGTTCCAGTCGTACGGCGCATCGCACGTGACCACTTTGGCGAGGTCGAGCCCCTTCATCGACGGCGCGGCGCGCGCGCGCGCCACCGTGTCCGCGGCGTCCGCGTCGGTGAGCGCTGCCGCAGCGTAGATGCATCCGTTCTGCGCGCCCTTGTCGCGCAGGATGCGCGTGAGCTTGCGCGTGTCGATGTCGGCGATGCCGACGATGCCGTTCGTCGCCAGGTAGTCGCCAAGGTTGCCGCTCGCGCGAAAGCTCGAGGCGAGACGCGGCAGGTCGCGGATCACCAGGCCTGCCGCGGCCGGTCGATCCGATTCGACGTCCTCGCGATTGACGCCGACGTTGCCGATGTGCGGATAGGTCAGCGTGACGATCTGGCCGGCGTACGACGGATCGGTGAGGATCTCCTGGTAGCCGCTCATCGCCGTGTTGAACACGACTTCGCCCACGGCGTGGCCAAGCGCGCCGATCGCGCGACCGCGAAATACGGTGCCATCGGCGAGGGCGAGGATCGCCGGCGTTGTCGCCGGGACGAGCGCGGCGGTGATCGCGGCGTCGGGAATCGGCACGTTCATGGCGCGAGTCGATTGACCTGCCGGCAAGCGAGCAGCAGGCGAAGGACGTTCAGGGGTCCGGACGTGCGAAGCGGGAACGTCCACGCGAAGCCGCGACCATTCCCGCTTGACGTTGGCGATTATACCGCAGCACCCGCCGTCGCTCAACGCCAACACGAGTAGCCCGGGTTGAGCCAAGGCGAAACCCGGGAGGAATGTGGCGAGAACGGACACCCCGGGTCGCAGAAACCGCGACCCGGGCTACTAATAGGAGACGCTGAATCCGCCGTCGACGAACAGTACGTGCCCGGTGACGAAGCTCGCGGCGTCGGAGGCGAGGAACACCGCGGCGCCGCCGATTTCCGACGGTTCGCCCCAGCGCCCCACCGGCGTTCGCCGGCGCACCCACGCGTCGAAGTCCGGGTCGTTGATCAGCGGCGAGTTCATCGCCGTGCCGAAGAACCCGGGCGCGATTCCGTTGACCTGGATGTTGAGCGGCGCGAGCTCGACGGCGAGCGCGCGCGTCAGCATCTGCACGCCGCCCTTGCTGACCGCGTAGGGCACGATGCCCGGCCGGCCGATTTCGCTGGCGAGCGAGCAGATGTTGATGATCTTGCCGCGACGGCGAGCCTTCATGCCGGGCAGCACGGCGCGCGTCACGTGGAAGGGCCCGTCGAGATTCGCGCCGAGCACCGCCCGCCAGTCCTCGTCGGTGAACGCATCGAGCAGCTTGCGGCGATTCACGCCGGCATTGTTGACGACGATGTCGAGCGGCCCGTGGCTCGCCTCGATCGCGGCGATGGCCGCGTTGGTGGCGTTGACGTCCGCGACGTCGAACGCGCTTGCGTCGACGTCCGCGCCGCCCGCCCGCAGCGCCTTGGCCGCGCCCGCCAACCGGCCTTCGTCGCGGCCGTTGATCACCAGACGCGCACCCGCACGAGCGAGTCCCTCGGCAATCGCGTAACCGAGGCCGATGCTCGACCCGGTGACGAGCGCGAGCCGCCCGGTCAGGTCGAATGGGTGCGCGACGTTGGTCCCCATCGCCCTATCGCAAGCCGAGCACGTCCTGCATGTCGGCGATGCCGGCCTGGCCCGCGGCGCGGCGCGCGGCGACAAAGCGCGCGGCGCGCAAGGCGCCGGTTGCGAAGTTCTGCCGCGACGTCGCCTTGTGCGCGAGCTCGACGCGCTCGCCGGTGCCGGCGAAGATCACCGTGTGCTCGCCGACGACGTCGCCGCCGCGCAGCGTCGCGAAGCCGATCGCATCGGGCTTGCGCTCGCCCGTATGACCCTCCCGCGCGTAGACGGCGCAATCGCCGAGCGGGCGCCCGGCACCCGCCGCGGCCGCCTCGCCCAGCGCGAGTGCGGTGCCCGAAGGCGCGTCGACCTTGTGCTTGTGATGCATCTCGACGACCTCGATGTCGAAGTCCGGCCCGAGCCGCTGCGCCGCCAGCTCGACGAGCTTCAGCAGCACCACCACGCCGACGCTCATGTTCGCCGCGAAAACGATCGGAATGCGCGTCGCGAGCAGCGCGAGCTCCGACTTCTGCGCCGCCGAAAGCCCGGTGGTGCCCACGACTGCCGCCGTGCCGTGGCGCGCGCACGAAGCGACGTGCGCCATCGTGCCCTCTGGCCGCGTGAAATCGATCAGCACGTCGGCGCTGCGAGCCGCGGCGTCGATGTCGCTGCCGATGAGCACACCGGTGGTTGCGCCGAAACGCTCGCCGGCGTCGCGGCCGATCGCCGGCGCGCCGGCGACGTCGAGCGCCGCGGCAAGCTGCAGGTCGGAGGTCTTGAGCGCCGCTTCGATCAGCGCCTGCCCCATCCGTCCACCGGCGCCGGCGATTGCGAGGCGCGTCACTGCTTGAAGATGTCCCAGAACCAGGAGAAAAAGCCCCGGTCGTCGGCGGAGGGGTCGGGCCGCAACGTCTTGGTCGCTGCCGTGCGATTCAATGCCGCGACCGACACCGGCATCTCGTCGCCTTCCCAACGCGCGAGCTTGTCGTCGACGAAATAGACGGCAAAGTTGCGATGCTCGAGCGCCTTGCCCTGCTTCTTATATTCGTAGACGTAATCCCACCGGTCCGGGCGGAACGGGCTCGTGATCAGCGGCGTGCCGAGGATCTGGCGCACCTGCTGGCGCGTCTGCCCGGTCTTCAGCCGGTCGACCTGGTCTTGCGCAAGGTAGTTGCCCTGGTTGATGTCGAGCTTGTAGACGCCGAACTGCTCGATCGCCGGCATGTAGGTCGAGAGCGCCTGGCAGCCCGACGTCAGCGCGGCGAGCGCCGACAGCAGAAGCGCGGCGAGCGTGCGCGCGCCAACGCCGACCGCGGCGGGCACGCGCGAATGCAGGCACCGGACAGGAGTATTCACGAGCAGTTGAAAACAACGGGCGAAGGGCTATTATAACCGGGCGATGTCCGCCGTTCTGGCGTGTCCGCTGCCCCTCTTCCTCTTCCTACGATGACCACCGTGCACGACCTCAAGACCGCCGGGCTCAAGGCCACGGTGCCGCGGCTCAAGATCATCGGCCTGTTCGAGGCCTCGAAGGTTCGGCACCTGACCGCCGAAGACGTCTACCGGCAACTGCTGACGGAGGGCCTCGACATCGGCCTCGCCACCGTCTATCGCGTGCTGACTCAGTTCGAGCAGGCCGGGCTCCTCGTGCGCCACCATTTCGAATCGGGCAAGGCCGTGTTCGAGCTGAACGAGGGCACGCACCACGACCATCTCGTCTGCATCCAGTGCGGCAAGGTCGAGGAGTTCTACGATCCGGAAATCGAGAAGCGGCAGATCAAGATCGCCCGCGATCGCGGCTTCGCGATCACCGAGCACGCGCTCTATCTCTACGCCGAGTGCGTCAAGCCCAACTGCCCGAGCCGCCGCAACCCGAACAACTGACCGTATTGCTAGCCCGGCGCAGCCGTTTCGCCGCGGTTGAAATCGCGCAAGCGAAAGCCGAGAAGGTAAAGCGCGCCGAAGTACGCAAGCGCGCCGGCCGAGACGACACCGGCGAGCCGCCCCACCTTCATCCAGAGCGTGGCCTCGAGCCAGAACGATGGCGGGCCGGCAACGACCGCGAGCGTTGCGCCGAGCACGAACAGCGCGAGCACGAGCTTCCCGACAAAGATCGTCCAGCCGGGCTCCGGCACGTAGATCTTCTGCCGCCGCAGCACGACGAACAGCAGCGCCGCATTGAGGCACGCGCCGAGCGACGTGGCGAGCGTCAGGCCGGCGTGGCCGATCACGTTCATCAGGATCACGGCGAGCGTCTGCGCGACCAGCACCGTCACGAACGCGATCTTCACCGGCGTCTTCATGATCTGCCGCGCATAGAATCCCGGCGCGAGGATCTTGACGAGGATCAGTCCGAGCAACCCCACGCTGTAGCCGAGCAGCGCGCGCTGCGTCTGGATCGCGTCGTCGACGCCGAACCGGCCGTACTGGTAGAGCGTCGAGACGAGCGGCAGCGCAATCACCCACAACGCCACGGCCGCCGGCAGCGCCAGCAGGAAGGCGAGGCGCACGCCCCAATCGAGCAGCGCCGAATACTCGGCGGGATTCGCCTCGGCGTGATGGTGCGCCAGCGACGGCAGCAGCACGGTGCCGAGCGCGACGCCGAGCAGCGCCGTCGGGAATTCCATCAGGCGATCGGCATAGGTGATCCACGAGATCCGGCCATCGCCCAGCAGCGATGCGAGCTGCGTATTGATCAGCGACGAGATCTGGGCCGCCGACACGCCGAGCACCGCGGGCCCCATCGCCGTCAGGACGCGCGCAACGCCGGGATCGCGCCAGTCGAAGCGCGGACGCGGCAGCATGGCGATGCGCAGCAGCGGGCGTACCTGCAACGCGAGCTGGGCGACGCCGCCGAAGAACACGCCCCAAGCAAGCGCAACGATCGGCGGATCGAAATGGGGCGCAAGGAACACCGTTGCGGCGATGATCGACACGTTGAGCAGCACCGGGGTGAACGCCGGAATCGCGAAACGCCGATGGACGTTCAGGATCCCCGCGGCGAGCGATACGAGCGAGATGAACAGGATGTACGGAAACACGATCCTGATCATCTGCGCGGTGAGCTCGACCTTGCCGGGCGTCGCGGCGAATCCGGAGGCGAGCAGGTAGACGAGCCACGGCGCCGCGATCACGCCGAGCACCGACAGCGCGAGCAGCGCGATCGCGAGGATCGTCGCGATGCGGCCGACCAGCGCCCGGGTTTCGTCCTCGCCGCGCCGGCGGCGGTATTCGGCGAGGATCGGCACGAATGCCTGCGAGAACGCCCCTTCCGCGAACAGGCGGCGCAGGATGTTCGGAAGCCGGAAGGCGGCTTCGAACGCGTCCATCTGCAGGCCCGCCCCGAACGCCGTCGCCTTCAGGCTCTCGCGGACGAGCCCGGTGATGCGGGACAAGAGCGTCATCCCGCTGATCGTCGTCAGCGTTTTGAGGAGGTTCATCGGGGGGCGCGGGCAGCGAAGGGCGGTCCCGAAAGGGGGCACGCCGCGGCGGGTCTTTGGCCGCCGCCTTGCTCGAAATGCGAAAAAAAGCTATTATGCTCGGTCTTTTTCGGCTACTCCAGAACGAAGACGCAACTTAGACAAGGAACTCGAGTAATGGCAAACAGCGCCCAAGCCCGCAAGCGTGCCCGCCAGGCAGAAGATGCGCGGCAACACAATGCGAGCCTCAAGTCGATGCTGCGTACCGCAGTCAAGAAGGTCCGCAAGGCGATCGCCTCGGGCGACAAGGCTGCGGCCGCCGCCCAACTACGCGCATCGCAGGCGGTGATCGACCGTATCGCCGACAAGAAGGTAGTACACAAGAACACCGCTTCGCGCACCAAATCCCGCCTCTCCCAGGCGATCAAGGCCCTGGCCTAGATCGCCCTGTTCCAGCCGGCCACCGGCCGGACGTAGCAAGGCGCCCGACGGGCGCCTTTTTTGCGCCCGTTTTCCGGCGCAAACTGCCGAATACCGCTGATCCCGCGCCATGTCGGCCAAAACGTCCCGGATTGTCCACTTGCCCGCCGCCTCGCGGCGGTCGGGCCGTGCGGCGCGCCGGTCAGAGCGGGCGACAAGCCAACCGCCGCGGGCATGCGAATTGCAGAGTTCTGCAGTCGATCACTCTGGCCCGCCGATGACTGCGCGCACCTTCGCCTCTTGTATCGAGGAACTCTGGGAAGACCATTTCCGGCATCCCGCGGCGGCGTACGCGCGCGCGCAGGCCGTGCTCGCCGAAAACCGGGGTGCCGACGACGAGGCGTCGACCTGGGCGCGGCTGACCGTCGGCTACCACCACCTGTATTTCTCCGTCCGCCCGGCCGAGGCGCGCGCCGTGCTGACCGACGCCCGCGCCGAGTTCGCCGCGCGCGGGCTTCGTCGCGGCGAGCTTCTCGCCGGCGCCGGGCTCGCGCGGCTGATGATGGTCGAGGAATCGCCGGCCCGGGCGCGCGACTGGCTGCTCGAAATCCACGCCGAGGCGGAGCGCACCCTGAAGGCGCAAGACCGCTACTGGGTCGCGGTGACGCTCGGCGGGGCGTATTTCTTCACCGATCGCGTCGAGGCGGCGATCCGCTACCTGTACGACGCGTTCGAGACGCTCCGCACGATCGCTCCGTCGCCCCAGCTGCCCGCGGTGATGACGCACCTCGCCGCGGGGCTCAACAGCGTCGGCGACTACGAGCCGGCGCGCGAGCTTGCGCGCGACGCGCTCGGCCTGTTGCCGCATTTCGACAGCCCGCAATTGCAACTGTCGGCGCGCACCAACCTCGCCGACGCGCTGCTCGCGCTCGGCGACGGCGCTGGCGCGTTGGCCGAAGTCGATGCGATGTTCAACATGGACGTCGCCGTGCACGGCACTCCGCCCACCAATCATTACTGCGCGGTCGCCGCCGAGGTCTACGCGCTGCACGGCCGCCACGAGGCCGCGCGCCACTGCGTAGTGACGGCGCGGCGCATTCGCGATCAGTTTCCGGGTGGCTTCAACGAATCGAACTATCGCTGGGCGGCCGCTGCCGCCGCCGATCGCGCGCCGTCGGGCACGGCGATCGCCGCGCTCGAGCGCGCGGTGTCGGCTGCCGAGTCGATCCATCACATACCCACGCTGTGCAAGGCGCACGAACGTCTCGCCGAGCGCTACGCGGCGCTCGGCCGGTTCGAGGACGCCTACCGTCACCAGCAGCGCTTCACCGCCGCGCAGACGCAACGGACGTCGAGCCGCGTCGACGTGAAGTACTACCTGCTGAAGGTGCAGCATGAATTGCGGCACGCGCGCGCAGAACGCGATCGCGCGAAACGCCAGCGTCGCGAAACCGAGATGCTCAACGGGCAGCTCGAGCGGCTCAACTCGGAGCTGCAACGCAAGGTGCGCGAGATCGAGGGACTGCAGGCGCAGCTTGCGGCCGAGGCGATGCAGGATCCGCTGACGCGCCTCTTCAATCGCCGCTATCTCGACGCGGTGATGCCCGGCTTGATCGCCGGCGCCGCGCGCCGTGGCGAGCCGATGGCGCTCGCGCTGGTCGACCTCGACTACTTCAAGCGGATCAACGATCGCTACGGGCATCAGACCGGCGACGCCGTGCTCGCGCAGGTCGGAGAGTTGTTCGCAAAGGCGCTGCGGCCCTCCGACGTGTTCTGCCGCTACGGCGGCGAGGAGTTCTGCGTCGCGCTCCCGGATACCGACGGCGCAGGCGCGGCGACCGCGCTGGCGGGACTCGCGGCGCGGCTGCGCGAGCTCAAGATCTCGTGCGACGGTCACGTCGTGCAAGGGCTCACGTTCTCCGCCGGCGTCGCGGTCTACCCAACGGACGCGCAGTCGTTCGCGGGGCTCATCGCGAGCGCCGACCGGGCGCTCTACGCGGCGAAGGGTGAAGGCCGCGATCGCGTAATCCTTGCCAGCCCCATCCGCCGGACGCGCGGACTTCGTCGCGCGGCCAGCGCGGCATAAGCCTCGCGTACCGGGCGTGGGCCGGGCAAGCCCGGTAGCCGCGTGCTAATATCCTGTTTTTATTGACGTTGGGGCGAGATTCGTGCGCCAGCCCCGCGCCTTTCCGTGACCCCTCCGAAGCACTTCCTCCAGCTCAGGGACTTCTCGCGCGAAGAGTTGCTGCATCTGTTCGAGCGCACGCGCTGGATCAAGGAACGGTTCAAGCGCTACGAGTTGTATCAGCCGCTGCGCGATCGGATGCTCGCGATGGTGTTCGAGAAAGCATCGACGCGCACGCGCGTGTCGTTCGAAGCGGGAATGAACCAGCTCGGCGGCATCGCGATCAACCTGAACCGGGGCGACACGCAACTGTCGCGCGGCGAGCCGATCGAGGACCTCGCGCGCGTCATCTCGCGGATGGTCGACGTCGTGATGATCCGCACGTTCGAGCAGTCGATCATCGAGCGCTTCGCCGCGCATTCGCGGGTGCCGGTGATCAACGGCCTTACCAACGAATACCACCCGTGCCAGATCCTCGCCGACATCTACACCTACGTCGAGCATCGCGGGCCGATCGCCGGAAAGACCGTCGCGTGGATCGGCGACTCGAACAATGTCTGCAGCACCTGGCTGCAGGCGGCCGTGGTGTTCGATTTCAACGTGCACGTGTCGACGCCGCCAGGCTACGAAGTCGCGCAGGATCGTGCCGGTCTCCACGACGACAGCCACTACCGCTCGTTCGCCGATCCGCACGACGCGTGCCGGGGCGCGGATCTCGTCACCACCGACGTCTGGACCAGCATGGGATTCGAGGCCGAGAACGAGGAGCGCAAGCGCAAGTTTCGCGACTGGATGGTCAGCGCCGGGATGATGCGCGAAGCGCGGCCGGACGCGCTCTTCATGCACTGCCTTCCGGCGCATCGCGGCGAGGAAGTTGCGGCGGACGTGATCGACGGACCGCAAAGCGTCGTGTGGGACGAGGCCGAGAACCGGATGCACGCGCAGAAGGCGCTGCTCGAGTACCTGGTCTGCGGCAAGGTCGCGCCGTAGCCCACGCCCGGAGGAATCCGCAAATGCTGCTGTCTCGTTGGATGCGTGCGCTCGCCATCGCGCTGTTCGCCCTCGCCCTGCCTGCGCACGCGCAAAACTGGCCCGATCGACCGGTCAAGTTCATCGTCGCCGCGCCGGCCGGCAGCTCGCTCGACGTGCTCGCGCGCGCAATCGCCGACAAGTTGAAGGACAAGCTCGGTCAGCCGGTGGTCGTCGAGAACAAGCCGGCCGCCGGAGGTGCGGTGGCC
>Ga0068860_100006889_pt1 | contig 11398 bp, 9 predicted proteins | sample KBSSwiS32_FD_66597 | JGI IMG/M metagenome (GOLD analysis project Ga0068860, IMG submission 66597) | Switchgrass rhizosphere microbial communities from Kellogg Biological Station, Michigan, USA - KBS Switchgrass S3-2 | ecosystem: Host-associated > Plants > Roots > Rhizosphere > Soil ... | reverse complement strand
GGCCGCTCGAGGAATACGTAGGCGACCTCGACTTCGGCTGCGCCTCGCGCCTCGGCGACGGCGAAGGCGTAGATGTCGCGCTGGATCGCGTAATGGGCGGCGCGCTCGGCGGGACTCGAGTCGCCGAGGCGATCCGTCTTGTAGTCGACGACCAAGGGCGGGGAGCCCGGGCGCTCGACCAGCAGGTCGATCGAACCGCGCAGGACCGTGTCGGCGACCTCGACCAGCAGCGGCACCTCCGCCCGGCTCGGCACGTCGCGCACCCGCTCGGCGAAGAAGCCGGACCCGAGCCAGGCCAGTACGGGCGCCAGCAGCTCCCCTGCCGCCGACGGCTCGCGCCACCCGTTCCTTGCGCTCCACTCGAGCAGCTCGTGCACGACGATCCCCCGCGCGGCGCTCTCCGCCCGCTCCGGGTCGCCACCATCCCCACCGCGAAGGGCGGGGGCGGTGCGCTCCTCGAATTCCGAGATCGCCGTGTAGGAGAGCGGCAGCCTCGGCCTGCGGGCTACCCGCGTTTCGACCAGTGGCGCCGGTCCGATGCCGCCGGGGTCGCGTGCAGCGTCTGACTCCCTGCGCACGGCGGCCAGCTCCTTTGCCCGCTCGACCGAGGCGAGATTGACCCGGGCTGCGATCTCGGAGGGCTCGAAGGCGGTCTCCAGGCCGGGTCGCGGCTCGGGGGGCGCGATCGCGATCGTCGAGTTGTGCTCGCGATCGACGTCGAGCGCGACGACGATGCGCTCGATCACCGCCTCGCCGGTACGCGAGCGAGATGGGGGAGAGGGGCGGATCACCCCGCTGAGCAGCAGTCGCTCTCGCGCGCGTGTGGCGCCGACGTGGAAGAGGCGCAGCTCCTCCTCGGCTTCCCGTCGCTGGGCCTCCTCGAGCAGATCGCGCTGCGCGTAGAGGTCGATCCCGCGTGCGCCCAACCGCCGCAACTGCATTCCGACTCGCGGCGCCTCTGGTTCGCGACCGGCGGTGAGCAGCGGCGCGCGCACCTGCGCGAGCAGCGGGCGCGAGAGATGGGGGATGGCGACGACGTCGAACTCGAGCCCCTTGGCGCTGTGGACGGTCATGATCCGCACCCCGTCGTGACCCTCGAGCGCGGTCGCTGCCTGCGCATCGGCATCGGCGTCGGCGCGGCCGGCGAGGAAGTCGAGCAGGCCGCGAAGGTCGCGTCCCTCGGCGGCCTCGAACTCCGCGGCGAGGCGCATCAGCTTGCGCACGTTGGCGAAGCGCGCCTCCCCGGCCGGCTTCATCAGCACCGCGAGGTCGTAGCCCGTCTCGGTCACTGTGGCCTCGATCAGGCCGGCCAGGGAGAGTGAGACCGCCCGCCGGCGCAGCTCGGCGATCCGGGTGGCGAAGGCGGCGATCAACCCCTGCTCGGGCGCCGGGATCTGTTCGAGCTGCGTCGTCGCGATCTCGGCCTCCTTTGAGCCAATCCCCGCCGCCCGCTCGAGCGCCGGCCAGAGGTGGCGCCTCTCGCCGGCAGCGGCACGCAGCAGCCAGAGGGTGTCGGGCGCGACCCCGCAGGCGGGAGAGGCGAGGGCGCCGAGCAGGGCCTGGTCGTCGAGCGGGTTGGCGATCGTCGCCAACAGCGCACAGACGTCGGCGACCTGCTGCTGGGACCAGTAGCCGCGACCGCCGACGACGTAAGGGCGCAGGCCGGCCCGCTCCAATGAGTCCTCGTAGGCATCGAGACGGGTGAAGGCGCGCAGCAGCACGACCATCGCCGAGCGTTCGACCCCCTGGTCGGCGAGCTCGCGCAGGCGAGCGGCGAGGAAGCGCGCCTCGGCCAGCTGGTTGATGGGCGTGCGCGCGTCCGTCGCCGGGTCGAGCTCGATGCCCTCCTCGTCCCAGCCATCGCGAGCGGTCAGCAGCAGCTCCACCGCCGGGCCTTCCCCTGGGGGTTGCGGGCGGGTGGGCAGGGCGCCGACCCGCAACGGCGAGTAGCCGTCGAGCAAGCGCTCGCCGATCGCGTTGACGGCGCCGATCACCTCCGGGCGGGAGCGGAAGTTGCCGCTCAGCGGGATCGCTTCGCCGGTGCCGCCCTCGATCGCGGTGCGGCGCTCGCGGAAGACGTCGAGGTCGGCGTGGCGGAAGCCGTAGATCGATTGCAGCTCGTCGCCAACCGCCGTCACCTGCGTGCGCGGGCCGCGCAGCGCCTCGATCAGCCGCAGCTGCAGGCGGTTGGTGTCCTGGAACTCGTCGACGAGGATGTGGCCGAACCGCGACCTGTAGGCGGCCCCCGTCTCGGTCCGCTCGAGCAGGCGCACGGCGAGCAGCTGCAGGTCCTCGAAGTCGACCCCCGCGCGCCGCTCCTTGGCGGCGGCGAAGCGCGTCGAGAAGAGGTCCAGCAGCTCGGCGACGTGGCGGTAGGCGAGGCCGCCCTCCCCAGCCTCGGCGACGCGGCTGGCTGCGGCCTCGATCGCCTCCTTGTAAGGAGCCATCGGCTTGGCCGTGCTCTTCGTCCGCAGGGGGGCGATCTCGTCGAGGCCGGGCACGCCCTCCGCTGTTTCGAGCAGCGCCGACGCGCGCTCGACCAGCTCGTAATTGGCGCTGTCGGGTTTCAGCTCGGCGAGGGTCTCGGCCGCGACCCGCGCTGCCTCGGCCAGCGCTCCCTCGACGTCGGGCTCGCCGGGGTCGGGGAGCCGCGGCTCGTCCTCGCCACGGCTGCGCAGCTCGGCGTGCACGCCGAGCACCGTCGCCCGCAGTCCGCCCACGTCGAAGGCGGCGACCGTGCGCTCGCGCTCGGGGCCGCTCCCCTCGAGGAAATCCTCGAGCGCCTCGTCGAAGGCTTCGACCGCGGCCCGCTCGGTCTCCGCGGCGTCGAGCACGCGGAAGCCGGGGTCGACGCCGACCGCGACCGGGTGGGCGGCGAGCAGGCGGTTGCAGAAGCCGTGGATCGTCGTCACCCAGGCGCCGCCGAGCCGCGGCAGCAGCTCGCCGGCGCGCTCCGAGCCGGCCTCCGCCCGCCGCTCGACCTCGGCTCGGATCCGCTGGCGTAGCTCCGCTGCCGCCTTGTCGGTGAAGGTGAAGGCGAGGACCGAGTCGAGCGGGGCTTCCTGCTCGCAAACCAGGCGGCAGTAGCGATCGACGATCGTCCCGGTCTTGCCCGTGCCCGCGCCGGCCTCGACCAGGACGTCGGGTGCGCTGGCCTCTATCGCCGCGCGCTGCTCCGCGGTCGACTCGCGTGCGTTCACCGCTCGTCCTCCTCCTCGTCGCTCGCGGGCTCCGCCGGTGCCCGGTCACGGCGGCAGATCGGGGCGAACTCGCAGAACTGGGGGCAGACGCCGTGGTTGCGCAGGCCGGGGCGCGGACCGGGATCGCGGTCGATCCTCCCGGCGCGCATGCGGGCGACGATCTCGCCGGCCCGGCGGCGGGCGTCGGCGAGCAGCTCGTCGAATTCCTCGCGGTCGACCTTGTCGGTCCTGGAGAGGCCGAAGCCGGCCAGCTCTGCGATCGCGTCCTCGCGCACCAGGCCGCGGGGCCGGCGCTCGGACGTTCCACGCAGCGGGTGGTAGAGGCCGCCGACCGCCTCGGCTTCCCAGAGCTCGGCGACGGCGATCATGTAGAGCTGCAGCTGCAGCTTCGCCTCCTCCTCGAGCTTTTCGCGCGGGGTGACCTTGCTGGAGAGCTTGTAGTCGAGGACCAGGGCACGCCCGCCGGACGCCCGGTCGACGCGGTCGATCGCGCCGTGCAGGCGCCAGCCGTCGATCTCCAGGGCCGGCATCTCGGACTCCTCGGCCTCGGAGAAGCCGGCCTCCAGCAGCCAGGGCTCGAAGCCGCCCTCGCCCCGGCCGGCCTCGTCGGTGAGGAAGCGCGCGAGCAGGCCCTCGACGCGGGCCAGCATCGCCCGCTCGGTCGGGTGCTCGCCGAGGCCGCGCCCGGCTGCGATCTCGGCCACCAGCTCGCGGCCGCGGGCGATCCAGGCGCTGAGCGTGGCGGGACGTGGCAGCGCCTCGCCCGCCGGTCGCTCTTCGTAGAGGGCGCAGAGGGCGGCGTGGGCGATCCCGCCCTGGACGAGCGGGTCGGGGAGGGGGTCGAGCGGCTGCGGGTCGAGCTCGTGCGAGACGAACCAGCGGTAGGAGCAGACGTCGAACCCCTCCAGGGTGGTGCCGCCGTAGGCGTCGACCTCACCGAGCGCCTCGATCACCGCCGGGTTGGAGAGCGGGCCCGGCGCCCGCGTCACCGTCTCGGCGGCCCGGGCGGCTGCCAGGCGCGCCTCGATCCGGGCTGCCATCTCGCTCCCGGCCCCCGCCGCTTCGAGCAGCTGACCTGGCTCGGCGCCGGGACCCCAGGCGGCGATCGCCCGTGCGAGCTCGTCCTCCGAGGGGGCGTCGGCGACCCGGTGCACGACCTCGGCGAGGCCGCGCCCGCGAACGTCGCCCTCGTCGGGCTCGAGCAGTCGCCCGATCTCGTCGAGGAAGGGCGACGGCGCCTCGGCCGCTCCGTTCTCGTCGCTGTCGCGGCAGGAGAGGAAGAGGCGCCGTTTCGGCAGCGCCAGGCAGGCATGGAAGAGGTAGCGCTCCTCGGCCTCCTCGTCGCGGCGCGGCGGCAGGCCCAGCGAGTCCCGCTGGCGTTCGCTGAGGAAAGGGTCGTTGTGCCCGGCGGCGCGGGGGAACTCGCCGTCCTGGAGGGAGGCGACGAAGACGTTCTCGAAGCGCGTCGCTCGCACCCGGCGCGGATCGGTTATCCGCACCCGGTCCCGAACGGGGCCGCTCCAGACGCGCACCGAGATCGCCGCCAGCTCGTGCGCGATCGAGGACGGTTGCGGGGCCAGTCCCTCGATGTCGGCACGCTCGGACATCGCGGTGGCGATTGCACCGCCCGCCCGCGCCTCGATTTCGGTTGCCGCCCGTGCGCCCATCGCACCGGCGATCGCGGCGACCGCGCTCGCCAGGTCGGCGGCGCGACTGGCGACCTCGCGGATCCGGGCGACGTCTGCGGGAGCTTCCCCGTAGCGCTCTTCCCAGAGCTCGAGCGCCGCCGCCGCGGTTCGCACCCGCCGCCGCCGCAACCGTCGCTCGAACCAGTCGACCTGCGCGGGGGGCACGCCGGAGGGGCCGCGCAGGTAGCGCAGCAGGTCGCTCGCCCTTCCGGCGCCGAGGACCGCCTCCAGCAGGGCCGCGAGCGAACCGCCGACGGAGGTGGCGGCGATCGGGACCTCGGCCTCGAGCGCAGTCGGCACCCCGTAGGACTCGAGCAGCGAGGCGAGCAGCGGTCCGCGCCGAGCCGGGTCGCGGACGACGATCGCGATCTCCTCGGGGTCGGCCCCGCCGGCGAGCAGGCGCGCCACCTCGAGCGCGATCGCCTCGGCCTCGCCGCGGGCGCCGGCCGAGCGCAGGAAGACCAGGCTCTCGGGATCGTGGTGGAGGCGCTCGGGGAACTCGGCGCCGAGCTGGCGCTCGAGATGGAAGAGGAGGGGCGAGTCGGTGTTGCCGGGATCCGGCAGCGCCTCCTCCACCTCGTCGATCGGGATCTCTGCGAGCGAGGCGAGCAGCGGTGCGCTGCGATCCTCCAGCGCCGCGTGCCCACGCTCGTATGGAAGTGTCGCGGTCACCTCGACCAGGGGCACGAGCGCTCGGATCAGCGCCAGCTGGTTGGGGGTCAGGTCGTCGAGCCCGTAGAGGAAGACCGGGCGCCGCCACGACTTGGCATCGTCGGCTTCGAGCAGGGCGATCGCCGCGCGCGCGATCGCGTGGGTGTCGGCGAAGCCGAGCCGGTCGCGCAGTTTCGTGTAGGCGGCGAAGAGGGCGGCGACGTCGCCGAGGTAGGCCGAACCCTCGAGCGTCCCCGCCGCCGCCTCGACGTCCTCGGGTTCGAGGCCGGCCGACTGCAGCTCGTCGAGCAGTCGGCCGAGTGCCCGCGGGAAGCCGGCCCGCCGCGCCGAGGCCCGCAGCGGCCCCAGCGAGTCCCGCCGGTCCGCGACGGTGGTGGCGATCGCACCGAGCCGCTGCGCGGGCGTGAAGACCGCGTCCGGGGGGGCGCCGCCGGCCGAGGCCACGGCGCGGAAGAGCCCGCCGAAGGTCATCGTCTCGGCGCCGAGGATGGCGCCATCGGAACACAGCTCGCGCTCGAACTCGTAGACGTCGTCGAGGGTGGGGACGACGAGGATCGGGTCGCGGTCGAGGACGTCGATCAGGGCGCGACGGATTCGGCCCGCGCGGCCGGAGTTCGGGGGTCCTTGGATCAGCTTCAGGGGCATCGGGGGAGGCGATCCAGCATAGGTCCGGCCGCGGCGCGTCCGAAAGCCGCAAACGCGGCAGTTCACGCACCGCTTTGCCGTCTTCCGCCCCCTCTACATTCCTGCCCAGATGGCGCTCTGCTTCGTAGACCCCGCCGATGCAATCCGCGCGATCGCGGATTCGATCGGCCGCGAGGCACGTCGCCAGCTCCTCGGCGAGGCGGTGCGGGCCTGGGTCGACGAGATCCCCGACGACGAGCTCGAGACTCACTACGCCAAGGCGCTCTCCGAGCTCGACGAGCACGACCTCTCGATGCTCGCCGCCTGGCACGGTTCGCTCGAGGTCGGCCAGCCGGTGCCGAACCGCGACTTCCTCATGGGCGCCTTCGGCTCGCTCGGTGAGAATCGCCGCGAGGCCATGAAGCTGGCGGCCGGCTTCCGCGGCGAGGAGGCGGTCGACTCCGGAGTCACCGAGGAGGATGCCCTCGAGCTCGTCCTCGGCCTGCTCTCGCCGCCCCGCCAGATGGAGCTCGCCCTCGAGGCGGTCGAGCTCTACATCTGGGACCGCGCCGGCTCGGACAACTAGCCTGGCCGAGCGTCGGCGTCTCACGTTTCGGCGTCACCGGGCGTTGAGGTAGGTATGGATCGGCAGGATCTGGTCTTCCGCTCGGGGGACGACGAGTGCGCGGCATGGCTCTACCCGGCTGTGCGCGGCGCAGAGCGAGCGCCCGTGGTCGTCATGGCACACGGCCTATCGGGGACCCGGCGCGATCGACTCGGGCCGTTTGCGGAGCGCTTCGCGACGGCGGGTTTCGCGGCGCTCGTCTTCGACCATCGGGGCTTCGGCGACAGCGGGGGAGAGCTGGACCTGTTCGATCCCGTCCGCCAGCTGGAGGACTGGCGAGCGGCCATCGCCTTTGCACGTTCGCTGCCCGGCATCGATCCGGCGAAAGTCGTGACGTTTGGGTCCTCGATGGGCGGCGGCAATGCGCTCGCGGCGGCGGCGAAGGATCCCGGCATAGCAGCAGCGATCAGCCAGGTCCCGTTCCTCGACATCGTGCGCCAGGCGCACCGCTCCTCCCCGTCGGTGACCGCACGGATGGTTGTCGCGGCGATCCGGGGGCGGCACGTGCCGGCCGTCGGCCAGCCCAGCGAGCCCGCGTTCATCAACGCTCCCGGTGGGGAGGAGGGGTGGCGCCGCGTCGTCTCGATCGGAGAGGACTCTCGCTGGCGCAACCGCGTCTCCTCGCGTTGGATCCTCGGCCGGCCCTTTCGCCCGGTGCGCCATGCCAGGAACTTGCACTGCCCCTGGCTCGTCTGCATTGGCGAGGCAGACCGGGTGGCCAGGCCGGGTCCGGCCGTGGCCGCCGCGCGCCGCGCGCCCCGGGGCGAGCTACGGACCTACCCCGGCGTCGATCACTTCGACGTCTACGACGGTCCCGCGCACGAGGCCCTGGTCACGGATCAGGTCGAGTTTCTCCAGCGCCACCTCTAGCTGGCGACCGCCGGCTCGAGCAGCTCTTAAATAAACTTGCTTGACTAAAATAATCAAGTGTTTATGATTCACCCATCCATCGAAGAGAAAGGAGGCGCCATGGAGCTCGCTCCCACGAAGAGCGTTTTGCCGCTCATTTCCATTACCAAGCCCTCCTGATAGGGCGCTCAGTTGAGCGTGGCGCGGATCTCGCCGATCGCCTGCTCGTTGTCCTGGAAATGGACGGCGTGCAGGCCGGCTTTCCGCGCGCCTTCGACGTTGACGAGGACGTCGTCGACGAAGAGGCAGGTGTCCGCGGGGTAGCCGATGCGCTCCAAGGTCAGCTCGTAGATCCGCGATTCGGGCTTGCGGCAGCCGACGAAGCCGGAGTCGACGACGGTCTCGAAGATCTCGTCGACCGGCAGCATCGAGCGCCAGAGCGGCTCCCACTCGCGCACGTTGTTGGTCAGCATCGCCATCGTGTAGCCCTCGCCCTTCAGCTCCCGCATCAGCTCGATCATCGGCGGGTTGGGGTCGAGCGCCTCGAAGTAGATCTCTTTGAAGCGGTGCATCTCGGGGCGGTGGCCGAGCAGCGGCTCGAGATGGTCGGTGAGGAGCTCGAGGAAGGCGGCCTCGGTGATCTCGCCGCGCTCCATTTCGAAGAGCGGGTTGTCGCCGTTCGCCTCGGTCGCAGCCTGCATCCCCTTGCCGAGGGTCTCGGTCGAGATCCCGGTCTCGTCCTGGAAGGCCATGAAGGACTGCAGCAGCGGCGTGGTCAGCACGCCGCCGAAGTCGCAGACGATCGCCTCGATCTCAGCCATCGCCGCGGATCGCCTCGTAGTGACCGAGGCCCTCGCGTCCTTCGACCGACCAGCGGAAGAAGGCGATGGCGCCGCGCAGCCCGCCGTGGTCGACCGAGGCCGCGCTGATCAGCGTGCCGGCGCCGCGCAGCGGCTGCTCGTCGTCGTCCTCGACCCAGAGCTCGAGGGTGGCGCGGCGCTGCACGCCGTCCGGCCCGTACTCGGTCGAGAGCAGCGCCTCGGAGACCTCGACCGGGGCGCCGTCGGCGCTGCAGAGAACGGCGGCGACCTTCTCCTCGCCATGGCCCCCCGAGCCCTGGGGCCGCACGGCGCTCAGCGCCAACAGGCCGCCGTCGGCGAAGGCGATGCCGATCGACCTGCGCACGATTTGCTCCTCGTCGCCCATCTGCGAGCCGCGAGACTAGCCGACGCTCCCGTCGCGCCGTCTCGCCTGGGTACCATGGCCCCATGTCCGAGAACGAAACCGCCGTGCTGACCGAGGACGACGTCCTCGAGGCCCTCGAGGAAGTCATCGACCCCGAGCTCGGCCTCGACTTCGTCTCCCTCGGCCTCGTCTACGACGTCGAGATCGAGGGCGAGGAGGTCTTCGTCACCTTCACCCTGACGACTCCCGCCTGCCCGATCGGCCCCCAGGTCTCCGAGCAGATGAAGGAGTTCGTCGGCGACCTCCCCGGCGTCTCCGCCGTCCACCCGAAGATGATCTTCGACCCGCCCTGGAGCCCGGAGATGATGTCCGAGGACGCAAAGTTCGCGCTTGGCTTCTAGGCAGGGAAAAGGAGGAGAGTCTCCCTCTCAGCTGATAGACGCGAGGATCGAGGAGCTGGGGGACTGGCGAGGCGAGACGCTTGCTCGGATCCGGACTCTGATCAAGCAGGCCGACCCCGAGGTGGTCGAGGAGTGGAAATGGAGAGGGGTCCCGGTGTGGTACCACGAGGGAATGATCTGCACCGGCGAGACCTACAAGAGCGCCGTCAAGATGACTTTCGCCAAGGGCGCCTCGCTGGAGGACCCCTCGGGCCTCTTCAACTCCAGCCTCGAGGGCAACACCAGGCGCGCGATCGATTTCCACGAAGGCGATGAGATCGACGAGGAGGCGCTGAAGGCGCTCATCCGCGCCGCCGTGGCACTGAACACGTCGTCAGACGGCTAGGCCGTCAGCTTCGCGGCAGCTGCGGATCGTCGCCGTCGATCTCCTCCGCGGTCGAGTCGTAGTCGTAGGCGCGGTGACTCGGGGGATGCGTGCCGCTTGGCGCGCCGACGATCACGAACCGTCTGCCCACGTAGCCGCGCATCAGCCGGCGCACGATCGCGCGGGTCGGCGGGATCAGGAAGATCGCACCGACGATGTCGGTGACGAAGCCCGGCGTCAGCAGCAGGGTGCCGCCGATTGCGATCAGCAGCCCGTCGGCGACCTCGCGGCCGGGGAAGCGGCGCTCGGCGATCGCCTCGTTGAAACGGCGCCAGGCGCCGCGGCCTTGGTGGCGAAGCAGCAGCGAGCCGAGCAGGGCGTCGGCGAGGAGCAGGGCGATCGTCGGCCAGACGCCGATCAGCGAGCCGATTTCGATGATCACCCAGAGCTCGACGATCGGGACGACGATGAAGAGGGCTACGAGGAGTGCCATAAGGCGTCTATGAGGGTATCCAGCCGCGATCGTGGCTATGCACTTCGGAGCAAGGCATAGATTTCGTCCGCCTGATAGATCTTCCGCCAGCGGCGAGAGGTGATCTCGCGCAGAATTCCTTGGCTCTCGAGCGTTCGGATCGTCGCCCTGGCGGTGGGTGCGCTCACACCGAGGATCGTTTCCGCTCGTTTTGTGTACATCAAAGGGTTTTCGAAAAGGGCATCGATCAGCGCGAGAACGTTGGCGGTGACGCGTTCTGCCTGCAGGGTTTCTCTGTAGCTGTCGTGGAGCGCCAGAAGGCGATCCGCAAGACTGGCGGCCTCCCTGGCTTGAATCGATACACCCGCAAGGACGAAGAGGATCCAACCATCCCAGTCGCCGTGAGTGCTGACCCGCAGCAGCTTGTCGTAATAGTCCGACCGGTTGCGCTCGAAGTAGGCGGACAGGTAGAGGAGGGGCTGCGGGAGCAAGCCACGGTCGTGCAAGAACAGGGGAATCAGAAGCCGACCGACCCGCCCGTTTCCATCGCCAAAAGGATGAATCGCCTCGAACTGGTAGTGGAGAACCGCTGCTTGTACCAGAGGACGAAGGGCTTCCTCGTTGAGAAACATGTCGAGGTCGTCGAGCAGATCTTTCATCTGGGGCACGGGTGGCGGTACGAAAGTGGCCTCGGCTCCCGCGGGAGCGCCAATGAAGTTTTGGTAGGTCCGGAACTCTCCGGGGTGTCGCTCTTGCCCCCGCACACCCTTCATCAGCTGACGGTGGAGTTGCCGAATGAGGCGAAGGCTCAGCGGGAGCTTGGTGCGGAGCCCGAGCCGGTGGGCGGCTCGGTAATTACGGACCTCTTTGACGTCTGTCGCTCGAATCAGCTCCTCTTGGCCGAGATCGGCTGCATAGACGTCCGACATTGTCGTTTGGGTTCCCTCGATACGCGAGCTGAGCACAGCCTCGCGACTCATATATGGGGAGATCAGGAGCTCGGGATTGCGAATCTGTCTTCCAATGCCCTGCAGGATGCCGAGCTCGTTGGAGGCCTCGTCCAAAGCTGTCAGGGACGCATCGGAGAGATGGAGGGCTCGCGGTGCAGGATCCGGAACAAAGGCCGGGTACCCTTCGGGAGCCTTGACGATCTTTCCAGGGGCGTTTTTCGTGAACTGCCGTGCATTCATACTTTGAAAGTTAACGCGCCCTTTCTTTCAATGCTTTTTGAGATGCGCGGCGGGCTTTCAAAGCTGGCGACGAGCAATTCGGTCTTCAGGCCGGGGCGACGGCGCGCGCCGCCTCCTCGAGCTCGGCC
>Ga0068860_100006887_pt1 | contig 11398 bp, 11 predicted proteins | sample KBSSwiS32_FD_66597 | JGI IMG/M metagenome (GOLD analysis project Ga0068860, IMG submission 66597) | Switchgrass rhizosphere microbial communities from Kellogg Biological Station, Michigan, USA - KBS Switchgrass S3-2 | ecosystem: Host-associated > Plants > Roots > Rhizosphere > Soil ... | reverse complement strand
ACGTACTCCATGAGGAAGAACTCGGTGCCGATCACCCCCGGGTCGTCGCACAGCGCGAACACCTTCGGCACCGGCACGCCGCTCGCAGCGAGCGCATGCATGACCCGGTACTCGCGGTCGACGGCGTGCGCCGACGGCAGCAACGTGCCGGGAGGCTTCCTGCGCAACACGTAGCGGTCGCTCCCGGCGCCGACGAGGTAGGTCGGATTCGACTGGCCGCCGGCGAACTGCTCGACTGCAACCGCGCCGCTGAACGCACCGACGCGCTCGCGCAGGAAGCCAGCGAGCCGCTCGCGGTCGAACTCGTGCTGCGCGGCGACCGGCCGCGTCGTCGACGCGGTGAGCTCGAGATCGACGTCGCTCACAGGCTGCTCACCAGATGGCCGCCGTCGGCGAAGACGACGCTGCCGGTGATGTACGCGCCGGCGTCCGAGGCGAGCAACAGGAGCGGTCCGTCGAGCTCCTCGGCACGACCGAAACGGCGCTGCGGGATGCGTGCGCGCAGCCGCTCGCCCGCCTCGGAGGCGAGGAACTCGTGGTTCAGCTCGGTCTGCACATACCCCGGCGCGAGCGCGTTGACGCGAACGCCGTACCGCGCCAGCTCGAGCGCCATCGCCCGGGTCAGATGCATGACGCCTGCCTTCGACGTGCAGTACGGCGCGACCGCACCGGCGACGCGTTCGCCGGTGATCGAGGCGATGTTGACGATCGAGCCGCCGCGCTTGGCAGCGACGAGGCGGCGTGCGCCTTCCTGTGCGACGAGCCAGGCGCCCTTCAGGTTGGTGTCGAGCACCGTGTCCCAGTCGGCTTCGGTCTGCTCGAGGAGCGGCCGCGACACCGCGAGGCCGGCGTTGTTGACGATGACGTCGGCGACGCCGCCCTCGGCCTCGATCCGGTCGAACCCGGCCTTGACGCTCGCCAGGTCGGTGACGTCGAGGCGCAGCGCCGACGCCCGGCCGCCCGCTGCCTCGACCTCGGCGACGGTGGCGGCGAGCTTGTCGACGCTTCGTGCGGCGACGATCACCACCGCGCCGGCCTCGGCGAGCGTGCGCGCAAAGTGCCGACCGAGGCCGCTCGAGGCGCCCGTGACGAGCGCGCGTCGGCCCGCCAGCGTGAATCGATCCGAAGCGCTCATCGCGGCTCGACCGGCGGATCGAGCGTCTCCTGCTCGATCGGAATGCGCAACGCATTGAGGAAGCGCGGCACCATCGCGTAGAAGGCGGCGGTCAGCGCGAGCTCGATGATCTCGCTCGGGTTGAAGTGCTTCTTCAGCTCGTCGAAGACCTCGTCCGACGTCTCGCCGCCCATCATCGCCTCGGTGAAGGCGAGCGCGGCGCGCTCGGCGTCGGAGTAGCGCGGCGACTCGCGCCACATCATCAGATCCTCGACCTGTGCCGCCGGCACGCCGCACTTGTGCGCCATCCGCTTGTGCTGGTGCCACTCGTAGGCCGAGTTGCAGAGCTGCGCGCCGCGCAGGATCATCAGCTCGCGCAGCGTCCGCGGCGTCGTGCAGTCGCGCCTCAGCGAGTAGGCGAACTCGATCCAGCCGGTCAGCATGGTCGGGTTGTGGCCGATGATCTTGTAGAGGTTCAGGAACTCGCCGTCGAGTGCGCGGATGCGCTGCTTGTTGGCCTCGGGGATCTCGACCAGCGGCAGCCGGCTTTGCTGCTTGCTCAAGTCCAGTTTCATGCCCATCCTTCTCGCTCCTTCGGGTCAGGCTTCCTGCTTCAAGTGCTCGCGCAGCAGGTTCTTCTGCACCTTGCCGGTCGCGGTCTTCGGCAGCGGCCCGAAGACGATCCGCTTCGGCGCCTTGAAGCGCGCGAGCTGGGCGCGCACGTGGTCGGTGAGCTCGGCAGCGGTCGCCGCGGCGCCCTCGCGCAGCGCGACGAAGGCGACCGGAACCTCGCCCCACTTCTCGTCCGGCGCGGCGACGACCGCGACCTCGAGCACCGCCGCATGGCTGGCGAGCGCGTGCTCGATCTCGACCGACGAGATGTTCTCGCCGCCGGAGATGATGATGTCCTTGGCGCGGTCGCGCAGCTCGATGTAGAAGTCGGGATACATCACGCCGAGATCGCCGGTGCGAAACCAGCCGTCGGGGCAGGCCTTCTTCGTCGCCTCGTCGTCGCGGTAGTAACCGAGCATCAGGTTGTTGCCGCGCATCGCGATCTCGCCCATCGTCTGCGCGTCGGCCGGCACGTCGTTGCCGTCGACGTCGACGACGCGGACCTGGCACGAGACGACGTTGCCGACGCCCTGGCGCGACTTCAGTCGCGCCTGCTCGGGGATGCTGAGCGCGGCCCAGTCGCTGCGCCATTCGCAGACGACGCAGGGTCCATAGGTCTCGGTCAGGCCATACAGATGGGTGATGTCCATGCCGAGCTCGGCCAGGCGCTCGAGCAGCGCCGGCGTCGGCGGCGCGCCGCCGGTGCCGATTCGCACCGGCCGCGGAAGCTTGCCCGCCTGCGGGTCCCAGATCGTCATCGTCAGCACCGTCGGCGCGGCGCAGAAGTGGGTCACGCCGGAGCTGCGCATGTGCTGCCAGATCAGGCCGGGCTCGAGACGCGGCAGGCAGAGGTGGACGCCGCCGACCGCGGTCACCGCCCAGCTGAAGCACCAGCCGTTGCAGTGGAACATCGGCAGCGTCCAGAGGAACACCGAATCGCGATCGACGCCCATGTGCAGCGCCATCGCGAGCGACTGCAGATAGGCGCCGCGGTGGTGGTACATGACGCCCTTCGGGCGCGCCGTCGTGCCGCTGGTGTAGTTGATGGCGAGGAGCGCGCGCTCGTCGCCGACCGGCACCGAGAACGGCGCGGCGCGCTCGATCAGCGCCTCGAGCTCGTCGCCGAGGCCGCCGGCGCAGACCACGCGCAGCCGGGTATCGACACCGGCCGCGGCCTGCTCCGCCGCAGCCGCGTACTCCGAATCGCAGATCAGCACCGAGCTGCCCGAGTGCCCGAGGATGTACGCCGTGTCGGCCGGCGTGATGCGGGTGTTGAGCGCGACCAGCGCGGCGCCCGCAAATGGCACCGCGTAGTGGGCGGCGAGCATCACGTGCGAGTTGCCGGCGAGGACCGCGACGCGGTCGCCGGGGGCAACGCCCATCGCTTGCAGCGCGCCGGCGAATTTCAGGCAGCGCTGCAGGAACTGGGCGTAGGTGAAGCGGCGATCGCCGTCGATGACGCCGACGCGATCGCCGTAGACGCGCGCGGCGCGGCGCAGGAACGCGGTCGGCGTCAGGGGCTCGAAGCTGAAATCGGCCGGCGCAGTGGAGTTCATCGATGCCTTTCGACCGAGCCTCGCGACCGTGGCAACAACGGTGCCGGCCCTGCCCGTCGGGGCGGTTGGAGCTCCTTGTATGAGAAGCGACCGAGCGGCCGGTCGGGAGAATCCCTAGACTTGCACGCAGAGGCAAGGCCGCTGCACAAAGTGGCAAACGCGAGATCGTTCTGCTGCGTTCATCGCTCGACGCGATCGCTCGATGGCTTCGCGAACCGGCCTCTACGATCGACTGCGCGCGGCCACGACGAACAAGCGCAGCGAGGCGCTCGGCCGCGACTGCGGCCGGCCATTTTGAGAAAAGGGCTTGCCTGTTCGTGCAGGCTTCGGGATAGCACTAGACGCGTCCGGCCCCCGCCTCGGGACGATCCCGGATCGGGGCGGCGGCGTCGCCTAGCGCTTCGCCTTCGACTCGGCGGCTTCCGCGTGCATGGCCTCGATCGCCTTCGTGTACGCGAAGCCATTGATGGCGACGAGTCCAAGCATCGCGAGCGAGGTGAGGGCGGTCCACATGTCAGATCCCGAGGAGTTGCGCACTTCCGTTATCGGCAGGAGCCCAGCCGCATGAAAGCCTGCGCCCCGGCCGCATGCGGCAATCGTTCACAACCGTGCCGGTCGTTGCCGTGGCTCGGCAACTCGCCGCAACGCATCACCGCCACCCGGAGACCGTCATGATCAGCGGCAAGACCACCCTCATCGCGCACCTGGGCTATCCGACCGAGGCGTTCAAGGCGCCGATGATCTACAACCCCTGGTTCGAGAGCAAAGGCATCGACGCGGTGGTCGTGCCGATCGGCGTCAAGCCCGAGGACTATCCGACGTCGCTGCAATCGATCTTCAAGTTCACCAACATCCGCGGCGCGCTGGTCACGATGCCGCACAAGGTCACGACGGTCGGCCTCGTCGACGAAGTGACGCCCACCGGCCAGATCGCAGGCGCCTGCAATGCGATCCTGCTGCGCCCGGACGGCAGCCTCCTCGGCGACCAGTTCGACGGCGCCGGCTTCGTGCGCGGCGTCCAGCGCAAGGGGCTGAAGCTGCAGGGTGCACGCGTCCTGGTGTCGGGCAACGGCGGCGTCGGCTGCGCGATCGCGGCATCGCTCGCCGCGGCCGGCGTCGCGCAGATGGCGCTCTTCGACAGCCAGGACGCGTCGTCGCAGGCGCTCGCGGCGCGCCTGCGCAAGCACTACCCGGCGCTGGTCGTCGAGACCGGCTCGAACGATCCGGCCGGCTTCGATCTCGTCGTCAACGCGACGCCGCTCGGCATGAAGGAAAGCGACCCGCTGCCGTTCGACGTGGCGCGCATCTCGCCGCGCACCTTCGTCGGCGAGGTCGTGATGAAGCAGACGATCACGCCGCTCCTCGCCGCGGCCAAGGCCAAGGGCTGCGCGATCCAGATCGGCACCGACATGCTGTACGAGATGATCCCGGCGTACCTCGAGTTCTTCGGTTTCGGTGCGGCGACGCCCGAGGAGCTGCGCGCGGTGTCGCAGATTCGCCCTGATTCCTGACCCGGAGCGCTGCCATGAAGACCTTCCTGATGCTGCATGGAATCAACCACGACATGTTCGGCAAGCGCGATCCGAAGCAGTATGGAACGATCACGCTCGCGCAGATCGACGACCGCCTGAAGACACTGGCGAAGGAGCTCGGCGTCACGGTCGAGAGCTACCAGACCAACAACGAAGGCGAGATGTGCGAGCGCATCCACCGGGCCTACGCCGACAAGGTCGACGGCGTCCTGATCAACGCCGGCGCCTGGACCCACTACAGCTACGGCATCCGCGACGCGCTCGCGATCCTGACCGTGCCGATCGTCGAGATCCACATGTCGAACGTGCACGCGCGCGAGGCGTTTCGCCATGTCTCGGTGTTCGCGGAGGTCGTGCGCGGGCAGATCTGCGGCTTCGGCGTCGACAGCTACCTGCTCGGCCTGCGCGCCGCGGTGGCGGCGGTCTGAAGTCGCTGGGCCACGCCGTGTCCCGGCGGCGCGCGACACCTCAACCGAGGAGCATCCGCGCCAGTTCGGCGGCGCAGTGCCGAAGCGGCGGCAGGCACCGCGACTCGAGCTCGGCGAGCGAGAAGCGCGACGCGTGCGTGCCGACGTTGATCGCCGCGACGACATTGCCACGCGCATCGCGAACCGGGACGGCGATCGAGCGCAGGCCGACCTCGAGCTCCTGGTCGAGCAACGCAAAATCGGCCTTGCGGACCTGCGCGATCACCTTGCGCAACTTGGTCACGCTGGTGATCGTGTTGTCGGTGCGGCCGACGAGCTTGACGCGCGCGAGGTAGGCCTCGAGCTCCTCGCTCGGCAGCTGCGCCAGCAGCACCTGGCCGAGCGCCGTGCAGTACGCGGGCAGGCGCGTGCCGACGAGCAGGCTGATCGAGAGGATGCGCTTTTCGGCGGACCGGCAGATGTAGACGATGTCGTCGCCGTCGAGGATCGCCGCCGAGCACGACTCGTGCACGGTCTGGCTGACGGCGTCGAGATACGGCTGGGCGACGACCGCGAGCGGCGTCGACGACAGGTACGCGTGACCGAGGGTCAGCACCTGCGGGCGCAGTGAGAAGCGGCGGTCGACCTCGTCGACGTAGCCGAGCACCTTCAGTGTGTAGAGGCAGCGCCGCGCTGCCGCGCGCGGGATGCCGGTCGCCTGGCTGACCTGCGAGATCGTCAGATTGCGACGGAATTCGGAGAACGCCCGGATCACCTGCAGGCCGCGAGCCAGGGACGCCATGAAATTCGGATCGCCGGCATAGGGGTCGGGTTCCGGGGCGGCGCCAGGAGGCCTCGCGGCGGTGCGTCTGATCGCTGGTGAGCCCATGGTGCCTCGGCGAGCGGCGAATGGCCGATTATCGCCCACATATTCGATTATCGCCCTTGTCGCCGGTACGGATTTTCCCTACGATGCACTTGTTTTTCGCACAGACGTTCGATTATCGAACATACCGGAATGACCCAACGCCTGCGCCTGGTCCCGAGCCCTGCCGTCGCGCCGTCGCCCGTCCTCGGCGACGCGACCGACGCCGCTCGACCCGGCGGCCGCCCGCCGCAGCTCGAGCTCGCGTTCACTTCACGCCAGGACTGGCAGGCCGGCCTCGGTCGCGTCCTGCCGCTCGAATGCAGCGTCACCGACCCGCAGACGTTCGAGTGCAGCGCGATCGTCGGCCGGCTGCATGGCCAGATCGTCGCCGAGCTGCGCATGGACGCCGCGCGGCTGACCCGCCGCGAGACCCACATCGGTTCGGCCGACCACGAGCTGGTGCAGGTCCTGTGGCTGCTCGCCGGGCGCTGCCGGGTGCGCCAAGGACCGGGCCAGGCCCTGCTGACCGAAGGCGGCTGGACCCTCGTCGATCCGGCGCGCGAGTACTCGCTCCAGCTCGACCAGGGCACGCGACTGCTGCTGCTCAACGTGCTGCGCACCGCCTGCCCCGGCTGGCTGTCGGCGCTGCCGGTGCTGGCCGGAGCGGGGCTGCGCGGCGGCGGAACGGCCCAGATCGCGGTGGCGTCGCTGGTCGCGATGCTGCGCGAGACCGAGCCGCTCGACGCCGACACCGACGCGGCGCTGCACGAATCGGTGATCGCGCTCGTCGGGCGCGGATTGGCGGTCGAGATGCAGGCGCGCGGGCTCGAAGGCCGCAAGGGCCGCGCGACCGAGCTGGTTCGCGTCGTCGCCTACATCGACGAGCACCTGCACGACCCGCGCCTCAACGTCGCGACGCTGGCCCGCGTCTTCGGCGTGTCGCGCCGCCATCTCTACAACATCTTCCTGCCGAGCCAGGTCACTCCGCACGCCTGGATCCAGAACGCGCGCCTCGCTCGCGCCTGCGCCCTGCTCGAAGAGCCGGGCGCAGCCAGCGCCCCGGTCGCGACGATCGCCCGCCAGTGTGGCTTCTCCGATCCTGCACACTTCAGCAGGGCGTTTCGCGCGCGCCACCGCGTTGCGCCGACGGCGTGGCGGCATCGCGCGCGCTGAACCCGGAGTTTCCCGACCCTTGCACGACATGCCATGGCCGCTGCACAAAATGGCAAGCGCGTCCGGCCCGTCTTTGCTACCTTGCTTGCCCCTCGCCGCCGCGACGCTCGCACGCACCCCAGGAGAGATCGCCATGGGACCCAGCCCCGCCCCCGACGCCGAATACCTGATGCGCGACACGACGTCGCACCCGGCGTCGTACACGCCGGCTTACAAGACCAGCGTCCTGCGCAGCCCGCGACTGGCGCCGATCTCGCTGCAACAGTCGCTCTCCGAGGTGACGGCGCCGGTGTTTCGCGCCGACGAGCTCGGCGAGAAGGACAACGACCTGATCCACAACTACGCCAAGGAGGGGCTCCCGATCGGCGAGCGGGTCGTCGTCCACGGCTATGTGCAGGACCAGCTCGGCCGGCCGATCAGGAACGCGCTGGTCGAGGTCTGGCAGGCCAACGCCAGCGGGCGCTACCGGCACAAGAAGGACCAGTACATCGGCGCGCTCGATCCGAACTTCGGCGGCTGCGGCCGCATGCTCACCGACGCCAACGGCTACTACGCGTATCGCACCATCCGGCCCGGTCCGTACCCGTGGCGCAACCGCGTCAACGACTGGCGCCCGGCGCACATCCACTACGCGATCTCGGGCGACGGCTGGGTCCAGCGCCTGATCACCCAGATGTACTTCGAGGGCGATCCGCTGATCAAGAGCTGCCCGATCCTCGGCGTCGTGCCGAGCGAAGAGCAGATCCGCGGCCTGATCGCGCTGCAGGACATCGGCGCCTTCGTTCCGCTCGACAGCCGCGCCTATCGCTTCGACATCGTCCTGCGCGGCCACCGCGCGACGCTGTTCGAAAACAACGTGCAGCAAACCCCGGCAGGAGAAGTGCAATGAGCGCCCCGGTGCAGCATCGACACGGCCTGGCGGGCGCGTTCGCCGCGCCCGGCGGCAGTGCGCTCGTGGTCCGGCGCGAGACGGCGTCGCAGACGGCCGGCCCCTACGTCCACATCGGCCTCGCGCCGAAGGCTGCGGGCTTCGACATCTTCGCCAACAACTTCGGCAACGTCCTCGTCGACGAAGAGACCAAGGGCGAGCGCATCCGCATCGAAGGCCGGGTCTTCGACGGCATCGGCACGGTGCTGAAGGACGTTCTCATCGAGATCTGGCAGGCCAACGCCGCCGGCAAGTACGCGCACCCCGCCGACCGTCAGCCGAACAAGAAGGTCGATCCGCACTTTCGCGGCTGGGGCCGCGCCGCGACCGACTTCGACAGCGGTGCCTACGCGTTCGAGACGATCAAGCCCGGTCCCGTCGAGGGTCGCAACGGCCGCTTCATGGCGCCGCACATCAACGCCTGGATCGTCGCCCGCGGCATCAACATCGGCCTCCACACGCGGATCTATTTCAGCGACGAGGCCGAGGCCAACGCCAAGGACGCGGTGCTCAACCTGATCGAATGGGAGCAGCGGCGCAAGACCCTCGTCGCCGAGCGTCAGAGCAAGAAGGCCGACGGCAGCGTCGTCTATCGCTTCGACATCCGCCTGCAGGGCGAAGACGAGACTGTCTTCTTCGACGTCTGACGCCGCCGACCGCCGAGGCCTCGAACCATGCGCCGCGCGGTCGCCACGGTCTCGCTCAGCGGCACCTTGCGCCAGAAGCTGGCGGCGATCGCCGCGGCTCGCTTCGATGCGATCGAGCTGTTCGAGAACGATTTCATCCACTCGGCGGCGCCGGCGCGCGACGTCGCCGCGATGTGCGCCGATCTCGGCCTCGCGATCGACCTCTACCAGCCGTTCCGCGACCTCGAGGGCATGCCCGAGGCGCTCTTCGCGAAGAACCTCGACCGCGCCGAGCACAAGTTCGACCTCATGCAGCAGCTCGGCGTGCCGCTCCTGCTGGTCTGCTCGAACACGTCGCCGCACGCGCTGGCGGGCGCCGAGCGCGCGGCGGCGCAGCTGCACGCGCTGGCCGAGCGCGCCGCGCGGCGCAACCTGCGCATCGGTTTCGAGGCACTCGCCTGGGGCCGCCACGTCAAGCGCTATCGCGAGGCGTGGGCGATCGTCGAGCGGGCGAGCCACCCGCACCTCGGCCTGATCCTCGACAGCTTCCACACGCTGTCGCTGAACGACGACCCGGCGGCGATCGCCGCGATCCCCGGCGAGCGCATCTTCTTCGTGCAGATGGCCGACGCGCCGCTGCTCGCGATGGACGTGCTGCAGTGGGCGCGGCACTTCCGCAACTTCCCCGGCCAGGGCCAGTTCGACGTCACCAACTTCTTCGAGCAGGTGGTGCGCTCGGGCTACAGCGGCACGCTGTCGCTCGAAATCTTCAACGACGTCTTTCGCGAAACGCCGAACCGGCGCACCGCGGTCGACGCGATGCGCTCGCTCCTCTGGCTCGAGAGCGAGGTGCGCGGCCGGCTGGCGCGCGCCGAGCCGGGGGCGCGTGCCGCGCTCGGTCGTGTCGAGCTCGCCGATCCGCCGCAGGCGACGGCGCTCGGCGGCTTCGCCTTCGTCGAATTCGGAGTCGACGACGCCGCCGCCGAGCAGCTCGGCAACGTGCTGACGCGGCTCGGCTTCGTCCGCGTCGGCCGCCATCGCTCGAAGCAGGCGACGCTTTACCGCCAGGGCGCGATCCACCTCGTCGTCAACGCCGAGCCGGGGTCGGATGCCCGCGAGCGCTTCGCCGAGCAGGGGCCGTGCGTGAGCGCCGTCGGCCTCTTCTCCGACGACGCCGCCCGCGCCGTCGCGCGAGCGACCGCGCTCCTCTCGGCGCGCTTCGAGAGCCCCCTCGGCAGCGGCGAGCTGCGGTTGCCGGCGATGCGCTCGCCCGGCGGCATGCTCATCCATTTCGTGCCGACCGCGCTCGGCAGCGACGGTCTCGCCGCGACCGACTTCGTCGTCGATACCGAGGCCGACGCGCGCGCCGCCGGCGGCGCCGGGCTCGGCAGCGTCGACCACATCGCGATCGGCCTGGCGCCCGACCAGCTCGACACCTGGATTCTCTTCAGCCGCAGCGTTCTCGCCCTCGAGGCCGGCGACAGCCTCGAGCTCGCCGACCCGTTCGGCCTGGTGCGCACGTGCAGCGTCGCGAGCGCCGACCGGCGCGTCCGCATCGTCCTCAACGTCTCGCAGAGCCGGCGCACGCGCACGGCGCGAACGGTCGAGGCGCTCGGCGGCAAGCCCGCCGTCCACCACATCGCGCTAGGCTGCGCCGACATCTTCGCCACCGTCGCGGCGCTGCGCGAGCTCGGCACCGAGTTCGTCGCGATCTCGGACAACTACTACGACGACCTGCTCGCCCGCTTCGCGCTCGACCCGGCGCTGGTCGAGCGGCTGCGCCGGCTCGGCATCCTCTACGATCGCGACGACGCCGGCGAATACCTTCACATCTACAGCGCGAGCTTCGCCGAGCGCTTCTTCTTCGAGATCGTGCAACGCAAGGGCTACGACGCCTACGGCGCGCTCAACGCGCCGGCCCGCATGGCCTCGCAGGAGCAGGCCGACGCGCAGCGCTGAGCGAGGACCGCCATGACGACCACCGCACCGTGCATCATCTCCGTCGCGATCACCGGCTCGCTGCCGAAGAAGGCCGACAACCCGGCGGTGCCGATCAGCGTCAGCGAGCAGGTCGAGTCGACGCAGGCCGCGTTCGAGGCCGGCGCGACGCTCGTCCACCTGCACGTGCGCAACGACGACGGCACGCCGAGCTCGGCGCCCGAGCGCTTCGCGCAGGTGCTCGACGGCATCCGCAAGCACGCGCCGGGGATGATCACGCAGGTCTCGACCGGCGGCCGCTCGGGCGCCGGCCGAGAGCGCGGCGGAATGCTGTCGCTCAAGCCCGACATGGCATCGCTCGCGACCGGCTCGGTCAACTTCCCGACCCGCGTCTACGACAACGCGCCCGACCTCGTCGACTGGCTCGCCGCCGAGATGAAGACCTACGGCATCAAGCCGGAGGTCGAGGCGTTCGACCTCTCGATGATCTTCCAGGCGGCGGCGATGCAGAAAGACGGCCGCATCCCCGGCAACCTCCACGTCCAGTTCGTCATGGGCGTGAAGAACGCGATGCCGGTCGACCGCGACGTCTTCGAGTTCTACGTGAAGACGCTCGCACGGCTGTCGCCGGGGGCGACGTGGAC
>Ga0068860_100006885_pt1 | contig 11399 bp, 10 predicted proteins | sample KBSSwiS32_FD_66597 | JGI IMG/M metagenome (GOLD analysis project Ga0068860, IMG submission 66597) | Switchgrass rhizosphere microbial communities from Kellogg Biological Station, Michigan, USA - KBS Switchgrass S3-2 | ecosystem: Host-associated > Plants > Roots > Rhizosphere > Soil ... | reverse complement strand
GCCCGATCGCTGGGTCAATTAAAAAAGAGGAAGCAACGAAGAAACGGGACAGACGAAATTTCCCAGCGCCTCTTTGCTTGCAGATGATATTGCGGTCCTTCGATGATCCTTGTCGGATTCTGGCTGACGCTATTTTTGGTTGAGGGCGCGGGCAAGAAGATCCGGCTGGATGTTGGAGCCACTGACGAGCAAGACGACGGATTTATTGGCGTAGTTCTCGGTGGTTTTGAGAAACGCTGCGGTGGTGGCGGCGCCGGCGGGCTCGGCGGTCACTTTTTCTTCTTCGTGCAGAAAGCGAATCGCGGCCAGCATTTCGTCTTCGCTCACCAGAACAAATTCATCAACCAGGCCGGCGATCTGCTTCACGTTGTCTTCCATCGCATCGCGAACCGAAAGGCCATCGGCAATCGTGTCGCTGGTGTCGGTGGAGATGGCATGGCCTTTTGTGAATGCCATCGCATACGCTGGAGCACGCTCGGCTTGCACGCCGACGATGCGGATCTCAGGTTTTAGTTGTTTTGCAGCGAATGCCAGGCCGCGGATCAGCGTGCTGTCGCCGACAGGCACAAAAATCACACCGGCTGGAGGCAACTTGTCGAGAATTTCGCAGGCAATAGTGGCCGGGCCAGGCAACATGTCGGGATCGACGCCATCGACGACGTTGTACCAGCCGGATTGTTCGCCAAATTTCTGTGCGTGCTCGCGTGTTTCTTCGAGGTAGGCCGCAACTTCCACGATTTCGGCGCCTAGCTGGACGATACGCGCGCGCTTGGCCGGATTGGGATTTTCGGGTAAATAGATTCGCGCAGGTATTCGCAACTTCGACGCGGCGTAGGCAACGGCGGCGCCGTGATTCCCGGTGCTGGCGGCAATTACGCCAGGCAATTCTCCTCCAAACGGCATTTTGTGGGTGTGGATCGCGCAATACGCACCGCGCACTTTGAACGAGCCGGTCGGCCCTTCACTTTCGAGCTTGAGATGAACCGGGCCGCCGTTGAGCTTCGCCAGCTTTTCGCTGGCGATCAGGCGGCTTTCCGGAACGATGCCGCGGAGCAGCGATTGCGCCGCGCGGACTTTTTCCATGGTGAGCGGCGGAGCAGGAGCGGGTGCGGGCATCAGGATTGCCCGCCGATCACATGAAATTTCATGAAGTTCGTAGTGCCGCGAATGCCCATGGGCATGCCGGCGACGATTCCGATCACGTCGCCCTTGCGCACCAATTTCTCTTCCAGCAGGCGCTTCTCCGCTACTTCGGCCAAGCCATCAATTTTCCGGACGTCGGGAATATTGCGCGGGCAAACGCCCCAGATCAGTGCCATGCGGCGACGTGTGTCGGCCTCCGGAGAGAACGCGACGATGGGAACCAGAGGACGGTAACGCGAGACCAGCCGCGCGGTGAAACCGCTGTGGGTGAAAACGGCGATGAGCTTCATGTGCAGTTCGCGCGAAGCATGGCAGACGAGTTCGGCAACGGTCTCGGCGACTTTCAGTTTTTCCTGCGGCGCCGGGCGGGGAAATTCCGCGATGCTGGCTTCGGCATCTTCGATGATGCGCGCCATCATGCTGACGGACTCGACGGGATATTTCCCGGAGGCGGTTTCGGCGGACAGCATGACCGCGTCGGAGCCGTCGAAAATCGCGTTGGCGACATCGGAAGCCTCGGCGCGAGTAGGGCGAGGGTTCTCGGTCATGGACTCGAGCATCTGTGTGGCGGTGATCACCGGACGGCGGGCTTGCCGGGCGCGATTGATGATCATCTTTTGTACTACGGGAACGCGCTCGGGACTCATTTCCACGCCGAGATCGCCGCGGGCGACCATGACCCCATCGGCCACGCGCAGGATAGCGTCGAGGTTTTCAATAGCCTCGGGTTTTTCGAGCTTGGCTACGACCGGAGTATCTTTGCCGGCGCGCCGGACCAGAGTTTTTGCAAGCACGACGTCTTCGGGGCGGCGAACGAAGCTGACGGCGATGTAATTGACGCCATGCTTCAGAGCAAACACCAGATCGGTGCGATCCTTTGGCGTCAGGGCCGGGACGCGAAGCTGAATGCCGGGGAGATTGATGCCTTTGTGCTCGCCGAGCGCGCCGCCATTTACCACCTGACAGATCACTTCCTGGCCTCGGATCTGCTCGACGCGCAGTTCGATCAGCCCGTCGGAGAGAAGGATGCGGTCACCGCGGTGAACTTCGCGGGGAAGCGGGCGGAACACGGTACTCACGCGCGTGGAGTCACCAAGAACCCGGGCGGTGGTGATGACGAATTTCTGGCCGGCGCGAAGCAAGACGGGAGATGCGCCGGCGAGCGGGCCGGTACGAATCTTGGGGCCTTGCAGATCGGCGAGGATAGCAATGGGTTTCTGCCGCTTAATGGCCGCGGCGCGTATCATCGCGATGCTCTGAGCGTGGTCGGCATGCGTTCCGTGAGAAAAGTTGAGACGCGCGACATCCATCCCGGCCTGCAGGAGGCGGTCGATAATTTTCAGGGAGCGGCTGGCGGGACCGATGGTGCAGACAATCTTCGAGTGGCGGAAGGCCATACCGCTAAGAGTTTAAGCGATGGAAGAATTGTTTCGCGCGAGAAAAATGGATCGTGCGAAGCAGGCGTAACGGTCCTCGTGACGGCTCAGGCCATTGTAGGTTTGCTTTAAGCGCACCCGTACGCAAGTAGCGGGAGTTTATCCACGGGAGTCAGGGCCGGTGAGTCGTGGAAGCCTTCGCGGGTGCCTTGCTCGCGAAAGGGGTGTCCGCACCCGGTTTGGGGACGACGACAGTCAGAAAAAGTCCAAGCACCAGCATTGCCAGCAAGATGATGATGACGAGATTCCAGCGCCGGAAGCGCACCTCTGCTCCCGGATTGGCCGGCACGAAGTGCCAGGGCTGCGAGTTGGGATCGATGGGACGCATGAAGAGTCCTCTCCGCTCCCTTCTCGAAAAATAGATCACCCATCTTCCGAGCCGTAAGTTTTGAAATCACTGGAATGCGGGTGCGGCCGAAGGCGGCGTCCCTGAAATTGTTCGGGGGTGTCGTCTCTGAAGGGTTAGGCCCGTCGTTCCTTGTCTGCTTATACGACGCATCGCCTTACGATATGGTTGCGGGGGAGTCCGGAGGATTCCGCTCCGCGATAGCAGAGCCGGTTCATTTTGGCTTATTTGGTGACGGCGAACTCGGCGATGATGTGGGCTTCGACAGCCAGGCCTTTTTCGAAAGAAGCGATGGGGATGCGTTCATCGTTGCCGTGCATGCGCTTCAAGTCTTCGTCGGCAAGCGGGAAAGGCCACAAGCCATAGGATTGCACATTGTGCAGGCGCAACTGGGCGGAGTCGGTGGCCCATGGAGACTGATAGGGAAGCACCGGTACGCCGCCAAATTCCTGAGCCGCGACTTTGGTGATCGCCGCGTAAAAATCGCTTTCCAGCGACGAAGGAGGAGCGGCCAGGCCCGCGTTAGGTTGGACTTCCAGGCGCACCAGGGGATCGTTCACCAGTTTGTTCAGATCGCCGAGTAAAGCATCGATGGTGTCACCCGGAAGCAGGCGGACGTTGAGGGTGGCGCGAGCCTCTGCGGGGATGACATTGGCGCGAACACCGGCGTTGAGAGTCGTCGGAGAAATCGTATCGCGCAGCATGGCATTCCACTGCGGGTTGGCCTCGGAGATGACGCGCTCCGCGTGCTCTCCACGATCGGGAGTATCCAGCGAGCGCATCCATTTGGCGATTTCGTCGTCTTCCAGAGGCGCGAGTCCTTCGAAGTAGCGGCGCACAATGGCGGTGAAGTGCACGGGAGCGACGTATCCGCCGATTTTAGCTATCGCAGCGGAGAGATGCACGACGGGATTGTCTTTCGTGGGCATGGACGCGTGGCCCGGAGTGCCGCGCGCAATCACGTCCACGTTCACGGCGACTTTTTCTCCCGCTTGCACCGCAACGTATTGCACTTTTCTGTTTTTCATCACTACGTTGCCGCCTTCATTGAGTGCAAAACCGGCGGCAAATTTGTCCCAGTACTTGGCGATCAGAGTCTTGACGCTGGCATCGCCGAAGGCCTCCTCATCGTCGGTGGCCAGGAAAATCACGTCGCGATTCAGACGCGCGTTGGCGCGCTTCAGCGCGATAAAGCTGGCGAGATTGATTGCCAGCATGGCCTTGTTGTCGATTGCACCCCGACCGTAGATGTATCCGTCCTTTACGACGGCCGCGAACGGATCGACCGTCCATTTCGCGCGGTCCACGCCGACGACATCCATGTGCGCGACCAGCAGGAGCGCTTTTGATGGATCGGCGACCGCGGAGCTTCTCAAACGTGCCACCACCGAGGTGCGGCCCGGCGCAGTCTGCAGTTCTTCGGCCGCGATGCCGTTTTTCTGCAAGACGCCAATGACATACTTGGCGGCCGCTTGTTCATTCCCGGGAGGATTGGTGGTATTGATCTTGATCAGATCCTGCAGCCAGACTTTGGCCTCGGCGGTCAGCGCCGTGAGGTCGCCCACGGGCGACTGGCTGGCAGGCAGGGTGTTCGTAGGTGGAGGAGCGACCTGCGCGGCGAGCGGTCTGGTAATGGTGACGGCGGCGAAAAATAGCAGCGCGGGCAGCGGTATGTGCTTCCGGCGATTCCCTTTCACCAAGCAAATCCTCCGTCTTCGGCATGACCCCGACCCGGCTGGGGGCTCGCAGCAACGTTTTGCGGCGATTCAGGTTCATACTAACATGCAGAGTTGGCGGACCCGTCCGCGGGGGTGACGCGGGTTGCGTAAACTCAACCCGGCTGGGGCGATGGCACTCAGGGAGCCTGCGCGTACCGTCTGGCGCGGTGATCGAAAATTCGAGCTATGATCGCGGTGAAAAGTGAGCTGCAACGAGGGACAACCATGAAGGCACTGCTTCTTACCGTCTTTTTTGGGCTGATGGCGACCGCCCTGCTACTTCCGCTGGGCGCGGACCTAGTGCGCGCGCAAGCGCCGGCGGGACCCCAAGGAGGCTCGCAGGGTACCGGCGCGGCGCAAGCTCCGCCACCTGCTGCGACCACCACCGCTCCGCCGCAACAACAAAAACCGCAGGACGCGGGCGCGTCTATCGCCGTGGAAGTTCCGGTGGTCACGCTGGACGTGCTGGCCACCACGAAGAACGGCGATTTGCTGACCGGTCTGAAGAAAGAGAATTTCCGCGTGATCGATGACGGCGCACCGCAAACGATCACGAATTTCGGCGCCACCGATGCACCGATTACCATCGTGATGCTGATGGAGTTCAGCAGCCGCGGGTATTACGACTGGTTTGCGTACCAGGCGAAGTATTGGGCCGACGCGTTTTTCCCGAACCTGCGGCAGAAGGACTGGGTGGCGCTGGTCACGTTCGATATGAAGACGCGCACCGAGGTTGATTTCACTCAGGACAAGATGGAAGTGCGCAACGCGCTTTATCACTTGTACTTTCCGGGATTCAGCGAATCGAACGTGTTTGATGCGGTGCTGGATACGGTCGAACGGCTAAAGGATGTGAAAGGCAAGAAGTCGATCCTACTGCTGGCGACGGGTGTCGATACCTTCAGCAAGCACACCCTGGATCAAACGATGAAAGAGTTGCGGCAGAGCGATACGACCATTTTTTGCGTCGGGCTGGACAAGCCGTATCTGAACTTCCTGGAGTCACACGGAGCGCTGGGCTCGCACCTGAATTATTTGCAGGGCGAGAACCAACTGAAGACTTTTGCATCACTTACCGGGGGATATTCGTGGTTTCCGCAATTTGACGGCGAGATCCCCGGGATTTTCCATGACGTGGTGGCGTATCTGCGGAACCAGTACAGCATCTCGTACACGCCGACAACCGGAGCGAATGACGGCAAGTTTCATAAGGTGAAGGTCGAGCTGGTGGCGCCGGACGGCAGCCCGCTCGTCGTGATGGACCAAAAGAACAAGAAGCAAAAGACCGTCGTATACGCGCGCGAGGGATACACCGCAGTCAAAGGCGGCGTGGGCGACTGACGCCAGGCCAGGCGGCGAATCTCAGTAGCCGCGGGATACGTCTACGACGTTGAACAGTTCGCGGCCGTCGAACCAGCGTTCGAGCAAATCCATCAACAACCTGGTTTCTCTTTGCCAGAGGCGGTCGCTGACGCCGCTGGTGTGCGGCGTAATGAAGAGATTCGGCGCTTTCCACAGCGGACTGTCCGCGGGAAGCGGCTCGGTGCCGGTTACGTCGACAGCCGCGCCACGCAACGCTTTCGATTCCAGCGCGCGGACCAGAGCGGTTTCGTCGAGCAGCGAGCCACGACCTATGTTGATGAGGCGCGCACTGGGTTTCATTTTCGCGATTTGCGCGGCACCGATGAGATGTTGGGTTTCATGGGTCTCGGGCGCGGCGATGACGACGTAGTCGGCTGCGGGCAGCACGGACTCGAGTTGCGATACCGGCACGATTTTGTCCACGAGCGTGGCGTCGCCTTTGCCTGAGCGATTGACGCCCCACACGTGCATGTCAAACGCGCGAGCGCGGCGGGCGAGCTCGCGGCCGATCGAGCCATAGCCCACGATCAGCAGCAGCTGGCCGTTGAGTTCGGTGAGCGGGCCGAGGGGCCCCGAGATTTGCCGCTGTCCCCATTCACAGCGATCCTGAAAGCGAACGGAATCCGGGAAATTGCGGGCCATGGTAACCATCAGGCCCATAGTGTGTTCGGCCATCGGTGGCGAAAAAATTCCGCTGGGGTTCGTGAGCACGATGCCGGAGTTGCGTAGTTCCGGGTACATCAGTTGTGAGACGCCGGCGGCCGTGGAGTGTAGCCACTTGAGCTTGCGCGCGAAGCGAAACTGTTCCGGACGAAGGGACGAGCCGATGAAGATATCGGTGTCGGGCAATTCGTCAGGCAGGCGCTCGTAGTCGGGCAAGTGTACGACGTGCATTTCCGGCCAGCGGGCGCGGATGGTGTCCGGCATGATGGGCTGGGCGCGCCATTGCTCGAAGGGGTGCCAAACACAGATCAAGAGCTTGGTTTCGGCTGGGCTGGTTCGGTTCATGATGGATTGTTGGTTGCTATTCGCGGCTGTGCAGCCATGTGAGGAGTAGACCGACGATGGCACCTAAACCAAGCGTGCCAAGAATGAACGGACGCGCTACAGGTATCGCAAACCACGCGATGACGACCAGCCCGATGGAAACAATCGCGCCCGCTTTGGTGCCGGGCACCGGCAAATTGCCGAACGCCATCCTTTGTGGCTGAGAGCGGTTGTGGCGGCCAACGTTTTCGAACATCAAGTCACCTCCTGCCCCGCCTGCTTCTTGATGACCCCTACTTTTTGATGACGCGAAGGTCGCGTCCGGTCATATCTTTCGGTTGCGGCTGTCCCAAGACTCCGAGCATGGTCGGAGCGATGTCGCGCAGCGAGCCGTTGGCTTGCAGCGTGACGTGATCGTCGTCGCTGACCAGCACAAAGGGCACCGGATTCGTCGTGTGATAGGTATGCGGGCCACCGGTGTTGGGATCGATCATGGTTTCGGCGTTGCCGTGATCGGCGGTGATAATCCACGCGCCGCCGCGTGGCTTGAGGGCTTGGTAGATGCGCGCGAGACCGGCGTCCACGGCTTCCACCGCCTTGATCGCCGGCTCGAGTTTGCCGGAGTGGCCAACCATGTCGGCATTGGCGTAGTTCATGATGATGGCGTCGAATTCGTTTTGCTCGATAGCTTTGACGACCGTGTCGGTGATGCCTGCGGCAGACATTTCTGGCTTCAGGTCGTAAGTGGCGACTTTGGGCGACGGAACGAGGATGCGTTCTTCGCCGGTGAAAGGCTTTTCGACACCGCCGTTGAAGAAGTATGTGACGTGCGCGTATTTTTCGGTTTCGGCGCAGCGCAGATTCTTGTACTGGGTGTCGGCGAAAACCTGCGCGAGGATGTGCTCCAGTTTTTCGGGGCCGATGACGTACTTGAGCCAGGGCCAGTTCTTGTCGTACTGGGTCATGCCAACGTAGAAGAGATTTTTCGGGCGCTTCGGATCTGCAAATTTGTCAAAGTCCGGTGCGGCGAGCGCATAGGTGATCTGGCGCGCGCGATCGGCGCGGAAGTTGTAGAAGATGACGGCATCGTCGTCACGAATGAGGCCGACCGGTGGCGCGCCCGCAGAACTTGAGCCGGTGCCTTTGGTGACGACGATGGGCTTGATGAATTCGTCGGTGACGTCCTGTTCGTAGCTGCGCTGGAGCGCGGCGACCGGATCGTCGGTGCGGGTCTGGGCTTCGCCATGGACGACAGCGCGGTAGGCGAACTCGATGCGCTCCCAGCGATTGTCGCGGTCCATGGCGTAATAGCGGCCCACCAGCGTGGCGATCTCACCGATTTGCAGCTCGCGCATTTTCTGCTGAAGCTGGCGGACGAAGTCGCGCCCGCTATGAGGCGGTGTGTCGCGGCCGTCCATGAAGCAATGGACGAAGACCTTTTCGACTTTCTGCTGCTTGGCAAGCTCGAGCAGCGCGAACAAATGCGTGATGTGGGAATGCACGCCCCCGTCGCTGAGCAAGCCGATGAAGTGGAGTTGGCGCTGGCGGCCTCGTTCCATCGCCTGCTGAAACAGCGGAACCGAACCAAGCTGTTTGTTGGCGATGAGCAGCTCGATGCGCGTGATGTCCATGTGCACGATGCGGCCGGCGCCGATGTTGAGATGGCCGACTTCGCTGTTGCCCATCTGCCCTTCGGGCAAGCCAACGTAAGGGCCGGAGGTGTGAATCACCGTGTTGGGAAAATCTTTCAGAAGCTTGTCATAGGTGGGCTTGCGCGCGAGCGCGATGGCGTTGCCTTTGGTGTCGGCGCGATAGCCCCAGCCGTCAAGCACGGTAAGTACGATAGGTTTTGGTCTCTTGGTCATATTTCGTCAGGATACATGGAGCGATCCATTCTCGCCACGCAGAGAAGCCGGCACAATTTTCAACGAGATTGTGGTGCTACTTGCTTGCAAATTCGCGGAGCGCGGCCAGGAGGCGGTCGACTTCATCCGCGGTGTTGTAGTGGACCAGGCCGATGCGGAGGAAGCCGCCTTTGTCCTGGACGCCGAGGCGCTCGGCGAGATTCAGGGCGTAGTAGTTGCCGTCCCAGGTGAAGATGCCGCGATCGCCCAGAAATTTGGCGATATCGGTGGGATGGTGATCGCCGATGCGCACGGAAACCGTGGAGCAGCGGTCGTTGAAACGCTGCGGATCGGTAATGCCGTAGAAGCGCAGCCCGGGAACGGCCAGCAGGCCGGGGATGAGCTTTGCGAGCATCGACATTTCGTGCTGGCGCGTGACGCGATAAGCAGCCATCAACGCGCTGCGGCGATTCGCGGCGCCGGGATCACTGCGCCGGCCGACCTCGACGATGTAATCGATGGCAGCTCCGATCCCAGCAATTAACTCCTGCACCTGCGTGCCAGTTTCCCAGCGATCCGGAAGAGTGTCTGGCGCCGGGCGCACCTTGTAGGGCTTGAAGCGGAGAAGGTGCTCGCGCTTGCCGTATAGCGTGCCCATGTGCGGGCCGAAAAATTTGTAGGGCGAGCAGGCCAGAAAGTCGCAATCGAGAGCGCGCACGTCGATGGGGCCGTGAGGAGCGTAGTGCACCGCGTCGATGAACATCAGTGCGCCGGCGGCATGCGCCAGCTTAGTGATTTCTGCTACAGGATTGATCGTGCCGACGGCGTTGGAAGCGTATCCGACGGCGACCAGTTTTGTTTTGTTGTTCAGTTTGCGCTTTAGATCCTCAAGGTCGAGCGTGCAGTCAGTTTCGCGGATGTCAACTTGGCGGATGACCACGCCTTTTTCTTCGAGGGCGCGCCATGGCGTAACGTTGGCGTCGTGATCGAGCTGCGTGATCAGGATTTCGTCACCGGGCTGCAGTTCGCGGTTAATCGCACGCGAGAGGGCAAAGGTGATCGTCGTCATGTTCTGGCCGAAGATCACCTCGTCGGCATCGCAGTGGAAAAAATCAGCCATGGCCTGCCGGGTGGAGGCGAGAATCGCGTCATTGCGCCGGCTGGTCTCGAATGCGCCGCATGTATTGGCATTTGCGCCGGTGAAATAATTGGACACCGCGTCGATGACCTGCTGGGGGACCTGCGTGCCGGCGGGACCGTCAAGAAACGCAGCGGCATGCCCGTTGACCTTTAACTGCAGCGAGGGGAATTGTGCGCGCACCCAGGCGGTGTCGAGTGGCTTGCCGCCGGTTTCGTGAAGCGCTGCGGTGCTCATGACGTGAATATCCTTGGCCTGATTTGCCCGCGGTAGCGAGCCGATAGTCTCTCACATCGAGCCGGCTCTGAGTAACCCGGAGCGCGTCGATGCACGCCAATTTGGAGGCCGTTTTCACTCAACCGCGAGCGACATCCGCTTTTCCACGTGCATGGCCGTGATAGCATGAAGACAGTTGTTCCCCACTCATGCCGCTGTGGCACCGGCTATCAAACAAAGGGACGGCAACCGCGAAGCGGTCGCCCGCCACGCTTCTCGATGAGGTGCACTGTGCCGGAAACTTTCCCGCCGAACGAGCGGACGCGTGTCGTGCGCGAGCCGCAGCGCGGCATCTACGATCGCGAAACGATTTACGAGATTCTCGATGCGGGATTCGTGTGCCACGTCGGTTTCACCATGGAAACGCAGCCGTATGTGATTCCAACGATGTTCGCACGCGTACAGGACGCGATTTATTTCCACGGGTCCGCGGCCAGCAGAATGCTGCGTGGCGTGAGCAACGGCATTCCCGTCTGCGTCACCATCACGCTCGTTGATGGCCTGGTGCTGGCGCGCTCGGTCTTCAATCACTCGATGAACTATCGCTCCGTGGTTGCCCTGGGCAAGGCCTTTCTGGTCGATGCGCCCGACGAAAAGCGGAACGCCCTTCACGCATTCACGGAGAAAATTCTGCCGGGCCGGTGGAGGGAAGCTCGTCAACCCAATGAGAAGGAATTGAAGGCCACGAGCATTTTGCGGCTGCCGCTGACGGAGGTCTCCGCGAAAGTCCGCGTCGGCCCACCGGAGGATGATGCGGAAGACTACGCGCTGCAGACCTGGGCCGGCGTGATTCCTTTGCAGCTTGTCGCCGGGGCGCCGATTCGCGACGCGCGGTGCGACGCGGCAATCCCGGTGCCGGAATACGTTGCAGAGTACAAGCGCTGAACAGCCCTTTATGGGTGAACGGCGCGAAGAAAGTCAGCCAGCAACCCGTATCCAGTCGCTTCGATCCCCGGGTTGTGCTCGAGCAACGACAGACCGAAGATGTCCATGTCGAAGCGCACCGCCGAACTGCTGCCTTCCAGATTGGCCAGCGGGTCGGAGGCCAGCAGAAGTTCCGGACGCACGCTGCAGTCAGCGCCGTCGCCACGGCGCTCGGCGCGGCAGACCAACTTGTAGCGCATCCCCGCGGTGCGTGCGGAGCGTATT
>Ga0068860_100006877_pt1 | contig 11405 bp, 7 predicted proteins | sample KBSSwiS32_FD_66597 | JGI IMG/M metagenome (GOLD analysis project Ga0068860, IMG submission 66597) | Switchgrass rhizosphere microbial communities from Kellogg Biological Station, Michigan, USA - KBS Switchgrass S3-2 | ecosystem: Host-associated > Plants > Roots > Rhizosphere > Soil ... | reverse complement strand
GCAGGTGGGCCGGCACGAGACCCCGGCGGGCGCGCTGGTGACGGTCCCTTGGCCGCTCCCGAAGACCGAGACCGCCAGCGCGTACCCCGAATCCGGGAGCCGGCCCGCGTCCGGGCCCCCATCCGGTCCCCCGTCGTTGCCCCCGGGACCCGGGTTGCACGTGCACGACGACACCCACGCCCACGCGATGGCGAGCAAGACCGCGAGAGGCCAGACGGGCCGTTGGAGGGACATCGCGCGAGCATATCGGTCGCTGGGAAGGCCGGCTGCCAGGCAAGCGCCTGCGGCCCACACCCCACGCTTGACCATCGCCGGGCCGACCTTTAATCCGTTTCACGCATGGTTCGCCCCGCCCGACCTCTCCTCCTCTCCGCCCTCGCCCTCGCCATGGCCTGCGCGACGGCGAAGACCGCCACCGCCCCCGCGGCCCCCGTGACGCCGCCGCCTCCCGCGCCGGCGGCACCCGCGCCTCCCGCCGCGACCGAGGCGCCTCCGCCCACCGCGGCCGGCGCGCCCGCCACGCCCCCGCCGCGCTGCGGCCCGCCGGGGATGGAGCTGGTGACCAAGGGCCAGGACGTCCAGCGCGAGAAGGGTGAGGACGGCGCGGAGGAGGCCATCTCCCTCTACCGCCAGGCGCTCTCCGGCGACGCCAACTGCGCGGAGGCGCTCTGGGAGCTGGGGTGGTCGCTGCAGATCAAAGGTGACCCCGCCGCCGCGGTGGACGCCTGGGACCAGCTCAAGAAGATGGACGCCACCTACCCGGGCCTGGCCGACAACTACGACGCCATGGTCCGCCGCCGCGACCAGGCCGCCATGCTCAAGGCCCTCCCCGACCCGGGCCCGCTCCCGCCCGTCCAGACCACCCCCGCCGAAGGGACCCCCTTGCGGATCGCCGCGGTGGGCGACGTGCACATGGGCCGCGCCTGGCCCGCCGAGCGCGCCACCCTCCCGCCCGACGGCGCCATGCACCTGTACGACGCGGTGAAGCCTTCGCTGAAGGACGCCGACCTGGCCTTCGGAAACCTGGAGACCGTCCTCGCCGACGACGGGGAGAGCCAGAAGTGCGGCAAGCGCTCCACCAAGTGCTTCGCCTTCCGGGTCCCCACCAGCTTCACCGCCGCCCTCGTGGACGCCGGCTTCCGGGTGATGAGCATCGCCAACAACCACGCCGGCGACTTCGGGCCCAAGGGCCGCGCGGACACCATGGCCGCGCTCGACAAGGCGGGCCTCAAGCACTCCGGCCCGGTGGGCGACATCGCCTACCTCGAGGTCGGTCCCTCGAAGACCAGGGTCGCCCTGGTCGCGTTCTCCTTCGGCGCGGACGTGTACCGGATCCAGGAGCTGGACATCGCCAGGAAGGTCGTCGCGCTGCTCACCAAGTCGAACGACCTGGTCTTCGTGTCGTTCCACGGCGGCGCCGAGGGCGCGGGCGCCGACCACGTCCCCAGGGGCCGGGAGAAGTTCCTGGGCGAGGACCGCGGCGACGAGCGCGCCTTCGCCCACGCCGTCGTCGACGCCGGCGCGGACCTCGTGCTGGGCCACGGCCCCCACCTGCTCCGCGGCATGGAGCGCTACCAGGGCCGCCTCATCGCCTACTCCATGGGCAACTTCTCCAGCTGGGACACCTTCGGCCTCACCTTCCCCCTCAACACCACCGGCGTCTTCCACGTCACCCTCGCGCCCAACGGCGTGGTCACCCAGGTGAAGGTGGACCCGGTGGTCATCGAGAAGCCCGGCACCCCCGTCCCGGACCCGGACAAGAAGGCCATTGAGCTCCTCCGCAAGCTGTCCAAGGACGACTTCGGCGACCCGTTCCTCCGCGAGGACGGCACGTGGACGCTGGGCTCTCCCCCGCGCGCCGAGGGCTGATGGCGGCACCTGGCCCGGGCTCCCTCGGTGCCCTGGAGGTCCTGGCGCTGGACTGCCAGGCCACCGGCGCCACCCCCAGGCACGGGCACGTGATGGAGATCGCCTGGGCGCGCGGCGCCGCCGCCGGTCCGGCCGAACCGGCGCTGCACCACTTCCTGGTCGCCCTCCCCGAGGGCGAGTCCGTCCCCCGCATCGTCTCCCAGGTCACCGGTCTCACCACGGACGAGCTGGACGGCGCCCCCGCCCCCGCCTTCGTCTGGGGCGCGCTGCGGGCCGCGGTCGAAGGCGGCGCCGCCCCCTTCCCCGCCGTCATCCACTTCGCCACCTTCGAGCAGCGCTTCCTGGAGGACTGGCACCGGGCGCTCTCCCCCGCCGGCGCGCCCTTCCCGCTGGAGCTGTTCTGCACGCACCAGCTGGCCCGCCGCATCTTCCCCGGCCTCCCCACCCGCGGGCTGCACGCGCTGGCCGGCCACCTGGGGCTGGTGCTGGAGGAGCAGCGCCGCGCCGCCGACCACGTCCGCGCCACCGCCCTGGTGTGGAAGGCGCTGGTGCCCAGGCTGGCCGAGCGCGGCGTCCACACGCTGGAGGACCTGCGCGCGCTGCTCGCCGCGCCCGCGCCGAAGGCCGCCCGCACCGACTACCCCGTCCAGCGCCAGGCCCGGCTGCAGGCCCCGGACGCGCCCGGCGTGTACCGGATGCGCGCCTCCAGCGGCGAGCTGCTCTACGTGGGCAAGGCCACCTCCCTCCGCCGCCGCGTGAACAGCTACTTCACGCGCAAGTGGACCGGGGACGGCCGCAAGCAGCAGATGCTCACCATGGCCGCCACCGTGGAGTGGACCGTCACCCAGAGCGTGGTGGAGGCGGCCATCCTCGAGTCGGACCAGATCAAGGAGCTGGAGCCCAGGTTCAACCAGGCGCTGCGCGCCCGCGCCGCCGAGGTGTGGTTCGCCGCCCGCTCGCTCCAGGAGGCGCGCCCGGCGCCGGACGCGGGCTTCGCCCTGGGCCCGCTGCCCTCTCCGCACGCGCTGGCGCCGCTCCCCGCCCTGGGCCGCCTCTTCGCCGAGGCCACCGTCCCGGACGAGGTGCAGCGGCACGCGCTGGGCCTCCCCGGCCTGCGCTGGCTGCCCGCCCCCGCGGAGCTGGCCGAAGGCGTGGCCCGCGTCCGCCGCCGCCGCGCGCTGGGCGAGGCCCCGTCGCTGGCCGCGCTCCTGCGCGCCGCCGCCGCCCTCTGGACCGAGCCGGACGAGGACGACGAGGACGGCGACGACGAGGCGTTCGACTGGGGCGACTACTGGACCGACCCGGAGAACGTCGCCAAGACGCTGGAGGACGCGCTCCGCCACGCCGCGCACCTGATGCGGCGCGCGCGCTGGTTCGGCCAGCTCCGCGACGCGGTGGTGGCCTGGGAGCAGGGGGACCGCTGGCGCTGGCTCAAGCTCGCCGCCGGGAAGGTGGCGGACCGCGGGGACGCGCCCTCCCCCGCCGGCGTGCCCGCGCCGCAGCATGACCCGGCCCCGCTGGACTTCGCCGGCTACGAGCGCCTGCGCATCCTCACCACCGAGCTGCGCACGCTCATGCAGCGCGGCGCCGCCGCCTTTGTCCGCGTCCCCGGCGACCGGTCCATCCCCGCCGCCCGCCTCCTCCGCCGCCTGCGCTGGGTCTGACCGCTCAAAACGCGAAGGGCCGCCCCATCTCTGGAGCGGCCCTCCGTTACCTCATTCGTTCAGGCGCGGTGGCCTAGAACTTGTGCGTCAGACGAGCGTAGAAGTACCGCATCATGTAGTCGTACGCGGCCGTCTCGGAGTTCGCCGCGAACCCGTTGTAGACGCGCGCCGGCTCCACGTTCAGCAGGTTGTTGACGCCCGCCGAGATGGTGCTGGTGCCCAGGCCCGAGTTGAGGGTCCAGGACACGTTCGCGTCCACCGTGTAGTACGGCAGCACGGTGCGGGAGTACGGCGGAGGCGCGGTCGGGTCGTCCTGGTGGCAGATGCCGCCGCCGCCAGCCGCGACGCCGTCCGAGTCACCGCACTCCTTGAACGGACCGACGAAGCGGCCACGCAGGCCCACGCGGAGCGGGTCCAGCGCCCAGGTCAGGCCCGCGTTGCCCACCCAGTCCGGGTGGACGCCGAGGTCGTAGTTGCCCTTGCCTTCGATCAGGGTGCCGCGGCCGTACTTGGTGTTGGCGTTACCCGCGAGCAGCGAGTCGAACACGCCCAGCCACGACACGTCGCCGTCGAGCAGGATGCGGCCCACCGGGGTCTCCGGCTCGTAGCGCACCCCCACGTCGATGCCGCTGGTGAAGTCACCACCGACGTTCGCGAGCGGGTTGATGATGTTGGTGATCGTGTGGCTGTTCGGATCGCGGACGACCTTGTCGCAGAACTGCGGCGTCACGCCCGTGACGGTCGGGTAGCAGGACGCCAGGATCTGGTCCGCGCCGATCGACGTGATCGAGTTCTTCACCGCGATGTTGTAGTAGTCGACCGTCACCGAGAAGTCCTTCAGCACCCGCGGCTCCACCACCAGGCCGGCGGTGAAGATCTGCGCGGTCTCGGGCTTCAGGTCGGGGTTGCCGCCCTCGCGGGACCGCAGCTGCTTCGAGTCGTCGATGAAGGCGTTCGGCACGTTCTGCGCGAGGCAGGCGTCGTCGAGCGGGCCGCCGGACGGGCGCGGCGCGCCAGTCTTGGGGTTACCGGAGCACGGATCGCTCACCGCCGGGAAGTTGTCCGCCTGGCCGGAGTACAGCTCGGTGATGGACGGCGCGCGGAACGCGGTGGAGTAGGTGCCGCGCAGGGTGATGTCCTGGATCGGGCTCAGCCGGGCGCCGACCTTGTACGAGAGGTTGGACCCGAAGGTGTTGTAATTCACGAACCGGGCCGCCGCGTTCAGCTCGAGGAGATCCTTGCCGCCCTGGGTCTGCTCGCCGAACTGGCCGAGGATGGGCAGCGAGAGCTCCATGTACCCCTCGTTCACCCAGAAGGAGCCTTCGGTCGGCTCGCCCTTGTTACCCGAGGTGTCGCCCTTGGCGGTCAGCGGGTCCGGGATGGACGCGCCCGACTCCTTGCGGAACTCGTACCCCGCGGCGACGCCGGCCATGTGCGCGGTCGGCGTGATGCGGAACAGCTCGCCCGCGATGTTGGCGGCGAACACCATCTGCTGGTTGTAGCCCAGCGAGGTGCCGGCGAAGCTCAGGTAGTTCGCCATCTCCGGGGTGATGGAGCCCTTGCCGCCGTCCGGACGGATCATCGCCGCGCCGCCGAACAGGTTGATCGGCACGCAGCCGTCCGTGATCTCGTTGCCCGGGGTGCCGCACTTCAGCTCGCCGGTGATCGGATCGGGGAAGCCCGGCCCGAGGGCGTTCTGGAGGCGGGACAGCTGCACGGTGCCGCGCTTGAGGTAGGTCGCGTCGTTGCGGCCCAGGTTCAAGGACATGTCCCACGACCAGTTGCTGAGGATGGGGAGGCCGCCGGTCACGCCGGTGACGACGCGGAAGGTGTTGATGTCCTCGCGGAAGACGCGGTTGCCGAACTCGATCAGGCGGCGGCGGTAGCGGACGAAGTCGACGCCGAACGGGTTGTAGGGGTTGTTGGCGTCGATGTACACGTCCTCGCCGCCCGACAGGCCGGTGCCGATGATCAGCGGTTCGGCCGCCAGCTTCTGCTCGGAGACGCGGTTGGTGAAGGACGCCTCGAAGTAGCCGCGCACGTCCGGGCTGAACTTGTACTCGCCCACCGCGAACAGGTGGCCGCGCTGCTGCGGGGTCACCAGGTAGTTCTCCGGCTGGAAGTTGTACTGATCGCCGCCCGCGTCCTCGACGCCGACGCTCCTGTACTTCCGCCACAGCCCGGTCTCCTTGTCGACCGTGAAGGTGGTGGTGTTCTTCGGACCCGGCGTCACGCCGTTGTCCGCCAGCAGCTTCTGGTAGGCCGCGTTACCGGTGGACGGGGCGGCGTCCGGGTACATGCGGGACTGCGGGATGTTCGAGGAGCCGATGGTGACCAGCTCGCCCGCGCGCATGTCCAGGCCCAGCTGGTACTTGGCGAACGAGCGGTCGCCCGACCACACCGGCTGCTGCTTGATGAAGCCGCCGCTGAAGAGGATGTTGCCGCGGTCGGTCACCTGGCCGGTGGTGGCGCCGAGGTCGACGAGGATGCCGTCACCGTAGTTGGACACGCCGCTGAACGCGGAGAGCTCGGTGCCGGAGAAGTCCTTGCGGGTGATGATGTTCACCACGCCGGAGATCGCGTCCGACCCGTACACCGCGGAGGCGCCGTCCTTCAGGATCTCGATGCGCTGGATGGCCGAGGTCGGGATGGAGTTGAGGTCCACCGACGCGTCGGCGCCCGTGCCGCCCGCCACGAACCGGCGGCCGTTCACCAGCACCAGGGTGCGGGCGGTGCCGAGGCCGCGGAGGTTGATGCGGGTCGAGCCGTCGCCGCCGTTGTTGAACTGGGTGTTGATGGCGTTCGACTGCTCCGGGATGGACTGCAGGATGTCGCCGATCGACGGGCGGCCGGAGGACTCGATCTGGGTCCGGTTCAGCACGGTCACCGGCGCGGCGGTCGTCAGCTCGACGCGTGGGATGCGCGAACCGGTGACGACGATTTCCTCCACGAAATCCTCGTCACCCGGCTTCTTCGGCTTCTCGGCGGCGGGCGCAGCCGCCGCGTCTGCGGGTTTGGCTTCAGCTGGAGCCTCGGCGGGAGGAGCGGCCGGAGCGGTCGTCCCCTCCTGCGCCCAAGCCCCGAACGAAACGACGGCTAGAGCGAGGAATGCACTGCGCATGTTCAACATTGACCTTCGACCCCCTGTCCCCGTGGGGACAGTTCTCGAGAGCGGGAATGATCCGTGGGTTCCCTCGTGCAGACGGGAGCCACGAGCCGGGTTGGCGACTTAGCAGCAACCGGCCAGAGAGGCAACGACTCGTGCGCATGCTGGCACGAGGCCCAAAAGCGCGTCATCCCATGGCCCGTTGGCTGCAGGGGACCTGAAAAGACCTCGCCCGGAAGTCAAGGCTTCGCCGCGCGCCAAGGGGTGAAGATGCAGCGAATGGGCACGAGGCTGGCGTCGCGCGACCCGCAAAAACGACGACGCCCGCGCCGGGGAGGCGCGGGCGTCGCGGGTGCTGCGAACGAGCCGAGCTTAGAAGCCGCTCTGGAACGGCGACGGGAGGGACAGCGGGTCGTCCAGGAATTCCCCGCCCTGGCACTCCGGCTCGTACTTGTCGGCCGGGACCGCTTCGCAGTAGGTGCGCACGCAGTCCTGCCACGCGATGGCGGAGTCGTCGCAGTCGGCGAAATTGGTGTCGCAGATGCTGCTGATGTGCTGCTGCCAGCAAGCGAGGTGGGCCGTCCACAGCGGAGTGCACTGCTGCCCGGCGGCGGCTGCACGCGCGTTGAACGCGTCCACCTGGCCGCAGAAGTTCTCGGTGTCGATCTGGATGAACCGCTTACCAATCGGGCACGCGTTGTACTGACGGGAGATCGACTCGCACTGAGTGCCGCAACCGGAAACCAGAAAGAGTGCCCCAAAGAGGGCGGACGTGAGCACGAGCTTCAATTTTTCCTCCTGCCGAGAAGGGTGAAGCAAAAACGCGGCGCACAATGCGCAGATCGCGGCTCGCCGTCAACCCTCTTCGTGTCGTTTTCCACAGCGGAAGCCCTCGGGGAACCTGAGTTTCCAGGAACACCCCGGTGAAGCGGGGGGCTCGCGCGCTACTTGCACTTGCCGTAGCCGAAGGCGTCCTGCTGGCAGGTGTAGCCCGGGCAGCACATGTCCTGGGTGGGGCTGCACTCGTGCTGGGAGGACAGGCACTGGACGACGCACACGCCCGCGTCGGCGTCGCAGGTGAGCGGGTCCCCGCGGGTGGAGATGCGACAGCAGGCGGTCTCGCCGCAGGCCCCGTCGAGCGGCGCGCAGCTCCCCGCGTCGTCCCCGCCCTCCGTGGAGGAGCACCTCGCGGTGGTGAGGAGGAGGGCGCAGGACGCGGCCGCGGCGGCCCCGAGCAGTCGACGTCTGGAGGTCATGCCACGTCAGACTCGCGCGGGGCCGCGGCGGTCACAACGGCTTCAGGCGCCGGGCTTCTGCGCGGGCTTGCGCCACAGCGGGCGGCCGGACTCTTCGCGCAGGCGCATCACCTGGCCGGCGCGGATGACCTTCTCCGCGACCAGGTAGGGCTCCTCCCGGCCCGGCACGCCGATGGAGATCCAGGAGCCGGTGAATTCGATGGCGTCGCCGGCCCGCAGCTTCATGGGCTGCGCGTCGACGAAGGTGGCGGGGCCGAGGTGGACCTCCATCTTCTCCAGGTCCGTCTCCACCACCAGCATCACCCCCGCGGTCCGGCCGCTGGGGATGCGCTTCACCTCCCGCACCGTGCCCTTCATGGTCATGCAGGTGTGGTGGTCGTAGGGCATGTCCTCCTCGGCGGCGGCGGCGAGCGGGGCCAGCGCGAGGGCGACGGTGAGTGGCCAGATCCAGCAGGGATTGGTGCGCATGGCGGCGTGGGACCTCCGAGACGAGACGCGAGGGGACGACTGCATCCGGCGCACCAGGGAGGCGCCGGGCGGGCCGCGCCTGCAGGAGGGCGCAGAGACTGCGCCGGCGCGGGCGATCCCGGCGATTCGTTCGCGGCGGCGCGCTCCCCCCAGGGTGAAGGCCGCGGGCATGTCCGATGCTCCTCCTGGAGGTCTCAAGGAGGTCCGTCATGATCGCCCGCATCCCGAGCCTCGCGGTGGCCCTGCTGGTGATGGCGGCCCCGGCGTGCGTGATCAACGGCACGCGGCCGCTCCCGGCCCCGCCGCCCCCGCCCGTGGCCGTCACCGCGTTCGACACCGCGCTCTCGCCGTACGGTGACTTCATCGTGGTGGCGAAGCTGGGCCGCGTCTGGCGGCCGCACCTGGCGGTGGTGGGCGCCGGCTTCGTGCCGTACGTCACCGGCGGCCGCTGGGTGCTCACCTCGGAGGGCTGGGTGTTCGAGAACCGGTGGGACTTCGGCTGGGCCGTCTTCCACTACGGCCAGTGGGTGGAGCTGAAGGACATCGGCTGGGTCTGGTTCCCGGGCGACCAGTGGGCGCCGGCATGGGTGGAGTGGCAGTACGGAGGGGGATACGTGGCCTGGGCGCCGGTGGCGCCGGTGGGCGTGTTCGTCGACTGGCGGCCGCGCTGGTGCTTCGTCGAAGCGCGCTGGATGGCGGAGGACGCGTGGATCGAGCATCACCTGATGCCGCGCGACTTCCATCCCGCCACCCCGGTGGCACCGGTCGCGCGCCGCCCAGGCCACGCGGTGTCCGTGGGCCCGCCCCCCGAGTACGTCGGCCACAGCGCGGGCATCCCGGTGCGGATCCACGAGGTCGCGCCGCCTCCGGGCATCGGCCGGACGAGGGTGCTCCCGGTGCCGCCGGTCGCCGTGCCGGCCCCGCCGCCCGGCCAGCCGGCCCCGCCCGCTCGGGTGGAGCCGCCGGCCGCGCGACCTGCTCCTGCGGCGCCGCCCCCCGCCCGCACGCCTCCGCGCCAGGTGGAGCCGCCGCCCCCGGCGGTGAAGCCCGCGCCCCCCGCGCAGCCGGCGCCGCCCGGCCAGCCGGCCCCCAAGCACAAGGTGAAGGACAGGGATGACGGGCGCGCGGCCTGGTCCATCCACCACCGCGCCTGGGCCTGACCCGAGCGCGCGTCCACCGCGGCCGCCGGTCGCGGGAAGGTGGGCGATCCATCCACCCCGGAGGTGCGCCTGACGGGTGCTACCCGGCGGCCGCGCGGCGGTCGGGCTCGGCGCGCACGGGGACCAGCCGCTCCACGAGCTGGGCGTGGAGCCGGTAGAGCACCGGCAACAGCACCATGGTGACCGCGCAGGCGGAGAGCGTCCCGAAGACGATGACCACCGCCAGCGGCCGCTGCGTCTCCGACCCGATGGCGCGGCTCATGGCGGCCGGCACCAGCCCCAGCGCGGCCAGCGAGGCGGTCATCAGCACCGGCCGGAGCCGTTCGCGGCAGCCGGCCTGGATGGCGTCGTCCAGCGGCATCCCCGAGGAGCGGCGCTCGGCGATGGCGGACATCACCAGCACGCCGTTGAGGGCGGCCTGGCCGATGAGGGCGATGAACCCCACCGCCGCCGCCACCGACAGCGGCATGTGGAACAGCCACAGCCCCAGCACGCCGCCGGTGAGCGCGAACGGCACGTTGAGCAGCGTCACCGCCGCGCGGCCGAAAGAGTCGAACGCCTTGAACAGCAGCGCCAGGGTGAGCAGCACCGCCACCGGTACCACCGCCGCCAGCCGGGCCATGGCGCGCTCCTTGTTCTCGAACTCGCCGCCCCACTCGACGGTCATCCCGGGCTGGAGCGGCGCGCGGGCCGCCACCTTGGCGCGGGCCTCGTTGACGAACCCGCCCAGGTCCCGGCCACGCACGTTCATCCGGATGCCGATGTAGCGGCGCCCGTTCTCGCGGTTGATGGAGGCGCGGCCCAGGCCCACCTTCACGTCCGCCAGCGCCGAGAGCGGGACGGTCACCCCGCCCTCCACCGGGACGCGGAGCTGCCGCAGCTTCTCCACGTCGTCGCGCGCCTCCAGGGGCAGGCGCATCACCACGTCCAGCTTGCGTTCGCCCTCCCAGAAGTCGGACACCGGCTTGCCGGCGACCGCGGTCTGGAACACCGACTGGAAGTCGCCCAGGTGCATCCCGTAGCGGCCCAGCGCCTCCCGGTCCGGCCGCACCTGGATCTGCGGCACCTCGCCGCTCTTGACGATGCCCAGGTCCGCCACGCCCCCCACCTGGGCGATGGCGTTCTTCACCTTCTCCGCCTGCGCCTGCAGCGCGACCAGGTCGTCGCCGTACAGCTTCACCGCGATCTGCCCGAACTGGCCGCTGATGTTCTCGTTCACGTTGTCGCGGATGGGCTGGGAGAAGTTCACCTCCAGGCCCGGCACCTCGTCGATGCGCCGCTGCAGCGCGGCGATGACGTCGTCCAGCGCGGGCGTCTCCTGGGGCCACTGCTCGGGCGGCTTGAGGCGGACGAACAGCTCGAGGTTGTTGGGGAGGGTGGCGTCGGTCCCGTCCTCCGGCCGCCCCAGCTGCGAGAGCACCGACTCCACCTGCGGCGCGGAGGAGACCAGCGAGACGATCCGCGGCGCCAGCCTCCGCCCCTCGGTGAGCGAGACGTTGGAGGGCAGCGTGAAGGTCATGTAGAGCGCGCCCTCGTTGAGGTCGGGCAGGAACTCCGACCCCAGCCGCGGCAGGAGCGCGCAGGCGCCCAAGAGCAGCGCGGATGCGCCGCCCAGCACCACCCACGGCCGCGCGAGCGCGAAGCGCAGGGCCGGCTGGTACGCCCGCGCCGCCACCGCCAGCACCGGCGACTCCCTGTGCGGCTGCGCCCGGCGGTAGACGAGCGAGGCCAGCACCGGCACCAGCGTCACCGAGAAGACCAGCGCCCCCACCAGCGCGCTCACCACGGTGTTGGCCATGGGCGCGAAGATCCGCCCCTCCACGCGCTGGAGCATGAAGATGGGCAGGTAGGCGGCGATGATGATGAGCAGCGCGAAGACGGT
>Ga0068860_100006876_pt1 | contig 11406 bp, 12 predicted proteins | sample KBSSwiS32_FD_66597 | JGI IMG/M metagenome (GOLD analysis project Ga0068860, IMG submission 66597) | Switchgrass rhizosphere microbial communities from Kellogg Biological Station, Michigan, USA - KBS Switchgrass S3-2 | ecosystem: Host-associated > Plants > Roots > Rhizosphere > Soil ... | reverse complement strand
ACGTCGATCAGGCCACCCTCGCGGCTGATGCCCTTGCCGTACATGATGTCGAACTCGGCCTGCTTGAACGGCGGCGCGACCTTGTTCTTCACGACCTTGACCCGGGTGCGGTTGCCGACCATGTCGGTGCCGTCCTTGAGGGTCTCGATGCGGCGTACGTCGAGCCGCACCGAGGAGTAGAACTTCAACGCCCGGCCACCGGTGGTCGTCTCGGGCGAGCCGAACATCACGCCGATCTTCTCGCGCAGCTGGTTGATGAAGATCGCGGTGGTGTTGGAGTTGTTGAGGGCACCGGTCATCTTGCGCAGCGCCTGGCTCATCAGCCGGGCCTGGAGGCCGACGTGGCTGTCGCCCATCTCGCCCTCGATCTCGGCGCGCGGCACCAGGGCGGCCACCGAGTCGATGACGACCAGGTCGAGGGCCCCGGAGCGGACCAGCATGTCGGCGATCTCGAGCGCCTGCTCACCGGAGTCGGGCTGGGAGACCAGCAGCGCGTCGGTGTCGACGCCGAGGGCCTTGGCGTAGTCGGGGTCGAGCGCGTGCTCGGCATCGATGAACGCCACGATGCCCCCGGCCGCCTGGGCGTTGGCCACCGCGTGCAGGGCCACGGTCGTCTTGCCGCTGCTCTCCGGACCGTAGATCTCCACCACCCGGCCGCGCGGCAGGCCGCCCAGGCCGAGCGCGACGTCGAGCGCGATCGACCCGGTGGGGATCACCTCGAGGGGGGCGCGCGTCTCGTCGCCGAGTCGCATCACCGAGCCCTTGCCGAACTGCTTCTCGATGTTGGCGAGGGCGACGTCGAGTGCCTTCTCGCGGTCTGCAGCCATGTGCTGTGCCTTCCTGGGTCGGGTGGAGTGAGGTGCTCCTTCGACGCTAGGGAAGGCCGCCGACATCCGGTCCTACCGGTGGTCGGGTTGTGGAGAAGCCGCCCGCGCGTCGCACCTGTGGACAGAACCTAGCCGAACAGGTGTTCGATCACAGGTGCGACACGCCGGGAACGCACCCGGCCTCCGTCAGCTGACGGAGGCCGGGTGCGGAAGGGCGGAGGCTACGACGGGTTCACCACGCAGTGGTGGTAGCGAACGATCGTGCCGTCCTCGAAGAGGGCATTGCCGCTGAAGTCGGTCACGATGACCTTGAGGCCGGTGGCGTCGGTGAAGTCGCCCGTGAACTCGTACTGGCTCAGGTTGCCGTCCGCCCAGGTCACGCCCGAGGAGAGAGCGTTGCTGAGCGGCAGCAGCTTGGTCTCGTTGACCGTGGGCAGCCGGCCACCCAGGCTGTTGCAGTCGGTCAGTGCCGTGTTGAGGGTCGTGGTGCCACCCGGCCGGACGGCCTTGATCAGGCAGCCGGTGGCGAGCCGGAACTGGTCGGCGCCGCACTTGGCGGCGGTCGGCGCGGGCAGGTCGGCCGCGGTCAGCGAGCCGTCCGCGATGTCGGCGCCGGTGAGGGAGGCGTCCTTGACGTCCTTGCCGGTGACCTCGTTGTCCTTGATGTCCTTGGACTTGATCGTGTTGTTCTTGATCTGCGCGGAGGTGATCTTCGCGGCGGCGTACGACGTGCCGGCCATCGCGACGACGAGCGCGAGCAGGGCCACGGCGAGGGCGTGGGCAGGACGGATCTTCATGGGCGGGCCTCCGAGGTCGACGAGGGGTTGCGAGGCAACCTAGTGGCCTCCGGGGCCTGCGTCATCCGGCAGCGGCGACGGCGATGGTCAGGCGGGCAGCCGGACCCGGAAGCGACAGCCGACCGCGGCGACGTTCTCGACATCGACGACACCGCGGTGCGCCTCGACGATGCCCTTGACGATCGCGAGCCCCAGGCCCGCTCCCCCGACGCCGGCGAGCTCCTCGCCCCGGTCGGGCGTCCGCGCGTGGCCGCCTCGCCACGCCAGGTCGAAGACCCGCTCCATGTCGTGGTCGGACAGGCCGCCGCACTGGTCGCTGACGCTCAGCTCCACACCGTCGGGGACCGACCGGCCGCGGATCTCGACGGTGCCGTCGGCGGGGGTGTGCCGCACGGCGTTCAGGACCAGGTTGGTCATCACCCGCGAGAGCCCGATCGGGTCGGCGGTGACCGCGAGCCCGTGCTCGACGGAGCCGCCGATCCGCACCGACCGCGAGCGGGCCACCGGGTCCGCACCCGCGATCGCCTCGCTCACGACGTCGGTGAGCGCCAGCGTCTCGGGGGTGAGGGTCAGCACGCCGGCGTGGATCCGCGAGAGCTCGAACAGGTCGTCGACCATGCGCACCATCCGGTCGACCTCCGCTCGGATCTGGCGGTGGTAGCGCGCGGGGTCGTCGACCATGCCGTCCTCGAGCGCCTCGGTCATCGCGCGCATGCCGGCCAGCGGCGTACGCAGGTCGTGGGAGACCCACGAGACCAGCTCGCGGCGCGACCCCTCGAGCCGCGCCTCGCGCAGCCGCGACTCCTCCAGCCTCTTGCTCGTGCGCTCCAGCTCGGCCGAGAGCGCCTGCAGCTCACTGGGCCCCCGCCGGGCGCCCACGAACGAACCGTGCGTGTCCAGCCGCCGGGCGTCCTCGCGCAGCGCCGCCGACCAGCGGGCGATGGCGGCGCCGACCGCGACGGCCACCAGCAGGGCGACCGCCCCCGAGACGGCGCTGACCAGCGTGACGACCCCACGGTCGTGGGTCGAGATGAACATCAGCCGCGCGATCGCGACCACCCCGGCCAGCACCGAGCCGATGGCCACGCCGACGACCAGGGCGAGCTGCCAGAAGATCGTGCGGGTGCGGATCGCCCACGCGACCACGAGTCCCACGAGGCCGACCCCGACCGCGCACGAGGTCGCCACCAGCAAGATCTGGAGCTGGTCGGCGGTCAACTGACCGGCTCCCAGAGGTAGCCCACGCCCCACACCGTCTGCAGCCGCACCGGCCGGGTCGGGTCCGGCTCGACCTTCTCCCGCAGCCGGCGCACGTGCACGGTCACCGTCGACCGGTCGCCGAACGACCAGCCCCACACCTGCTCGAGCAGCTGCTCGCGGGAGTACGCCGTCCCGGGGTGGGCGAGCAGGAAGCGCAGCAGGTCGAACTCCCGGCCGGTCAGCGCGAGCGGCTCGCCGTCGCGGTACGCCGCGTGCCGGGCCTCGTCGACCAGCAGGTCGCCGTCGACCAGCCGCCGCGGTGCGGCCGGCACACTCACCCGCCGGAGCACCGAGTCGACGCGCAGCGCGAGCTCGCGCGGGCTGAACGGCTTGGTGACGTAGTCATCGGCGCCCACCTCCAGGCCCATCACCCGGTCGGTCTCCTCACCCAGCGCGGTCAGCATGATGACCGGCACGTCGCCGTCCTCACGCAGCCGGCGGCAGACCTCGATCCCGTCGATGCCGGGCAGCATCAGGTCGAGGACGACCAGGTCGTGCGGCGCGGCGCGGTGGCGCTCCAGCGCGCTCTCGCCGTCGCCGACCTCGACCACCTCGTGGTCGGCCGCGCGCAGGTATCTCACGACGACCTCACGCACGGTCGGGTCGTCATCGACCACGAGCACCCTGGCCACGGGTCACCTCCGTCGCGAGCGTACGAGCGAGGCGGCGACCACCGCACCCACGGTCAGCCCGGCGACGACCAGCCAGCCGGCCCAGTAGCCGCGGTCCAGCAGTGTGGGGTTGTCGGCGCGGGCGCCGAACCGGCCCAGCACCGGGACCGCCAGCAGGGTCAGCGAGCCCAGCACCACGAACCCCACGACGGCCGGCGCCCTGGCAGCTTGGGGCAGCACGCGGAGCGCCACGGCGCCGAGCGCCAGCACCGCGAGGGCGAGCACGCCGTCGTGCAGCAGCACCCCACCCGCGAGCCACACCGCGAGGTCGAGGTGGTCGTGGCCGCGGCTGACCGCCAGCCACCCGCCGTACGCCGCACCCATCGTCCCCAGCGCACCGAGGCCGAGCCGCGACCAGGACACCGACCTCATTCCGACACCTCGAGCCGCGCGAGCCACTTGGTCTGCAGCACGCCGGGCCGGTCCGGCGCGATCAGCCGGGCGGGTTCACCGTGGTCGCGCGAGAGCGGCTCGCCGTGCAGCGCCAGCGCGACCAGGGTCCGGCCGTGGTCGGCGAAGTTGCCCTGCAGCACCGTGTGTCGATAGGGGCCCGAGGGCTGCAGCGAGTAGACGTCGACGTCGCGGCCCCGGGGGGCGCGGACGAGGTCGAGCAGGTCGCGGACGCGCACGCCGGTCCACTCCGCGCCGGCGCTCCAGCCCTCGACGCAGGCGATCGGGAGGCTCTCGGTCCGCTGCTCCATCCCCTGCAGGTCTTCACGGGTCAGCGAGACGTTACGGTCGCCGTGCACGATCTCGAGCCGGTACGCCGGGCCGACGAGCTCGTCGGTGATGTGCGCGGCGGCGGCCGACTTGTTGATCGGCACCCCCTGCGGGCCCTCGCCGCTGCGGACCGCGAAGACCGAGATCCGGCGCAGGAAGGGCACGGTCCCGCCGGCGACCGCGAGCGCGGCGACCCCCGAGGCCAGGAACGTGGTCCGCAGCAGCCCCCGCCGCGACAGCACGCCGGGCGCGGTCGCGGTCGGCCGGTCGTCGACGGTCGACTCGACGTCCGAGGTCAGCGCCCGGCGGATGATCGGCAGCTTCACCGCGATGTGCACCAGCAGTGACCCGACCGCCACCCACGCGATCGCGTAGTGCGACGACCGGAACGAGAAGGCCCACGGATACCACTGCGCGGAGTTGAGCAGCCCGGTCGCGAGCTGGAAGAGCGCCGAGGCGACCAGGACCGCGATGGAGCCACGCTCGAGGGCGTCGAGCACCAGCTGCCGGAGCCCGCGCTCGGGCCGGCGGAACAGCAGCGGGTAGACCGACCACAGCTTGACGAGCAGCAGCGGCACGGCGGCGGTGCCGGTGACGACGTGCAGCCCCTGGGTGACCCGGTAGCCCCACGCCGGCCAGGCCGGGAACAGCACCGGGTGGTCGGCGTTCTGGGCGTAGTGGCTGATCAGCCCGGTGACGAACGCGATGCCGAAGCAGATGCCGAGCCAGAGCCCCACGCGGGCGGTGACGGCGGGGCTGCGCAGCCGCGACCGGAAGTCCTCGGGCGCGGGCGGCCGCAGCAACGGCTTCGTGGGCACGCCATCGACAGTAGGCAGCGCCACGTCCCCAGCACATGGGTCCGCGCCTTACGAAGTCGTGACGGGTCCCGACGCAGACTGGTCGCGTGCTCGACTCGCTGTCACCCCCACGGCGGCGGCTGGTCCTCGCGACGGCGGTGCTGGTGGTGGTCGCCATGGTGGCCATCGCGGTGGCGCTCGTCGTACGCCGCGACCCGGCGGTCGAGCCGGTGGCGCAGGATCGGCCCGGGCCGGTGCTCCTGATCCCGGGCTACGGCGGCTCGACCAGCTCGCTGCAGCCCCTCGCCGACGCGCTGGCCGGCCAGGGGCGCGACGCCCGCATCGTGAAGCCGACCGGCACCGGCACCCAGGACCTGCGCGAGCAGGCCGAACACCTGCGCGACGTCGTCGACCGGACGCTGGCCGAGACCCATGCCCCGTCGGTCGACCTGGTCGGCTACTCCGCGGGCGGGGTCGTGGTGCGGATCTACGTCGCGGACCTCGGCGGCGGCTCGCACGTACGCCGTGCGGTGACCCTCGCCTCCCCACACCACGGCACGGACCTCGCAGCGCTCGCGACCGCGCTCGGGGCCAAGGCCTGCCCGGCCGCCTGTCAGCAGCTCGCCCCCGACTCCGAGCTGCTCCGCGACCTCAACCGGGACGACGAGACCCCGCCCGGGCCGAGGTGGGTCGCCGTGTGGACCGAGGACGACGAGACGGTGGTGCCGCCCGACTCCGGCTCGCTCGAGGGCGCTCTCGACGTCTCGCTGCAGTCGCTCTGCCCGGGAGTGCACGCGGGCCACCCGGACGTGCCGCGCACCCCCGCTGTGATCGCGATCGTGGAGGCGGTGCTGGGCCGCTCCGCACCCCGGCTCCCGGGGTCGTGCCCGGCCGCTCCGGCCGGCTAGTCCGTGATGTCCTTGGTCATGAAGTTCGCCCAGCCCGCACCCAGGAACACCACGACGTAGGCGGCCTGCAGCAGTACGCCGCGGACGACGTCGCGCCACAGGATCGGGTCGCGGAACAGGTCCACGAAGGCGAGCCAGTAGCGGGTCGGCAGATAGGGCTGGAGGGGACCTGCGGCGTCGATGGTGAGCAGCAGGGTCGAGGCGACCAGGAGCGCCACCGTGCCGAGGGCCGCGGCCAGCGGCGACTCCGCAACCGTGGACAGGAAGAGCGCGACGGCCGCCACCCCGAGCATGCACACGATCGCGTAGCCCAGGGCCAGCAACGTGCGCCCCACGAGCTCGGAGCTCGACATCGAGCTCCCGGAGACGCTGGCGGCCCCGGTGGCGGACACGCTCTCGTTGCCCAGCAGCAGGACGCCGAGCACGTAGGCCGTCGCGGCGACGACCAGGATCGTCAGCACCACGAAGGCCATCACCGCCACCAGCTTGGCGACCAGCAGCCGGGTGCGTCCGACCGGCCGGACCAGCAGGTAGCGCAGCGTCCCCTGCTGGCCCTCCCCGGCGATCGCCTCCCCCGCGGTGATCGCCACCGCGATCGGCAGGAAGAGGGGCAGCACGATCCCGAGCGCGGCGAGCGGGAACAGCGTGCCGTCGGTCAGCACCGTGGACAGGAACGCGGGTCCGGTGCCGGGCCGGGGGCCGAGATCGGTGAGCGCCAGGAGCACGGCGACCAGGGTGGGCAGCGCGTCGATGAGCGCGATCGTGACCCAGGTCCGGCGGCTGCGGACGAGCTTCACCAGCTCGACGCCGATCACGGCCGCCCCCCGAACCGGTCGGCGCTCTGGCTGGACGCCGCCAGCACCACCTGCTCGAGGGTGCGGCGCTCGGCACCGATCCGGGTCACCCGGATCCCGGCCTGCACCAGCCGGGCGTTGAGCGCCGCGGGGTCGGGGTCGCGGACCAGGAGCCGCTCGGCGTCGTGCTCCTCGACGACGCCGTCGAGCAGCCGGCGTACGGCGTCGACGTCCGGGGTGTGCACCTCGACCCGGCCGGTGGGGCGACGCAGCTCCTCGAGCTCGGCCTGGAGCACCAGCCGGCCACGGTCCAGGACACCGACCCGGGTGCACAGCTGCTCGACCTCGGCGAGCAGGTGGCTGGACAGGAAGATGGTGGTCCCGCTCCGGTTGAGGTCGAGCAGGAGCTCCCGGACCTCCTGGATGCCCTGCGGGTCCAGGCCGTTGGTCGGCTCGTCGAGCACCAGCAGCGTGGGCCGGCGCAGCAGCGCGCCGGCCAGGCCGAGCCGCTGTCGCATCCCGAGGGAGTAGGCGCGCACCGGTCGCCCGTCGACCGAGGCCAGGCCGACCCGCTCGAGGGCGTCCGCGACCCGGCCGCGCCGGGTGGCCCGGTCGCCGTCGGCAGCCATCGCGTCGAAGGTCGCGAGGTTGCTCCGGCCCGACAGGTGCGGGTAGGCCGCGGGTCCCTCTACCAGAGCGCCGACCCGCCGCAGCACCCGCCCCGCGGCCGCGGGCATCTCCTCTCCCAGCAGCTCGATGCGCCCCGAGGTCGCGAGGACCAGACTGAGCAGCATCCGGACGGTCGTGGTCTTCCCCGACCCGTTGGCACCGAGGAACCCGTAGACATCGCCCTCCCTCACGTCGAGGTCGATGCCGTCCACCGCGGTGATCGACCCGAACCTCTTGGTCAGTCCCTCGGTGCGGATCACCGCCGCGCGGGGGCTGGTCACCGGTCGTCCAGGAAGACGAACCCGGCCAGCACGTCGGCGGCCGCGCGCACCAGGGCCGCCCGGGTAAGGGTCCCGGCCAGCAGCCAGCCGCCGTGGCCCTCGGCGCCGGTGAGCAGGACGCCCAGCGGCCCCAAGGAGACGACCGTCTGGTCGGCACCCTGGTCGACGCCGGGGGTGCTCGCGAGCTGGGCGCGGAGCGCGTCGGCCTCGCGGTCGCGGAGCGGGATCGCGATCACCTCGGTCATCCCGGTGCCGTAGACGCCGACCGCGCGATCCGACGACGCCGCCTTCGCGAGTCCGGCGACGGTCTCGGGCGGCCGGACCGGGGCGTACTGGTTCGCCGCGTCGGCGATGTCGAGGACGTCCTCGAACCGGACGCGCACGCCCGGCGGCGCGGCGAACGCGACCCGCGCGCCGGCGGGGCGGGCGCTCGAGAACTCCCGGAACTCGCTGGTGAACGCGGCCGATCCCGAGCCCGCGGCGTAGACCTCGACCCGCAGCGGCACGCCCGACGCCGGATCGAGCCACAGGTCGGCGTGGTCGATGCTCGAGAGGTCGGAGGCCGGGACGACCCTCAGCCCCGGCGCGCTCACCCCGGCGACCCGGCGGGCAGGCAGACGGCGTACGTCGTCGGGGCCGGCACCGCGCAGCAGCCGCTCAGCGAGGACGGGCGGCACCAGGTCGGCCGTGCGCGGCAGCCGGATGTCGGGATCGAGGCTCTCGGTCGCCGTGAGGTGCTCGTAGTCCCAGCGCAGCGTCGTGGCGTCCTGGTGCACGAGGTCGGTCTCCCCGGTGGCGAGGAGCTGGTCGACCCGCCAGTGGGCATCGTCGCGCCACCAGGCCCGCAACCGGGTGGGCTCGCCGAAGAGCGCGGCCACGTCGCTGAACCGGTCCGCGTCCGGCAGCTGCAAGGTGCCCTCGGTCTCCACGAAGCCCGACCACGGATGGTCGTGCGCGGCACGCGCCTGGGCCAGCAGGTGATCGGCGCTGACGTCGCTGTCCGCGGCCGGCAGCAGGCGCAGCGCGACCGGGATGCCCGCCAGCAGCAGGGTCCCAGCCACGACCACGCACCAGCGCCGGGCGGGAGTCACGGCCTCGAAACTACGTCGCGATCGTAAGAGAGGACGGCGCACCAGCGGCGTCCGCCTACCGCATGCACCTCGACGCGCGCGAATCCGGCGGCCCTCCCCAGCTCGCGGATCTGGTCGGTGCCGACGGTGGCCCACCGGAACGGCCGGCTGCGCAGCCCCGCACACTCCAGCGCCGCCCAGCCCGTCCGCGGACGTACCCCGGGCGCGGCGAGCTCGGCCACCACCCGACCGCCGACCGCGAGCAGCTCGCGCGCGCGGCGCAGCAGCACCGCCGGGTCGCCTCCGATGCCGACGTTGCCGTCGGCCAGCAACACCGTGTGCCACCGCCCCTCGCCGGGCAGCCGGTCGAACAGGTCACGATGCAGGGCGGTCACGCCGCGCGCCACCGTCTGGTCGACGGCCTCGCGGACCACGTCGACGCCCAGCACGACGTGGCCGCGCCTAGCCAGGGCCACCGTGAGCCGGCCGGGCCCGCAACCGAGGTCGAGGGTGTGGCCGACGCAGTGCCCCAGGAGCTCGAGGTCCGCCCGGTCCGCGTCGCGCCGCCACTCGTGGACCGGCAGGTCCGCGGGTGCGTCGCGGAGCCCGACCACCGAGCAGGGGCGGCCGCGCAGCGCTTCGGCGAAGACCTCGGAGAAGGAGGCCGACGCCGGGGCGAAGGTCTCGGACAGGCTCATCGAGACACCCGGACTCCGGCCCACGCCCGGGCGAACCGCGAGCCCGGCGCCAGGGCGGCGACCGCGTCGGCATCCGCCACGTCGTCGATGTCCCGCAACGTCGCGGCGGACATCACGTCGAGCCCTGCCTCGCTCAGGGCGGCTCGGGTGTCCGCACCGGTGCTCGGCGTCGACATCGCTACGCGGCGGAGCACCCAGGCGTGCGTGGGGTCGCGCAGCGCCAGCACCCACCAGCCGCCGTCCTCGGCCGGCCCGAGGACGGCGTCGTGGTCGTCGAGCCCGGCCGCGGCCGCGTGCAGCAGCTCCGGGGTCAGCTGCGGGGTGTCCATGCCGACCTGCACGACCGGGCCCGGCACCCGGGCGTACGCGTCGGCCAGCCGGGCGCCGAGGTCGCGGCCGCGCTGGGGATGGCGGTGCCAGCCGGCGAGGGCCCGTCTCAGCTCGGCGCCGCGCACGGCGGTGTCGAGGTCGCCGTCGAGGGAGAGGTGGCAGCGTGCGGCGCCCACGGCGTCCGTCGCCGCGGCGAGCGTGTCGAGCAGCGCAGCCGCCGCGACCTCGGCAGCCCAGTCCATCCCGATGTCGGCACCCAGGCGGGTTTTGACCCGGCCCGGCTCCGGCGCCTTGGCGACCACGAGCACCTGCGTGCTCACGCCAGCACGCGCCAGAAGTCGCGGGCGGCCCTGGTGGTGCCGCGCACCGAACCAGACACCTTCGAGCGGGTGCCGAGAGCGCGCGGGTGGTAAGCGACGTCGCGCTCGCTGAGCCGCCAGCCCGCGAGCGTGGCCCTCTGGAGCAGCTCCACGGGGTAGCCGAACCGGCGGTCCTCCACGCCGAGCCCGAGCAGCGCCTCGCGCCGGCAGACCCGCAGCGGTGCGATGTCGCGGACGGTCATCCCGATCCGGCGGCGCAGCCACCAGACGACCAGGCCGTTGCCGAGCCGCGCATGCCAGGGCCAGACGCCGCGCGTCACGGGGCGCCGCCGGCCGACGGCGAGGTCGGCACGGCCGGACCGGACTTCGTCGAGGAGGGCGACCAGGTCGTCGGGGTCGAAGGAGCCGTCGCCGTCCATGAATGCCACGTGGTCGCTGGTGGCCGCGAGCAGCCCGGCGTGCACGGCCGCGCCGTAGCCGGGCACCTCCTCACGCACCACCGTGGCGCCGTGCCGACGGGCCACGTCGGCGGTGCCGTCGCTCGACCCGTTGTCGACGACGATGACCGCGAACCCGGCGGGCACGCGGGGCAGCAGCTCGACCAGGGCCGCCGCCTCGTCGCGGCACGGCAGCACCAGGTCGCACAGGATCTCCACGTCTGCGAACGTAGACAGCATCGGCCGCTCCACGGGGGCTCCGGCTGCTTACGAAGTCGTGACGCCTTGCGCGGCCGACCGGTCGGCGGTCCCTGGCGGCCTAGAGGGCGGCCTAGGGTCGGCAGCGTGCCGACCGCGCCCGCAGCCCGCAGCCGGGCCGCGTGGGTCGGTGCGGTGCTCACCGTCGTGCTCCTGGTGGCTGCGTTCGGCCTGCCGCACTGGCTGGGCTGGCAGGTCGCGGCCCGGGCGCCGCGCAGCGCCAGGCCTGGCGAGGTGCCACCGCTGCACGGGCTCTGGCGGCCCAAGCTCCTCGGACCCGGGACCGTCCCGGCGGCCCTGGTCGCCGTGCTCGGCTGGCGCTACGCAGCCGACCTCGCCGAGCGGCTCGGCTGGCGACGGCTGCTGGCCGCGTCGTACGCCGCCTCGCTGGCCTGGCTGCTCTCGCTGGCCCTCGTCGACGGCACTCGGGGGCTGTCGCGGTCGCTGGGCAACCCGTATGAGTACCTGCGGACTGCGCGCGAGGTCGGCAGCGTCCACGGCCTGCTCCGGGGCTACGTCGACCACATCCCGATCGACGCTGCGGAGCCCTGGCCGACCCACGTCGCCGG
>Ga0068860_100006874_pt1 | contig 11409 bp, 12 predicted proteins | sample KBSSwiS32_FD_66597 | JGI IMG/M metagenome (GOLD analysis project Ga0068860, IMG submission 66597) | Switchgrass rhizosphere microbial communities from Kellogg Biological Station, Michigan, USA - KBS Switchgrass S3-2 | ecosystem: Host-associated > Plants > Roots > Rhizosphere > Soil ... | reverse complement strand
TCCGCGGCCGAGCGCGGCTACGAGGCCGCGCGCCGCCTCAACGAAGCCGGCGCCGGGTGGAAGGGCGGTGCGGTGGACGCGGACGTGCGCGCCCGCGGGCTCGACGGGACGCCCTCCCTCGTCGTGGCCGGCGGGGACACTCCGCTCGTGGAGGTGACCCTGGACGACGCGGCCGCCTACGAGGAGGACTGGACGGGACTCAAGGGACGCGGCGGGCCCGTCTCGCCCGTCCGCGTGGCCGTGTGGTGGGAAGCGGTGGCCCGCGACCTCGTGCTCCTCCTCGTCCGCGGAGAGAAGCCGCACTTCGCCGCCGACCTGGCTCCGGAGGGGCGCGTGTTCGCCGACCTGTATCCGCTGGCGCGGAAGTCGGTGGCGGTGGGGGTGCCGCGGCAGCTCATCGCCGAAGCGCGGCCGCCCGTGCGGGAGGCCCTGCGCACGGCCGGCCTGCGCATCCCCGCGACCGTGAAGGGGCCGGCGCCGGTCGTGGCCGCGGCCACGACCACGACCCCGGAGACGGCGGCGGCTTCCCCGGCGGCTCCCGCGGGCCCCGCGCTACGACTCGACGGGCGGTGGTCGGGATCCGAGACCGATTCCGGCCGGACCACCTACATCACCGCCGTCTTCGCCGGTCCCGGCGGGACGTTCACGTACGAGCGTGCCCTCAGCGTGAGCCAGCCCCTGCTCGGCGTCGTGCAGCAGAAGACGCTCGTGCGCTTCTACGTCCAGACGGGCGCCGGCCCGCGCTACTACCAGGGCAAGTGGGACGGAGAGAAGCTCACGGGAACGGTCTCCGTCGACCCCGCCAGCAAGTCGCCCGTCGGGACCTTCGAGCTCGGGCCCAGCTAGGCCCGGCTCTCCACGAACCGGTCGAGGAACTCGCGCGCGGACGCGTCCACGTCCTCGAACTCCACCCCGACGTCGTAGCGCGGCGGCCCCGGCTGGAGCACCGGGGTGACGTTCTTCACCACGCCCTTGAGGCGCAGGGTCGTCGACTCGAAGGTCAAGACGAACACCTGCGCGCCGCCGACGGTCGGCGGCGTGGCCACCCGCACCATCATGCCGCGCGGGGAGAGCGCGCGCACCGCGGAGTCGACCTCGAGCAGGAGCTGGCCCCAGATGGGAGACGTCGGCTCCTCCCGGGGGGCGCTCCGGCGTTCGACGGCGATGGGGGCGGTCCGCTTCAACCGGCGAGCTCCGTGTCGTCGTGGCTCGCGTTTGCGGCCCGTTCCACCTGGGCGCGGAGGGCCGTGCGCTCCTCGTCGGTGAGGCCGACGAACTCGAGGGCGGCCCGGTAGCGCACGAGGCTGTCCTCTCCCGGCGCGCGGTCGAACCCGTGGATGAAGCTGCGCACCACCCGGCAGCGCAAGGTCAGGTCGCCCGCGCCCGGGAGGGGGAGACGCAACATCTGCACGGTTCCGGGACGCAGAACGCAGTCCACCTCCACGAGAGCGCCCGTCTCCGACAGGTTGACGACGGGCGCCGGGCTCGTGGCGTGGATCTTGCCGAGCACGTCGCCATGAACGGCGACCCGCGCGCGGACGCGCCGGTCCCTCAAGCGATCGTGATCTCCTTGTTCAGATAGACGTCCTGCACCGCGTTGAGCAGGCGGACGCCCTCCGCCATCGGCCGCTGGAACGCCTTGCGGCCGGAGATGAGGCCCGTGCCTCCCGCGCGCTTGTTGATGACGGCCGTCTTCACCGCTTCCTTGAAGTCGCTCTCGCCCGAGGAGGCGCCACCGGAGTTGATCAGGCCCGCGCGCCCCATGTAGCAGTTCGCCACCTGGTAGCGCGTCCAGTCGATCGGGTTGTCGGAGGCGAGCTTGTCGTACACCGACTTGTCGATCTTGCCGTACGGGCTCTCCTTGGTGGAGAGGGCGAGGTAGCCGCCGTTGTTCTCGGGCAGCTTCTGCTTGATGATGTCGGCCTCGATCGTGACCCCGAGGTGGTTGGCCTGCCCCGTGAGGTCGGCGGACACGTGGAAGTCCTTCTCCGCGGTCTTGAAGGCGGGGTTGCGCAGGTAGCACCAGAGCACGGTGGCCATCCCCAGCTCGTGCGCCTGCTGGAAGGCCACGCTGACCTCCTGGATCTGCCGCGTCGACTCCGGCGAGCCGAAGTAGACGGTCGCGCCCACCGCCACCGCCCCCATGTCCAGCGCCTGTTTGGCCCGCGCGAACATGATCTGGTCGTACCGGTTCGGATAGGTGAGGAACTCGTTGTGGTTGAGCTTCACCAGGAACGGGATCCGGTGCGCGTACTTGCGCGCCACCATGCCGAGTCCGCCCAGGGTCGAGGCCACCGCGTTGCATCCGCCCTCGATGGCGAGCTTCACGATGTTCTCGGGGTCGAAGTAGAGCGTGTTCTTGGCGAAGGAGGCGCCCGCGGAGTGCTCGATGCCCTGGTCCACGGGCAGGATCGAGAGGTAGCCCGTCCCGGCCAGGCGGCCGTGCGAGAACATCTGCTGCAGCGAGCGCAGCACGGACACGGGCCGGTCCGTCGCCATGAACACGCGGTCCACGAAGTCGGGACCGGGCAGATGGAGCGTCTCTTTGAGGATCCCCTGGCAGCGGTGCTCGAGCAGGGGGCGCGCGTCATTCCCGAGCAGGTCTTCGATCGCCTTGAGGCTGCCCGTCTCCGCCATCTTCGTCGTGCTCATGGAAGCTCCTTCTCTACTAGTTGAGCCGCGCCGCCCTGTGGCGCAGCTCCGCGATCCGGGCCCGCAGCGGCGGGGCCTCCGGGGAATGGGGGGCGGCCTGGACGTAGGCCTCGAGGTCGGCCGCGGCCAGGGCGTAGCACTCCAGGTCGGCCAGGACGAGCCCGCGGTCGCGGACCTCCTCCATGTCGCCGGGATTGAGGAGGACGAGCAGCTCCGCCGTGCGCAACGCACGCGTGTGGTCGTCCGCCTTGAGGTAGATGGCCTTGAGGTTCCGCAGCGTCCGCGCGAGGACGGCGCGGGGCGGGCAGGGAGCCAGCATGTCCGCGGCCATGCGCAGGCGGCCACCGTAGATGCGGTCGAGGCGGTCCTGGCAGTCCTGCGGCGTCAGCACCGTCCCGCCATTGAAGGGATCGACGAGGGCATCGCCGCCCGCGGTCACCACGCGCACGACGAAGTGCCCGGGCAGCCCGACGCCGTGAACGGAGACCCCGGCCCGCCGTCCCACCGCGATGTAGACGGTGGAGAGGGTGATCGGGATGCCCGTGCGCCGGTCGAGCACGTCGTTGAGGAAGCTGTTGCGCGGGTCGTAGTATTCGCGCGTGTTCCCGCGGAAGCCCTCCTCCTCGAAGAGCAGGCGGTTGAGGCCCGCCACCACGACCTCGGGCGTGTCCCCGAGACGTCCGCGCACCGCCGCCGCCATCGTATCGAGACGCTGAAGATAGGGATCCAGTTCCAACTCCGGATATTCGTCGCAGGCGACGAGCAGGGAGGCTCGCGCGAGGTCCACCTCGTCCTCCGGACGGGCGACCATGTCGATGAGCTGGCGCCGGTGCGACTCCGTCACAGCGAGGACCTCGAGGGACGGGAGATTATACCCATACTGGACAGAGCCGCATATTTCGGGGATAAGGCAGTCGTTCGACCTCGAGAGGAGGCCTTCATGATTCTCCCGTCGGCATCCCGGCGTACCTGGACCCTGATCCTCGCCGCGGCCGTGGCCGCGGCCGCGAGCTGCGCCAAGGATTCCCCCAGCCCCACCGTTCCGACCGGCGAGGGCGGCGAGCTGAAGGCGGAGATCAGCGCCTCCGCCACGTCCGGACGCGCGCCCCTCGACATTACTTTCACCTCAAACGTTCACGGAGGCGAGGGAGCATACCGCTACGCCTGGTCGTTTGGCGACGGCCGCACCTCCGCCGCTCCCGACCCGCGCGTGCAGTTCCAGAGTGGCGGCAGCTTCGACGTCACCCTCCAGGTCTCGGCCGGCGACGAGACCGTCACCGCCGGCCCCGTGAACGTGCGCCTGGACTCCGACGTCCGGCTCGCCTGCTCGGCCGACCCGGCAGAGGCCCAGGCTCCCGTCGACGTGTCGTTCCGCGCCGCCCCGAGCGGCGGAACGGGAACCTTCACCTATCGTTGGGACTTCGGCGACGGCGCCTCGTCCACGGAGGCCTCGCCCGTCCATACCTACACCACGCCGGGGTCGTATCGCGAGGTCCTCACCGTCTCCAGCGCGGGATCGAGCGCGGTCTGCTCCAGGATCGTGACCGTCTACGGCGATTTCCGCCTGCTCAGCTGCAAGGCCACGCCGATGGGGAGCCGGACCGTGCAGTTCCACGCGACGCCGAGCTTCTGCCTCTTCGACGACTGCTCGTACCAGTGGAGCTTCGGGGGGACGGGCAGCGGGCACGGCCTGCTCACGGCGCGGCCGCTGTTCACCTACGACGCGTCGGGGACCTATACGGCGACGCTCACCGCCGCCACCGCCGGCCGCGGGAACAACGCGTCCTGCCAGGTGACCGTGACCGCGCCCTAGGCGGGCGAGCGGCCGAAGGTCCGCGCGAAACCTTCCTCGAGGCTCAGGGGCGCGTACCCGCATTCCTGGCCGAACTGGGAGTGATCCAGCTCCGCATCCTGGGTGAGGCCGAGCAGGGCGTCGGGGCTGAAGAACGACGGCGGCAGCACCACCGCGAGGCCGGACGCGGCCAGCCGGCAGAGCGCGAGGGGAACGTGCAGCCGCCGGCGGCGCAGGCCCTGGACGGCAACGATCCGGTCGATGAGATCGCGCAGCCGCAGGACGGTGCCGCCGGAGACGTTATAGGTCTTGCCCACCGCTGCCGGCGAGCGCAGGGCGAGCTCGACCGCCTGGACCACGTCTTCGACGAAGACGGGCTGGAGCCGCGCGGTGCCGGGCCCGGGTACGGGGCAAAGGAGAGGCACGCGGGTGAGGAGTGAGACGAGCTTCTGGAAGTGCAGGCCGCCGGAGGGGCCGTACACCATCGTGAGACGCAGGATGGTGTAGTCCAGCCCCGACTCCTGGACGAGGCGCTCGGCTTCCGCCTTGGACGTCCCGTAGGCGTTCTTCTTCGCGTAGGCCGCCGACACCGCGGACAGGTAGACGAGCCGGCGGGCCTTCCTCCGCTGCGCGAACGCGATGACGTTCGCGGTGCCCAGGACGTTCACCTCCTGCATGCGGTCGGGCGCGCCCGGCGGCATCACGGCCGCGGCGTGAACGACCGTATCCACATCCTCTCCGTGCGGAAGGAAGGAGTCGAGGCGAGTGACGTCGCCGCGCACGACGTCCGCGGCGAAATGCCGTCCCGGGTCGATGGGGTCGTGGGGGAGAACAAGACATCGAATGCGCTCGCCGGCCGCGGCGAGACGGGCGCCGAGGCGAAGGCCGATGTATCCGGTAGCGCCGGTCAGGAGGATCACGAGCCGATGAGTATAGTCTCTGGCATACAAATGGCCTCGCCCGCGACGGCCGGTCCGCCCGCGCGCTCGACGCGTCGCGCGCTCGTGGCGTCCGTATTCCTGGTGTCGGCCGTGCTGCGCCTCGTCGCCGTCGATCGGCCGCTCAACCTCGACGAGGCATTCTGGATCCAGCGAGGCGGCGCCTTCGTGGCCGCCCTGGCCAGGGGCGACTTCTTCGCCACCTACATTCGGCCTCATCCGGGGGTGACCACCATGTGGCTGGTGGGGCATTCCAATGTCGCCTGGTGCACTCTCGCCCAGGAGGGAACCTGGACGTCGTGCGCCCGGCGGCTGGAGGACGACCCGCTGCCCCCGCTTTGGGCCTATGTGGTGCCGCGATGCGTGCAGGCTCTCTTGACCTCGGCGCTGCTCGCGCTGATGGCGTCCCTCGCCGTCCCCTGGCTCGGGCTTTGGCCGTCGGCGCTGGGCTGCGCGATCCTGGCCTTCGAGCCGTTTTTCCTCGCCTACCAGCGTTTCATCACCAGCGATGCCCTGGCCACCGACCTCTCTGCGGTGGCGGTGCTCTGGTTCCTGCTCCACCTGCGGGAGGGCGGCCGGCGCCGACTCATCCTTTCCGGGCTCGCCTTCGGGTTGGCCGTGGCGACGAAGCTGCCCGTGGTGTTGCTGGTCGCCGCGTTGTTGATCCTGGTGGCCGTGGTGGAGGGAGGCGGGTGGCGCGGGTTCTCTCCGCGCGGCCTTCGGCGACGCGCGCTCGAGCTCACGATCTGGGCGACGGTCGCCTTGGCCGTGGTGGTGGCGATCTGGCCGGCGCTCTGGGTGAGCCCGGTCGGCGTGGGGCACCGGCTCCTGGCCGATCTTCACCGGGAGACGCTCCTTCACGCCTTCCGCTCCGACGATCCCGGCGCGGCCTTCTATGCGCGCGTGTTGGCCTGGCGCTTCTCGCCGCTGCTGCAGGCGGGCGCGCTCTTCACGGTGGTGTCGCTCTCGTGGAACTTCTGGCGTCGCGGCCCGCGACGGCCGGAGATCGAGGCGCTAGTCGTGCTCGTGCTGGTGCCGCTCGTCCTCCTTCGGGCGGTGGCCGACGCGGCCGTAGACCGGTATCTCCTGCCCGTCGTGCCCCTGCTCGTGCTTCTCGCCGGCGCCGGCTGGGCCCAGGTGGCCGCTGGTTGGGCCGCGCGCGCGTCGCGGCCGGCGGTCGCCGGCTTCGTTCGCGTGGGCGTGTTGGCGGGCCAGCTTGCCTTGCTCGTGCCCTACCTTCCGGATGGCCTGACGTACTACAGCCCCCTCCTGGGGGGTGCGGCGGCGGCTGCCCGTGTCTTCACGATCGGCCAGGGAGAAGGGCTGGAGGACGCCGCTTCCTACCTCGATGCCGAGCCCGGCGCGGCGTCCCGGGTGGTGGCCGTGCCCGGCTTCGCCTCGGCGTTCGCGCCTTACTTCCGCGGCCGCACGATCGACGTCACGCTGACTTCACCGCGCGACTGGCTGGCCGCGGACCGCGTGGTCTTCTACGTCCGGCAGGTACAGACGGGATGGCCCGACCCCCTGGTGGTCTCCTACGTCGCGTCGCAGCAGCGGCCGCTCTACGTCGTCCGCCGGCACGGGTTGGACTACGCGCTCGTCTTCGCCGGACCGATCGTTCTGCCCCCGGAGCTGCGCGGCCCCTCTCCGGTGTCGGGGAACTCGAACCGTTCCTCGACCGCTCCGCGTAGGGCTGCCTCCACCAGCGCGGGCACGTCCAGCGCCTCCTCGGCGCGGGCGACCTCCGCGCGGGTTGCGGCGGTGGCGGGGCTGCGGGGCACGAAGAGCTGACAGCAGTCCTGGTCGGGCAGCGTGCTCACGTCGAACGTTCCGATGCGGCGGGCTTCGTCCGTGATCTCCGACTTGTCCATTCCGACCAACGGGCGAAGGACGAGGCCCTGCGCCGCCTCTCCGATCACGATCATGTTGTCGAGGGTCTGGGAGGCGACCTGCCCGAGGCTCTCGCCCGTCACCAGCGCTCGCGCCTTGTGTCGCAGGGCCAGGACTTCCGCGATGCGGACCATGAACCGGCGGTAGAGGACGACGCGCAGCGGGGCCGGGCAGGAGGCGACGATCGTCTGCTGGACCTCGCCGAACGGCACCAGCAGCAACCGGGTGCGCAGCTGATAGCGCGTCAGGATCCGCGCCAGCTCCGTCACCTTGTCGATGGTGGTGCGGTCCTGCAGGGGAAAGGCGTGGAAGTGGATGGGGAGGACGGTGCATCCCCTCTTCATCAGGCGCCAGGCCGCTACCGGCGAGTCGATCCCGCCCGAGAGCAGGGCCGCCACGCGTCCGGAGCTGCCGACCGGGAAGCCGCCCGCTCCGGTCTGGCGCTCGAAGGAGTAGAGGATGCGGTCGTGGAGCACCTCGACGTAGACGGTGAGCTCGGGGTGCTCGAGACGGACGGGGATGCCCGTGGCCACGTGAATGGCCGCGCCCAGCTCGCGCTCGATCTCGGGCGAGGTGAAGGGGAATCCCTTGAACGACCGCCGTGCCCTCACGCAGAACGAGGAGGCACCACGGGCCGCCACCGCCGCCGTGGCTTCGCGCTCGAGGGCGGCGAAGTCGGCCGGCACTTCGTGCGCTCGCGAGAAGTTCGCCACCCCGAACAGATCGCCCAGACGCCGCTGGGCTTCGGCCCAGGGCACGTCGTCGGGGAGATCGACGCGCAGGCGGCCGTTCAGCACGTGAACACGGCCACCCAGGTCGGCCAGGAGCCGGCGGGCGTTCCGGGCCAACCGGTCCACGAAGACGGGACGGTTGCGGCCCTTGAGCGCGATCTCGTGGTAGCGAAGGACGACCTTCATCTCCGCCATGATAGATAATCGGGCCTCCAATGCCGAACACCGATTTCGGGTACCGGTTCTGCCCGCGCTGCGGCGGCGCCCTGGCCTGGAAGATCCTCAAGGAGTCCGAGCCGCAGCGCCTTGTGTGCCAGGCCTGCGCGTTCGTCTTCTACCTCGACCCCAAGGTGGCCGCCTGCACGATCTGCATGGTGGACGGTGGCATCGTCCTCCTCCGGCGCACGATCGAGCCCCGCATCGGCACCTGGGTGTTCCCGGGCGGGTTCGTGGACCGGGGCGAGGCCGTGTCCGCGGCCGCCATCCGGGAGACCCTCGAGGAGTCGAACCTGCGCGTCAGCGTCACCGGCATCCTCGACGTCTACTCCTTCCCCGGGAGCGAGGTGGCCGTGGTCGTCTACGCGGCGGAGGTCGTCGGCGGCACCCTGTGCGCGGGTGACGAGTGCGACGAGGCGCGGGCCTTTCCCCCCGAGGAGATCCCCTGGGGCGAGCTCGCGTTCGACAGCACCCGGGCCGCCCTGCGCGACTACGTGCACCGCTTCTTCCCCCGCGTCCGCATCCCGCGCTGACCGTGGACGCCGCCGCGCAATTCGACCGCGCCCGCGTGCTGGCCGCGATGGGCCGGTCGGCGGAGGCGGTGGCCATCCTGGACCCCCTTCTCGAGTCGGACCCCTCCCATCACGGCGCCCTTCTCCTGCGCGCGGCCCTGCACGGCGAAGACCGCGAGTGGGAGGCCGCCCTCGTCCTCAACGAGCGCGCGGCGAAGCTCTGGCCGCGCTCGGCCGAGGCCTTGAATGCCCTCGCCCGCCGCCTGCACGCGCTGGGGCGCGATACGGAGGCCCTCAAGATCGCGCACGAGGCGCGCGCGCTTCTCGGGGAAGGGGACAACTTCACCCAGACCGCGGCCGTGTACCTCACGCTCGCCTGGTGCCTGCGCGAGATGCGCCGGTACAAGGAGGCCATCGCGGTGGCGGAAGAAGGCCTCACGCGCATGCCGGACGCGGTGCTCGCCCAGTGGGCCACCCAGATCGAGGAGGAGCTGATCGCGGCGGAAAAGGAGGAGTGCTGAGCGCTCGCTTCCGCTTCCGTCACGTGGAGGTCGTGCGCTTCCGCGACCTCGACGCCCTGGGGCACGTGAACAACGCCGTCTACCTCACCTACTTCGAGTCCGCGCGCATCGCGTATTGGCTCCATACGACGAAGCGGACGGGACTGGGCGCGCTGGACATGATCCTCGCCCGCGCCGAGATCGACTTCCGCGCGCCCCTGGCCTACGGCGAATCGGTCGAGATCTCCGTCGGGGCCACCTCGCTCGGGCGGTCGTCGTTCGTGCTGGAGTCCGACATGCACGAGCGGGGGAGCGGCCGCCTGGTGGCGCAGTCGCGAAAGGTCCTCGTGTATTACGACTACACGGCGGGCCGCTCGGCGCCACTCCCAGACGGCCTGCGCGCGCTCATCCTGGCCCAGGACCCGGAGGCGCAGCCGGCCGTCTAGGGGCGGATTACTGCCTCTTCTGGAACGTGAAGGCCACGCGCTCGCCCGGCGTGCCCTGAAGCCGGAACGTCACGCCGCTGACGGTGACGCTCGCAACGTCGCCGGCGAGAATGTGGATCGTTCCCACCGCTTCGGCATCGAGGTCGAATCGCCACAGTCCGGGCTTGCCCGGGCCGGCCACGAGAATCGCCTCGATACGGTTCTCGCCGTCATTGAGGGCGCTCGTCCCGACGGAGCGACCCGATTCCGCATAGATCAGATCCCCGCCGTTGACCGTCAGCTGCAGCCGGCCCTTCTCGAGGGCCAGGTCGCTCGACCAGGTCGTGGAGTGTCCTGACCCGATCACGGGGGCGAAGCAGAACGGCGTCTGGACGGTGACGGGCTGGACCGAAGCGGCATCCGTGAACGCTCCGCACGAAGAGACGGCCCTGGCCTTGATCCGATAACAGACCGTGGTGGTGACCGTGCCGACCGTGAAGACCGTCGAATATGTCGGCCCCGGTCCGGTGACCGTGGTGCTGGCTTCGTCGGGATCCGTCGTCGCCAGCGTCATGCAGTTGATCTCGTCCGACCGGAAGAGGACGCTGTTCGCACCGTTGGCGGTCGCGGACACGGGAATGGAAGTCGTGCTGAAGCATTGGCCGGCCGTCGGAGTCGTGATGGATACGCCGGTGGGCGCGGCGCAGGCCGGCGCGGGTACGGTGGCGTTGACCGTGCGTGACCGGCAGGCGCTGGCCTGGCCGGTGTCCACGACACAGCCTTGCGCTTCGTACGAACGGTCCTGACGCCTCACGTCGCCCGCGGCACGAAAGGTCGACGAGTAGGTATGCGACTCGATGCAGGAGCCGGAGGTGTGGGCCCCATCGCCGAAGTCGAAGAAGAAGCTGAGCGGGTCCCCGTCGGGGTCGGTGCTCTTGCACAGGTCGAAGGTCACGGTGAGCGGTCCCGGTCCCGACGGCGGATCGGGATTGGTCGTGAGGACGGCGAACGGCGCCTTGTTGGTCTTGGGCAACGTCGTGGTCGTGGTGGTCGTCGGCGCCACCGTCGTGGTCGTCGTGTTGACGACGACGGACAGGGTCGTGGTCGTCGTGTCGTTGTTGTTGCTGGATACGGCCACGGCCGTGCCGGCGGCGGCCGCGCCCGCAGCCGCGATGCCGACGACGGCGGCCGTGCCAATCCCGCCCCCTACGAAGCCGGCCGGCAGCGCCGGGAACACGGCGACGGTCGCGTTGTTCAAGAAAGGCGCGACCGGCACCTCTTTCTTGCACTCCTGGGCCGACTTCACCACGATGGGCGCGTATTCCGCCGTGCGCGCGGGCTCGAACGTCTTGTTCTGGGCCTCGACGTAGTACTCGATCTTCTTGCCGACGAGCTTCTTGCCGGGCTTGGGCAGTGTGCCCGCGAAGCAGGTCTGGTCGGCCTTCATCTCGACGTAGTACCAGCTCGCGACGCCCTCCGGCCGGAAGTAGACGCGGCTCCGCGCCAGGGTGTCGGCGGGCGTGAAGCAGGCGTTCATCTTGGGATACTTCCCCACTACGATGCAGCCGACGGCCTTGTGGTCGATGGCGACCGCTTCCGGTCGGGCCGTGGCCGCGCACACCGAGACCACGAGACTCAATACGGCGCCGCGTCGCATCATTGGGGACTCCGGTCCGTCGGTGGGGGCTTCACAAGGCCGCCTTCGCGCGCGCGGAGGCTCCTCAGTCCGGTGTGCGCCTAGACACTACACCCT
>Ga0068860_100006873_pt1 | contig 11409 bp, 11 predicted proteins | sample KBSSwiS32_FD_66597 | JGI IMG/M metagenome (GOLD analysis project Ga0068860, IMG submission 66597) | Switchgrass rhizosphere microbial communities from Kellogg Biological Station, Michigan, USA - KBS Switchgrass S3-2 | ecosystem: Host-associated > Plants > Roots > Rhizosphere > Soil ... | reverse complement strand
GGCCGAGAAAAAATATGCTCCTTATTTAAAGGGAGCCGGCGGTCGCGAAGATGTTAACTATTTGTTCGACGAGATGCTCAGTGAGATTACGATTGGACATATGTTCATTGGTGGCGGCGATATTCCAGAGGCGCCAAAGGTCAAAGGAGGACTGTTAGGTGCGGATTACCGGCTCGAGAATGGTCGTTATCGATTTGCAAAAATCTTCAACGGTGAAAACTGGAATCCTGATTTGCGAGCGCCTTTAACGCAGCCTGGTGTGAATGTGAAGGTAGGCGATTATCTGTTGGCCGTTAATGGTGTCGACGTCAGACCGCCCGCCGAAGTCCACAAGTTTTTAGAGAATACTGCTGACAAGCAGATCCGCATCAAGGTTGGACCATCACCGGATGGCTCGAACTCGCGAGAAGTTACGGTTGTACCGATCGCGAGTGAGTTCACGTTGCGAACGCGTGCGTGGGAAGAAGATAACCGGCGCAAGGTTGACGAGTTAAGTGGCGGAAAGATCGCCTACGTTCATGTGCCCGATACAAACATCAGCGGTTATCAGAATTTCAATCGTTTCTATTTCGGCCAGGTAGGCAAGCAGGGCGCGATTATCGACGAGCGATATAACCACGGAGGCCAAGTGGCCGATTACATCATTGACGAGTTGGGTCGTCCGTTACGCAATTGTGGAGTTACCCGTGAGGGTGAAAGGTTTTGTTCTCCACAAGCACAAATCTATGGTCCAAAGACAATGATCATCAACGAGATGTCTGGATCAGGTGGTGACGCACTTCCGTGGATGTTCCGGCAAGACAAACTGGGAACGCTTGTGGGAACACGAACGTGGGGCGGACTCGTTGGAATTTGGAATTATCCAGCGCTGATGGACGGCGGGTTTGTTACGGCACCGCGAGGCGCACTCTATGGATTAAATGGCGACTGGGAGGTCGAGAATCGCGGCATCGCGCCTGATGTTGAAGTGGAAAACGATCCTGCCTCAGTTGCCTCAGGGAAAGACCTGCAACTCGAGAGGGCCGTTCAGATCACGTTGGAAGCATTAAGAAGGAAACCGGTGGTGATTCCGGATCATCCGCCCTATCCGAATTACCAGAAGCCATAACCGGCACGGTCGCCAAGCTGTGGAACAACGCGCACATTGTTTGAATCCCACCAACCGCAGTCGGTGGATGGTTCATACCTAGCCTACATCGAGACGGCAATAAAGAATTGGAATCCCACCGACCGCAGTCGGTGGATGGTTCATTCCTAGCCTACATTGAGACGGCAATAAGAATTGGAATCCCACCGACCGCAGTCGGTGGATGGTTCATACACTCTCCTTTAGATGCCACCTAGGTTTCTGCTTTGTCTCCTTTAGGTAGGCTGGATATGAACAATCCACCGACTGCGGTCGGTGGTATTCGAATTGATTTTCGAACTCGCCTGGATAGGTTGGATATAAACGAAACACGCACTGCTTTACTGGTCTAATTCCGGAATAACTTATCTGTTAATGATAGGTGTTTTTACCAATGATCTATAATAACAATCAATTACGAATCCGTTCCTCCCATTTAAGTTCCCGACCATCATAGAAACTCTGTTCCCTGGAATTGCATGGACGAGAATGAGGAGACGAAAGAAGTGGCACCTGACAAACACACGATCGTCCATGAGTTCAAATCAGACGGCGGACTCGGTGCCGGTGGAAGTGGAACGATCAGTGTTGATGGAAATAAGGTTGGTGAAGGGCGCATCGCCAAGACGCAACCGGGAATTTTCTCGGTCGATGATCTTGCCGATGTGGGCACTGACGACGGAACACCGGTGACCGATTACGGTGGTTCACCCAAGTTCAAGGGAACACTCAAAAAGGTGACAATCGAAGTTCAAAAGTAACAGGAGAACTGTCTAGAGTGGTGAGGGACGAAACGCTGCAAAGGCTAAAACGATCAATAAGACGATAAAAAGCAGCAAGAAAACTGCATTCGTCTTTCTATCGAAAAGTCTATTCTCAGCGATGAGATTGGCGCGAATTTCGCCGACCCCAAACTCACGCGAGCACCCTGCACAGGATGTTGAATCGGAGAAGCATAAACGTCGACAGTCAGGACATTTTCCAAGACTCATCAGTAGCTCTTCTTTCCGCTATCATCTGGACTTTCTTGAGCTCTGTTCGCTGGATGCCGAAAAATTTCGCCATCTCAACGATTTGATACACGCTCACGAAGTCTTTTGGTTTGGCACAGAACTTAGCTATGCCGGGAGAAAATTCTCGACACTTCATTGTGGTCGGAGCCTTTAAGCCTATTAGGCAGGTTCCTTCTTGCGACTGTTGTAAGCAGAATTCGCAAATGCTCATTTGGCCCTGTTGTTTCCGCGAGGTGTTCTAACCTCGCTACGATTGAATTCGATCTGAAACGAGCTGCCAGCTCGAAGCATTGTGATCGAAGCGCACTCGTTTAATAGCCTTAGCCATTCCGAGTGATGCCAGCACCCGAATACCCAGCCAGTTCAAATCAAACTCATACCAACGCAAACCGTGGCGAGCGGAAGTTGGATAGGCGTGATGATTGTTGTGCCAGCCCTCACCAAACGTAAGCAGCGCTACCCACCAACTATTTCGCGAGTCATCGCCCGTTTCGAATCTGGTGCGGCCCCACATATGGGTCGCAGAGTTAACCAACCACGTTGCGTGAAGCTCGAGCGTCAGACGCAGGAAGATTCCCCACAGCAGGACCGGCCAGCCGCCGAAAATAACCAGGAACACAGCTAATATAAATAGTGGCAGGTAAAAGTAACGACTCAACCAGACGTAATAGCGGTCCTTGATTAGATCGGGAGCGTAACGTTCGATCGTCACCTGATCATGATCCTGGGCAGTGCCAAGCAAGACCCAGCCGATGTGTGACCACCAGCGGCCATCGCGTGGCGTGTGTGGGTCGCCTGGTCTATCAGTGTGTGCGTGATGCATGCGATGGGTGACGACCCATTCGATTGGTCCACCCTCCGCAGCAAGCGTCCCGCAAGTTACCAAAAAATATTCGACCAGCTTCGGGACCTTATAGCCTCGGTGAGTAAGCAACCGGTGAAATCCCATGCCGATGCCGAGACTGCCTGATACCCAGTACAGGATGATGAAAGCGATTACTGCGGGCCAGCTCCAAAAGAATAAGGCAGCGATTGCGGCGAGGTGGGTGATAACAACCAGAATGCCATTGCCCCAATGAAAGTCCTTACGACGCGCTTCAGTGATACTTCTCTGATCCAATAATCCTCCGTCCTGCTACTTCGGACGCTTGTTAATTCGTACGCGATTCGTTTGAGTAGGCGTCGAGCTTACCTGGCGTTTCAAACGCTATGAATTAGCCGGCGTATGCGATCAGCAAACAACACATCCATCTTCTGTGGTTCGATGATGGCCGTAACTTCGCCCTCGCCAAACGTTGAATGCAACAACCTTTGTCCTTTGCGATAGGTACGGTAGCGGTCATAAGGCGAACTAGCTGTCTTGACCCCGGTTGCTGTCGAGCCGCTCTTGTACGGAACTCGCGACTCGCAGATGGGACACATAACGCGCGTAATTCTTCCTATCTTGCTGATCGACGCTACGACGTGACCGCGCACCTCGCCACACGTGATGCACAGTTGTTCAACTCGGTCTCCAGCTTTGAAAAGTTTCTTTTCCATACCTGTCTCCTTTGTTTGAACGATGAGTGACCGGAGCTAAATGTCTTACCGTCCACGACGTGGTCGAAACGAACGAGTATTACTTGCTGCTCGACCCATCGGGGTAAACATCTTTTGTCCGCTTGTCATCGCTGTCTGCAACCCGCCAAAACGTTCAGGTACGACTCGCTTTACAAGTTGACCGGTTAATCGCTCGATGGCGCGCATCGACAACTCGTCGACCGGAGTCACGATCGTAATCGCTTTCCCTTGTTTGCCTCCTCGACCTGTACGGCCAACGCGATGTACGTAATCTTCAGGGGCAGCGGGAACATCGTAGTTAATAACGTGCGACACGGCGTCGACATCAAGTCCACGCGCTGCAATGTCAGTTGCGATCAGCACACGCGCGCGTCCCTCACGGAAGTCGCGCAGCGCTTCTTCCCGTTGCGGCTGACTACGATCGGCATGAATGCGATTCACACTGTGGTTACGCGCTTTAAGAATATGCGACAGTCGTTCGGAGCCTCGCCGAGTTCGGGTAAAGACCAAAACCTTGTCGAGCGATTCTTGTTTGGGGTCGCTTTCGAGCAGATCCAGCAAGAGTGCTGTTTTGTTTTCCTGCGCTACTGAATAAGCGGTTTGCTCAATTACCCTGGGTGCGCGACCGCGGGGATTTGCTTCGATCAATTTCGGTTGAGTCATCGTCGAGCGCGCCAGACTCTCAACGCTCGGAGACATCGTGGCTGAGAACAATAGAGTCTGTCGCTTTGCGGGCAGGATAGCCAGCACGCGTCTAATCGCGGGCAGGAATCCCATGTCGAGCATGCGATCAGCTTCGTCAAGTACTAGAACCTCGACAGTCGATAGGTTGATAGCTTTGCGTTCAACCAGGTCGAGCAAACGTCCAGGCGTCGCGATTACTACGCTTGCGCCTCGCTTGAGACTTGTTGTTTGTGTTCTCAGGTTTGCGCCACCGATAACGATGGCACTGCGATTCGCCTTCACGTGATTCAGGCTGGTGTAATTTCGATCGATTTGCAGAGCGAGTTCGCGCGTTGGCGCAATGACTAGAACCCGCACGCCGGGTCGTGAATGCTGGCTAATCTTTTGAATGATTGGCAGTAGAAAAGCAGCGGTCTTGCCGGTGCCGGTTTCGGCACAGCCGATGACATCATCGCCCTTGAGAATGTTGGGAATGGCTGCCGCTTGAATTGGGGTTGGGTTTTGATAACCCAGGGATTCACATACGCACAGCTGTGCGTCTGTTAGGCCCAGATCAGAAAAATTCATGAATATCCTTTGAGGGCGCGAGACTCTGTCAGAATCCCCGCCGGTGCTTGTAGAAATGATGAGGGTCTCCGCAATGATTCTTTGTCATTGCGGAGACTTGAGAGAAGTCTAATGATGAGGGTTACCACCGCGGCTCTGAACGGCGACCGCTATTGCCACCAAAGCCATTACGGTTATTGCCAAAGCTGCGTCCGCCACCACCGCCACTACGGGGTTCGCGCGGTTTTGCTTCATTAACTTTTAGAGAGCGTCCACTGACTTCCTTGCCATTGAACTGCTCAATAGCCGCCGCCGCTTCTTCTTTGCTGGACATTTCGACGAAGGCAAAGCCTCTCGATTGGCCAGTGTCACGGTCTTCGACAATATTCGCTGATTCGACTGTACCGGCCTGCGCAAACAATTCCTGAAGATCGCGACTGGTGGTCTGGAAAGCAAGGTTTCCCACATAGAGTTTCGTTGACATTAATAGATATACCTTTCCCCAGCTAGGGATGAAAAGAAGCTGCGAATCGGAATGTCTTCGGCGAAACGGTAGTGGTCGAAGGGACCCGGGTTCGGATGCTCTAAGTTCGGCAGAGCGGCTTCGAAGTCTGTAACAAGCCTGCTCTCGAACCATCCAAAAACGTCCGGCGCTAATCGTTTTGTGCGCGGGGCGCATCACCGTCGATGCGCGAGAGTAGGATTAACCGCGGCTATGATGCCTTATAACGGTCACCAGTTGCAAGCTGCGGAGCCACCCCTATATTTCGGGTACAGGATATATTGCAAGTCGACAATATATTTTGTATGTGGTAAATACTTCGCAAAAACCTATGATAGTTCCACGTATCGATAGATTGCTTGCTCGCGAAGAACGCACCTTTTATTGGCTGGCGAAAGAGACTGGTGTTAGTCATACAACCTTGTGGAGATTGAAAAAGGGCAGGGCAGTAGGCATTAATTTTGACACCCTGGAAAAAATCTGCCGCGCGTTAAGATGCCAGCCTGGTGACGTCTTATGCCTTACGAAAGATAAAACTTCCCCAACGCTTGAAGGGTCGAAACTTCGTCGGAAGACGAAATGAGAGGCCCGGTCCGTCGCTAGCCTGAGCAGGCTTTGTGCAAAAAATGTTTTGAGGTAGGTCGACTTGGTGCTCCTCTCATTCTCGCCGCGGCTTCAGCCCGGTGACCGGAGATAGGGTTGTGCCGACCGGCGCGCCGCATAAACCGTTGAAACGGTTTTCGTAAACGCCGCCAACTCTAACACTGGGCTAAAGCCACGGTGAGAATGAGAGTTCTGTTAGAAAGTCCGACTCGTGAATTCCGCTCTCCCGTACTCATTTGCGAAGTACTTTTGTGCAATGCCGCGCTCTTAACACTATTGAGTTATCGATCAATCAACCGTCCGGGTTAACTGAAAAGACTTCAAATGGGTTATGTAGACTTGGACCAGATCGGTAATAATTAGCTTCATCGCAGACATCCCCCACGACAAATGATCGGATCAGGGCAACCCGAAGTACTTTTACGCTGCTCAGCTTTGGCTTTTCGCGCAACCGGATAGGTTGTGTTCAGGTGAGCCAGTCCGAATAAATCGGTGCTCTGAATTCTAATAAAAGGAAGAGTTATGAAGCTGTTCACCCTCATGCTGTTCGCAGCAATGCTGGTTGGAGTTGTGGGGCATTCGTTTCGCCCAACTACTCATGCCTCTCAGGCAGCGCAGGAAGTCTACGTAACTGAAATTCCCGCCGGCTATCGCGACTGGAAATTAATTTCGGTGGCCCATGAAGAAGGTAACCTCAACAGTTTTGCAGCCGTTTTGGGAAACGATGTTGCTATAAAGAGCTATCGTGAAGGGAAGGTTCCTTTCCCGGATGGAGCCATTGTCGCCGCTCTCCACTACCGCTTTGTTCCTTCTGAGGAAAACAACAAGGCATTTGGCCGAGTTCAATCATTTGTCGCCGGGGCTCCAACGAACGTCCAATTTATGGTCAAGGATTCAGCGAAATATGCGGCGACGGGCGGCTGGGGATTCGGCCATTTCAACACCGACCGCAAACCGGTTGCGGATTCATTTATGAAAACCTGCTTTCCCTGCCATCAAGCAGTGAAAGATCGTGATTTGGTTTTCACTCATTACGCGCCCTGATGGCCTGGATCGAAAGCGCAACGATCCGAGCCAATGGCGGCACAAGTGCGCCACAGGCTATCGGAAACATTAACGCGGCGGAACTTGCTACATATGTCGTGGAAAAAGGGAAACCGTTATCAGCGCCTGCCAGGTAGCGCTCAACATGAATAGGAGGTGGAATAGAAATGGGCCAAACGTCAGCGCAACAACAGTTCAGCGAATCAGGATCAAATGATCAAACAAAGACAGCTACAGTTGACATGAAACTCGAAGTGGTTGTCATTCCGGTCTCTGATGTCGAACGTGCCAAACAGTTCTATCAGAAGCTAGGATGGCGACTCGACGTAACGCCTCCAGGCGTTATTCAGTTAACGCCGCCTGGTTCGGGTTGCTCTATTCAATTTGGGGAAACGTTAACGCCGCCGGCAGCGGGAGCCGCTTCGGGTTTATGGCTAATCGTTTCAGATCTACAAGCGGCAGTTGAGAAGGTGAAAGCTGCCGGCGTGCAACCAGACGAAGTCTTTCATTTCGGCGCTAACGGCAAATTAAACGGGGTTGATCCAGAGCACAATAGTTATCGTTCGTTCGCCTCGTTTAAGGATCCGGACGGTAATCGCTGGTTGTTTCAGGAGATTACAACACGACTTCCAGGCCGCATCGACACCGGTGTGACGACGTATGCGTCAGCAACTGACCTGGCAAGCGCGCTTCGGCGCGCAGAGGCCGCTCACGGTGAACACGAAAAACGCACCGGTCAGCGCGATGAAAATTGGCCCGAGTGGTACTCGAGCTACATGGTGGCAGAACAAGCTGGATCTGAATTGCCGACGTAGTTGAAACGGCGTAAGGAAATAATTTTGAGTTCTTTACCAGCCGTAAAACGGCTGGCCCATAACCCTGCGCGATAGCTTCGTGAACGAGCACGTCCCTGATCACGGATCACAAACCCAATTGAGGAAGCTCTAATTCGTGATCTGCGATCTGAGATTCTGCGACGAAAAACGAAAGCACATGCCTCGTTCACGAGGCTAGCCCGCAGGGTAATAGGCCAGCCGTTTTACGGCTGGTTCAAACTGGCCCAATACCTTCCGAGGCCGTTTCAACGACCTTACGAGTTTATTTGTATGTAACGCCGTTGAAACGGCGTAAGAAGAAATTCCGCGCTCTTTACCAGCCGCAAAACGGCTGGCCTACTACCCTACGGGCTAGCCTCGTGAACGAGGCAAACTCCGCACTCTCAGATCACAAATCTCAGATCACCAAGCCAATTGATGAAGTCTTAAATCCGTGAATCTCAGCCTTTCTGCAGACGTGCTGTAGCGTTCAATCGCTGGTAATCTAGTCCGCTTTAGTTCAACTTATTGATTCAAGACTGGCGACAAAAGAGATGACAGCGAAAGCGCAACCAGAAATCAGAACCATCACACGTCTTGTTCCACCCAGTGGAAATCTCGTACAGGGCCAATCGGAGTTGGCAATTAATCCCAGGCTCGCTCAAGCGGCAAGTGACATCATTACCGCCAGTCGAAATCATTACAGCCCTGCGGAGGGTGTCGCGGAGTTGCGCGAAGCAGTGGCCGAAAAGATTCTCCGGTTCAATAACCTTAAGGTCGATCCGAAAGCGACACCGCTCGAGTTACTGATCACGCCTGGTGCTACAGCCGCCCTGATTGCGATCGCCCACACGCATTTGAAAAATTCGTCTGCATTAGTTTTTGAACCTTACTACCCTTATCACCTGCGCATACTTGATGAGCTCGGAGGGCACGCCGATGCCCTACCGTTGCATGGTAAGAATCTGGAGCTTGACGTTGATGAGTTGCGTTCCCGCTGTCGTGAATTAACGAAACGGTCCGACTTCCCGTTGCGCGCAATCATTGCTTGTAGCCCGGCCAATCCTACTGGCAAGGTGTTTACAGCAACGGAACTCGAAGCAATCGCCGCTGTCTGTCAGGAATTTGATCTGCTGTGCATCGCCGACGAAGTCTATGAACATTATGTGGTTGGTGAGAACCCGCATGTGTCGATCGCAACCCTCGATGGCATGTGGGAAAGAACAATCACGGTTAACTCGTTTTCGAAATCGTGGAATATTTCGGGCTGGCGACTCGGGTATGTTTACGGGGCTTCCCAACTTATTGCACCCGTCAATAATGCCAACAACATCTTCTATGTTTGTTCGCCAACACCCTTGCAGTTAGCGTTGGCTGAAGTGCTGATGTCTGATCCAAATTACTACAACGAGTTGCGCGACAAATTTGCTGGCAAACGACGAGAAGCAGTCGAGGCACTGACAAAAGTTGGTTTTGAGATTTTTGATTCTGGTTCAGCGTTCTATCTCTGGGCCAGGATTCCCGACGGCTTTGGTGATGCCATCGATTTCAACCAGATGTTGATAAGTCATGGAGTAGCCGGTGTGCCGGGAGGTGCTTTCGCCAGCAGTAACGAGCACGACAACTACATGCGACTGTGTATTGCTCGAGAGGACGAGATTCTTACGGGTGCGCTCCAGAAGATTCAGAACGCCATCCAGAGTTGACCCGCATTTATTTTTGAATCAAGCATAACTACCTTTTACTGGGCAACAGTGTCACTTATTTACCTTTGTAAGCGGCGTCGTTGCAGACTCTTTACCAGCCCAGGCGGGCAAGCCGTCAATGATCTCACCCTGGCGACTACATCACGAAGGGAAAAGGGCTTGACGATATAGTCGTCAGCGCCCAGTTGCATCGTCACCAGCAGTTCCGTCTCCACCGGTTTGGCACTAATGATCACAATTGGAGTTTCACGAGTGTTTGGCTCCCGCCGGAGTCGACGGCAGATCTCCGTCCCTTTCATTCCGATTGCAGGAGCCATTCGAATACCCGACCACCTGCCAACGGATCCTGGCTGCTCATTGCGCAACATCCGAGCAAATACCGCATCTGTTTTTGTTGTGCGTAATGGGATAAGAAATTCCAGAGCAAGCCAAAACTGTCTTTGTCGCGATGCAATTTTGAAATACAAACTCGGCCAAATTCTACCGAGTGATGAAACACATTGGCTGGTAACGTCGTCAGATTAAATCGAGTGGACGAGAAGCAATCGGCAACAGTTTTATGTTTGTCATGAACTCGCAGACGACAAGTGCCGATGATTTGATTTGCCTGCTGGTCGATTAGCAATAAATGTTCGCAGCGTAGATCAAACGGTTCCTCATCCTTGCCGCTGGCAAATGATTTTGCCAAACCCTCACCCAGTTCGACGTTGAAGATCGCGAACCTTAAACGCAAAGCGATGTCGACCTCTGCCTGATTTTGAGCAAGTCGTACCAGATACTTGCCGCGACGAATGGCAAGCACGTTTGGGAAATCAATAATTGTCGAAGTGGTTGTCGCTGACTTGACCAGGCTGAACCTTTCCATCATCAACCTCCTGAAGAGCTGTTGCGGTTTTCAGAAAACCAAAATTAACCAGTGAGTGTGAGAGGTCGGTTAACTCACCATTAACGTGAGGTTAAATGGCTCAAACATTCCTTAACTGCGATTTAGCAAATGCTCTTATTAGCCTCGTGAACGAGGCATCGCAGCGATCTCAGATCACAAATCTGAAATTACGAATGTAGGGTCACGAACCCAATTGAGAAAGGCCCTAATCTGCGTTCTGAGATTCACGCGCGAATTGATTGGGACGAAAACGATTCAGATGCCTCGTTTACGAGGCTAGCCCGCAGGGTAATAGGCCAGCCGTTTTACGGCTGGTTCAACTGGTCTAGTGGCGCCTAAGGCCGTTTCAACGGCCTTACATAGTTGATGTTTGAGCGGGGAGATAGATTCTAGATTCGGTATGAACGATCCACCGACTGCGGTCGGTGGGATTCGAGGGCACGGGGTTACACGTGCAGTAGGTTGGATATGAACAAACCACCGACTGCGGTCGGTGGGATTCGAGGGCACGAGGTTACACGTGCAGTAGGTTGGATATGAACAATCCACCGACTGCGGTCGGTGGGATTCGAGGGCACGGGGTTACGCGTTCAGTAGGTTGGATATGAACAATCCACCGACTGCGGTCGGTGGGATTGCTTCAGTGCACACTAAGAATAATTAATACTTGTTGCGGTCGTCGGGCTTTTTAGTAAATCCGGAAACGTCCCAGCGACTCTCGATGTTCTTAAAGAGACGCAGACTGGTGAAGAACGAACTCGATCCTCCACCCGCGAGTCTTGTCCCTTCCTGACCAGCGATACGCGTGCCTTCTTGTCCGGCGATGCGCGTGCCTTCTTGTCCGGCGATGCGGGTGCCTTCCTGACCAGCGATGCGCGTGCCTTCTTGTCCAGCGATGCGGGTGCCTTCCTGACCAGCGATGCG
>Ga0068860_100006871_pt1 | contig 11411 bp, 9 predicted proteins | sample KBSSwiS32_FD_66597 | JGI IMG/M metagenome (GOLD analysis project Ga0068860, IMG submission 66597) | Switchgrass rhizosphere microbial communities from Kellogg Biological Station, Michigan, USA - KBS Switchgrass S3-2 | ecosystem: Host-associated > Plants > Roots > Rhizosphere > Soil ... | reverse complement strand
CGGCAACCGGGGCCGATTCGTTGATCCGCAAGCGTCCGTCGCTCACCAGTTGGCCGATCATCAGCGCGGTCACGCATTGTCCGGCGGACCAGCCGGGCAACCGCGTCTTCGCATCGGCACCTGCGCCATAGCGCTCCACGATCACCGAACCGCGCTTCATCACCAGCAGCGCGCGGGTTTCGCCCACGGTTTCCGTATCGAACAACCGGTCGATGGCACGGCCAAGTTCCGCCTCGGGCGCACCGCCCGCGTCGCGGATCGCCGCCTGCGCTTGTGCACTGGGCGGCGGCGGCGGTTCCGGCGGCGCAGCATCGCAGCCCCACAGAACCGGCAGGCACAGGGCTGGCAGGAGGGCAAGGCCGAGGATAAGGGAGGGGCGGCGCACCGACATGACGGGCGCGTGATGTGACAGGCGAATTCCAATGGCAACAGGCTCAGGCACCGAAACCGGGGGAAGACATCCGATCCGCCAGCCCTCCCGCTGGAAGCGCGACACCTTGCTGCTGGTATTGCTGGCGGTGATCGTGGCGCTGGCGTTCGGCTGGTCTGCCCTGCGCACGCAGGCGATTGCCGCTTCGGCTTTCGCCGCGCGCACCGCCTGCATCTGCCGCCACGTTTCCGGCCTGCCGCTGGCAAGCTGCAAGGCGGACGTGCGGGCGGGCGGCTATGGCCGGATGGCGTCGCTGGTGACGCTCTCGGAGGATACCGAGGCCCGCTCGGTCAGCGCCGGAGTGCCGCTGCTTGCCCGGCAGAGTGCCGATTTCAGGCCGGAGCGCGGGTGCCAACTGGAGCGGTGGGAAGACTGAGGCCCGCGCTCAGCCAGCCGCAACCGTCGAATCGATCCAGCCGCCGCCCAGCACGCGCTCGCCAGCGTAGATCACCGCCGCCTGCCCCGGCGCGACGCCGTATTCGGGGGTAAGGAAGCGGATCAGCACTTCCGCACCGTCGCCAAGCGTGCCTTCCAGCACGATCGGCACGGGCTTGGCCAGTGAACGCACCTTGGCGGTGAGCGGCACGCCCTCCGGCAGAGGGCCGATGCGGTTGGTTTCGACGATGCGGGCGGAAGCTGTCGCCAGCAGGCGGCGCGGGCCGACGAGGACGCGGCGCGTGGGCGCATCGATGCCGGTGACATAGAGCGGTTCCGGCTGGCCGCCGATTTCGAGGCCCCGGCGCTGGCCCACCGTGTAGTGGATGACGCCCTTGTGCGCGCCCAGTTCCTCGCCGGTTTCGGCATGGACGATCATGCCGGGTGCCTCGCCCTCGGGCCGCACCGAGCGCACGACTTTGGCATAGTCGCCATCGGGGACGAAGCAGATGTCCTGGCTGTCGGGTTTGGCCGCAACGCGAAGTCCCGCCGCCTCGGCCAGCCGCCGCGTTTCGCTCTTGGGCAGTCCGCCCAGCGGAAAGCGCAGGAAATCGAGCTGCGCCTCGGTGGTACCGTAAAGGAAATAGCTCTGGTCGCGGGCGGGATCGAGGGCTCGGTGCATCTCCGCGCCCGCAGCGCCTGCCACGCGCTGGACATAATGCCCGGTGGCAAGGCAATCTGCGCCCAGTTCCCGCGCCATGGCGAGCAGGTCGGTGAATTTCGGCCCCATGTTGCAGCGGATGCAGGGGATCGGGGTACGGCCCGCAAGGTAATCGTCGGCGAACCGCTCCACGACCTCCTCTCGGAAGCTGCTCTCATGATCGAACACATAGTGGGCGATGCCCAGCCGGTCAGCCACCGCGCGGGCATCGCGGATGTCGTCGCCCGCACAGCACGCGCCCTTGCGGCCGGTGGCGGCGCCGTAGTCATAGAGCTGGAGCGTGACGCCGATGGTTTCCGCGCCCGTGGCGGCGGCAAGCGCGGCAACGACCGAACTGTCCACCCCGCCCGACATCGCAACCACGATGCGGCGGGCGGCAAGATTATCGCCGAGCTGAAAAAGCGGCGCAGGGTCGAGCCCCAAAGGTGAAGAAAGCATAGACATGACCGCGCCCCCATACAGCGCCGGGCCGCGCTTTCCTACCATATCGCGCCATATCGCGCCCGCGTTCGATGTTAACCAATCTCAACATCGAGTGAACGGCCTCTTTACCGCCCATTGACCAGCGCCGGGCTATGTCAGCCCTCATGAATATGGCTTACGACAATCATAGCAGCTTCGCGGGTCGCACCGCCCCCGGCATGCCGGGGTTTTTCGATCATCCCGACTGGGCCGAACTGCGCGCCCGGCTGCAGGCGGCCCGCGAAATGGCGCATATGCTTTCCAGCGATTCGCACAATGCCGCTGCCCTGACCCGTGGCAGCTTCGAGCAGGTGACTGCGCTGCGGCTTGCGACATACGGTGCTGATGATGCGCCCGTTAACCCAACTGCTTCAAGTAATCGCAAGCCTGACAAGGGCATAATTGCTCCTGTCGCCGGAACCAGCAGCACCGGCGGACGAGGGTAAAAATGATCGAGAACCAGAAAATTCGTCCCGCCCAGGTGATCGGCCCGCTCGGCGAACCGCTGACGGTCGATTCCTTGCCGCCGCCCAACACCAGCCGCTGGGTGGTGCGCCGCAAGGCGGAAGTCGTGGCAGCCGTCAATGGCGGCCTGCTCACCATCGACGAAGTGTGCGAACGCTATCACCTGACGCTGGAAGAGTTCGCCTCGTGGCAGCGCGCGGTGGACCGTTCGGGAATGCAGGGGCTTCGCGTCACCCGCATCCAGCATTACCGCGACCTCTACGAGCGCCAGCAGAAGTATTGACCGCGTCGCCGGAGCGATCCGGGCGCATAAAAGAGAACCGGGCGGCGGCGGATACCTGATCCGCCGCCGCTTTTCTCATGCTGCCGCCCGCGTCGCTGGTCGGATGACATTGCACCTGCAACGACTTCGCATTTGCCACCTGCAAGGCAGGGGTATATGTCCCGCATCATATTGGCAGCGCGGAGATTGCACGTCTTCGCGCCTTTTCAATGGGCCGCGTGGCCATGATGGGGATTGTGCGCGGCGCATGTGGTGGTTTCTTTCCGATGAACTATGACGCGAAGATCGATCCCATGGATGGTTCCGTCACGGCCGACGCCGTTTCCCATGAGCGCGGCAGTCTTGACGGCAGCGACAGGTTCCGGCGCGGCTTCAGCCCCCGTCTGATCATCTTCGCAGCGATTGCTCTCGCAGCGCTGGTCGCGATCTGGTTCGTCACACGCAGCGGCAAGCCTGCCGTCGACCCGGAAGCGGCGATCCAGATTCCGGTGGTCAGCGTCGTCGCACCGGGGCGTACCACCGTTTCGGGCGAGATCAACGCAACCGGCACCCTTGCTGCACGGCGCGACCTGCAGGTCGGCTCGGTCGGCGAAGGCGGACGGGTCGTGAGTGTGCTGGTGGATGATGGCGACTGGGTAAAGCAGGGCCAGGTTCTCGCGGTGATCGACCGTTCGGTGCAAAGCCAGCAGATCGCCAGTCAGGCTGCGCAGGTCCAGGTTGCCGAGGCCGACGCACGGCTGGCGCAGTCCAACCTCGACCGCGCGCTGCAACTGGTCGAGCGCGGGTTCATCTCCAAGGCCGACGTCGACAGGCTTACCGCCACGCGCGATGCCGCCAATGCCCGCGTGCGGGTTGCGCGAGCCACGCTCGGCCAGCTCAATGCCACTGCAGCGCGGCTCAACATCACCGCCCCCGCCAACGGCCTGATCCTCGATCGCAGCGTCGAGCCCGGGCAAGTCGTCTCGGGCGGTTCCGGCATGCTGTTCCGCATCGCGCGTGACGGCGAAATGGAATTGCAGACCGCCCTCAGCGAGGATGACCTCGCCAAGCTTTCGGTCGGCGTAACAGCACAAGTGACGCCGGTTGGGTCCAGTCGCACTTTCACCGGGCAAGTCTGGCAGGTATCACCGATCATCGACCCTGACAGCCGTCAGGGACAGGCGCGTATCGCGCTGGGCTATTCCCCCGAACTGCGCCCCGGCGGCTTTGCCAGCGCCAAGATCGCCAGCGGTACGGTCGTGGCCCCGGTCCTGCCGGAATCCGCCATCCTCAGTGACGACAAGGGGCCTTACGTGTTCGTGGTCGGCAAGGATGGCCTTGTCCATCGCCGCGCGATCAGGACCGGCATGGTCACGGCGCAAGGCATCGTGGTTAGTCAGGGGCTCGACGGTTCGGAGCGCATCGTCCTGCGCGCCGGCGGCTTCCTGGCCGAAGGTGACAAGGTCAAGGTTGACGTCGTGAAGCCGGGCCCGGCCAAGCCGGGCACCTGACGGGAACACCGCGATGAGCCTGCGCAACATATCCGCCTGGTCGATCCGCAATCCGATCATCCCCATCGTGTTCTTCATCGGCGTGATGGTGGCGGGCATCGTCTCGTTCGGCCGGATGGACGTGAACAACATGCCGGACATCGAGTTCCCCGGCGTGATCGTCCGCGTCTCGCAGCCCGGAGCGGCGCCCAAGGAAATCGAAACCCAGATCACCCAGATTGTCGAAGGGGCTGCGCGCTCTGTGGCGGGGGTCGAGGAACTCCAGTCCACGGCGGCCGAGGGCAGTTCCACCACTGTCGTGTTCTTCTCGGTCGGCACCAATGCCGATGTTGCAACCAACAAGGTGAAGAACGCCGTCGATCAGATTCGCGGCGAACTCCCCGATGGCATCCTGGAGCCACAGGTCACCAAGATCGAGGCGGGCGGCGGCGGTTCGCTGGCCTACTTTGCGGTCAGCGCCGATGACATGACGATCGAGCAGCTCAGCTGGTTTGTCGACGACACCATCAGCAAGACCCTGCTTTCGGTCGAAGGCCTTGCCGAAGTGGAGCGCAACGGCGGCGTTGACCGCGAAATCCGCGTGGTGGTCGATCCCGACAGGATGCAGGCGCTGGGCGTCACTGCCCGCGACGTCAACAACGCGCTGCGCTCGGTCAATGTCGATGCGGCGGGTGGACAGGCGGAAATCGCGGGATCACGCCAGTCGGTGCGCGTTCTCGGCAATGCTGATACCGCATTCGACCTTTCCCAGACCCGCATCAACCTGGGCTCCGGGCGGCAGGTTCGCATGTCCGACATTGCGCAAGTCTATGACGGCTACTCCGAACGCACCCGCATCGCCACGTTGCACGGCCGCGAGGTGGTGACCTTCGGCTTCAAGCGCGCGCTTGGCGCATCGGACGTCACTGTGTTCGACGAGGCGATCAAGAAGCTCGACAAGATCCGCGAAGACAACCCCAAGGTCCACATCACCCAGCTGTTCACCGAAGTGGATTATACCAAGGGACAGTACACCAGCTCGATGGAAGCGCTGGTGGAAGGCGCGGTGCTGGCCATCGTGATCGTCTACCTGTTCCTGCGCGACTGGCGGGCGACGTTCATCTCGGCCATCGCCATCCCCCTCTCCGCGATCCCGACCTTCTGGTTCATGGACATGCTCGGCTTCACGCTGAACTTCCTCTCCCTGCTCGCGCTGAGCCTGGTCGCGGGGGTGCTGGTGGACGATGCCATCGTGGAAATCGAGAACATCGTGCGGCACATGCGCATGGGCAAGACGGCCTATCAGGCCTCGATCGACGCAGCGGACGAGATCGGGCTTGCAGTGGTCGCCACCACGTTCTCGATCGTCGCGGTGTTCCTGCCGGTAGGACTGATGCCCGGCATTCCGGGGCAGTTCTTCAAGGCGTTCGGCCTGACGGTCGTCGCCGCAGTGCTGATGAGCCTGGCCGTCGCGCGCCTGATCACGCCGATGGTCGCGGCCTACTTCCTGAAAGCCCACGGCGAGGCGGAACATGGCGGCGGCAAGGCCATGGATCTCTACATGAAGGTCCTCGCCTGGACGCTCGACAGCAGCGAGGCGCATCGTCGCAAGGACCTGCTGAAGCGGGTGCCCTCGATCTGGTGGTATTATCCTGTTGCGATCCTGCTCATCCTGCTGATCCTGGCGGCGGGCGGCTACGCATCGTTTTTACTGTTCATGGGCATCAGCGAAGCGTTGAAGACCATCGGCTGGGACCGAACTGCCCTGGTGCTGGGAGCGATGATCGCGCCGCTTGCCATCCCCGTGGTGGCTTACGGCCTTGGATTGGTGTCTCAAGGCGCGGTTGGCGTCTTCCGCCACTTCGGCGAATGGTACAGCTACTTTTCCGGCCGCATCGCTGCCCGGATGCGCGACCACCGGTTCTATGCCTTCTGCGCAGGCGTCTATTCGCTCGCGCTCACCGTGGCGCTGCTGGCGGGATCGCCGCAACAGTTCCAGCCCAACACCAACAACGACACCAGCCAGGTCAATATCGAGGTGGTGCCCGGCACCACGCTGGAACAGACCACCGCAGTCGCCAGCCGGGTCACTGCGCTGCTGGAAGCCCAGCCCGAGGTGGTGCGCGTGTTGCAAGCCACGCGCGAAGGTGCCGGCACGCTCTATATCGCGCTCAAGCCGGCGGCCGAGCGCGATACCACCAGCATCGAGTTCGAACGCCGCGTTGCGCCGGAACTGCAGGCCGTGCCCGATGCCCGTGTCAGCTTTGCCTCGCAGTCCGGCGGGTTCGGCACCGGGCGCGACATTTCGGTCATGCTCTCGGGCAGCGATTCCGAGCAGTTGCAGAAGACCGCGCAGACGCTGGTGGAGCAGATGCGCGGGATCAAGGGTGTGGTTGCGCCGCGCATTTCCGCCGATCTGCAACGCCCTGAACTGGTCATCGTCCCCCGGCTGGATCTGGCCGCGCAGCTGGGCGTCACCACCTCCGCGCTCAGCCAGGCCATCCGCATCGCCACCCTGGGCGAGATTGACCAGAACGCCGCCAAGTTCTCGCTCAACGATCGCCAGGTTCCGATCCGGGTGATCCTGCCGCGCAGCTCGCGGCGAGACTTCTCGACGATCGAGAACCTGCCCGTCCCCACCGCCAGCGGCGGATCGGTGCCCTTGAAGCGCGTCGCGGAAATCCGCTTCGGCCAGGGCCCGACCCAGATCCAGCGCTACAACCAGTCGCGCCGTATCTTCGTGGGAGCGGACCTTGCCGATGGGCAGGTCAAAGGCCCGATCATGACCGAGATCCAGGCCCTGCCGATCATGAAGAACCTGCCAGCCGGCGTCTCCAACGAGGCGGTCGGCGAGGACAAGTGGCAGGCGGAAATGGTCTCCAGCTTCGTCATCGCGGTGGTTTCCGGCATCTTCCTTGTCTTTGCGGTGCTGGTGCTGCTCTACAAGCGCTTCGTCTCGCCGCTGGTGAACATGGCATCGCTGCTGCTGGCCCCGCTGGGCGGCATTCTGGCGCTGACGATCATGGACGAACCGGTATCCATGCCGGTCTACATCGGCATCCTGATGCTACTGGGGATCGTCGCCAAGAACTCGATCCTGCTGATCGATTTCGCCATCGACGAGATGGACCGCGGTGTCGACAAGCTCCACGCCATCATGGAAGCCGGGCACAAGCGGGCGCAGCCGATCATCATGACCACCGTGGCCATGACCGCAGGCATGGTACCCACCGCGCTCTCGCTCTCGGGCGACGGGGCGTTCCGCGCGCCGATGGGGCTGACCGTGATCGGCGGCCTGCTGCTCTCCACCCTGCTGACGCTGGTGATCGTGCCGGCCGCCTTCAGCCTCGCCGACGGTTTCGAAAAGCGCATCGGCCCGCGCCTGCGCAAATCGCTGCTGACCTTCGAGCCGCACCACGCCGACGATGCCCACACTGCTCCTGCCCCGGCGGAGTGATGGTTTGGCCCTGCCTCGTCCTTTGACCACGGCCCCCGACCGCGCCCGCGCCATGCGCCGGTTCGCCACCGGCCTGCTGCTGGTGATGGCCGCCGCGTTCCTCACGCTGCACCATTTCCAGGGAACGCACCCGGGATTCCAGCCTTGGGGGGGCTTCGCTCTCGCTTTCACCGAAGCGGCGATGGTGGGCGGGCTGGCAGACTGGTTCGCCGTGACCGCGCTGTTCCGCCGTCCGCTCGGCCTGCCGATCCCGCACACCGCGATCATCCCGGTCAACAAGGACCGCATCGCCGATTCGATGGCCGCGTTCCTGCGAGAGAATTTCCTTACTCCTCAAGTCGTGGCACGGCGGCTCCATGGTCTCAACCTTGCGGCCAGTGCCGGTGCGTTCCTTACCGATCCCCGCCGCGACGAGCGCACATTGGGCGGCGGCGCGGCGGGGCTGGCGGCTGACATTCTCGAATCGCTCGATCCGGAACAGCTTGGCGGTCTCGCCAAGGCGGCGCTGCGGCGACAGCTGGAAAAGATCGACCTCGCCCCCCTGCTCGGCCAGATGCTGGAAAGCGCCATTGCCGATGGCCGCCACCTGCCCGTCCTTGAAAGCGTCTTGCGCAAACTGGGCCATGTGATCGAGCAGAACGAGCCGATGATCCGCGAGATGATCCACAACCGCGCCAATTCCATCATGCGGTGGACTGGCCTCGACGAGCGGCTGGCCAGCGGCGTGCTCGATGGCGCCTACCGCCTGCTCGCCGAAGTGATCGTCCAGCCTGACCACCCGTTGCGCGCCAGGATCGACGAAACACTCGTCAAACTGGCTGCCGATTTGCGTCACGATCCGGCGATGCAGGCGCGGGTGGAGCGCATAAAGCGCGAGCTGCTCGCCAATCCGGCGCTCGGCGTGTGGCTGGATTCGATGTGGGAGCGCATGCGCGCCGCGCTGCTGCGCATGGTGCGCAACCCGGACAAGGCGCTCTCCGGCGCGCTCGGCACCGGCATGGCCCAGCTCGGCAAGGCCCTGCAGGACGATGCGAAGCTGCAAGGCGTCGTCAACCGCTTCTCCCGCCGAACCCTGGCCGGAATCGCCACGCGCTATGGCGGCGAGATCGTCCGGCTGGTGTCCGAGACAGTCAAGCGCTGGGATGCCGAGACCGTCACCGACCGCATCGAAAGTGCAGTGGGGCGCGATCTGCAGTACATCCGCATCAACGGCACGCTGGTGGGCGGGCTTGCGGGCCTCGCCATCCACGCGATAGATCGCCTGCTATGAGCAGCAAGCCCTTCCTCACCACCGCCCGCTTCGAGCTGTGGCGGCCCGATGCGGGCGACCTCGATTCGCTGTGTGCGTTGCTGGACGATGAGGAAACCCGCCGCTTCCTCGGCCCTTCCGGCCCGGAAGCGTCCTCGCAGTTTGACCGCCTGTTGCGCACGGCGGGGGGCTGGGCGCTGTTCGGATACGGCAGCTTCTATGTCCGCCGTCCCGGTCGGCGCGAGATTATTGCCAGCTGCGGCATGTTCCCCGCCCTGCGCGGCTTCGGCAAGGGCATGGACGGGCCGGAGGCGGGCTGGATCGTGCGCCGCGACCACTGGCGGCAAGGCGTCGCCAGCGAGGTGATGGAAACCGCGCTCGAATGGTTCGACGCCGCCCACGGCCCGCGCCGCATCTCGTGCATGATCGAGGATGGCAACACCGCCTCGGAAATGCTCGCCGCCCGTCTGGGCTTTGTGGCTTATGACAGCCACGTGCTGGAAGACCCGGACCCGGTGAACCTGACGCTCTACGAGCGGGTGGCGGGGTAGGTGTAGTCTTGCAGTGTGTAGCCGGGCTGAGTTCAACCCCGCGCGTCTGTTCAGGGGCCATTTGCGGCAAGCTGCACCAATCGCTCGCTGTCAGTGTCCGTCCACTCGCTGGCCTCACCTTCCAGACCTTCCAGCAGCAAGGTATCCAGCTTGACCTGCGCCTTGGCCTTGGCGTCATTGCGGATCAGCTCGCGGACATACTCGCTGGCGGTGGCGTAACAGCCTTCTGCCACATGCCCATCGACAAAGGCCTTGAGCGCCGATGGGAGGGAAATGTTCATGCTGTCCATGCCGCGCAAGATAGCGTGGGCGTGTCGCAACTGCGCACATATTTATCCCACACGCTTCTCCATCTCCAAGGTAATCAATCGTACAGTTGCAGTACACGGTTTTTTGATGTACAACGCGAGTCGATAACGGAGGTTCTCATGTCAACAACTCCCGCACCTGCCCTTGCTGAGATTGAACAATTTCAGGCAAATCCGCCTGCTACGAGCCGCATTCTGGAAATTGACCCAGTCTCAGCGGCCGCTATCTTGAAAGATCGAAATCAAGGAAACAGGCCGCCTAAGCCGAATAAGGTCCAGCAGTTCGCAGCGGACATGGCCAATGACCGTTGGGGTCTAACCGGCGATACCATTAAGTTTGCAACAGACGGGCGCCTGCTGGACGGCCAAAATCGTTTGGCGGCATCCGTTAGGACAAACAAATCCTTTAAAACGCATGTGGTATTTGGAATAGACCCGCAGCTGTTTGGCCGTATGGACATCGGGAAACCGCGCAATGCAGCCGACATCTTGCATATTGCGGGTTACAAGTATTCTTCAACCCTAGCGTCAGCTATCCGTTGGGCGCATCTGCTCGACACCAATCCATATAATAGAGACACGCTTCAGCCAGATTTTGTGTTGAAACTTGCCAGAGAGACTTATTCAGATCTGGAAGCGTGTATTAAGTACGGTCGTGATTTGAATCGTCAATTCGCACACCCTGCCGGCCAAGCGACGGCATTAATGTACAATTTCAGAAAGTCGGACCCCGACAAAGCTGAAGACTTTTTCCAAGCTTGGATCAAGGGGCAGCGCAATGGTAAATATCAAATCATCGATACGATGCAGGCGCTGCTCCATTCCCAAAAAGCCAACAACAATGGTCGAATTCATGAGGCTGTAAGGGCGGCTGTCATTATTAAGGCTTGGAATATCTTTAAAGCAGGGCACAAAGGGTCATTGCAGCAATTGCAGGCTGCAATGACCACACAAATTGAAGCAATTAGCTAACGTCGGCCCCGCCTACAATCAAAGCTTCCCCGTCAACTCCGGCACTGCCGTAAACAGGTCCGCCACGAGGCCGATGTCGGCGACCTGGAAGATCGGGGCGTCCTCGTCCTTGTTGATGGCGATGATGGTCTTGGAGTCCTTCATGCCGGCAAGGTGCTGGATCGCGCCGGAGATGCCGACCGCGACGTAGACTTCCGGGGCGACGATCTTGCCGGTCTGGCCAACCTGGTAGTCGTTCGGGACGTAGCCCGCGTCGACCGCCGCGCGGCTGGCGCCGACGCCCGCGCCGAGCTTGTCGGCGAGGGGGAAGATCACCTGCTGGAAGGTCGCCGCGTCCTTGAGGGCGCGGCCGCCCGAGACGATGATCTTGGCGCTGGTCAGCTCCGGACGCTCGCTCTTGGCGATTTCGGCGCCGACGAAGCTCGACAGACCGGCATCACCCGTGCCAGCGGCGGCTTCCACTGCAGCCGAACCGCCGGTAGGGGCGGCCTTGGCGAAGGCGGTGCCGCGCACGGTGATCACGAGCTTGGCGTCGCTGGTCTCGACCGTGGCGATGGCATTGCCGGCGTAGATCGGACGGGTGAAAGTCTTGGGGCCTTCGACCGAGAGGATGTCCGAGATCTGCGCGACGTCGAGCAGCGCGGCGACGCGCGGCGCGATGTTCTTGCC
>Ga0068860_100006870_pt1 | contig 11411 bp, 8 predicted proteins | sample KBSSwiS32_FD_66597 | JGI IMG/M metagenome (GOLD analysis project Ga0068860, IMG submission 66597) | Switchgrass rhizosphere microbial communities from Kellogg Biological Station, Michigan, USA - KBS Switchgrass S3-2 | ecosystem: Host-associated > Plants > Roots > Rhizosphere > Soil ... | reverse complement strand
CTTGAAGCTCATGTGTGTTGCCTCCTTGCGTTCTTCGACGCGGAGGCCGCGCGGGCATTCTAAGGTGCCCGGCCCATGATCGGCCTGGTCGTCACCGACATGGACAACACGCTGTATTCCTGGACCTTCTACATCGTGCCCGCGGTGGAGGCGATGGTGGAGGCTGTCTGCCGGGCGACCGGCTTTCCTCGCATCAAGGTCATCCAGTCGCTCAAGGCGGTCTACGAGAAGTACGAGTCCAACGAGTACCCGTACGTGCTGCAGGAGTCGTCGATCTTCGAGGAGTTCCCGGAGTTCGACAGCTTCGACAAGCTGGTGATCCAGCCTGCCAAGGCGGCGTTCTCCGAAGCGCGCCGCAAGTACCTCAAGCCGTACCCGCGCGTGCTGGAGACGCTCCGGGAGCTGAAGCAGCGGGGCGTGCCGGTGGTCGCGCTGACGGACGCCCCCCGGAACCCCGCCGAGCAGCGGTCCAAGCTGCTCAAGGTCGACGAGCACCTCACCGCCCTCTACACGCTGCCCGGCTTCCAGTTCCCCGAGCTGAAGGGCGAGCGGCTGATCGCCGAGCAGATCGCCCAGCGCGAGGAGCGGGGCGAGTACCGCGCCAAGTGCGAGGTGGTGGAGCTCCCGCGCGACCACGAGAAGCCGGACGCGCGCGGGCTGAAGCAGATCTGCGCGCGGTTCGGGGTGGACCCGAAGGACACGCTGGTGGTGGGGGATTCGCTGAAGAAGGACGTGGCGGTGGCGAAGGCGGTGGGCGCCCTGGACTGCTGGGCCGAGTACGGGACCTACAACCCGCCCGAGTACCTGGAGCGGTTGAACGTGGTCTCCGCCAAGGCGATCACCCGGCGCCACGCGGCGTCGGTGCTGGACCAGGACGCCAACCAGCCGCCGTCCGCCGCCACCCACGCGCTCTCCAACTTCTGGCAGATCCTCTCCATCCTCGACGCGCGGCGCTGACGTGGACTTGCGCGCGCTGAAGGCCGCCCTCGCCGACGCCGCCGCGGCGCTGCCCGCGAAGGAGTCGCTGCGGGAGCCGGAGGCGCAGAAGGTCTGCGAGCGGCTGGGAGACCGGCTCCGGAGGGACCTGTTGCCCCGGCTGGCGGCGGAGGCGCCGGTGCTGCTCGTCGCCATCGCCGGGCCGAACAACGTGGGGAAGTCCTCGCTGTTCAATTCACTGGTGCGCACGCGGCTCTCGCCCGCGCGCGCCGAGGGCGGGCTCACCAAGCAGTGCCTGGCCGCCGCCAACCCGTCGCTGTGGCAGGGCGAGCTGCGCGCGTTCGTGGAGCGGCGGTACGAGGTGCTGCCGGTCTCGGCCGGGGAGGCGCCGCCGGTGGACCAGCCCGGGCCACCCGGACGTCTCTACCTGGCGCTGCTGCCGCAGGTCGCGCCGGGGCTGCTGCTGCTGGACACGCCGGACTTCGACAGCGTGTACCAGCGGAACCGGCAGGCGTCGGAGGCGCTGCTGGTGACGGTGGACCTGGTGGCGTTCATGGTCTCCCGGCACACGTACCAGAACGCGGCGCTGGTCCAGTTCCTCAAGGAGGTGGTGGGGCGGGGGCGGCCGTACCTGCTGGTCTACAACGAGGCGCCGAGCGCGCCCGGGGCCTCCGAGCACCTGGCGAAGCTGGCCTCGGACGTGGGCCAGGCGCCGCTGGCGCGCTTCCACGCGCCCCACCAGCCGGAGGTGGAGACCGGCTCGCAGCTGCTGCGGACCGAGCCCTTGGACGGAGGCCCGCCGCTGCCGGCGCTGCTGTCCGACCCGCGGGACGCGTCGCGGCTGAAGGCGCGCGCGCTGGCGGCGTCGCTGGAGGACGCGGCGGCGGAGCTCCAGGAGGTGGCGGAGGCGGTGAGGTCGGAGTCGCTGGAGCCGGGGCGGCTGCGGGCCCGGCTGCGGCACGAGCTGGACGTGGTGGGGCAGCGGGCGGCGCTGAAGGCGGTGCCGGCGGACGTGCTGGTGACGGCGTTCCGGGACGAGCTGGACGCGCGGTCCACCATGCACCGCTTCATCCGGCTGCCCTTCCGCGCGCTGGCGACCGCGCTGGGCTTCGTGGGGCGGAAGGTGCGGGACGCGGTGGTGGGGACGCCGCCGCAGCTGGACGAGGTGTGGGAGCAGTCCGAACGCGCGCTGCGGGACGGGGTGCGCGAGGTGGCGGAGGCGCTGTCGCTGGAGGTGCCGGCGTTCCGCGGGGACGAAGCCACGCGGGCCTTGCTGGAGCGGTCGCTGGGGCCGGCGCTGTTCTCGCAGCTCGACGGGCCCCTGGGCATCGCCGAGGTGCGCGAGCAGCGGGAGGACCGCACCCGGCTCTACGAGTTCTGCCGGGGGCTGGTGCGGGTGGAGCTGGACAAGGGGAAGGAGCAGGAGGCGGCGCTGCAGGCGCTGGCGACCCTGGTGTACTCGCTGCCGGCGGGGGCAGCGGCGGTGGTGACGGTGGCCACCGGGGGCCTGGGGCACGACGCGGCGGTGTGGGCGGGGACGGTGCTGTCGGCGCCGCTGCTGGAGAAGTTCGTGGACCTGCTGGGGACGACGGTGCGGCAGCGGGTGTCCCAGACGTGGGCGGAATCGCACGGGCGGACGCTGGCCCTGGCCCTGGAGCGGCGGTTCTTTCCGGAGCTGCTCGCGGCGCTGGACGTCCAGGTCTCCTCCGCGCAGGCTACGTCGGCGTCGCTCCGCGAAGTCTCCGGGAGGCTGGAGGCTGCCGTGCGCGGCGCCCAGGGAGAGGGACGATGACGGCGGGCTTGCCAGACCCGACCGAGGTGCAGTCGCTGGTGCAGCGCGCGCTGGGCTTGCCCTGGCTGGAGCCGGAGCGCGGGCGGCTGCTGCGGCTGGTGCAGGACTACGCGCGGAGCATGGAGCGGCCCGAGGCGGCGCTGGTGCTGGCGGTGGTGGGCGCCACCGGGGCCGGGAAGTCCACGCTGGTGAACGCGCTGGCCGGGGAGTCGGTGGCGCAGGAGGGCGTGGACCGGCCCACGTCGCGGGCGGCGGTGGTGTACGCGCCCGAGGACGCGATGCTGGAGGGGTTCGACCCGGGGGCCGGGAAGGTGGTCCGGTACCAGCCCAAGGCGTCGGCCCCGGCGTCCGGGCAGGTGTTCATCGACACGCCGGACACCAACAGCGTCCAGCCCGAGCACCGGGAGCTGGCGCGTTCGCTCCTGGAGCGCGCGGACGTGGCGGTGGCGGTGATGCACCGTGGGTCGGTGGCGGAGGCGGCGCAGCTGGACTTCCTGCGGGAGTTCGCGCGGCGGCGGCGGCTGATCTTCGTGGTGAACTTCGCGGACCAGCTAGGGCCGGCGGCGCGGGACGAGCTCAAGCAGCAGGCGCGGGACCTGACCGAGAAGAACCTGGGCGTGCCGGCCGGCGAGGTGGCGGTGTTCGCGGTGAGCGCGCTGCAGGCGAAGTCGGGGGTCGACGCGTCCGGGGAGTGGGCCCCGTTCGTCCAGGCGGTGCGGGAGCTGTCGTCGCGGGCGACGGTGGAGAAGGTGCGGCGGAGCAACGCGGCGGCCATCCTGGCGGAGCTGCAGGAGGTGGTGGAGGAGGGGGAGATCCGCGCCGAGGCGGCGGTCCTGGAGCTGCGGAACAAGCTGGAGAAGGGGATGCAGACCGCCAGCGAGGGACTGCGGCAGAACTTCGCGGCGAGGATGGAGGCGGCGGGGGTGTACCTGACCGCGGAGATCCGGCGCCACGCGGCCGGGCGGTTCTGGGGGCCGTCGTCGTGGTGGCTGCGGCTGTCGGCGCTGTCGGCGGGCGGGATGACCGCGGCGGCGCTGGTGGCGCGGCGGAGCTTGCCGGCCGGGTTGGTGGTGGGCGCGGCCTCCGCGGTGGCGGACAAGGTCCAGAACGCGGCGCGGGCGCGGGCGGCGGAGGGGTGGGTGGTGAGGACGGACGACGACGGGACGGTCGCGTCCCACGCGCGCGCGGCGGTGGGCGGGGTGCGGTCGGCGGCGAACCTCTTGGGCATCACGCCGGAGCAGGCGGGCGTGCCGGACATGGAGACCATCCTGGGCGCGCTGCTGGAGGTGCGGGCGAACGCGTGGCGGCACATCGAGGGCCAGGCGGTGGGGCTGACGGTGGCGCGGTGGTGGGCCTGGGCGAAGTGGCTGCTGGTGCCGCTGCTCAACTTGCCGCTGCTGGCGCTCCTGGGGCACGTGGCGTTCAAGGTGGTGCAGGCGTACCTGCTGGGGCCGCTGCTGCCGCCGGAGTACTTCTTCAACGCGCTGGCGCTGGCGCTGGTGGTGTCCGTCACCGGGGCCATCCTCGGGTCGGTGACGCTGGCGGGGGCGACCGCGGCGGTGAGGAAGGCGGGGAGGGCCCACTTCGAGCGGGGGCTGGACCAGCTCGCGGATGACGCGCTGGAGCAGATCGGCGCGCCGCTGGAGCGGGCGCGGGAGGCGGCCCAGAAGCTGGCGGAGTTCGAGCTGCCTTAGAGCTTCGTCGGCACGACCGCCGTGGCGGGCACCGTCGCCGCCGCCGGGACCGTCGTCCCACCCTGCGCCGGCGCGGTGCGGTCCTGCGGCGCCGCCGCCACCTGCACCTTCGGCTGCTCGCACTTCGGCGAGGCGATCTCCGCGTCCATCTGCGGGTCCCCGTACCCGACGATGCTCGCGTGCACGGACGGGTTGTTCCACCCCGGCCCCATCGCCCGCGCCACCTTGAAGTGCAGGTGCGCCCCGCACGCCCACCCGGTCTTCCCCGAAAGCCCGAGCAGGTCGCCCGCCTTCACCCGGTCCCCGGGCTTCACCACCACCTTGCTGAAGTGCAGGTACTGCGTCTCCAGCCCGTTCTCGTGGTCCACCACCACGTAGTTGGCGAACGGCGCGAACCGCGCGTCGCACCCACCCATGCTGCTGTCCCCGCGCGCCAGCCGCACCACGCCGTCGTACGCGGAGACCACCGGCGTCCCCTCCGGCATCCGGAAGTCCCACGCCCAGGTGTCGTGCTGGAGGTGACTCCCCACGTCGTGCGCCTGGGAGACAGGGAACGAGAGGCCGCACCCGAACGGCACGTGCGCTTCCGGGACGAGCAGGAAGGCGGCGGTGGGCGCAGGCGCCAGCGCGGCCGGTGCTGGAGGAGCAACGGGTTCAGGCGCGGCGCTCAGGGTCAGGAGGGCGAGCAGAGCGAAGAGCAGACGCATCGAGGACCGGCGCGATCAACGCGCTCGGCCCCGAATGCTATTCCAGTCCTCGTCCCTGACGGAGCCGGCCTAGTGGGGATATGGCTCGCCTGGCCGCCTGGGCTTGGTGGGGACCATCGAGACGGCCGCTCGCTTGCCGACCCGGCTCGCCAGCGCCACGCCGAAGGCCAGGAGCACCTTGCGGAGGAGCTGCTGGAAGCCGGGCGCGTCGTCCGCCTTGGTGGCCACGCGCTCGGGGTGGTTCCAGGCCCGGCCCAGCGCCTTCCAGCGCCGTTGCACCTGGTGGCGACCGGCGCGCTGCCGGCGCGCCACCATGAGCCCGACGCCCAGCGCCACCGCGCCCACCACCACGGAACCGGCGATGATCAGCGCCCGCTGGTGCGTCTGGACCTGGTAGCGCCAGTCGGCCGCCTGCAGACGGCGGCGGTCCAGCTCCTTCAAGGTGGTCAGCAGGTCGTCCCGCACCCGATCTGCCGCCTGGTTCGCCTGCTCTCGCGCGTCGCTCATGACAGCCGCTCCCGGGCGATGGCCACGTCTCGCTTCAACCGTTCCTGCGTCTTCGGCAGCGGCTGCCGGGGGATCTTCCGCACCCCGATCAGCGCCAGCCCGCCGCCCAGCACCAGCACCGCCGCGCCCACGATGGCGACGGCCAGGGGCTCGGAGATGGGGAAGAGCAACGCCAACGCCACCAGCAGCACCGAGATGGCGCAGAGCGCGGCCGCGCCCCCCGCGCCGAGCAGGATGGCGGACGCCTTGGCCGCCCTCACCTCCGCCTTGAGCTCCTGCTTCGCGTGCAACACCTCCGCCCGCGCCAGCAGCTTCGCCTCCCCCAGCGCCAGGCGCACCAGCTCCGACGTCGACATCGAACGGAGCTGCTCTTCGTCGAGACGTTCGCTGTCCACGGCCCCCACCTCCGGGGCTCAAGGTGGGCGCGGGTGGAGGTGCGATCAAAGGCGCCGGGGATGGCCGCCTGGTCTCCAGAGGGGCGGAGAGGCGATGGGGCGCTTGCGCGGACTCAGGTCCCGAAACCAGGAGACGCTGATGCGGCGGCCTGCGGCCGCGATCGATCGGGCTCAGCCCGCCGCCGGATGCGCCTCTCGCGCCAGCCGCGCCTCCAGCAGCGCATCCGCCGCCGCGATCAGCCGGTCCGCTCCCAGCACGTGGCGCCGGAGCCGCGGTGGCAGGCACGCCTCCCCCTGCGCCGCGCCGAGCAGCGCGCCCGCCACGGCCGCCGCCGCGTCCGCCTCGCCGCCCCACCGCAGGACCGTGGCCATCGCCTCCCGGAAGTCGTGCGGCAGCCGCAGCGCCGCGTACGTCCCCAGGAGCAGCACCGGCCAGGGGTGCTCCGGGAGCCCGCCGTCCTCCTCCAGCGCCGCGGCGCTAACCCCCACCCGCCGGATCAGCTCGGTGGCGCGCTCCACCTCCCAGCTCAGCAGCCGCGGCAGGTGCCGCAGCTCCTCCCCCAGCGCCGGGTCGTGCTCCGCCGCGCTGGCCGCCATCTTCCCGCACAACAGCTCCGGCGACGCCGCCTCCCCCGACACCACCGCGCCCACGGCCCTGGCGAACGCCGCGCACGCCGCCGCGCAGGTCGGGTCCTTGTGCGTCACCACCGTCAACACCCCCGCGCTCCTCGCCACCCGCCGCCCGTCCGCCTCGTACAGGCCCACCGCCAGCCCCCGCGACAGGACCGACGCGTCGCGCGCGCCGAACCCCTCGCCCGCGCTCATCCACGGCACCCCGCGCGACAGCCGCTCCGCCGCGGCCGCCACCGCCCGCGCCGGCTGCACCACCTGGCCGTCCTCCATCGCCGCCGCCAGCCGCGCCGCGAACCGCCGCCCATCCACCCCGCCCGCCTCGGCGACGGACTCCGCCGCCAGCACCGCCAGCGCGGTCTCGTCCGAACCCTGCCCCTGCGGGAACCGGCCGCGCGGCCGGGGCGCGAACGCGTCCGCCAGGTCCGGCAGCCGCCGCAGCCCCGCGGGCGGCACGCCGCGCACGGGGAACCCCAGCGCGTCTCCCACGGCCAGCCCGAGGAAGGCGGCGCGGAAGCGGTCCTGCAACTCGGCTCGGGGGCTGGGCGGCATCCGGAAACGCCCGAAGCTTAGCGCTCCGGACACTCCCCAAAGATCTCTCCGGGATCTGTTGCCATCTCCGCGGGTTTACCAGTACTCCTCCCGCCCGCCGACGAGAGGGGCCGCTCCATGAACCTGACGATCGACGTGCAGCGCGCGGTCATCACCAAGACGCCCACGCCGGAGGAGCACCTCGGCTTCGGCAAGGTCTTCACCGACCACATGTTCGTCATGAACTACGAGCGCGGCCGCGGCTGGCACGACGCGCGCGTGGTCCCCTACGGCCCGCTCGTCCTCGACCCGGCCACCGCCGTCTTCCACTACGGCCAGGCCATGTTCGAGGGGATGAAGGCCTTCCGCGCCCCGGACGGCGCGGTGCGCCTGTTCCGCCCGGAGCGCCACTGCGAGCGGATGGCCGCCGGCGCGCCCCGGCTGTGCATGCCCTCCCCGGACCCGCGCTTCATGCAGCGCGCGCTGGCCACCCTCATCGGCGTGGACCACGACTGGGTGCCGGCGGATCCGCAGGGCGCGCTCTACATCCGGCCCACCCTCATCGCCACCGACCCACAGCTGGGCGTGCGCGCCTCCAGCCACTACACCTTCTTCGTCATCATCAGCCCGGTCGGCCCGTACTACCCGGCCGGCTTCGAGCCGCTGCGGATCTGGGTCGAGGACCGCTACGTGCGCGCCGCGCCGGGCGGGCTGGGCTCGGTGAAGTCGTCGGCCAACTACGTCGCCTCGCTGCTCGCCTCCGAGGAGGCCCGCGCCCGCGGCTACGCGCAGGTGCTGTGGCTGGACGCGGTCAACCACCGCACCATCGAGGAGGTCGGCACCATGAACCTCTTCGTCCGCATCGCCGACGAGCTGATCACCGCCCCGCTGGAGGGCACCATCCTGGGCGGCGTCACCCGCGACTCCGTCCTCACCCTGGCGCGGAGCTGGGGGCTGAAGGTCTCCGAGCGCAAGCTCACCATGGACCAGCTCGTCGCCGCGCAGAAGGACGGCTCGCTGCAGGAGGTGTTCGGCTGCGGCACCGCCAGCGTCATCGCGCCGGTGGGCGAGCTGGGCTACCGCGACGGGCGCCTCGCCATCGGCCGCGACGAGCCGGGCGAGCTCTCCCGCCGCCTCTACGACACCATCGGCGGCATCCAGCACGGCACGCTGCCGGACGCCTTCGGATGGATGGTGGACGTCCCCAAGCTGGAGGCCGGCCCCCAGCGGATGCGGCTCACCGCGTAGCCTCTTTCGCCGGCGCCACCTTCACCAGGTCCTTCAGCAGCGGCGAGGCCGCCTCGTCGTACTCCCGCAGGTCCGCCTGCGCGGCCGCCGCCCGCGGGTCCCCGGCGAGCGCGTAGCAGTTGGCGCGCTCCTCGAGGAACTCGCGCTCCCAGACCGGCAGCGGCTCGTACGCCGAGAAGGCGCGGGCGCACAGCCCCTTCTGGTCCACCGTCCCCGCCAGGCGGACCCGCGTCCGCAGCCGCCGGTCGTCCGCGCTCTTCACCGCGAACGGCTCCGCCAGCGCGTCGAAGATGCGCCGGCCCTGGGCGGCGTCGCGCCCGGCAATGGCCCCGGACACCTCGAAGGCGGCGTCGAGGACCCAGTCCCGCGTCCAGGGGTCGGTCCGGTGGCGCTCGAAGGCGGCCACCATCGCGTCGGCGGCGTGGGTCGCGTCGCCGGCGGCGGCGAACCGCATCGCCCGGAACACCCCCGCCCCCACCGGGTCGAACTTGTCCACCTGGGCCAGCACCTGGTCCGCCTGCGGGTCGTTCTTGATCGCCAGCACGTAGGCGGCCATCTCCAGGTCCGCCGGGTGCTTCAGGCGCGCGTCCTGCTTGAGCAGCGCGTAGGCGGCGTCGAAGTTGCGCGCCTCCGCGTCGCGGGTGATCTGCGAGAGCTGGATGGCGTCCACCGGCAGGTCCAGCGGCATCGACGGCAGCACCGGGTAGGACCGCCAGCGCGCCGCCTCCACCGCGTTCCAGTCCACCGACCCGTCCAGCACCAGCTTGTCCTGCCCGGCGCGCCTGGCCAGGAGCCACGCGTTGGCGACGGCGAACTTGCTGCGCGAGCCCAGCGAGCGCGCGAAGGAGAACTCGACCACGTTGCGGTCGTCGGTGTTCACCGCCTCCGCGCCCGCGGCCAGGGCCTTGACGAAGGCGGTGTCGCCCACGAAGCGGGAGAGCACGCCCTCCGCGCCGGTCACGCCCCAGGTGTGCGCCAGCGCCTCGCGGTACGGCGTGCTGAGGGCGGCCTCGCGCAGCCGCTGGGCGCTGTAGGGCCCTGACCCGGTGCGCGCCACCACCAGCATGTCGCCGCCGTTGGTCTGCCAGAGCTCCACCTGCGGGAAGACGTCCAGCAGGGTGGCCATCAGCGTCTGGACGGTCCGTGGGTCCACCTCGTAGGCCTGGACCCACTGCACCAGCATCCCCTTGGCCGACAGCCGCCGCTTCACCGCCTGGTAGAACTCGCGGGTGAAGAGGCTGGCGATGCCGGCGCGGTAGGGGTTGGAGGGCTCGGAGAAGATGACGTCGTAGCTGGCGCGGCTGGTGAGGAGCACCTCGCGCGCGTCTTCGAAGACGAGGTGCACCTTGGGGTTCTCCAGCACCCGCTCGTTCACCGGGGCGCAGCGCCGGGCGACCTCTTCGATTGCGGGTTCGATCTCCACCACGTCCACCCGGTCGATGCCGGCGACCTTCCCCAGCCACCCGGCGGTGCTCCCCGTCCCCAGGCCGATGACCAGCGCCGACTTCGGGTCCGGGTGCAGCATCGCCCCCAAAAGCCCGCTCATCACCTGCGTGGAGGCGTCTCTCAGCGCGTGGCCGTCGGACTTGCCGTTCACCAGGAAGGCGGTGCCTTCACCCTCCTGGATCGCCACGGAGCTCTCGCGCCCGTCCCGCTCCCACACCAGGCCGCGCCGGTAGGTGGCCAGCCACTGCTTCACCTCGTTGGGGTCGGTGGCCATGTTCGAGCGCCCCGCGCCCACGCCCGAGTGCCGCCACGCCCCCGTCGGCCCCGGGGCGAAGGCCATCACCACCGCCGCCAGCACCGCCGCCGCGGGGACCAGGGACGGCCTCCACCGCGCCACCCGCCGCCCCTGCCAGAGCGCCGCCGCCAGCGCGAGCGCCGCCAGCAGCACCGCCGACGCGCGCCAGGTGGCCACCGCGCCCGCCAGGGGCACCAGCACGAAGCCGCCCACGACGGCGCCGGCGATGGAGCCGGTGGTGTTCCACGCGTAGGTCATCCCCAGGTCGCGCCCCACGCCCGCGCGCCCGCGCCCCAGCAACCCCACCAGCAGCGGGAACTGAACCCCGGCCACGAGCGCCGGGCCCAGCGTCACCACCGCGGTGACGAAGACCCAGCCCCACGCCAGCCCGGTGAAGCCGAACATCTGCAGCGAGCGCAGGCTCAGGGCCAGCAGCGCCACCCGGTCCCCCAGCGCCAGGGGGAGCGCCAGCAGCGCCGCCTCCAGCGCGCAGGTGAGCGCGAAGCCGCCCACGGTGGCCGGCCTGGACCGCCCCAGCGCCGCGTACGCCGCCCCGCCCGCGCCCACGCCCAGGAGCGCCACCGCCAGGATGCAGCCGAACGAGTACGTGGACCCGCCCAGGAGCGGCGCGAGCATCCGGTACCAGACCAGCTCCATGGTGAAGAACGCGAAGCCCACCACCGCCGCGGCGCCGAAGACCAGGCGGGGCGGGGCGGCGGCGGTCGAACCGGGCTCGGGCGCCGCCTCCGCCCTGGCTTCGGCCTTCCTGGCGGCCTTGTCCTTCTCCTTGCGCTCCTTGACCGGGACGTTGAACCGCCCCATCTGGCGCGCCACCAGGCCGATGGCCGCGCCCACCGCCGCCGCGGCGAACAGCGTGCCCCGGTTCCCCAGGGTCTCCAGGAGCCAGAAGGTGGACAGCGCGGTCCCGCCCACCGCGCCCAGGGTGTTCACCCCGTAGAGCAGCCCGGCCCCGGCCCGCCGCGCGTCCTCGTCCTCCTCCACCGCGCGCACCGCGGCGGGGAGCGTGCCGCCCAGAAGCAGCGTGGGCACGGCGAGGATGAGGGTCGCCAGCACCAGCCGGACGACGGTGGCCAGCACCACGCCCAGCCCGCTCAGGCCGCCGACCAGGATGTAGCCGTGGCGCGCCAGCCACAGGAGGAGCGGGGTGGCGGCGGCGGAGGCGGCGACCAGGAGCTCCAGGTTGCCGTACAGGCGCAGCGGCGAGGGGTG
>Ga0068860_100006869_pt1 | contig 11411 bp, 9 predicted proteins | sample KBSSwiS32_FD_66597 | JGI IMG/M metagenome (GOLD analysis project Ga0068860, IMG submission 66597) | Switchgrass rhizosphere microbial communities from Kellogg Biological Station, Michigan, USA - KBS Switchgrass S3-2 | ecosystem: Host-associated > Plants > Roots > Rhizosphere > Soil ... | reverse complement strand
CTCGGCCCAGCGGAGCGACAGCTCCATCGAGGCGCTCGCCGTTTTCTCGTCGGCGGGATACGGCGTGCACTCATCGAAGATCATCGCGATGTCGGAGTCGAGCACGTGCTGGATGCGCATCGATTCTTCCGGCGACAGGAACACGCGCGATCCGTCGACCGGCGAGGCGAAGCTGACGCCCTCCTCGCTGATCTTGCGCCGCTCGGCGAGCGAGAACACCTGGAACCCGCCGGAATCGGTCAGGATCGGCTTGTCCCATCCGATCAGCTTGTGCAACCCGCCGAAGTCGCCGATCACGTCGAGTCCCGGCCGCAGGAACAGATGGAACGTATTGCCGAGAATGATTTCCCCTCCGACTTCGAGCAGCGAAGCCGGCGTCATCGCCTTGACCGATCCGTACGTGCCGACCGGCATGAACGCCGGCGTTTCGATCGTGCCGCGCGGCAGCGTGATGCGGCCACGGCGGGCGGCGCCGGAGGTGGCGAGGAGGTCGAACTTCATCTGCCGAGGTCCAGCGACGAACGCGAGTAGCCGTGAAGCGGTAGCCGGTAGCCGGTAGCCGGTAGCCGGAGAGCGCAAAGCGCGCCGCGCCACCACCTTGGCTGCGCCGGGATTGCAGCTGCCTGTTTTCCGGGATTCGGGCACCCACGGCCGAAGCGATGCTCTTCCGGCTCCCGGCTACCGGCTACCGGCTCACGTCTTTTCAGCTGGCACGTCACGCCCTTCCCCCTGGCACGATCAACATCGCATCCCCGTACGAAAAGAACCGATAGCGCTGCGCAATCGCATGCCGGTACGCCGCGAGGATCAGCTCGCGCCCGGCGAAGCTCGACACCAGCATCAGCAGCGTCGACTCCGGCAAATGAAAGTTCGTGATCAGCGCATCGACCGACGTGATCTTGTAGCCGGGGAAAATGAAGATCTGCGTCTCGCCGGCGAACGGCTGCAGTTCGCCGGCGCGCAGCGCTGCCTCGAGTGCGCGCACGACCGTCGTGCCGACCGCGACGACGCGTCCGCCGGCGGCCCGGGTGCGCCGGATCTTCTCGACCAGTTCGGCGCCGACATTGAGCCATTCGCGATGCATGACGTGGGCTTCGATGCGATCGCTGCGCAGCGGCTGGAACGTGCCCGCACCAACGTGCAACGTGACGTAGCCGAAATCGACGCCGCGCGCCGACAGCTGTTCGAGCAGCGGCGTATCGAAGTGCAGCCCCGCGGTCGGCGCCGCGACCGCGCCGGGAGCCCGCGCGTAGACGGTCTGGTAGCGCTCGGCGTCGGCCGCTTCGGCCCCGCGTGCGATGTACGGCGGCAGCGGCATGCGGCCGAGTCGCGCCAGCAGGCGGTCGAGCGGTTCGCTGCCTTCGAACTGCAACGTATAAAACTCGCCTTCGCGGCGCAGCACGCGCACGACCGTGCCGTCGTCGAGCACGATCGTGCTGCCGTCGCGCGGCTTCTTGCTGACTCCGATCTGGGCCAGTGCCTCGTGCGTGCCGAGTATGCGCTCGATCAGAATCTCGGCGGCACCGCCGGTCTCCTTGCGTCCGAACAGGCGCGCCTGCAGCACGCGCGTATCGTTGAACACGAGCAGGTCACCGGCGTGCAGGAACTCGGGCAGCTCGGAAAAATGCCGGTCGTCGAAGCGCTGCGTTTCGGCGTCGACGACCAGCAGCCGGCTGGCCGACCGCTGCGCCAACGGCTGCTGGGCGATCAGTTCGGCCGGCAGGTCGTAGTGGAAATCGGATTTCTTCAAAGCGGGGCTGAGGGCTGGGGGCTGAAGACGGATTATCGCCGATCGACTGCGCTACCTGCAGTCGACGAACCGCCCGTTCAGGCGCCCGCCCGCTTGCGGCGCCGGGACACGACGACTGCCGCGATCGACAACAGCAGCGGGACACCGGCCATTGCCGTGAGCGGGAGCGCGCGGCGCACGGCGTGCTTGAAGTGTGCGACGCGTTCGGCATGCCAGCGCGTTGCGGCGCCGTGAAAATCCGGGACAGGACATTCCTGGCCGAAGGCGTCACCCCAGGCAACGTAAGCTCCCTGGCGAAGGTAGCGCCGGTACAGGTTCTGCGCCGCCTCCGGATCGCGATACAGCAGCCAGCCGGTCGCGTGACACAGCACCGCGGCAAACGCCTGCGAGCGCGGCGGCAACAGATCGGCGGCGTTCGCGGCCAACCTGGCGGCCGTGTAGCGGTAGTGGAAACGCTGCGCCGGCACGGCGGCGCTGGCGGCCGTTCGCGCCGTTTCATCGCTGCCGACCAGCGCGATCGAAAAAGGCGACGGGCTCGCGTCGCCGGCTTCGTCGGCATAGCCGTAGGCGAAGCTGCCACCCCAGATCTGATAGTCCGGATCGAGTTCGTAGCCGAGCAGCTCCAGGCCGTCGTCGCGCGCCGAGCGCGCGGCGTCGAACAACGCCTGCGCCCGTTCGATACGATCACCATGGCGGGCGCCGCGACGTGCTGCAACGTAATGCTGCGCCTTGGCCTCGAGCCCGGCATCGTCGAAATAACGCAATGCTTCAGCGAAGCGATCTGCGCGCAAGAGCCGGCGGCCGAGCAACGCGCGCAACGACACAGCCGGCTGCGGGGGGTTCCAACCCGATTCCTCCTCGTCGCCCTTGGCAGCCTGCGGCGGCTTTGCCGGCGCGGCCGGCACATGCGTGTCGACGAAGGCCTTCAGTTCGTCCAGCGTCAGCACGCGCTCGGCGACCCAGGCCGCATCGGTCCAGTACGCCGATGCCGCATTGTATAGATATCCCATCGCCGCAAGGTACTCGCCGCGGGCCAGCGCCAGCGTGCCCTGCTCACCTTCGACGCGGCATTGCGGACGGGTCACGTCGAGATAACTGATTGCGTTCTGCTGCGCGGTTCCCCACGTCTCGTCGGCAGGAAACGCGCGTGCCGCCTGCGCGTAAGCCTGCGTCGCGGCGGCGACATCGCCGGCACGCAACGCGAGCTTGGCCCGCAGCCACCAGGCGAGGCCGCTCGAGTCCTTGCCGGCAAGCCGCTGTGCGAGATCGTAACGGCCGCTGCGGTAGGCCAGCGCAGCCAGCCGGTCGGCGCCGGCGACCCGCTCGATCCCGCCGCGCTCCACCGCGTCGAGAAAATGCGCGATCTTCGCCGCGGCGTCGATCGGCGGCGTCGCAGCCGCGCGCGGATCGACGTCGGCATCGTACGGCGATTCGCCGAGCTCGCCGCTGCGGGTCAGCAGGTATGCGGTCATGAGGCGTTGCACGACCGGCTCGCCGAGCGAACGATCCAGGCGCGCATCGTCACGCACCAGTTGCCGCGCGACGGCGAGCAGCGACGTGCGGCCGAATTCCGAACCGGCCGCCGCCTGCTCCGCGTACAGCGCGATCGCGGCCGCGTCCTCGCCGGCGTCGAGATGCAGCTTCGCTTCGTCGCCGAGACTCGATGCCGCGAGGCCGAGCGGGTCGGCGCTGCCGTTCCGCACGAGTTCGCGCGTCGCCGCGAATGCCGCAAGCGCAGCGGGCCGGTCGTCCTGCAGCGCCGCGACGCGGGCCAGCATGAATTGCGCCCAGACGCCGTAATGCGTGCGCTGATCGGCCGGCAACGCCAATAGACTTTGGAAGCGCGTGACTGCATCGTCCGCGTCGTTCCTGGCCCAGGCGACGGCGCCGGCCAGGTAGCGGCGCGCTTCCTCGGGCAGGCCTTCACCTTGGCCGTAGGCGGCAGCTGCGCTTGCCGCATTGCGCAGGCCGTCGATCCGTTCATAGCGATCGCCCCACCACTCGCGCTCGATCGACTCGCGCGTGATCTTCGGCTCGGGATAGATCCACTCGGCGTGCTCCACGACGGTCCAGGCCGGCGGCGGCGAGACGATCCGGCGGGCCTCGAAAGCGAACGAGCCTTCCGGCAGATTGGCCAGCGTTCCGGCGCGGTCGCCGAGCAGGTCGGCCGGAAAGTTCGGCCCGCACGCGCGACTCGCCGGCGCCGCCAGCGCGAGGCATGACATGAGGAGTGCCTCAGTGCGCTTCATCGATCTTCATCCCGGCGATCGTGTCGCATCGCAACCAACCGATGCGCCGTTCGCGTCCCACGCGCAGCATCTTGTCGACCGTACGCACGAAGCGCCAGTCGTCGCCGCTGTGGTCGAGCCGGTAACCTTCCAGCGCGTCGCCGCCCGAGCAGCCGTAGGCGGCGATGACGACCGCCTGCGGCAACGCCGTCTCGATACGGCCGGCATTGGCCAGCACGAGGTCATGCGCGCCGTCCGCTGCGGCATCGAACGTGACCCGCACGGCCGGCCGCAGCGGATCGCCGGCAATCACGGCGTTGAGCGTGGCCAGGCTCCAGGCACGATGATCGTCGGCCGTCGGCAGGCGAAACCAGACGACGCCGTCGAGGTGTCGCGGGCGCGCCCGTTCGAGTCCGCGCAGCAGCGTCCCGACCTGATCGGGCGTCACACGCAGCTCGCGTACGTCGCTCGCGGAAATGTCGCGCGGCGCTTCGGCCTCGACGGCCGTGGCGCTGCCGCGATCGTCGAAACCGACGCGCAGGCCATAGGCCGGCAAGGCGATGCGGAACGGTCCGGGTGTGTGTTCGGCATATGCATCGATCCAACGCCGGGCCGTGGTCGGATCGAACAGGCCGCCCGCCGGCGACTGCACTGCGTGAACCTGCAGCACCGACTCGTCGACCAGCGCCAGCAGTGCGGGTAGCGCCGACGCGTCCCGCCACGCCGGCAACGCCGTGATCGACAGGCGCAGCGGCGCCGGCCAGTCGGCACGCAGCGCACGCAGCAAGCGTGCGTAGTCGGCGAGGCGCGCCGTCGCACAGTCGTGATCGATCTCGATGCCGTGCAGACGCACGCCAGCGGCGCGCCACCCGGCCGCGATCGCGCGGATCCGCTCGGCCAGCGCCTTTTCGTCCGGCGGCGGGATGCTGCCGTCGAGGCGGATCACCGCCGTCACCGGCATCTGCGCGCGCTCGAGCAGCGCAAGCTCGGGCCGCATCGCCTGCAGCGCTCCGCCGCGGCTTTCCTCGGCCGCCAGCACACGGTACGCGCGGAACGTCGGACCGGCATCGGCGATGGCGGCGACGACGGCCGGTGTCCACTGGCGCTGCCAGACATAGACCTCGTGCGCCAGCGGTTGTGCCGGCGGCTGGCGCTGACACGCCGCCAGCATGAGCACGAATGCAGCAACGATCGCCGGGCGAATGCGCATGTCGGGATTGTAGTCGCTGAGCGCCGCTGCGCAGCGTGAAAAACGCAGGTTCAGCGCGCGATTTGCCAACCCGCCGCCATGGAGGCAAGATCGACCGTATCCTGCGCCGACCGGAATATCCGCCGATGGACGAACCGCAACCCACCACGCCGCCGCGCGAGTTGCCGCTGCTTTCCGCGCTCGAAGCACGCGTGCTCGGGTGCCTGATCGAAAAGGCCGCGACGACGCCGGAGGTCTATCCGCTGACGCTCAACGCGGCGCATCTGGCCTGCAATCAGAAATCCAATCGCGAGCCGCTCATGAACGCCGAACTCGGCGCGGTCGGCCAGGCCCTGCGTACACTCGAGGACAAGCGCCTCGTGCGCGTCGTGCACGGCGCCCGCACGCTGCGCTACGAGCACTCGATCGATGGCACGCTGAATCTGGCTGCACGCTCACGCGCGGTGATCGGCCTGCTGCTGCTGCGCGGTCCGCAAACCCTCAACGAGCTGCTGACGCGCAGCGAGCGTCTGGCCGATTTTCCCGACAGCGCGAGCCTCGGCGACACGCTCGAACGGTTGATGGGCCGTGATCCGCCGCTCGTCGTGCGCATCGGCCGCGCGCCCGGCCAGCGCGAGGATCGCTACATGCACCTGCTCGGCGGGCCCGTCTCGATCGAGGATCTGCCGGCGGCGAAAGCCCGCCCGAGCGAAAGTTCCGATCGCCTTGCGGAACTCGAAGCGCGCATCGACGCTCTGGAACGCGAAGTTGCCGAATTGCGCCAGCTGGCTTCCGGATGAGAGCGCTTCAACACATCGCGCAAGCGCAGCGGATTACAGCCAGCCTTTCTGCCGGGCCAGGCGATAAGCCTCGATGCGGTTGCCGACGCCGAGCTTGCCGATAACTTCCGACAGATAGTTGCGCACGGTTCCTTGCGACAGATGCAATTGCTCGGCGATGTCGTTCGCCGAAAGTCCCTCGCCGGCGAGCCGCAGCACCTGACGCTCGCGATCGTTGAGCGGATCGTCGCCGGACCATGCTTCCAGCGCCAGCTGCGGGTCGATCGCGCGGCCGCCGCGGTGGACCTTGCGCAACGCCTCGGCCAGCTGGTCGGCCGGCGCGTCCTTGAGCAGATAACCGCTGACGCCGGCGTCGAGCGCGCGGCGCAGGAAACCGGGCCGCGCGAACGTCGTCAGGATCACGACCTTGCAGTCGATTCCCTTGTCGCGGATGCGCTGGGCGAGTTCGAGGCCGGTCAGCCGCGGCATCTCGATGTCGGTGACGACGACGTCGGGCTTGTCGCGTTCGATCAGCGTCCACGCCTCTTCGCCGTTCGCCGCACTGCCGATGACGTCGAGATCCGACTCGAGCTTGAGCAGCGCCGACAGCGCGCCGCGCACCATCGCCTGGTCCTCGGCAAGGATGACGCGGATCATGGCTTGAAAGGCGGATAGCGAAGGGTCATGCGGCGAGGGTGCGGATTGAATGCGGCGAAGTCAACTCTTACGCATGACAGGCAAGAGGTGAGCGGTGAGACGTAGGACGTAGGATGTAAGACGTATGACGCAAGTCGTGAAAGGGGCAGGATTAGCTACTTCGTCTCACGTCTCACGTCTCCCCTCTCCCGTCTCGCGTCTCACACCTCCTGCAATCCCACCGGCACCAGCGGCGCCGCGGTTGGTGGCGGCAGCGGCAGGCTCGCCGTCACCCTGGTGCCGCGCCGGCGCTCGGAGTCCACGCGCAACTCGGCGCCGATGCCGGTCAGGCGCTCGCGCATGCCGGCCAGGCCGTTGCCGGGAACGATCGCGCCGCCGCGACCATCGTCCTCGACGCACAGGATCAGACGTCCGGCCTCGCTGCGCAGGGTCACGCGCGCCGCGCTGGCCTCGGCGTGACGCTGCACGTTGGTTATCGCTTCGCGTACGGTCATGGCCAGCGCGGTCTCGACGTCGGCCGGCAATGCGATGTCGGCCAGTTCGTAGCTGAGCCGCACGCCGTTCGATTCGAGCAGCAGCTTGGCCGAAGCCAGTTCGGCGGCGAAGCCGGCGGCGCGGATGCCGGTCACCGCGCGCCGCACCTGCGCCAGCGCATCGCGGGCGACGCGCTCGACGTCGGCCATCTCGCGCCGCGCCGCGGCTGCATCGCGGTCGAACAGCTTGTTCGCGAGTTCCGATTTCAGGGTGATCAGCGACAGCGTGTGGCCGAGCAGATCGTGCAGGTCGCGGCCGATGCGCTCGCGTTCGGCCAACGCCGCGAGGCGGCGCACTTCGTCCTGGCTGAGCCGCAGTTCGGAATTGCGCTGCTGGTTGCGCCGGTAGATCAGGTTCATCGTGCCGACGACCGGACCGATGACCAGCGCGCTCATGCTGTAGATCCACGGCCAGCCGAGCAGGTACCACTCGACCGCGAACAGCGCCAGCGTCGCCAGCATCAGGCGGATTGCCGTGCGCATGCTGCCGACGAACGCATAGAACGCGCACGCGTAGATCAGATAGCCCTGCGCGCCGGAGTTGTACGGCGTGACGATGAAGCCGAGCGCGGCGATGGCCAATGCGTAGTACAGCAACACGTCGGTTTCGCGGCGGAACACCGCACGAAAATACAGCCAGAGGAACACGGCTAAGCTGACCATCGTCGGCCAGAACCAGTTCGAAAAGACTTCGCCCGAGAAGTACGGCGTGGTCAGGATGAACGACGACCAGACCAGATTGAGCCATGCGTAGATGCGCAGCTCGGCCGGGCTGGCGAAACCGGTCGCGCGGCTGCGCGCCAGTTCGTTTTCCGAAGCGGGCATGAAACGGAACAGCATCCGGCGACTCCTTCAGCGCAGGCGATGGCCGGAGCCGATCACGGCCGCGGGCGCGGACGGATCGGCACTCGCTTCCTGCGGAAGCAACGTCTCGATCAGCACGAAAGCGGCGATGCCGAATACGGCAAGCATCGAACGTACATAGATGGCACGCATTTCGAACCCATCCTTTCCGCGCTTCATGACGCGCGGGCCAGCCAGCGTTTCGCGACGGCGAAGCACGCCAGCGCAAACAGCGCCAGCGCTGCGATGTGCGGCAGCACCGCGCTGCCATCGCCGCGGCCAATCGTCGCGAGCGACAATTGTGCCAGATGATAGGCCGGCCACAGCGGCGCAATCTGACCAATGATCGCAGGCAGCATCGTCAACGGCATCCACAGGCCGGACAGGAACGCCATCGGCAGGTAGATCAGGTTGACCAGCGCCGGCGCGCCGGACGCGTTGGCGCGGCTGCCGATCATCAGGCCCAGCGCGCAGAACGGCACGACGCCGCCGACCGCAATCACGCCGAGCAGCAGCCATTGGCCCGCCGCGAGGCGCACGCCGCCGATCGCGCAGGCCATTGTCGCCAGCACGGCGTAGATGATCGCGGCGAACAGCATCGCCATCACCAGCTTCGACAGCAGGTAGGCGCCGGGCGGCATCGGCGCGACGCGTTTCAGCGCGAGCCAGCCGCGTTCGCGCTCGATCGCCACGCCGACGCCGAAGCCGAACAGCGACGGGGCCATCACGCCGAATACACTGTAGGTCGCGAACAGGTAGTGCGCCGCGTTCGCGCTGCCGCGATTGAGCAGCAGGCCGAACAGCAGGTAGAACATCGGCGGAAACAGCAGCGTCGGCAGGGCGAACGCCGGCGTACGCAGTACGCGCAGGAACTCGTACTTCGCTTCGAGCGCATATACGGCCAGTGTGTCGCCGAGCGGTCGTGGTGCGGTTACGGCGAGTGCGGTATCCATCACGCCGCCTCCCGGGTGATTTCGACGAACGCTTCGGCCAGGCCGGCGCGATGCACTTCCAGGTCGCTCAGGCCCGTGTCTTCGAACAGCAGCTGGCGGACGACGGTCTCGGCGGCATCGGTGACGATCTCGATACGGTCGCCGGCCCGGGCTACGCTGCGCACTTCCGGCCAGCGCGCGACCGCCTCGGGCGTCAGCGCCGAGACGCAACGGATGCGCCGCTGCGCGACGCGCGCGCGCATCTGCTGCACGCTGCCGCTCGCGACGATGCGCCCGCATGCCAGCACGTCGACGCGATCGGCCAGCGCTTCGGCTTCCTCGAGATAATGCGTGGTCAGCACGATCGCGCAACCCTCGGCGACGAGCTCACGCACGGTTTTCCACAATGTCGCGCGCGCCTCGACGTCGAGCCCGGTGGTCGGCTCGTCGAGGAACAGGATCTCCGGATTGCCGCAGATCGCCAGCGCGAACTGCACGCGCCGCTGCTGTCCGCCCGACAGCCTGCCGTAGCGCCGCTTCAGCAATTCGCCGACGCCGGCCAGGGCCACCGTGTCGGCGACGCTGCGCGGCCGCGGATAGTAGCTGCGGAACAGGCCGATCAGTTCGCCGACGGTGAGCGTGTCGGGCACGCCCGAAGTCTGCAGCATTGCGCCGATCCGGCGGCGGGCCGGCGGCGACTGCGGCGGCTCGCCGAACAGGTCGACCGCGCCGGTGTCCGGTCGCAGCAGTCCCAGCAGCAAAGAAATCGCCGTCGTCTTGCCGGCCCCGTTCGGTCCGAGCAGCGCCAGCACTTCGCCGCGGCGCACCTCGAGGTCAACCTGGTCGAGCGCCAGAACCGCGCCGAAGCGTCTGCTCGCCCCGCGCAGCCCCGCGATCGTTTGTTCGGATCGGTTCATGTCGACTCCTTCGGCCATGCCCGGCAAACTACGCCGCTGCCGGGACGATTCGCAGTCGCGGCCATCACGACTTCGGCATGACGATTGTCAGCCAGGCCGGACCGGCAAAGTGGCCCTATCGAAGTGCCTTTGAACCGGTCCCTGCGCAATACCAAATGCATGCTAAGATTTTGCTCATGCTGGTATTGTCGTGCGCGCCTGCTGCCCGCAAGGGTGGTGGTTGGCACATTCATTTTTTTCGAGGATCCGACCATGTCCCTGATCGCCAAACTCAACGAAATGCGCCAGTTCGGCGGCGCCGCGCGCACGTCCGGCCTGGCCGACGCCGAAGTGACGCGTCTTGCGGCGAAGTACCCCGAGCTTGCCGCGGCGATCGACGAAGCGCATGCGCTGCACCAGACGCTGCGGACCGAGATGCCGGACCTACTCGCGCTCGACGAGAACGCCCAGCTGGCGCGCGTGCAGGGCGACTTCGTCAACTTCTATCCGGACGATGCGATCAATCCGTACGTCGCTCTGGCCGGGCGCGGCCCGTGGGTCGTGACCCTGAAGGGCGCGGTGATCCACGATTCCGGCGGCTACGGCATGCTCGGCTTCGGCCACACGCCGAAGGCGATCCTCGACGTGCTGGGGCGGCCGCAGGTCATGGCCAACATCATGACGCCGAGCGTGAGCCAGCTGCGCTTCACGCGCGCGCTCGAAGCCGAGATCGGCCACACGCGCGGCGGTTCGCCGTTCAAGCACTTCCTGTGCCTGAATTCCGGTTCCGAGTCGGTCTCGCTCGCCTGCCGGATCGCCGACGTCAACGCCAAGCTGATGACCGAGCCCGGCGCGCGGCATGCCGGCCGCACGATCAAGCGCGTCGCGGTCAAGGGCGCGTTTCACGGCCGCACCGAGCGGCCGGCCGTGTATTCGGATTCGTCGCGCAAGGCCTACGTGCAGCATTTGGCCAGCTTCCGCGACGAGCGCAGTCTGCTCACCGTGGAGCCCTACAACGTCGACCAGCTGCGCTCGATCTTCGCCGACGCCGACCGCAATGGCTGGTTCATCGAGGCAATGTTTCTCGAGCCGGTCATGGGTGAAGGCGATCCGGGGCGTGCCGCGACGCCGGCGTTCTACGCTGCCGCGCGCGAAGTGACGAAGGCGCACGGCTCGTTGTTCCTGGTCGACTCGATCCAGGCCGGCCTGCGCGCACACGGCGTCCTTTCGGTCATCGACTACCCCGGCTTCGAGAAGCTCGAAGCACCGGACATGGAAACCTATTCGAAGGCGATCAACGGCGGCCAATATCCCCTGTCGGTGCTCGCGGTCAGCGACCAGGCCGCCAAGCTGTACAAGAAGGGCATCTACGGCAACACGATGAGCACCAACCCGCGCGCGCTCGACGTCGCCTGCGCGGCGCTCGCCCAGCTCACGCCGGCCCTGCGCAACAACATCCGCCAGCGCGGCGCGGAATTCATCGAGCGTCTCGAAAAGCTCAAGACCGAGCTGCCGGGACTGATCACCAAGGTGCAGGGCACCGGTCTGCTGTTCTCGTGCGAGCTGGCGACGCAGTTCAAGTGCTACGGCGCGGGCAGCACCGA
>Ga0068860_100006868_pt1 | contig 11412 bp, 10 predicted proteins | sample KBSSwiS32_FD_66597 | JGI IMG/M metagenome (GOLD analysis project Ga0068860, IMG submission 66597) | Switchgrass rhizosphere microbial communities from Kellogg Biological Station, Michigan, USA - KBS Switchgrass S3-2 | ecosystem: Host-associated > Plants > Roots > Rhizosphere > Soil ... | reverse complement strand
TTGGGACTGATCGTGTCACCCGGGTCCTGGCCCGCCGACGCGGTGCGCGGCACCGTGCCGTTGAAGATGTCGCGGATGCTGACGGTCTGGACGTCATAACCGGTCAGATAGATGTTGAAGTCGAACGTCGGGACCGAGAGATCCGACCACAGGACGACGTGGGCGAGCACCGCGGTCGCGGAGGCGTTGTTGATGGAGAACAGGGTGTTGATCCCGTTCGGGTTGTTCAGATCGACCTCGAAGTACGGCAGCAGCAGGGTCGCCGCCGGCACGTCATCGATGGTGCAGATCGTCGCAACGGCCTGGCCGCTCAAGGCCAAGAGGCCCAAGAGAGCGAGACAGCTAACCGTTTTCTTCATTGTTGACAATCTCCTAGCACGTGGTTGAGAAAACCTGCGATGTTCCATCCGATAGGGTGAAGCTTGCTGGCCTAAGACCAGCTCGGGAACATCACCTCCCGTTCAAAGTTTGGCAATCCGTAAAATCGTGTTCACACGCCCGCGATCATAGCGGCCGCGGGCTGGGTGTTTTGGCTCAAAGAGGTTCACCGGACAGCTTCGATCGCGAGGTCTTGCGGACGAAACGGCTCGCCTCAGGCGTTTATGCTGCCGCACTATAGAATTCGGTTCGTTCGGGTGTCAAGGGGTAGTCGAAGCCTTTTCGGTCGCCGGGGCGGCGGCGCTCTCCGAGAATCGCCAGGCTTGGATCGCGCCTCCCGAGGGGCAGCGGCCGGGAGCCAAGAGGGGCGAGGCCTCCCCGGCGAAGCTGCTGATCAGCTCGGCCTTGCCGTCCTTGTCCACGTCGACCAGCACGGCGTGGTAGCCCTTGCAGTCGTTCAGCTTGGGAATCCCGGCGGCATCCTTGGCGAATCCGCCCTTGCCGTCGCCGAGGAAAACCCAGGTTTCGCCGTCGCCGGTGAGGGCGACCAGGTCGGCCTTCTTGTCGCCGTTCAGATCCCCCCCGGCCAGGGCGGTGACCGAGGTGCGCCCGTCGATCGCCCAGACCGACACCCGCTTCCAACTGCCGTCCGCCTGCGCCAATTGGACGTCGACTCCGCTGCGCCAGACGCCGAGCTCGCGATTCACGAACCCGTCGGCGAAATCGTTCCGGCCGTCGCCGTTCCAGTCGGCGATCGCCACGCCGCGGATGTAGCCCGAGGGGCGGAGCGAGGGAATGTTGATGCTCTGCCAGGAACCGTCTTTCTTGGCGTAGCTCACGATGTCCTTGCGGCTGAAGGTATTCGACGGGGTGAGGATGTCCTTCCGGCCGTCATGATCCAGGTCGCCCATGACGATCGTGTCGCCGAACAGTTTGTCCATTCCCGTCCCCTGGTCCTTGCGGACCCAGGAGCCGTCGCCCTGGTTGAGATAGATGACGATGCCGTTGGAGTCGTCGTTGGTCGTGCTGGCCCGATCGACGGAAAGGCGCGGCCCCTCGCCGAGCGCGATGATGTCGGGGCGCTTGTCGCCGTTCCAATCGGAAATCGTGACCGCACGGCTGGAAAAGCCCGGTGACACGCCCTCTTTGGAGACGACGAAATCGAGCCCCTTGCTCCAATCGGTGAAGTTGCCCTTGCCGTCTCCCAACAGCGCGATCAGGCCGTGCAGGTGGACCGCGAGGACCATGTCGAGATGCTTGTCGCCGTTTAGATCGGCAACCGCGACGTCGCCGTAGTCGTAAGGCCGTTGGGCGTATTTCGCCTCCGACCAATAACGCCAGTTGCCCTTGCCGTCACCGAGAAAGATCTGCGGCACCGATAGGGTCTTTCTTGCCGCGCCATGGACGACGTCAAGGAAGCCGTCTTCATTCATGTCCGCCAGGACGAACCCGTGGCGCCATTGGCCGGTCGCCGGCAGCCCCTTGGAGAACGCGGTCGCCTGCACCCGTTCCGTCTGCGCCACCTGAACATAGCTCTTCGCCGCGGCATCGAGCAGCTCCGGGCTCGGCGGCTCCGGGCGGGCGGACATCGGGGAATCGGCCGCCGTCTGCCGGTACACGCGGTAATAGAAGTTCTCGTCGTCTTCCTTCTCGATCTTGAGCACGATGCCCCAGACGGTCCGGACGGTCTGATCGTCGTTCTTCTGGTACGGCCCGGCCGACTTGGCCAATTTGTCGAGGAAATACTCGCGCCCTTCCGCGTCCTTCAACCAGACTCCATCCGGCGGCTGCGGTCCCGTATTGGCGGGATCGGTGCTCGCGGGCTCCAGGTCGGAGGGGGTATCCGCGGGGTGCGCAGGGTTCGCGGTCTCCGCGACGCCGGCCCCCTTCTCGGTCGCGACCTCCGGTTTTGCCTTGTCGCCCGACGGAGCGGCGGTGACCTGGGCTTGAACGACAAAGCTGCAAAGAAGGAACGCCGAGGTCGCGGCGAGGATCGAACGAAGGGTGGACGTGGGCATTTCTTGTCTCCAGGTCATCGTGGGGCCAGAGCGTACTTTGGGTCGCGGCCCTCGAACAGCAAGATCCGGGCCGCAGCGGGACGACATTCTAGATCTCGTCGACGAAGCTCGCCTTGAGACGCCGGAAAACCCACCCGCCGAAAGCGAAAAAGCCGCATGCGCAAAGGGCGAGCGATGCGAGAGCGATGCGCGAAGGGAGCGGCGAATCGGCCAGAAGCGCCGCGCGATAGAGCCCGACCAGGCCGGTCAACGGGTTGAGCTCGACCCAAGGACGAAGCCGTTCTGGCACGAAGGACGCCGGATAAACGATCGGGGTGAGATAGAACCAAGCCGTGAGCCCCATCCCCAGGATTTGCGCGACGTCGCGGAAGAAGACGTGAATGGCGGCCAACAGCCACCCCACCCCGAGCGTGAGCGCCACCTGAAGGGGAATCGCGACCAGCAGCAGCGGCAGGCCGCGCCAGGAGATCTCGCCGGTCCAAGCGACCACGGCGAAGAACGCGAGCATCGCGATCCCCTCATGGACCAGCGCCGCGAGCACGACCGCGAGGCCGAGGATCTCTGCCGGAAAGCGCAGCTTCTTGACCAGGCTGGAGTTGTCGGTCACCGAAGTGGTCGCGCGGAGGATCCCTTCCTGGACCGCCATCCAAGGCAGCAGGCCGCTGAACAGGAAGATGGCGAAGTTGCCGTTGCGCACCCCGACCGCCGGCACCTTCATGATCGAGGAGAAGACGAACCCGAACAACGCGAGCATCCAGAGCGGTTGCGCGAACGACCAGATTAGGCCGAATAGAGAACCGGCATATCGTTCTTTGACGTCGCGCCGGACCAGTTCTTTTAAAAGGAAGAGGCGGCTGCTCATTGGGCGGCGCCGAGGCGATATGTCGGCCAAGTCTGGAAATCGGGTCGGGGGTCCGGGAAGAAGGGCGGAATCACAGCCGCGGAGTCTACAGTTCGCCCCGGAAAACTTGTCGATTGACGCCCGACCCTTCCAGCAGTATTCTTCGTTCCAAACCGACGCCCCTATGCCATTTTGACATAGCCGCTTCGAATGAGATGAGCCGCCATGATTGCATCTCCCAAGATTCGCCAGGTCCAGCTCGTAGGCCGGAAGATCCGGCAGCTCCGTCGCGACCATAAGTTGACGCAGGTGGAGCTCTCTTCCCGTCTCGGCATTCAGCAGTCCGACCTCTCCCGCATGGAGAAGGGCGAGTACCGGGTCAGCCTGGACACCCTGTTCCGCATCGTGGCCGAGTTCAAGCTCTCGATCGGCGAGTTCTTCGACGAGGTGAACCAATCCCACGAGGTTTCGACCCGCGCTCTCCGCGTCGCCCGCGACCTGAGCAGCCTCGACGAGGCGGCCCAGCGCGAAGTCGAGGATTTCGTGGCCTTTAAACGCGAGCAGCTCGAACGTCGCGCCGACGAGTCGGGTGAGTGAGTGGGGAGCTCTGAGATGGACTTGATCGGAACGACGCCCACCAGCTACGAGCTGCTGCGCGAACGGGGCCTGAAGTCTCTCAACCAAGGCGATCTCGAAGTCGCCCACCGTCTCTTTGAAGAGGCGCTCGTCCGAGCAAGAGAAGATGGAGAAGAGCGGTTGATCGACCGCGCCTTCTGCAACCTTGCCGCGGTCGAGATCGAGACGGGGACGGTCTCGGACGGAGATCTGATCCGGTTGCGCGAGATTCTGATGCGCAACACCGACCTCGAGAACTGCTGGCTCGCGGCCTATAACTTGGCCCACGCCCACGAGCTTCGGAAGGCCTACAAAAAGGGCCTCTTCTATGCGCGGATTTCTCTCGACCGGGCGGTGGTTCTCGATCGGCGGGATTGGAAGGCCGTCTCGCACAACAGCATCGGCAACATCCTGATCGCCGAGAGCTATTTCGACCAGGCTCTGGCGGAATACGAGCAGGCGCTTGATCTGATGCCGCAGGAACGCAGGTTGGAGCGCGCCCTCATTTTGGACAACCTCGGATACTGCCGGACCGTCGAGGGGCGGTATGCCGAAGCCTTTCGTGACCTCTACCAGTCGCTTCGAACTCTTCGCGCCATGGGTGCGCGCGGGTTCGAGCGCTATCCTCGGATCGGCCTTTGCTTCGCGATGCTGGAGATCGGCCGCTACCGCGCCGCCTATCGCCATGGCCTCATCGCGTTGAAGATTGCCCAATCCGTCGGTGACCACGACATCGAGAAGAATTCGCTCTACTTGCTGGGAGAAGCCGCGAATCTGGCCAGCGATATCCGCGGTGCGAGAGCGCATTTCCGAACCTTGCAAGAGCGCTTCTTCCCAAACGACCGGTACCTTCCGGATTTCCTGCTCGCGATCGACGTACGCAAGCTAATCAACCTGAAAGCGTAAGATCCAATGAAGATCCGACAGGTCACTTCCACTTTGGCTCTCGGGCTCGCGGTTCTTGCGGCCGCTCTGCCGCTCCGTGCCGATGCGCATGATGTCGCTCTTGGCTCGAACGGCGACCTCTATCGGGTTCGCGCCGGGGCCTACCAGGATCTTTTCCCGGGCGGCACCTTGGCGCAGAACGACGCGGTGGTGCTTGCCCTAGACGTCACCCATCCGGGTGCCGATGGCTCGACGACTCAGCGACTGCTGATTCCGGGAACCGGCGGCAACGACGTCGAAAGCTCTCCCTCCCTCTTCTTTGAGGAATCTTCAAAGAGCGTCTTCGTCGTCTGGGAAAGCAGGATCAACCCTCTCCACTCCGTGCTTTATCTGACCAACCTGACAGAGGGCACGTTTGGCGACGTAGTTCGAATCTCGGGCGACCAGTACAGCTTCAAGAGTTCGCCGCGGATCGCCGTAAGGCGCGATACGTTCGATCTCACGGGCTCGGATGGAACGCCGGTACATCACTTCCGCACTCTCGTCGAGACCGTGTGGTGGGAGACTGCCGGGGCAGATGATCGCGCGGTCTACGCACCGGTCGTATTGATCGACGGCGCCTACTTGGGCTGGAATCCGGTCTTCTTGCTGGACGACCTTTCGAATAGCCCTGAAAATAGAGTCGTCGAAACACCAACCGGCCCACTCCTCCACGCACCATCGATCCAGCTGGGGGATGACAACGCCACCGTAGCTACTTTTGTCAATTCCGAGACCGGCCGCCTCAATACTCTAGAGATCGATGTTCTTCCGGTGGACCTGTCGGATATTGCGGCTAGGGTACGCGCAAAGATTCTCACCTATCCCAGGATTCCGGCGCAGGTTTCGCTTCTTGCCGACGCCATCCGTGCACAGATCATCGAGATCGGCACCAGGCTTCATCCGAGCGTTCGCACCTTTCTCGCCGACCAAATTCGAGCCCAGATCATCGAGATCGGTAGTCGCTATAGCCCCGGGCAGATTCGGCGGCTTGGCGATGCCATCCGCGCCCAGATCATCGAAATCGGTGCGGATGCACTCGGTGGACGCGGTGGCCGCCAGCAGAACCTGGCATACCGGATCACCGAGGTGATGGCGACGCCGACGGCCGAGCCTTCGGTGGCTGAGCCGGGCCACGCTCTCGCCGTTCACAATGCTGCCGATCTCCCCGTGCCGGACACCGGCGACGCCGTGCCGAGCGTCTACACTTCGTCCCACGGGGATTCCCTGCTGGTCAGTTGGGAGCAGGACGACAAGATCCTCTACCGTGAATCGACCGTGGACGGTTGGACGGATATCCTCAGCATCACGCTCGGACCTACGATGACGCGCGAGCAAGCGGAGCAGATCCTGGCGCAGCGCGCGAAGAACCGCTGACCGCTTCCGGATTTGAAAGTCCGAAGCCGGCTCGACCGAAAGGTCCGGCCGGCTTTCGTGTTTCTGGCGCCTACTCGAAAAGCTCAAGCGGCCCGGCAGCCGCTCGAGCGGGAACGAGGCGGCCTCCCGCCTGCTCCATCTCGGCGGCGATCTCCGCCTTGCGCTCGGCGGGAACGAGCAAAGCAACGCAGCCGCCGGCCCCCGCGCCGCACGCCTTGCCGCCCCAACCGCCGAGCGCCGCCGAGCGGTCGAGCAGCTCTTCGATCTTCGGCGTGGAGATTCCTTCCGCCAGGCGGCTGCGTGCCTGCCACTCGCGGCGCAGCAAACGCCCGGCCGTGGGAAAGTCGTTTCGTTCCAGCGCCTTGGCCATCGCTTCGGCCACTTCGGCGATCTCACCTAGAGCGGAGCGCACCTCGACGTCCCGCTCGAGACATCGGCGGACGACCTGCCAGTTCTGGCCGGCCGAGAAATGGCTCGCGCCCGTGTCCACCAACAGCAGGTGATCGGAGAGCGCGTCGAGATCCACGGCGATCCGGCGAACCCGTTCCCCCCCGGGGCGATGGAGGATTTCGAGCGCTCCCCCCAAGAGTGCCGGGTAATGATCCTGAAGGCCGGTCGGCAGCCCCATCAATTTGGCTTCGAGATCGCGCGCGAGGTGAGCTCGCTCGGCGGCCGAGGAGCGCGGCAGGTCGAAAACCTCTTCTGCGAGAGAGAGGAACGCGACGCCGATCGCCGAGCTGCCGCCCAATCCCCCGCCGCGCGGCGAGTCGCTCGCGAGATCCAGCTCGAAGGGGGGTAGCTCCAGCGCTCCGGCAAAGACGCCGATCAACGCCGAGTCGTCGCGCGAGGAGAGGACGGGAAGTGTGGGGGCGACGATCTCGTCTCCCGCCTGGCGGACCCGATATTTCCCGTCGGGGCTGGCAATCAGCACCAAGCGCACCGCGACGTCGATCGCGACGTTCACCGTCCGGGCGCCGGGAAACGCCAACCCGAGCGGCCAGATGTCGAGCGTTCCGCCCGCCAGATCGACGCGGCACCAGGCGCGACAGCGCATTGTTCGGTCTAGCGAGCTACGACGGTCGTCGCACCGCCGGCCGGAGCGCGCCGGCCCGCGGCGATCTGCGGCGCTTCGCCGAGCGGAGCCGGCAGGGCCCGGGAGCCGCCTCTCAACCGGTCGACCCGACCGGAGGTCCACGCCCGCCGCACCTCGTTCCGCCAACCGCGGAATGACGCGAGCTGGCGGGAGGGGAGATCCTGATCGCGGACGCTGGTGAGCGAGAGGGGGTCGATCCAGCGCCCTTGATGTTGGACGCGGTAATCGAGGTGCGGCCCGGTCGCGAGACCCGTCATTCCGGTGTACGCGATGATGTCGCCCTGGCGGACCCGCGCGCCGGGCCGGATACCGCGCCCGAACCGCGAGAGATGCAGGTAGGCGGTCACGTAGTTTCCCGCATGGCGGACCTTCACCACGTTGCCGCCCCCCCGCTCCCAGCCCGAAGAAACCACCACCCCACCGGCCGTGGATTGGACCGGCGTGCCGATCGGGGCGCCGTAGTCGACGCCGTAGTGCGGCCGAAAGACGCCGAGCACCGGGTGGAACCGGCGCATGCTGAAGCGCGAGGTGATGTGCGAGTAGCGCAGCGGCGAGCGCAGGAACATTTTGCGTAGAGGCTGGCCCTCGCCATCGTAAAAAGTGCCGTCGGAACCGAAACGGATTGCCTCCTTCCGGCCGCCGTCCCCTTCGTAGGCGACCGCGATCACCTTCTGGACGCCGTACGGCTTGCCGTCGACCAACACTTCTTCGTACAGCGCTTCGAATCGATCGCCGCGTTGGAGATCGCGCGCGAAGTCGACGTCCCATTGGAGGATTTCGGCGATCCGGTAGGCGAGCGACGGTGGACCGCCCGCCGCTTGGACCGACGAATCGAAGGCGCCGTCGATCGAACCGTGGACTACCCGTAGCCGCGAGGTGCGGGCGAAATCCCGCCACCGGGACTTCCAGCCGCCGGTGCTTCGCGCCATTTCGAGCCGCCCAACACCTGAGAGCGTGAGGTCGAGGCCGGCCAAGGTCGCCCGTGGCCCAAAATATGCAGAAAACCGGTTGCCGGCGCGCAGCCGGCGCGGGTCGAGATCGCGGGAAAAGGCGGCGACCGCCTGTTCGGCGTCGTCCCCTTCAAGCCCTAAGCGCGCGAACAGCGAAGGCACGGTCTCGCCGCGGTTCAACGAGTATTCGACCGGAACCCGGGCGCGATCGAGCCACCGCGAGGTGGCGGTCGGCGCGGTCAGGCGCGGCGCGAACTCTTCGCGGAATGCGGGAACGGAGGTAACCGGGAACGGCGAGCGATTGTAGGCTTCCAACCGATCTGTCGAAACGGTGAGCATCCAGCCGACGAGCGCCAGTCCTACCGGCACTGCCAAGCGCAATACGGAGAGGGCGTGGCGCCTATGAAAAGCCATCCGGCCGGGGGTCCTCCTTGCCGTCGTTTAAGGCGGAGTTGAAGGGCGGCCGAGACCAGATCGTCAGCGACCACGCGCGAGTGTACCAGGCGCGTCACACGAGCCGCAACCCGTCTAAACGGGTCGGCAGTGGCTTGGTTTGTCGTTTCGGCAGGGCGCCTACCGAACCAGCCCGGCGATCACCGCATCGGGATCTTCGGGCAGCTTGCCGCGATACACCGCCTGACCGTCCTTGATCACCAGGAGGCCGGGCAGCGTGGCGATCGAGAACTTCCGCGAGAAAGCTCCGTCGGCGTCGAGGAAAACCGGCGAACGAAGACCCTTGCCGGCGACGAATCCGGCGACCGCGGCCCGCTCTTCCTGAAACGACACGGTGACCACGCGGGCTTTGCCTGACCATCTCTCCGAGATCTGGTTGACCCGCGCCACGATGTCGCGCGACTTCGGCGACCACGAGGCCCAGACGACCACTACCGTGGCGCCCTGTCCAACGTCGGACTCGGACAGACTTTCGCCGCCGATACCTGAAAGACGCCAGCCTCCCTGGGCTTGAACCGAAGCCGAGCCGGCAAGCAGGAGGAATACACCGAGGGCAAGAAAAGCGCGAAAGCGCGAGGATGAACGCATGGGAGGGCCCTCCTAAAGGGGGCGAGCCGCAGAGCGGCGGTGAGGCATGCTGGTGAGTATCTTCAACCGCAGGTGCTCGGGAGCGCAGCACCGCGTACAGCGTTCGCGGACCAGGACCAGAACCTTGCGGGTCTTGCCCACTTGATGGGCACACTCAGGGCAACGATCGACGTGCGCCTGGAACGGCGCCCTGAGGTCTTCCTCCATCTCGTTGTCGAAGAACAGATAGATCACTTCGCTGATCCGCTTACAGTCCATCGATTCGGTCCCCCGGAATCGTTCGATCGATATGGCAAGACATAGGGTCAGCTCGGTGGTCTCTCTCGATTCTACCGGCCAAAACTCGCTTTGCGTTCGGGAAATTCCGCAACCCGGGACGGCGTGCGGCGAAACTCATTTGGACGGCGCCGGACTCGGCCGGCTTCTCATCTTGGTCGGCTCGCCGCCGCGCAGGTAGCCATGGCCCTTGGCGAATTCGAGCATCGCGGCTTCGAGCAGCCGGCGACCGCGGTAAAGGCGGCTCATCACGGTGCCCACCGGCACCTCCAGGATCTCGGCGATCTCCTTGTAGGAGAAGTTTTCGAGGTCGGCGAGGATCACCACCATCCGATAGTCGGGCGGTAGTTTTTCGAGCGCCCTCTGGACGTCCTCGTCGAGCACGTCTTCGAGCAGCTCCTCTTCCGGGTTCGGATTCTGGCGCGCGACTTCCTCGCTCACCTGACTCTCGAAGCTCTCCTCGATGTCGGCGAAGTCCGAAAACGCCGGGGCGAGCTGCTTTTTGCGGTAGTTGTTGATGAACGTGTTCTTCATGATCTTGAAGAGCCACGCCTTGAAGTTCGTGCCTTCCTCGAATTTGTCGTAGTAGCGGTAGGCCTTGAGGTACGTCTCCTGCACCAGGTCTTCCGCGTCCTCCGCATTGCGCGCCATCCGATAGGCGGTGTTGTAGAGCGCATCGACGAACGGCATTGCCGCCGCCTCGAAGTCCCACCCCTTCTGGTGGTCACCGCTCTCTTTTGCCACGGGAAGCTCCCCTCGCCATGTACGGCACCTGATCTCGCGATTCCGGCGCCTCCGACCCGGGCGCCCTCGCGGGAGAGCTTATCGCAAGGCGAGCAGGCTCTGTTTGACCAGGTCGATCAGCGGGCCGGGGAAGATCCCCAGCGCGAGCGTGAGCGCCGCGCAGAGGCCGATCGCTGCCGAGACCGCCCGGGAAGGCAATGCCCCCCGCCGTTCGACCGCTCCGGCCGGCTCGGCGACGGGCGAGAAGTACATGAAGACGACGATCCGGAAGTAGAAATAGAGCGACAGCGCGCTGGTGAGCACGCCCACCACGGCGACCCAGGTCCAGCCGGCCTCGACCGCAGCCGCGAACAGGAACACCTTGCCGAAGAAGCCGCCGGTCGGCGGAATTCCGGTCAGCCCGATCAGGAAGATCAGCATCGCCGCCGCGAGGAACGGCGAACGGCGGCTTAAGCCAGAGTAGTCGGAGCAGGATTCCGCCGCGTATTCGCCCCGGCTCAGAAGGGCGACGACCGAGAAAGCCCCGATGGTCATGAACGCATACGCCGCGGCATAGAACATCGCGGCCCAAAGGCCGGTCTCGGAGGCGGCGAGCACCCCGATCAGCAGATAACCGGCATGGGCGATCGAGCTGTAGGCAAGCAGCCGTTTGACGTTCGATTGGGTGAGCGCTCCGACGTTGCCCCAGATCATGCTCGCCACGGCAACCCCGGCGACCACCGGCTGCCACTCGATCCGCACGCCGCCGAACGCATGGAGAAGAATCCGGCCGAGTACCGCGAACGACGCGAGCTTCGAGGCGCTGGCAAGAAACGCCGTGATCGGCGTCGGCGCTCCGACGTAGACGTCCGGAACCCAAAAGTGAAAGGGCGCCGCGGCGATCTTGAAGAACAGCCCCGCAAGGACCAGCAGGCCGCCGAGCGGCGCGATCCGGCTGCCTTTCTCGAGAGCCGCCGGCATCGCCTGCGCGAGCCCTTCCAGCTCCAGCGTGCCGGTCGCCCCGTAGAGCAGCGAGATGCCGTAGAGCAGGATCGCCGAAGAGAGCGCGCCGAGCACGAAATACTTGATCGCCGCCTCGTTCGAGCGCCGCTCCCGGGTGAAGATCCCGGCCAGGATGTAGCTCGAAAGCGCCATCGTTTCGAGCGCGATCCAGAG
>Ga0068860_100006865_pt1 | contig 11413 bp, 11 predicted proteins | sample KBSSwiS32_FD_66597 | JGI IMG/M metagenome (GOLD analysis project Ga0068860, IMG submission 66597) | Switchgrass rhizosphere microbial communities from Kellogg Biological Station, Michigan, USA - KBS Switchgrass S3-2 | ecosystem: Host-associated > Plants > Roots > Rhizosphere > Soil ... | reverse complement strand
GCATGGATACAGTGTCATCGACTCATCAGCGTGTATGCGCCACAGGTAGATCGAGAATTTTTTGGCGATAAATTCCTGCAGCAAAACGTAACCGCAATCAGTTTCTGCATACGTGGTGTTGGACCACGACGTGATAAAATGGGACAGGCTTTTGGGCACGGCCAACACGTTACCATCCACATCAGTCAGATCTGGTTGAAAGAGGAGCTTCAAAGGAAATTTGTTGAAATTTTGAACTTACTCAACAAAAATCCAACGATTGATTCCGCCCTTTTGTCCCGGAAACGGGAGTGATTAAGTGGTAATTGAGGATTATATAAGCGTTTATGCTTAGGCGTTGGGGATGATTTTGAAGATGACACTTTTTGTATATCGCACCCATTGTTGAATATTATCAACAAAATCAAACGATCTTGTTGATAATAACCAACATTTCATACAGTGTTTTTTCTTGAGAACTGAACTGATCCACTGAAACACCTATTCAATTCGAAGTTTACATGTACGCACATTGCATCTTGCATTACTTCCTCGATTTTGGCGATGACTAATACTTGTATGGAGAATACAGTATGTTCCATACATACGGTTAGTTTTCAAGTGACCGCCGGCCCTGTTCAGGGCTGGTTTTTTTTGCTGACACATGGATTTTTTTGCTGGTTTTGGCATGAAGCACAACGTTTGTTCACGAATTAACACTGTTCACGTTTTCGTGAACAATTACATTACGTGAACACGAGGGGCCGCGAGCGGACATATAGTGCGATACATCTCGATACCAAACTGGTATCAATGACAAGTTAAAAAGACGACGAAATGAGAACAAAAAAATCGGATTAGAAAAAGTTGCCTTTCAACCCTAAGGTTTTGGCTTGGGCTTTGGATCCTGGCCTTCCTTGATCACCTGGCTGCGGGGAGGCTCCGGTTTTGGAGGATTTGTATGGGTAGTATCTTTTGGCATACTCGAATTGTTAACAAAGATAGACTTTTTTGTTGGTTGCTCAAAACGCACTGTTTTGGGCGAATCAACAATCCTGACATCAACCGGCCCTTTTTTTGAAGGCTTGTTAGCGTAATTCATGGAGAACGGTGGAAGACTGAAACAGAGCGCAATGACCGAAGCAATCAGCCAGTATTCGCATTGATACCGAAACTTGTTTTTACTCTTGTTACTTTTTTGATTGGCTCCGGTATTTTTAATCATCTCACTCAAAATAAAGTGCTCAACTTCTGCTTCAGAAGTGTCTGGCAAATTTGGATTTGCCATATAATAATTTTTCAGCTCCTGGAAATATTGTTCGATCACTTCCGTATCTGGAATGAGCAGATATTCATATCCTCTTGGAAAATTCGCATAGGCCATAATCAGGTTGTATACGGATGCAATGAGCATGGCGATACCACCGACAATGGCAATCAGGAACCAGACTGTTTGCCACAAACTAAAGCCATAATCAAAATTCGTGAGTAAGTAAAAGTCCCCGGCGACCAAAGCAGAGATCAATCCGATAGGAACGGAAAGTGAATTGTTGATTTCATTGCGACCATCAAGCTCTTTAAAATAATACTCCTTATAAAAGTTGAATTTCTCCATACGGCTGGCGCAAATTAATAAGAAGAATCATACAAAATGGGGAAGTGGAAATTGTAAACCATCCGGCTCGCCACATATGGGATCTCGAAACCCGCGGAGGGTGCGATTCAAAAAATTATTTTTTCCTTTTAAAATCAAACATCGTTACAACAAGTATGACGGACGTTCCAAAGAAAAATACCAACAATACATACCAGACCGCGGACGGGCCGGTTGTGCCTTCGCCCCTGATCTGGCCAATGAGGAGATAAAATATGCCGATTAAAATGCAGGCAATGGCCAACACGCCTTTCATGATTTTTTTCATTTTCATTTTTTCTCTTTACGTGTTCAAATGTAGGAGTCAGTGTATATGCGCCGACGATAGCATACAACGATTCTTTTTTCAAGTCTTATATTGCAAATTTTTATTGGTAGGTGTAAATTTCTTAGTTGCTGCGAATTAGCACTTACCGTATTTGCGTGGTTTTTATGCGGAGAAGTTTGCGAAGACAATTTTGAATAGGATGATGAATACGCTAAAATCCGTCAAAAATGTCAGTTTCTTTTTCAAAATCGTTTTTGCCTTTGTCAGATGATTCTTCACCGTCATCTTGGATATCTCCATATCTTCCGCAATCTCCGACAATTTTTTGCCCGCGACAAAACGTTGTATAAAGGCCTGCCTGCATTGCGTCGGTAGTTTGTCAATTTCTTTGCGAATAATTTCCAGGAGTGAAATTTCTAATTCATTTTGTACAGTGGATGTTTCGCTTGACAGGTACGATAGCTCAAGTTCTCTTTTTTCTTTTGTTTTCTTTTCGCTGATTAGATTGAGACAAGCATTGCGTACGGAGACCTGGAGATATTTTTTGGCAACATGCAGGTTTTTACAGGCAATTCCTTTTTGATAGAAACGGAAAAATACGTCGGCCGTCATGTCGGCTGCTTCTTCTTTGGTCACGTATCTTCTGGCAAACAGGTATACACTGTCATACAGCAATTCGTAAAGCTGGGTAAAATCTTTTTTATCATGGCTGTGATATGTGCGCGGGTAGTCAGCGTCAGGCTCATTCGTTGTGAATTCCCTGTCAGGAGCAAGATGCGAAATGTATGTGGCGGAAGCCTCTTTGGTGGGCATAGCATAGACTTACTCGGGTGAAGCGACTCTCCCGAAGAATTCGCTATGCGTCCATGTGAGAGTGGGGTGCGCAAAAAAAAGAAGGCGCAGGACATCACTTACCGTCTTGAGGTTGTTGGAAACCTTATCCCAATAAGTGAGCCCACGCCTAAACGTGAGCTCTTCACTTATTGCCTCGGGATTTTGAAAGTTCCAACATTTCAAGACGAGACGCAAAGCGAATGCTTCAAATTTTTTTGAAGGATCGCAAAATAATTAAATATCCAGATATCGACTATTGTACTCGGTCGAATTCACTATAAAATTACGTAAAAAACTGTATTATGTAAAGATTTAGATACGATTCGTAAATAATGCCAGATTTCGTGTGAGCGCTGAATTATTTTTCGCCACTCGTTATTTTCAATATGGCAAAAGAGGGGAAAATAAATAAACTGGTTGCAATCAAGTCTATGTTTTTGAGCAATAACGTGACGCGAATGAAAGATATAGCGGATCTGTCTCCAACCATGGTTGCAAGAGGCCTGCGTCTGAACCACAGTCGATACGTTCAGAAGTTATATAAGCCCGAGGAATTTACGGTAAAGCAAATTGTCGGATTGGGCAAATTACTCGATTTGGATCCAACAATAATATGGACAGTTATCATTGAACAATTGAAAACTAAGAAAAAATAAAGCGGTCATTTAGCAAGGAAATAAATTCGTTTTCTCGGTTGTTAATTGGCGCGTACATTCAGGAAAATTCCCATTTTTTACTTTTCAAAACAATCAATCGCGTCTGATGACTAACGCGACAAAAATTGAAAAATTCATTATTGCAAAAGTCAAAGGGAACAGGTTGGAATCAGGGTTTTCTCAAATCGCACTGTCGCAAAAACTCAATATGAGCGATAGCTTTGTTGGCCATGTTGAAACTCCGAAACGTCGAGCAAAATATAATATAAATCACATCAATTCATTGGCGAAAATCTTCAAATGTTCTCCCAAAGATTTTTTCCCGGACAAACCATTGCAGTAATATAAGTGATCACCAAGGAAAAAAGATTTAGAACTGCACCCGATTGCGTTACATGTTAGCACCTATTGTTTTTTGTGGGGATCTTTTTTAGTTTCAATTAGAATCCCGTCGCTATAAATTCTCCACTCGCAACCACAATCTGATCATTTTTTTAAACCTTCTAAACCTTTTCGTATGAAAAAGCGCATTGGATTTTTATAGACTTTTTCCATCGGCTGTGTGGTACATGTACTCGCACAGGCGAAAGTAGATCCTCCGGCTCCAACGCCCGATCCGGTTCTGAATAGGAAAATCAGGTTCAAATGGAGTGGAATTAGTGAAAGCGTACAAAGAAATGAAAGCACTGGTTATCCGCGATAAAATCAAATCGGATGGACATTGAAATAGTTGCAATGTCCTCCAAGATGAACTGATATAACAGCCTTGTGTATGCGAAATCGGGTCATTCCAGATATGAGGTGAAAGATTATTCCTCTTTATGGGTATTTTCTTCGATTTCCTTTTTGATTCGCCTCGAGAATTTTTCGGCCGCGTCATCCGATATAAGTTCAACTGATACCTTGCTGTTAAGCCTGATGTTTCCCAACTTTTTTTTGATAAATTTTTTGAGCTCCGGGTGTTGAGACGGCAATTTGGATAGCAGGTACACATGGATGGGCTCCTCGGACGTTCTCAGTTCATCCACTTTGCCCCACCATTTATAGGCTTTGTCCTTGATTGATTCCTCTTTGACCAGGTCAAATGATACGGTTTCAAAACAGTTCCATACGCCGTTCTTCCAGGCCTTCTCAAACTGCCATGTGTCCAGTGCTGTCTTCACCTGGTGACTGCGCAGGTGACTGGTGATATCCAGGTTATCAAAATAGGATTTGTAGTGATCCGTCCATACTTCTTTGTCCGTGACGTATTCTCTTTCTTCTTCGTGTACATAGTTCAATACAAACCGCTCATAGAGATCGCGCATGGCAACGTCAATGGAAATTTCCAACAGCTTTTTTGTCTCTGTAAAAAACAACGCGCTGTCATCTTTTGGCAACACCGTTTTGGTAATGTCCGCGAGTGAATCGATCGACTCAAAAGACATTTCGCTATGGAACCGCATGCGGATCGTTTCAAATTCCTTATGGATAAATTTGACGACGGATGCCAGATAGCGGCTGTTGACGGTTGGGAAAAATGAAGAGACCCTTGTGATTTTCTGGTAAAAGTTACCTGCCAGTTGTTTACTGGTGGCGTCATAAACCACTACACCCAGATTCACAAACTCCCCACTAACCCGGTCAGGTAAAAATCGAAGTACCTGGTACTGGTAAGTATTCATGAATGATTTTTTTCAGTTCCAAAATGAATGACTGCCTGTTAACGCGATAAACATATCAAATGCCACAATGTTCTGTGCAAATGGCAATTGATGACTGTTGAGGCCTTTATTCATCACCAGCGTGGAATATTCGTCAATATATTTTGAACCGTAATTAATCCCAGACTCTTGCTCGCAACCGACCACGCTTCATCTCCTTTCAACAGTTCCAAAAATGGATGATCGATCTGGATGATGGCGGGTTCTACTACCGGGATGTCCATTTCCATCGCGATAAAAGCCGCCAGCAGCTCCCGCATGGAGGCTTCCTCGGACATGCGTTCCGCCCTGATAAACTTGACTACATAATCGCCTTTTCATGCGTCGTGGTATCGATGCCTGAAATCAAAATGGGTCTATTGGCACTGTGGGGGAGGCGTTCGTTGAAGCGTTGCGCATACACTTCAGGAAGCCGGTAGTTGTTGTCGGTGATTTTTTTCATGCTGGAAAAAGCCCGTGTCAATAAAATGAGCGTGCGAATCTATCGGAATTCCGGCACTGGCCGAAGAAGAAAGTAAAAATTTTTTAGTGGATCATGAGAGCTTTTTTGCAATAAACAGTTACCATTACCATGGTGAATGTTACTAACGTGCACGAGTAGGGTAAAAGGATCAGGATTCATTGTAATCCGCAACCTGCTCCCTGATCTTATTCACCGCACTCTGCAAATGCGCCTTGACTGTAAATGGCGAAATCTGTAACGCGTCGGCGATTTGCTGGCGCGGCCAGCCGAGATCGCGCGAGAGCAGGTATACTTTTTTCTGTTGCGTGTGCAGATGCTGGATCGCGGTCGTAATCGTGCGCGACAGCTCGGCGCTGTCATCGGGACCATGATCTAACGGCGTGGTATATGCGCAAAAATCTTTGTACGATTGTTCCAGGCTTTTGCGCGTATGCAGATTATAAATATGGTTGCGCGTCATGCGCTGAAGATAAGCATGGAAATGTTTGATAACCGGCAGTTTTTCCCGCGCGTTCCACAGCCGGATAAAAATATCCTGCGTAATGTCTTCACTCAGTGTTTCGTCGCCGGTCAACAGTAATGCATACTCATACACCCGGCCGCTGAATTTGGCATAGATCCATTGAAACGTGTTGGGGTCACCCTTGGCAAGTAGTGCCAGCTTCTCTTTACCGACTTCAATCGGTTCCGGCGGAATGACGATCCTGAATTTATCCGGAAGACTCATGGTGATATCATCCTTTCTGTCTAAAACAACGGTCCTGATGTTTTGTACTCATGCCAGAGAAATGAAAAAGAATACATAGAAATCTTTATTTTTATCGTGTCTCTGTAGTGAAAACAAGTAGCCACGATACCAGTCCCCTGGAACGCGACACGTTCGAAACCGTCTACCGTACGCATTATATTTCCATCTATCATTTTGCCAAAAAGTTTGTGCGCGATGCGCAGGTGGCGGAGGATATTACCACCGAAGCGTTTTTGAAATTGTGGGAACGGTTTTCGAAATTTTCGAACCCGCAAACCATGAAGTCGTTTCTTTTTACCGTCGCACACAACGCCTGTATCAATCATGCGCGGGGAGAGCAGCGGCTGGCTGCCAGGGAAGCAGAATTCTCGCATCTGTATGTTGCGGACGCCGGTGACCGCCTGGCCGAAGAAGAAATCAGGGGACGCGTCTATCAGCATATTTACGCTGAGATCGAAAAACTGCCGGCGCAGGAAAAGCGGGTATTTAAAATGGCGTACGTGGAGGGACTCAGCAATGAAGAAATCGCGGCGCAGCTCGGTATCAACAACCAGTCGGTCCGCAACCACAAGGCCCGTGCGTTAAAAACATTGCGGCTCTCTCTGCTGGGTAAAAATATTTTTGCGTTCCTCGTGGTTGTATTCTGGTTAAAGCACCTGAAATCATAGACGCGACCCGGTTGTTTCAAAAAATTTTTGAGTACAATTATTTATTCCTGGTGTTACATGAGATTGTATGGCTGACGTAAACAGGATCATAACCCTCATCATTAAAAACCTCGACGGGGAACTCCCCACATCGGAGCAGGAAGAATTGCAGCAATGGATTGCCGAATCGGAAGAGAACCGCGCTATCGCCGAAGAATTCGCGAGTGACTCAACATTTTTTGCCGGCATTCGCGAAATGTACGGCGTGGAGGCGAGGGTATGGGACAGGATACAGGATGAAATACAGCAAAGAATCGAAAAAAATAAAAATACTTACCCTACAAAAATCTCATGGATACGATGGGTCGCAGCAGCAACAATTTTCGGCGTGATCGCCACCGGAGCGATATTTTATATACAATCAAAAAAACAATCAACCACTTCCACCCCTGTCGCTCTATCGCGTGATATCCCCGCACCGGCGATCAACCGCGCCACGATCACCCTTGGTAACGGCCAAACCATTTTCCTGGACAGTGCGGCGAATGGCGAGATGGCGCAGCAGGGAAGCGTCCAAATTGCAAAACTGGATGACGGGCAAATTGCGTACAATGCGGCAACAAAAAATAATTCTCCCCAACGAAAAGAAACATTTTTCAATACCCTCACCAACCCGCGCGGGTCAAAAACAATCACGATCAAATTAAGCGACGGTTCACGGGTATGGCTAAACGCTGCCAGCTCACTCCGGTATCCTGCCTCATTTGACGGAGCCGAGAGAACCGTGGAGCTCACCGGTGAAGGCTATTTTGAAGTCGTTCACAATGAAAAAATGCCGTTTGTTGTGTCTGTCAACGGTACCACGATCCGTGATATCGGAACGGCTTTTAACGTCAATGCATATACGGAGGAACCGGAGATGAAGACAACACTCATCAGCGGCGCGATAGAAGTCAAAAATAATAATCAAACCAAAAAATTACATCCGGGCGAACAGGCACAAATAAAGTCAAATGGTCCCATCGTGCTGTCGGCCGCCGTGGACACGGCGCAGGTAATGGCGTGGAAGAATGAACTGTTTTATTTCAATCGCACCGATATCCAAACGGCGATGCGACAGATCGCGCGCTGGTACGATGTCGATATATTCTATCAAAAAAATGTGTCGGGATTCTTTAGCGGGAAACTGGGTCGAAAAGAAAATGCGTCTGAACTGCTGCGGATCCTGGAGATGACCGGCGAGGTGCATTTTCAAATAGAAGGTAAAAAAATTATCGTGATGCCATAACAACCAAAACAAGGGTAGCATCAAACAAAGCCACCCCGTGGTCTAGACGGGGCGGCAGGAGTTCGGGCTAACCCTTTAAACAATTTTCTGAGGACTGTTTATTCATTAACCCAAACAAACCAAAGGTATGTATTTACCCCCACGGGTTCCAAAACTGCTGCGGATTATGAAGATCACCGCGATCTTATTGCTTACAGCCTGCCTTCATGCGGGCGCCACCGCGTACTCACAGAAAGTGACACTCTCCCGGCACGATGAGCCGCTCGAAGAGGTGTTCAAAGAAATTACCCAACAGACCGGTTACGACTTTCTCTACGGGAGCAAAATGCTCGCGATCGCCAAGCGGGTGACCATCGACGTTAGAAACGCAACCATTGAGGAGACACTCGCAAAATGTTTCGCGGGTCAGCCGTTTTCGTATGAGATCGTTGACAAAACAGTTGTCATCAAATTAAAAGATGACGTGTTGAAAAAAAACGAGCCCGACGTCACTCCACCGGGGGATTTTCACGGTCGTGTCACCGGAGAAAATGGGGAACCGCTTGTAGGCGTGACGGTGGAAGTCAAAGGAACAAAAAATGCCGCTGTGACCGACGCAGATGGAAATTTCACCCTTCACGACATTGATGCAAACGCCACACTGACGCTGAGTTATGTAGGATACGAAACGCAGGTTTTCACTCTGAAAGGGAAAACTGCGCTGAGCATAAAAATGTCGGTGTCTGCAAAATCGATGAAGGATGTCACGGTGAACAAAGGCTACTATACCGAAAAACAACAGGTTTCAGTTGGCAACGTGTCAACGGTCAATGGAGAAGATCTTCGCAAACAACCCGTACAGGATCCAATACTTGCCCTCGAGGGACGGGTTCCAGGGCTTTCGATTGCCCAGACGTCGGGAGTTCCCGGATCATATAGTTTGATCCAACTCAGGGGACAGAACTTTTTTTATCACGGAGTGTCGTCAAACGACCCACTTTACGTTATCGACGGAGTGCCATTCAGTTCTGAATCCTTGTCAAGTCCATTTTATGCGACGGGTATCTTGGGCAGACCTCAGGACATTGCGCAGGGCTTCGCAGGTTCGCAGGGTCGTTCTGGTCTGAGCCCTTTTAGTACGATCAACATTTCAGACATTGAGAGCATTGATGTCCTCAAAGACGCAGACGCAACGGCTATGTACGGCGCAAGAGGCGCCAATGGTGTGATCCTGATTACCACCAGGAAAGGTAAATCTGGCGCGATGAAAGTTGATTTGAACTATTCCGTGGGAACCAGCCGCATTGCAAGGAAGTTTGATCTTCTCAATACGCAGCAATACCTGGAGATGAGAAGGGAAGCCACCCGTAATGATGGATTACCTGTAGACCCCATGGACTATTATTCAATTGACATCAGTGGCAATTGGTGGGATACAACCAGGTATACTGACTGGCAAAAAGAAATGGTTGACAAGCCTGCGTCTTTTATGAATGCCCAAGCGAGCGTTTCCGGCGGGAGTGGGAATACGCAGTACCTGGTTGGCGGCGGATGGAGTAAGCAGGGCACAACCTTTCCCGGAGATTATTCCAACCAGCTATATTCACTTTTTACAAATATTAATTCTGCATCCAACAACCAGCGCTTTCGTATCAGTTTGTCGGCAAGCTATGGCTATAATAACAATAATATTCCAGGAAGCAGTGACTTAGCAGGCTTCCTGACGCTTGCACCGGACGCGCCGGCGCTGCATGACGCCAAAGGAAATCTTAACTGGGCTCCGGCAAACGGCTTCCCTGTAACGTGGCAAAATCCCCTTCAGTTTACCTACGTGCATGCTCGTTCTGTTACAGATAACCTGGTCAGTAACCTGGTACTAACCTACAGTGTCCTGAAAGGCCTGGATATCTCAACCAGCCTTGGTTACAATAAAGCGAAAATGAACACACAAACAACGACTCCGTCTACATTTTATACTCCGCCTGACAACGTACCAATGAATGATCGGTTATGGCTGACTGAAGGTGAAACAAATTCATGGATTGTAGAACCGAAAGTAAGCTACCATACTTCAATTAGCAAAGGAAAATTAGATGCTTTGGTGGGCGGTACCTTTCAGGAAACCTCGGGCGAGCAGTTCGCCAATGGCTATTACAATTTTTCAAGCGACGCCCTAATAACGAATCCCTCAGCCGCAATTATTAAATCATTTGCAGGCTATTCGTTGGGTTCTTATAGATTTAATTCGATTTATGCCAGGCTTGGATATAACTGGGACGAAAAATATTTGCTGAACCTGGTCGCCAGGAGAGATGGCAGCAGCCGGTTTGGCCCAAGTGAACAGTTTGGCAATTTTGGATCAGCGGGTGTCGGTTGGGTCTTCTCGAAGGAGGGATTCGTGAGTCGAACTTTGCCCTGGCTGAGTTTCGGAAAGCTGAGAGCAAGCTACGGCACGGTAGGAAGTGATGCGATAGGAGACTATCAGTTTATGCGAACATACGGTTTCAATGCCAGCCCAAGCTATCAAAATCTTCCCACGCTGACACCTAACGGTCATGCCAATCCGTACTTTCAATGGCAATCTGTTAAAAAACTTGAGCTCGGACTGGAACTGGGGTTAATTCAGGATAGAATCAATACAAGCGCCAGCTATTACCGCAACCGAACCGGCAACCAACTCGTAGGTTATCCGCTCCCTGAGTTAACAGGTTTTGGCACTGTAACTGAAAACTTGCAAGCCCTTATTGAAAATACCGGTTGGGAATTTGTATTGAATACAACCAATGTCAAAACCAGGAATTTTAGATGGGAAACCACATTCAATATTTCCTTTCCCAATAGCAAATTAGTTTCATTTCCTGGGATAGAAAATACCAGTTATAGGATACAATATAAGGTGGGTAATTCGCTTTCTTCCCAACTGCTTTACCATTATTTGGGAGTTGACCCTCAAACGGGCGTTTACACGTTTGCCGCCAAAGATGGATCAGGTGTCCCCAACGGGTCTAATGATCAATATTGGTCAAAGCCGATTGCCCAAAAATATTTTGGAGGGTTTTTGAACAGTTTTAAATACAAGGGTTTTTCTCTCGACATTTTCTTCCAATTTGTAAAACAGAATACGTTGACTTCTCCGACTATTCTCGGACCAAATGGACAAGCAGGTGCATTCAATGGGAATCAACCGACAATTG
>Ga0068860_100006861_pt1 | contig 11417 bp, 9 predicted proteins | sample KBSSwiS32_FD_66597 | JGI IMG/M metagenome (GOLD analysis project Ga0068860, IMG submission 66597) | Switchgrass rhizosphere microbial communities from Kellogg Biological Station, Michigan, USA - KBS Switchgrass S3-2 | ecosystem: Host-associated > Plants > Roots > Rhizosphere > Soil ... | reverse complement strand
TCAACGGGGCCGAGAGCGAGGACACCTATCTCAAGCTCCCGGTCCCCTACCGATCGAAGAATGGCAACCTCGACTCGGTGTCCGAGCTGGTACAGATCAAGGGCATCACGCCGGCCGTCATGGAGGGCGTCGATGGCCGCCGGGGCCTGGTCGATGTGGTCAGCGTCTGGGGCTCGAGTCAGATCAACGTCAATACCGCCGGGCGTGAAGTCCTCCGGGCGCTTGGTCTGTCCGATGCCCAGTTCTCGGACATCGAGCAGGCCCGGCGGCTGACTCCCGACTTCCAGACCGCCCGGTTCCCCACTACTGGCGTGAGCCTGTCACACCAGAGCCGGACGTTCCGGATCGAGGCGCAGGGCCTGGTCGAGGGTCAGGTTCGTGCCCGTATCACCGCCATTGTCAGGAAGGGGACGAACACGGGAAACGATGGGATCACCGTGCTGGAGTGGTCCGGGGTGCGCTGAGAGCGAGGATTCCCCTTCTGAGTTCAGAGGGTTAACGTTTAATCTCGTGTCATGAAGTTGAACCCATTTAGCGCCAGTTCCATCCTCCTGGGGGTGGTCGTGCTCAGCGACCGCCTGGCCATCGCTGCGCTCGACGGCGAGCGGGTCGAGGCGTTCAGCATCGACGCCGAGAACCCGGCGACGGTGCTGCGGGAGGAATTGAGCAAGCGCCAGCTGGCCCCCCGCACGGTCTCGCTGGGTCTGGCCCGCAGCTCCGTGTTCGTGAAGCCCATCGACTTGCCGAGCGTCGGCAGCGATCTCAGGGAGATGGTCCGCCTCAACCTGGACGGCTACCTGCCCTTTGCCGCCGAGGATGCGCCGTTCGACTTCGTGACGCTGCCGGCCCCGCCGGATGCCGCCCGGCGTGAGGAGCCGCTGGTCCACGTCCTGGTCGCGGCGGCCGAGCCACGCGTCGCGGACGCGGCCCTCAAGATCGCCGAGGAGGCGCGGCTGCGACCGACCTCGCTGACGGTCGCCGCCCACGATCTGCTCGCGCTCGCACGCCCCGACCGGGAGCACAAGGTCATCTGGGTGCACCGCGCCGGGCCGGCGACCGACATCCTCTGCGTGGCCGGCTCGACCCTGGCGTTCAGCCGCTCCGTGTCGGGCGCCGACGACCACACGCTTCCCGACGAGATCAGGCGCTCGATCGGCGTGCTACGGTGGCGGAACTGCGATGCCGTGTGGTTCTCGGGGGACGTGAACCCGGACGCCCTCGACGGCCTCGACGCGCCCGTCGGCGAGCCCGCCTGGACCCCGCGCGCCCGGGCACGGCTGGCGGCGCTACCGGCCGATGACCCCGGCGTCAATCAGCTCGCGCTGGCCGTCGCCATGGGGGGAGCGCGGCGGGCGCGGCCGCTCGACCTGCTGCCGGCCCATCTGCAGCCGCGTCGGCTCACGCGCGGGCAGACCATCACGGCGGCCATCGCGGCGGCGACGGTCCTCATCGGGCTGGGTGCGCTGCTGGTGCCAGGCATCCGCGAGCAGCGCTACCTCGGCCGGATCAACGCCGAGATCAGCCGGGTGGACCCCGAGGTCAAATCCGTCGAGCGCGTGGTGCGCGAGCTCGAGCGCAAGCGCAAGCTGGTCGCGACGGTGGCCGGGATCGAGGCCGCGGCGATGCGACCTCTGCCCGTCCTGCGGGATCTGACCGATTTGCTGCCCACTGACGCCTGGCTGACGACGGCATCATTCGACCAGAAGGGGGTCGAGCTGACCGGTCAGGCCGCGGCGGCGAGTGCCCTCATCCCGGTGCTCGAGAACTCGCCGCGGCTGGAGCGCGTGGAGTTCGCCTCGCCCGTCACGCGGGGTCGCGACAAGGAGCAGTTCCGGATCCGGGCAGCCTGGGAGGTCGCCCCGGTCGCCGCAACGTCGGCGGCTGTCCCTCCGGCGCCGACGCCCGGCTCTCTGGCGCCCGGTGGGAGACCCGCGCCAATCCCGATCGTGCCAGGGACGCGTCAGGGAGGCGGCCAGCGTCAACCACAGCCCGCGGCCCAGGCGCCGGGGCCGCCACAGTCGGTCCCCGCGCAGGCACCGCCGGCGCCCCTGGCACCACCACCGCCCGGACAGATCCAGCCGGTCCTGCCACCCGCGCCCGCCCCCTCAGAGCAGGTTCAGCCCGGGCAGCCGCCCCAGAGCCCCCCGGGTCGGCTCGCGCCGCCCCGGCCAGGAGCGCGCCAGTGATTGGCTCGCTGTCACGTCGCGAGCGGCTCTTCGTGGGCCTCGGAGCGGCCGGGCTCGCCATCGTGCTGGGCTGGATCTTCATCGTGCAGCCGCTGACGGAGCGCAACCGGCTCACCGCCGAGGTCGTACCAAGCCGGATCCAGGTCCTGACCCGCCGGCTGGACCTGCTGGCCCGCAAGGACGCGATCGCCAAGGACCTGGAGGCCACGAACGGGGAAATCGAGCGCCTGTCCGGCCGTTTCCTGACCGAGGCGGCGCCGGCAGTCGCCGCGTCCGAGCTGCAGAAGCTCACCAAGGACATGGCATCGCAGGCGGCGACGGAGATTCGCAGTGAGCGGATTCTGCCGCCGGTGGAGCGCGGCGAGCTGCTCGAGATCCCCGTCGAGATCGCCGTCTCGGGCGAGATCCGCCAGCTGGTCGATCTGCTGTCCCGCCTCGAAGGATCGCAGAAATTATTGACGGTTCAGGACCTGCGCGTGAGAGTAGTAAATGTCAGCCAGCCAAAGGAGTTGCTCGCGACGCTGACGGTGTCCGGGTTCATCCTCCCGGGCAAGTCAAAAACGTGATGCCGAAGAGACTGATCGTGCTGAATGCAGTCTTGCTCGCGCTTGCAGCAGGCGGCACGGTCTACATCGTGCGCCAGCTGACGAGCCCGATGCCGATGCCCCAGGCTGGCCGCGGCCGGCCGGCGCCACCGGCGCCGTCTCCGGCGGAGGTACCGCCCCCCTCGCCCGGTGGATACGCGTCCGTGGCCGCGCGCAACCTGTTCAGCCCGACGCGCACCGAGTCGCCGCCCGCGCCCACGGTGGCCGCTTCGCCCGCCGTGAAGCCGAACCTGTTCGGCGTCGTGCTGCGCGAGGGCGCCCCCATTGCGTATCTCGAAGATCCCAACACCAAGCGCGTGGCCGGCTATCGGGTCGGTGACTCGGTCGCCGGCGGCACGGTCCAGACGATCAACTCCGAGGGCATCGTGATCAACCGCCCCGACGGCAACATGGACGTGCGGCTTCGCGACCCCAGCAAGCCACGGCCGACACCGGTGGCGTTGCCACCGGGAGCCGTACCCGGCGCTCAGCCTGGTATCGCGGGATCACCGATCCCGGGGGTGATTCCGCCGGCAGGCACGATTCCAGGCGCCGTACCACCGGGCGTGGCACCGCCGCCCGGGCAGCTCGTGCAGCCTGGCGTGCCGCCCGTGGTTCCGGGACGCCGCACCCTTCCCCCGAACCTTCTGCGTCGTCTCCCCCAGGCCCCGACAGGCGATGCACCGCAACAGTAGCCTGAAGCGCGGCGTGGCCTCGGTGGTCCTCGTCGCGTTCCTGAGCGGCTGCGCGACCGCCAAGCCGCCGCGCGTCGAGGCGCCCGCGCCGCTACCGCCGCCGCCGGTCCTCGTTCCCCCGGTCGCCGCGGCGCCGACGCCGGCTCCGCTGCCGCCGATGTCGGTCGGCCCGCGCACGGACATTCCGGCCCCGGAGGCGCGTTCGGCCACGGTCGCGCAGGCGCCGGCGCCACCGCCTCCCCCGCCCCCCGCCGCGCCGCCGACCGCCCCGCCGGTTCCGCCCGGCCAGCGTGGCCGCTTCATCGTGCTCAACTTCGACAATGCCGACATCGAGACGGTCATCCACGCGGCGAGCGAGATCGTCGGCTTCAACTACGTGCTCGGCCCCGGCGTGACCGGCAAGAAGGTCACGGTGCAGACCTCCGGGCGCATCCCGCAAGAAGACGTGTTCGGCGTGCTGCTGGCGATCCTGGAAGTCCACGGCGTGACCGCGGTGCGCTCCGGCAACCTGTACAAGATCGTCCCCGTCGAAGGGGCGCGAGAGCGAGCGGTCCCGACCATCGTCGGCGGCACCGCCGACCCCAGTCGCACGCCCGACGAGATCGTCACGCAGATCATCCCGATCCGGTTCGGCGGCGTGAACGAGCTGGGCACGCTCCTGCGCCCGCTCATCTCGGCGCGCGGGACGCTGATCGCCAACCGCGAGACGGGCATCCTCATCATCACCGACTCGGCATCGAACATCGCCCGCCTGCTCGACATCATCAAGCTGGTCGACGTCGAGGTGGCGCTCGATGAGCTGCAGATCGTCCCGCTGCAGTACGCCGAGGCGAGCGAGATGGCGACCATCCTCAACCAGCTGTTCCAGGCCGGTCGCCTCCGCGCCGGGACCGGGACCAGCGGCAGCGGGGTCGCCTCCGCGCCGGCCGGCGCGCTGCCGCCACCCGTGGCGCCGACGGCCGCGGGCGCGGGGGCACCGGGTGGCGGTGGGTCGGTGGGTGGCTCGGATCGTCCCCCGCTGATCGTGCCCGAGCGGCGCTCGAACTCGCTGATCGTGCACGCGCGCAAGGGCGAGATGGAGACCATCCGTAAGGTCATCGACAAGATCGACGTCAACGTCAGCGGCGGCCGGCGCGTGTTCATCTACTACGCCGAGAACGCCAAGGCCAAGGACCTCGGCGCCACGCTGAACGCGATCTACACCGGGCGCGAGACGACGGCGACCACCTCGTCGCTGACGTCCACCGGCGGCAGTCAGGTGGGCCGGGTCCCGGGCCAGCCGCCGCCGCCGCTTCCCCCGCCGCCGTCGGTCGCCCCCGGTGCGCCGCTGGGAACCGCCGACGCGCCGCTGGCCGAGGGCCAGATTCGCTTCATCGCGGACGAGACGACCAACGCGATCATCGTCACGACGACGCCGCGGCAGTGGGCGGACATCGAGGCCACCATCAAGCAGCTCGACCGCATGCCGCGCCAGGTGCTGATCGAGGTGCTGGTGGCCGAGATCGCGCTGACCAACGATCTGCGGCTCGGTGTCGACTGGGCGCTGAAGTCGGGAAGCTTCCGGTTCGGGCAGTCGTCGCTCAACGCCGGCGGCTCGGGCGATCCCACCCCCCCCTCCTTTCCGCTCACCCCCACGGTGGGCAAGCTCGTCCCTCTGGCCGGGGGCGGTCTCACGGCCTTCGTGTTCTCCGCCGGCGAGTTTCTCGCGCTGCTGAATACCCTGGCCGCCGAGAACCGCGTGAACATCGTGTCGAACCCCCACGTGATGACCTCGGAGAACAAGAAGGCGGTCATCAACGTGTCGCAGTCGGTGCCCGTCGTCACCGGCCAGCAAACGGGAACCACGGTCACGAGCACCACCACCAACGGAACCGTGACGAACCCCTCGACCACGACGCCCATCGGAAGCCTGAACCAGACGGTCGAGTACCGCGACGCCGGTGTGATCCTGACCGTGACCCCGCGCATCGGGGAGCGCGGCACGGTCGCCCTCGACGTCAAGCAGGAGGTGAACGCGGTCGGCCCACCGGTGGCGCCGACCGGCTCGCCGTCCTTCAGCAAGCGCGAAGCCGAGACGTCGGTCGTGCTGCTGAACAATCAGACGCTGGTGCTCGGCGGCCTCATCCAGGACAAGGTCAGCGTCACCGATCGCGGGATTCCGTTCTTCAAGAACATCCCGCTCATCGGCTTCATGTTCGGGTTCAAGGAGCGCGCGGTGGAGCGGACGGAGCTGCTCCTGCTGATCACGCCCAAGGTGGTGGGCACGGCGCTCGACGCCGCGCGGATCACGGACGAGATGCGGCATTCGACCCAGGAGCTCAACAACGCGGTCAACTCGGCGCCGCTCCGGCCGCGCTCGGGCTTGCCGTCGACGATCCTGCCGGTCCCGGGCGCCGTGCCTGCGCCGCCCGTGCCGGGGGCACCGAGCAGCGTCGTGCCTCCGTCGGATCCGACGATCAACGTCCCCCTGGCGACTCCGCCGCCACCGCTTCCGGTGACGCCGACACTACCGCCGACGGCCGAGCCAGCACCGGTACCCCAGGCGGTGCCGCCACCAGCGCCTCAGGTGGTGCCCGCACCGCCGCCTCAAGTGATCCCGGGGCCACCACCTCCGGCTCCGGCTCCGCCGGCACCCCGCTCGTCGATCACGCCCGGTGATGCGGCGGCGGCGACACCCGCGACCGCGGCCCCGGCACCCGGCACCACGACGACGCTCGGGCCGCCGGCACGTCCGATTCCGCGCGCAAACCGTCAACGGCTGGTGCCGCCGCCAGCGCCCCCGCCGGACCAGCCTCAACCCCCGACGACGCCCGCTCCGACCAATTGAAAAGGGGGGCCACGAAATGGCCCCCCATACCCCCCATCGTTCGGAGCGCCCCAGCAAAGGCCGTAACGCTCCTCTGGAAAACGTTCAGCTATCTTGGAACACTCCGCTCCCGCCGGCTACTGCACGCTTAGCGGCCGGTGAATCTGGGTGGGCGTTTCTCGAAGAAGGCGGCGAGGCCTTCCTGGTGATCGTCGCCGGCGAGCGCGATGCCCTGTGAGTAGGCTTCCAGGTCCAGCGCGGCGGCGAGATCGGAGACGGCGGCCCGGTTCACCATGTTCTTGGCGAGCCGGAGGACGCCGGGCGGACCCGCGGCGATCTTCTCGGCGAGCGCGCGGGTCACCTTCTCGAGCTCGGCCGCCGGCACCACGCGGTTGACGAGACCGATGCGCGCGGCCTCCGCGGCGTCGATGATGTCTGCGGTGAAGATCAGCTCCTTCGCCCGCGCCAGGCCGATCAGTCGCGAGAGCAGCCAGGTGCCGCCGCCGTCGGGCGCCAGGCCGATCTTCCAGAACAGCTCGCCGAACTTCGCCCCCTCGGAGGCGACGATCAGGTCGCAGCACAGCGCCAGGTTCGTGCCGGCGCCGACCGCGTAGCCCTCGACCATCGCGATCGTCGGGCGGGGAAAATCGACGAGCCGCAGGACCATCCGGTTCAGCGCCTCCACGCGGGCCCGGCCCTCCGCGGCGCTCGAGCGCTTCGCCTTCATGCTCTTGACGTCGCCGCCGGCGCAGAAGTGCCCGCCGCGTCCGGTCAGGATCAGCACCCGCGCGGCCTCGTCCGCCTCGATCTCATCGAGGGCGACGAGCAGCTCTCGACGCATCTCGAGATCGATCGCGTTGCGCGCCTCGGGCCGGTTCAGCGTGAGCGTGGCGATCGATCCACGGCGCTCGATGTCCAGCGTCTGGTAGCCCACGGGTTCCTCCTAGAGCTCGCTCACCGGCTTGATGTCAGCCAGGAAGCCTTGCAGGCTGCCGAGGTGCGTGCGGTGCACCTGGTCCGCCGCGATCACAGCGCCGTCCGGCCCCTTCACGGCCATGGCCGCGCAGGCGTCCGAGAGCACGGTCACGCCAAAACCGAGGTGCGCGGCCTGCCGCGCCGTCGTGTCCACGCACATCTGCGTCATGAAGCCGCTGACGAGCAGTCGCTCGATCCCCCGCTCGCGCAGGAACGCTTCGAGATCGGTCCCGGTGAACGAGCCGGGCAGGTGCTTGGTCATCACCGGCTCGCCGGCGGCCGGCGTCGCGGACGGATGGATCGCCAGCGTCGGGCTGCCCGGCGCGAAGGTCTTGGGATCGGGCCGCCGGCTCTCGTGCACGATGTGCACGACCGGCACGCCCGCGCCGCGCGCCCACTCGAGCGCCCGAGCGATGCGCTGCACCGCCGCCGGTCCGTCGGGCAGCACCACCTTGCCCAGCGGCGCGAAGTACTCCTGCTGCGCGTCGATCACCACCAGCGCGCTCGTGACGGATGTGGCCATCAGCGCCCTCCCGCCACCGGGACCAGTTGCGGCACGAGCCGGCGCTCGTCGATGGTGATGCTCAGCACGGCGGCGGCGAGCAGCAGCGCGCTGTTGACGACGAACGCCGCGCCGTAGCCGCCCGTCGTCTCGTACAGCGCTCCGGACATCCACGAGCCGACCCCGCCCCCGATCTGGTGGACGAGGAACATCGTGCCGAAGACCGAGCCCACCGACAGGCGGCCGAAGATCTCCGCGGTGAGCGCCGAGCTCATCGCCACGGTGCCGGCCATGCTCACGCCTCCCAGGACCGCCACCACGAGGATGACCAGCGGCTGATCGCGAACGAGGAAGAGGCCGAGGAAGATCAGCGCGCGGCTGGCGTAGAGCCAGGCCAGCATGGGCCGGCTGCCGAAGCGATCGGACAGCGCGCCGAGCACGATGCCGAACGCCGCCGAGGAGCCGCCGAGCACGCCAAGCGTCCACGACGCGAGCATCGGGTGGTAGCCGTGGTCCGTCAACATGGGGACGCCGTGAGCCGACAGCAGGCTCATCGAGAACCCGCACGTGAACAGGCCCAGGGCCAGCTGCCAGAACGGCCGCGTGCGGGAGGCGTCGGCCAGATCGGTCCGATCGAGGGCCACCGGACCCGCGGACGGCGCCGCCGGCAGCCCGTCGGGCGTCAGCCCGAGCGCCTCGGGCGTGTTGCGCACGAAGAACACGCCGAGCGGCACGATCAGCACCACCGAGGCCACGCCGAACAGCACGTAGGTCATCCGCCAGCCGTAGGTCAAGACGCACCACATCGTGGCCGGCACGAGGAGCGTCATGCCGGCCATCGAGGCCGAGCCGAGCACCGAGAGCGCCGTCGCGCGGCGGCGCGCGAACCACGCCGACAGCACGGCCGAGCCGACGACCGGGCCGGTGGCGGCCAGCCCGATCGACGAGACGACGCCGAACCAGAGGTACAGATGCCACAGACGCGTGACGTATCCGGTCGCCACCAGGGACGCGCCCATCAGGAGCGCACCGGCCACCACCAGCGTGCGCGCGCCGAATCGATCGATCAGCCGGCCGACGAACGGCTGGAAGGCGCCGTACACGAGGAGCCCCACCGCGATGACGAGCGAGAAGGTGCCGCGGTCGAGGCCCAGGTCGGCGACCATCGGCTTGAGGAAGGGGCCGATCGCGAACCGGATACCCGTCGAGAGAAACGCCATGAGCGAGAACGCCAGCGCGACATACCAACCGAAGAACACGCGTTGAGAGGTCATGCCGCGCACTATAGCCGCGTCCTCCTCGGACTGTCCAACCGTGGTCGCGTGCTAGACTCGATGCGCTCTATGCGTCTGATCGGCATGGTCCACGTCCCGCCGCTGCCGGGTAGCCCGCGCTGGGCCGGCTCCATGGAGCGCGTCGTCACCGCCGCGCTCGCCGACGCGCGCGCGCTCGTCGACAACGGCATGGACGCCGTACTCGTCGAGAACTGGGGCGATGCCCCGTTCACGCCGGGGCGGGTCGAGCCGGCCACGGTGGCCGCCCTCACCGTGATCGCCACCGAGGTCCGACGCGCCTGCCCCACCACGCCGCTGGGCATCAACGTGCTCAAGAGCGACGCGCGCGCCGCACTGGCCGTGGCCTGCGCGGTCGGCGCCCGGTTCATCCGGGTCAACGTCCACGCCGGCGCCGTCGTCGCCGATCAGGGCATCGTGCAGTCCGACGCCTACGGCACCCTGCGCGACCGCCGGCTGCTGAGCGCGCCGGTGGAGATCTACGCCGACGTGGGTGGCAAGCACTCCACGCCGCTGGCGCCGCTCGACTTCGAGCTGCAGGCCCGCGACCTGGTACACCGCGGACTGGCCGATGGTCTGGTCGTCTCCGGCCGCGTGACGGGCGCGCCCACGCCGCTCGACGATCTCAAGCGCGTGCGCGGCGCCACCCCGCGCGTCCGGCTGCTCGTCGGCAGCGGCGCCACGCCGGAGACCATCGCCGAGCTGCTCTCCATCGCCGACGGCGCCATCGTCGGCACCTCGCTCAAGCACGACGGTGACGTCGACGCTCCCATCGATCCCGCCCGCGTCCGTCGCCTCGTCGCTGCCACCCGGGGCGCCTAGTGCCCCCCGCGCCGATCTCGTCGGTCGCACCCCGCGACGTGGACGGAGTGCCTGGTTCCGCGGCGAGCGGGTAGCCGGCGAGCCGCGCAGGCGGCGCTGCTCGTCGCCGCCATCGCCCTGAGCCTCGTGGGGTGCCGCACGCTCGAGCCGCCGGATCCCCCGCGCGTGGCGGCCGTCGCGCCGCGCCTGGGTGATCTGCTGCTCGTCGGATTCTCGGGCACGACCGGCGATGGCAACGCGGACCTCGAACGGCTGCTGTGCCAGACGCGCGTCGGCGGCGTGTTGCTGTTCGGGCGCAACGTCGTCGATCCCGGCCAGGTGGCGGAGCTCACGCGGTGGATGACCGCGCGGGCGCAGGCCTGCACCGGCCGGCCGGTGCTGGTGGCCGCCGACGCCGAGGGCGGCAAGGTCATGCGGCTCTCACCCACCGCGGGCTACCCGCCGACGCCGTCACACCAGGAGCTGGGCGAGGCCAACGACGTCACGCTCACCGAGATCGAGGCCCGGCGGATCGCGGCCATGCTCCAGGCGGCCGGCATCGGGTGGGACCTGGCCCCGGTGGTGGACGTCGCCCTCAACCCCGAGAACACGGTGATCGTCGGCAACGGGCGCAGCTTCGGCGCCGACGCCGCGCGCGTCACGGCGCACGCGCGCGCGTACATCGACGGCATGCACGCCGAGGGCGTCCTCACCGCGCTCAAGCACTTCCCCGGCCACGGCTCGAGCGTGGCCGACTCGCACCTGGGCTTCGTGGACGTGACCGACACCGCCCGGCCCGACGTCGAGCTGGCGCCATACCGCACGCTGCTGGCCGAGCGACGGGTGGACGCCGTCATGACAGCGCACGTCTTCAACCGCGCGCGCGATCTGCGCTATCCCGCGACGCTGTCACGCGCCACCATCACCGGCGTGCTGCGCGACGAGCTGGGCTGGCAAGGGCCCGTCGTCAGCGACGACCTCCGGATGGGCGCCATCGAGCAGCACTACGGATTCGGCGATGCGATCGTGCTGGCGCTGGAGGCCGGGGTGGACGTGCTGCTCATCGCGGATGATCGCCTGCCCGACGGCCGCTCGGCCGCCACGGTGGCGGTGGAGGCGCTGGCCCACGCGCTCGAGCAGGGACGGCTCTCGCTCACGCAGATCGAGGCGGCGCTGGCCCGCGTGGACGCGCTGCGCGTCCGTCAGCGCCTGGCCCCCTAGCGCCGCCCGCTCAGCTGCGGAGCAGCCGCTCCACCTCGGCGCGGGCCGGCATCGAGGGCTGCGCTCCCCGCCGCGTACAGGCCAGCGCGGCGGCCGCGTTGGCGAAGCGCAGCGCTTCGCCGAGCGGGCGCGCCTCACCCAGCGCCACCGCCAGCGCGCCGTTGAACGCATCACCGGCGCCCGTCGTGTCCACCGCCGTGACGGCAAAGGGTGGCGCGTGAACGGCACCGCCCGGGCCGTCCGCCAGCGCACCGCCAGCGCCGAGCGTGAGCACGGCCGTCCCGGCGCCGCGCGCCCGCACGATACCGGCGGCCGTCCGGGCGGTGTCGAGATCGGTGATCTCGAACCCGGCCAG
>Ga0068860_100006858_pt1 | contig 11418 bp, 7 predicted proteins | sample KBSSwiS32_FD_66597 | JGI IMG/M metagenome (GOLD analysis project Ga0068860, IMG submission 66597) | Switchgrass rhizosphere microbial communities from Kellogg Biological Station, Michigan, USA - KBS Switchgrass S3-2 | ecosystem: Host-associated > Plants > Roots > Rhizosphere > Soil ... | reverse complement strand
TGTCAGCCAAAAAATTTACGTCGATGATCGTGCTGCCGAGCTTGGCGATATTTTCGTTTCCGCCGGTGTGGTCAGGATGGACGTGAGTATTGACGATGAACCGAATCGGCCCGTTCGACACGGTGCGGATAGCAGCCACCACTTTGTTGCTCATTGTGGCGAGGCCGCTGTCCACCAGTAAAACGCCATCCTTGCCGGTTTGCAGAGTGATGTTCCCACCGGCGCCGGTGAGCATGTAGACGTTACCTCGAACAGGGAAGACATGAACTTCACCTGCAGGTTGCGCCAAACCAACCACAGTCGTGGCCATGAATACTGCGGTAAACGCCAGTGCGTAAGCCACGATCGACGTTCTCATGTGGTTCGCCATTTCTTAACGGAGCTCTTGCATCATGCCGCCAATTACACCGCCGGCGGGTCCGCTTCCCCAGTTGAATTCTTTCACGAGGGTTTGCGTGATTTCTTCCTGACTCTTGCGTTCCCGGTTCAACGCACGGAAGCGCTCCATCACCTTCACCATCTTGTTGTGCAAGTCCGTGAGTTGCTGTTTATTGATCGCAGGGCCGTGTCCCGGTATCAGGACGTCAAAATCCATTTTTAGAATTTCATCGATGGACTTGCTCCAATCGGTCCAGTTGCCACCGTCAGCGTAGCTGACGATCAATGGAATGTCTTCCCATGGCAGCGTCACTAAATCACCGGCACAGACTACCCGGGCGGCGGGAAAATAGACTACTGTATCGCCGCTGGTGTGGCCGCGAAGCTCCCGCAGTTGCACTTCCTTGCCATCAAGGACAATCTGGGCTCGTCCCTGGTAAGTGAATGCGGGAAGCCAAGTCTGGTTAGGCGTGTGGGCGAGATTATCGCGGTCCTCGGTGGAGATGATGACCTGTGCCCCTTCGGACTCGAATTTGGCCGCGCCACCCGAATGATCGCCGTGGTTGTGGGTGAGGATGAGGTACTTTACCGGTTTATCGGTAAGCGATTTAATTTTCTGCACGACATCGTCATGAATCCGCTCGTTCTTGCTATCGACGATAATCACACCGGCGTTCGTTAGATATATTGTGAGATTTCCGCCGTAGGTTACCAGGTCACCCATCTTGGCTGCCTGATTCTCCACGAAATAGACGTCGTCTCTGACTTTGGTTAGCTTCGGAGGCGGCCCCGGAGGTCCGAATCCCGGTCCGAGGCCAGCCGGTTGCTGCCCGAACGCAAGCACTGTTGCGACGGAAAGCATTGCAAATGGGACCACGACTCTCGTTCTGGTTGAGTTCATCGGTGTAGCTCCTGATCTCCTGATCTCTCTATGGCTTCGTCATCTGGACGTGCAAGGCGTGGCACTCCATTTAGACCCATCAGGCTCTTTCTTGAAGTGCGTACTGGTTATGAACGGTTGGTTGAGATACTTCGGATCCTCGACAATCGTTGTGACGAAGAGCCACTGATCTCCGTTCGTTTCGCGAGTGACGTTGTAATACTCCGTCAGTTCGGCATTCTCGCTGTACGGAATTCCGTTCTTGCGCAGATAACCGGGGCGTAGGTGAGTGGTAACGACTTTTAAGGCACCGCTGGGCACTTCTTGGTCAGGGAATCCAAGAATCCCCCTTCCGGCTGGCATAGGTTCCCAGCGTGCCGCAGCGTAACCCTGCCATGAAGGCGCCTGGGACGGTGGCGCCTGCTCACCGAAGTGGAAGATCCGTGTTTGAGTGCCGGCGTCGGTGTCCACATGCAGTGTAGTATCGTTCTCCCAGAGAATGTGGATGCGGCCAGGGACACGCATCAAGCCCGCAGCGCCGTAGGACTTACATTGTTCCCCCGCGGCCTCGTCTTTGGCAGGATCCCAGGTGTCCGCTACCTTGCGGCCCTCTGCGTTCAAGGGAACGCTTGCGTAATCGCCTTTGGGAGGGGTGACCATCCGCCAGCGCCAATCCTCGGTAACGATGGAAGCCCAATAACCGGTGAGGTCAATTGGGGCTGCCATTTTAGGGGTTGGTGGCGGGCCCGCAGGACCCCGACCCCGGCCTTGGGCATGTAGGGCTACCATCAAGAACACATTCACTACGATTGAGCCGCCCACGAGCGCAGCGCGCACGAAGCGTCCCGACTTCCAATAGGCCATCGAAATCCCTTCTAATCCTCCTGCTACGGTAGCGATATCGCCGTAGCCCCGCAAGGACAAATTCAATAAGTTGAACGGCTCCCGCCGGTGATCCATGGGCGTCCGGCTTCAAAGTCAGACCCATCCCAAGAATGGCTCAAGTGCGGGATTCAACTTATTGAATTGATGTTTGACTTTTTTGACAAGCGCGATTAACGTAACTGAGATCTTAGGGAGTCGTCTTGTAACAAATCTGCGCCAGCGTGCCGAGAGCTTCAGACCGCCAGGCGTGCCAGAAGTAGGGAATTTGGTTGAATGCGCAGGACCACCAGGTAGGGGCTTGAGGACTTAAGAAAGGGGCAAAAATGAAGGCTAAGACAAGCACAATCGCAATGCGATTTATGACGGTGCTAGCGATGCTGGCCGTTATTGGGGCAAGTACGGTGCGTCTCTCGGCTCAAGGGGCGACCGCAAGTATACAGGGAACCATTGCAGATGCGTCAGGAGCCGCAGTGTCGGACACCGCGGTCCAAGTGAAGAACGTCGGAACCGGCGTCACGCAAAACGTAACAACTGACAATCAAGGTCGCTACACGGTCTCTAACCTTGGGGTTGGCGACTATGAGGTTCAGGCTTCGAAAACGGGATTCTCGACGGTGCTGCGTCGGGGTGTCACGCTCACCGTCGGTGCACAGGTTGTAGTCGACGTGACCTTACAGGTGGGGCAGCAGCAGCAAACGGTCACGGTAGAAGCTCAGGCATCGCAGGTAGAAACCACGAACACGGCTGTAGCGTCACTTATGGACCAACAGCAGATACGTGACCTACCGCTGAACGGGCGGAATCTGGATCAATTGATCCAATCGGCACCGGGCGTGAATACGATCCAGGGCAACGCGTTTATTTCCAATGGATTCCTGGGCCGGGCAAATGAATATTCGATCGCCGGAGCCCGTCCGGAAGGACAAGGGCTGCTGATTGACGACGAAAACATTCAGAATTTCTGGAACAAGGGAATGGCGTCGGTGACGGGCTCTTCGCTAGGTATTGAAGCCATTGGCGAGTTTCAAACACTGACCAACACTTATAGCGCGCAGTTCGGCGGCAATGGCGGAGTTGTCAACGCAGTAAGTAAATCTGGAACCAATGCGTTCCACGGCTCGGCTTACGATTTTCTACGCAATAGCGCGCTGGACGCGCGGTCGTTTATCGATCCGGGCTCGAGTCCACCGCCTTTCCGCAAGAATCAATACGGCGGTTCGATCGGCGGCCCGATCAAGAAGGACAAGATGTTCTTCTTTGTGAATTATGAGGGCGTCCGGCAGTTGCTCGGGGAAACCAAAGTCTCCAATGTGCCCGGATGCAATCTGAATCCTGGAAGTTGCGTGCCTGCGCCCTCGGTGACCAACCCAACAACCAGGCAAGCGATTATTAATACGCTCGCGATATACCCTGACGCGACCCGCGTCTCTGCGAACGGCCAGCCGCAAGCCACAAACGTGGCCAACCAGATTGCGCACGAAGATTATATACTTGCGCGCTTCGACTACAATATCTCCAACAAAGACAGCCTGTTTGCGCGGTACATTTCGAATAAAGCCAGTTTCATAGAACCCTTCGGAGGCGGCGGCTTTGGTGGCGGCCCGAACCCGTTTTGGCCGGAGCAGGATTCTTCGCATCTGCAGTTCTCGACTGTGGGGTGGAGGCGCATTATCACGCCGAACATGGTGAACCTCGCGCACGTGAGTTATTCGCGTCCAGGCACGTTCGAGTTCCAACTCCCCACCGTTGGCCGGGGAATTGTCAATGGGCAGGACCCCCTCGCGTTTTTCGGCGGAGCAAACAACGCGGGGCGTCCTGATGGAATCGTGGCTATTACGCCGTTTAATGGTATTGGCAGCGGTCTTCAGCTCCCGTTCAACACGACCCAAAATCGATTTACGGAAGGCGATGACCTAACGTGGACACATGGAGCTCACACGATGAGATTTGGCGCCAATGTAGCCAGACTTCAGAGCAATACGTTCATGCCGTTCTTTGATGGCTCCCAGTGGAACTTTACGAGCCTGCAGCAATTCCTGACCGGCGTCCCGCAGGTGGCGATTTTTGTGCCCCTGGGGTCGTATCCGAACCGCGATTTCCGGCACACGGAGTTTACGCCGTATTTCCAGGACGATTGGAAAGTCTCTTCCAAGGTGACTGTGAATCTTGGGCTGCGCTGGACCTTCCTCACGATTCCGACCGACGCCCACAATCAACTGTGGAATATCACGAATTTCGCGACCGCCGCCCCTTCGGCTACCACTCCTTCTGGTTTCACGCATGTCAGCGGCGTTTTTGGAACAAATCCGAGCTGGCATAACTATGATCCGCGAGTCGGTCTGGCCTTCGATCCATTCGCCGATCATAAGACTTCGATCCGTGTAGGGTTCGGGATCTTTCATCAGCCGCTCTACGTGTCCGACTACGCCCCGGGATATTGGACCAATTATCCCTGGGTGACCAGCGTTGTGCCTGGCACTTTTGGCGGACCCCCAAATGTCACCTATCCGACTTTGCCAAATAACGGCCTGCCGGGCGGCCTCAATGTCGGGAAGCCGAACTCGAGTCCCGCCGCTGACTACAATATGGCTACGACTCCCTACATGATTCAGTACAACTTCAACATCCAGCGGGAAATCGCAAGGAACACGGTGGTAACCGCGGGATACATTGGCTCAAGGGGTGTAAAGCTCGTTACCGGGAACGTCGGGAATCCTCCGCTCACTTGTAGCGCCGCCGCAGGACCTCATTGCGCCAACCCCCAAGCGCAGGACGGGAAGTATTTCGGATACGGCACTCCAGGTAACGTCACCCCTAATTGTGGTATTAGTCCATGTAGTCCCGGTAACCCGAACGATGGCTACCTAAATCCCAATTTGGGCGGCTTTCCGCTTAACACTTTAGGAGCGTGGTCGAATTACAATTCATTGCAGTTGACTGCCAATCGCCGGTTTACGGGTGGCTTCCAGGCCCAGGCATCCTATACGTGGTCCAAGTGCATGACCAACGGCGAGTTTGGATTGGGTGCCTTCAATGCAAACAGCTCGTCCAACTATATGGATCCGTATAACAGCAAACTCGACAAGGGGCCGTGCAGCTATGACATCACGCACGTAGTTCGCTTCAATGGCACGTATGCACTACCCTTCAAAGGCAACGTGCTGCTTCGGGGCTGGCAGATCAGCGGGATCACGAGCTTCAGCACGGGCCTGCCGCTGAACATAGTGACCGGTTACGATGAAGCGACTGGCGGTTCCCTCTATTCGCTCCAGAACAGACCCGATCGGAACGCGGCGTTCACTTCCGACCCCATCGTGGGGACTGTGAACCAGTGGTACAACCCCGCAGCCTTCTCCATGCCGGCTCCGGGCACGTTGGGCAACCTTGGAAGAAACGTTTTGCGAGGCCCGCACTTTGCTTCAACCGACGTTTCTTTGGTCAAGAGGACCGCGATCCATAAGATTTCGGAGGTATTCAATGTGGAGTTCCGCGCCGAGTTCTTCAACGTGTTCAATCACACGAATCTGGGCCTCCCGGGGAGGAATATGTTCCAGCAGACCGGTACCGGCGCGGCGACTACTTTCCGGGTCGATCCGACGGCAGGTTTGATTACGACGGAAGTTGGAACAGCGCGCCAACTTCAACTGGCGCTGAAGTTCGTGTTCTAGAATCCCGCTCTAAGCGTCCGTCGTAATCGAAGGCGGGCGGCGCGGCTTGCGTGTATCGGTATTCGGTGAGTGATTTTGCCCGAGAGCAGTAAGATCTACTCACCGAATCCCGGTAGCCCCACACGCTAGCTTCACTCCGGAACACGTCAAAACTGCGAGCATCAGGTTAATAGGAAGTCGGTTCAATATATTGACTTGAACACCGGATCAGCGCGGCATTTTCAGCTATTCTGGGCTGAGGACTAACATGTTCGGTAAGCAGCTCATCAAAGTGGGGTTCTTGAGTCTAACCCTCTCCGTGATTTGGAGTGGGGAGCTCTCAGCTCAAATCGATCTCTCGGGACAATGGGCGAATCGTCTGCATGAAGATGTTCCCTCCCGCGGTCCGGGGCTGGAGATTGGGGAATGGGAAGGGCTGCCGATTAACAACGCGGCCCGTCTGAAGGCGGAGAGCTGGAATGCGTCAGTCTATACGCTTCCCGAACGCCAGTGCATTCCCTTCGCTGCGGATATGGGATTAACCATCGGGAACGTCCGCATCTGGAGCGATGTCGATTCATCAAGCCAGCAGGTAATCGCTTGGCACATTCGTCATGAATGGCAAGCGCAAGAGCAAGTGATCTGGATGGATTTCCGTCCTCACCCGCCAGCCTATAGCCCTCATACCTGGCAAGGATTCTCGACGGGAAAATGGGAGGGCAACGCGCTCACGGTATCAACCACTCACCTCAAATGGGGCAACTTAGAGCGAAATGGCGTGCCCCGCAGTGACGAAGCCACTCTCACCGAACACTATATACGGCATGGGGACAACCTCACGGTCGTTCAGATTATCAACGACCCCGTTTACACTACTGAGCCCATGATTCGAACGCGGGACCTTGTGCTGAATCCTGAACAGACGTTCGGCGGCTATACGTGCAGGCCTGCGGCGGAGATCCTCAACCGCCCGCGGGGTTTCGTGCCCCACTACTTGCCGGGCACGAATCCCTTTCTCGACAATGCCATCAAACGCTTTCAGATGCCCGCGCTTGCGTTGCAGGGCGGGGCGCAAACGATGTACCCGGAATTCGCGCAAAAATTGAGAGAAACTCCGAGCTCCGAGGCGCAACATTCCGACAAGAGGCAAAACCCGAGGCAACAGAAAAACGTCGTCGGCGATGGACAGATCCACATTTTCCCTGTGCAAGGTCAGGTTTACCTGCTCGCGGGAGCCGGTGCGAATATCACGGTCCAAGTGGGAGACGACGCGGTCCTGGTCGTGGATGCCGGAGAATCCGGCATGAACGATAAAGTGATTGCCGCGATTCGTCAAATCTCAGACAAGCCTTTCCGGATTTTGATTTCCACGAACTTCGACCCAGACCATGTCGGGGGTAACGAAAAAGTCGCGCAGAGCGGCAGTCAAATCGGGGGCATCGGCTCCACTCTGAATTCAGGGTTAGCGGGAGTCCCCACCGAGAATTCGGCCGCGATTGTAGCGCATGAGAATGTTCTTACTAAAATGAGCGTACCCACTGGCGGAAAGGCGGCAGCGCCGGCGAAGGCGTGGCCTACAGAAACCTATACCACGGATGAATATGAAGTCGTCAACGGCGAAGGCATTCAGATTTTTCACGAGCCGGCGGCGCACACCGACGGCGACAGTTTGGTTTACTTCCGGCGCTCCGACGTGATCAGTACTGGAGATATTTTTTCGACAGTGAGCTATCCGGTGATCGACCTCCAGAACGGCGGCACCATCAACGGCGTAATCGCGGGACTCAATCACATTCTCGATCTGGCCATCCCCAAAGATAAACAAGAGGGCGGCACGTACATCATTCCTGGGCATGGGCGCGTGTGCGACGAGGCCGACGTATTGGAATACAGGGATATGGTGACCATCATTCGAGACCGGGTTCTCGACATGATCAAAAAGGGCATGACGCTCGAGCAAATGAAGGCGGCCAAGCCCACCGTGGATTACGACGGAAGATACAATGCTGCTTTCTGGACGGCTGATATGTTTGTCGAAGCTGTCTATCGAAGCTTAAATACGCCGGGCGGTGTGTCAACAGCCAGATAGCGTACTGTTATCAGGCTGACCCACGGATTCTTCACCAGAGCAGCGGTAACTCTTCAGCGCAGACTATCGAAGAGATGTCAGATCAACTCGTGACTAGAACAGCTCAAGAGATCGGCTTTTTCTTTCGCAGGGAATCGACGCTCCAAGCTCCCGCGCCCGCCGTGAATAGATAAAGGAAGATGAAACAGTTCAGGACGGCTTCCGCGCCGCCATTTTGAGTGGGTAGAAATTTGCCCATTCGTGCCACGTGCCCCACGAAGAAGGCTACTGCCATTTCCCCGCATAGGACGAACGCGACAACGGGGGTAAACAGGCCGGCGATAATCAATGCGCCGCCGATCGTCTCGATCCAGCCGGCTGTCCTCAGAAGAATGAGAACATTGGCCGGTACGCCTTGCGGCATTTCCCCCAGTATGTTCAAGCTTTTTTGCAGACCGTGTAACAGGAACAGAAAACCGGTCACGATGCGCAGGATAGCTAAGGTATACGGTGAAATCTTCACGTTGGTCATTTTGTACGCTTTCTTAGGACTAGCAATGTTTGGAGCGGTTGCGCTTTTGATGACGTAGACAAAAGTAAAGATTCAGCTGGATATAAAATGTAGCTTCTTCGCTGTGTGCGGTTTCACAGGGCGCGAGCTTTTTACTAAACCGCTGCTTCCAGTCGAAACTCTCCACACGGCCGCCCTGCGCCGGTTTGGGAATTCAACGGATTGAATCGATAATTCTCAACATGGATGGGAGCTCCCGGTCCGATGGTGTCAAAATATTGAACTGCCGCTTGCAGTTGTGCGGGCTGGCGCGTTACACTCTGCTAGCTCGAATGCTGAGGACACGTGCAGTTTGTCGAGAAACTTGCGCGGCAGAAGCACACAAGCGGTTCCCTCACGAGGTAATCAATTGACCATAAGAAGTTTCGGCATCTTGGCATGGACGATCGGCGCAATTTCATGGGTGGCAGTGGCACAGCCTCCCGCTGGGAGGGGTCCGGGACCGGGAGGCCGCGGCGGGGGAGGAAATCCGTTCGCCAAGGCTCCTGAGCTTCCCGCCAACCTTTTTGCCGCCGCTTCCACTGTCGCCCGCACTGCGCTAAAGCATGAATGGGTGGACATACCGATGGGCCGAGGGAAGCTGCACACCTGGATCGAGTATCCAGCCGGCGAGGCGAAAGCGCCGGTCGTGATTGTCATGCATTACGATGCCGGACTGGATGACCTGCAGCGGGCGCTTGTAGATCAGCTCGCGACCCACGGATTCATTGCGGTCGCACCTGATCTTCTCTCGGGTCTCGGTCCCAACGGCGGGAACTACGAGGCCTTCAAGTATCCGGACCAAGCTTTGCGGGCTGTCGCCAAAATCGACCCCGCCGAATCGCTGCGCCGCTACAAGGCCGCATACGATTATGCGAAGAACCTGCCTCGCTCTTCCGGTAAAATCGCTAGCCTTGGTTGCGGAGTGGGCGGCACCAATAGCTTTCGTTTTGCGACGGAAGTTCCGGACCTGAGCGCAGCCGTGGTGATCTACGGCATGCCGCCTTCCGAAGCTGCGATGGCAAAAATTCAGGCGCCTATCCTCGGTCTCTACGGTGCCGACGACGTATCGGTCATTCCTACTGTGGAACCCACGATCGCTGCCATGAAAAAGCTGAAGAAATCGTATGAGCAGCATATGTACCCGGGCGCTACCCATTTCTTCATGACCTACGTGGTCGAGGGTCGCAACGGGGAAGCTGTAGCCCAGGCGTGGCCTGCGGCGATCACGTTCTTACGGGAGCACACGAAATGAAACCGCGCCGTCTTGGGCGCCACGGAGAACCACAATGAGAATGCGCATTCTGGCAGCGGCAATCGCTACGACAAGCTTGGCTGTCATATCCATTCCGGCTCGTACACGAATCGTGTCGGGCCGTTTGGGAAGCACACCCGAGCCGGTAAACAGCGCGGCCTCGCGCGGCCCGAGCCTTGTTTTCCCCACGGAAAAGGACGCGAGACACCTTTTGGGCACGACGCCCAGACACCTCGAATGGGCTGCCGTGCCGATGGGATCCAAAATGGTTCTGGCGTTCGTCGTGAGCCCCGAGCGTTCCGACCGGGCTCCGGTCATACTCGTGACCGGCCGTAATCAGGGAGCGAGCGACTGGCTGCGTGCCATCGCGGACCAAGCGGCGGCGGCAGGCTTCATCGCCGTTGTGCCGGATGTCCTGACAGGACAAGGCGCAAACGGCGGGGATAGCGATTCGTTTCACACTCCGGATGAGACCGCTCGCGCTCTCGCCGCGTTAGGACCGAGAGAAATCGCTCGCAGAATTGAAGCCGTTCGCGCGTTCGAAGTCGCGTCGCCGGCTGCAAACGGTATCAGCGTGAGGCTCGATGTTGATGTTCAGGCATCCACCATGATGGCGTCAGTCGAAAGCGGTATTCCCTCGCGCGCCCGGGCTAAATTTGCTCTGACGGGCGCCGGCTTGCCTCCAGCCATCGCGTTCTTACAGCGTGAGACTCACGACCACCCGGCTCTTATGCCAAGCGCGGGCGCCAGCGCGAATGAACACGCACAACACTTCGCGATGCTGGCGCAGGCCGAAAAGGCGCGGCCCGAAATCGGGCAGGCGGGGGCTCCCGGGGCGAATACGAGTTACGCGCAAAAGCGTCCTGATCTGCCGGCGGACTTCTACACCGCCAAAGCTACGGTCGAGAACTCGAAGCTCAAGAAGGAATGGGTAGAACTGCAAGTGGGTGATGTCAAGATGCGCACCTGGGTCGAATACCCGGCTGGCACAGGCAAAGCAGGAGCCGTTATCGTAATGCAGCACGGCGTGGGAATGGATATGTGGGTACGCGGCGTGGCAGACCAACTGGCCCAGTCAGGTTTCATTGCCGTCGCGGCGGATGTTTGGGCGGGCATCGCCCCCAACGGAGGCGGCCTCGATGCGTTCCAATATGTTGACGACGCCCTGAAAGCCAGCGCCAAGGTCACGCCGGAAGAGACCATGCGGCGCTATAAGGCAGCGCGTGATTATGCGCTGAAGCTGCCGCGGTCGAACGGCAAGACCGCCAGCCTTGGGTTCTGCGCGGGTGGGGGAAATGCCTTCCGCTTCGCCGGCGAGGTTCCCGAGTTGAACGGCGCCGTGGTGTTCTACGGCACTCCGCCGGAAGAACCGATCATGCAAAAGATCAACGCCCCGGTGATCGGTTTCTACGGTGAGAACGATGCACGGGTGACGTCGACAGTCGAACCGGCCACCGCCGCTATGAAGCGCTTGGGGAAATCCTACGAGCCCCACGTTTATCCGAAGACCACTCACTCGTTCCTGTTGTTCCAGGAGGTGGGGGGAAATCCAGCTGCCATAAACGACGCATGGCCGCGGGTGATCGCGTTTCTAAAAAAGAACATAATGTAGCGAACTCTAGCTGCCTCAGCGTCCTCGTTTTACTTGTTCGGGGCTGAGAGTGGCTCGTTCGGTGGCACTGAGAAGCGGTCCGGAACAGCATGTGTCAAACAGGCTGTTGGAATAGTTCGCTCGTGCGATTAATCCTTCCGCGG